>Ga0183096_1000111_pt1 | contig 189147 bp, 112 predicted proteins | sample Biomet5_FD_127791 | JGI IMG/M metagenome (GOLD analysis project Ga0183096, IMG submission 127791) | Microbial communities from bioreactor (seeded with sewage sludge) at LBNL, California, USA - Biofuel metagenome 5 (version 2) (version 3) | ecosystem: Engineered > Bioreactor > Anaerobic >...
TGCAAGCAGACAGGAAGGTCTTGCCCAAGAGTGCTTTGGCAAAGGCTGTAAACTATGCGTTAAAGGAATATCCCGCATTGTGCAATTATATACTCAAACCCGAATACGAACTCGATAACAATGCCATCGAAAGGCAGAACAGGTATATCAGCCTGAGCAGAAGAAACTCTCTATTCTCCGGTAGCCATAAAGGTGCCAAAAGATCAGCCTTGATATATTCATTGGCTTGTTCATGCAGACTTAATGGTATTAATACATTTGAATACTTTAAAGATATACTGAACAAGTTTATTGAGGTTAATCCAAACACCGACAAAGAACTCCTAAGAAATTTGCTCCCTGACAAATGGAAAAAGCAGAGCTAATGCGGAGACGCTTACGGGTTGTAAAGTATAAAATAAAAGAGAGAAGTAGATGAAAGGGGTTAAAAACGTTTGCTAATAAGGTTATGTATAAGTCATGCGAAATTGAATAAAAAGAGAGGGGCCCCTCTTCCTTTTTACAGGATGACGAGACTCCTCTCAAAAATAAAGCTATAAATTTACTGAATCTATTTTTTATTCAGCGGCATTCCAATCTTCTTGAGCCATGCGTTTGTAGCTCTTATAACGCCATTTTGCATTATCCTCTGCTGCTTGGAATAATTCTGCAGCTTCTTTCGGGTATTGTTTCATAACCGAAGAATAACGTACTTCACCCTTTAAGAAGTCTTGGAACTTACTCCAATCCGGTTCTTTAGAATCCAGTGAGAACGGATTCTTCCCTTCTTCTTCCAATGCAGGATTATAGCGCCACAAGTGCCAGTATCCGCATTTTACTGCATCTTCCTGCTCTGCCTGGCTCTTACCCATGCCTGCTTTCAATCCATGATTGATACAAGGAGAGTAGGCAATGATGAGTGAAGGTCCGGGATAAGCTTCTGCTTCACGGATTGCTTTTAATGTCTGAGCCTGATCTGCTCCCATGGCAATCTGTGCAACGTATACATATCCGTATGTTGTAGCCATTAAACCAAGGTCTTTTTTACGTACACGTTTACCTGCGGCTGCAAACTTGGCAATAGCTCCTACCGGAGTTGATTTTGAAGACTGACCGCCCGTATTGGAATAAACTTCCGTATCAAGTACCATAATGTTAACGTCTTTTCCAGAAGCAATAACATGGTCAAGACCTCCGTAACCTATATCGTATGCGGCACCATCACCACCGATAATCCACTGGCTGCGTTTAACTAGATATTGTTTTAAGTCGAATATCTGTTTGCAATAAGCGCATTCATCTTTTGCAGCTTTTGCTATAGGAATAATCTTGTCTGCTAATTCCTTAGTCTTATCTGCATCAAGCATGTTCTCAATCCATTCCTTAAATAATTCCTTAGTTTCGGCCGTACATTTATCATCGGCAATAGCTTCTTGCATTACTTTAGCAATGCGGGCACGCATTTTCTCATTGGCGAGTTCCATACCCATTCCATATTCGCAGAAATCCTCAAATAAAGAGTTTGCCCATGCAGGTCCGTGTCCCTGTTCGTTTGTAGTATATGGAGTGGAAGGTACTGATCCTGAGTAGATGGAAGAACATCCTGTTGCATTGGCTACCATCTCGCGGTCACCGAATAATTGAGTAATCAATTTGATGTAAGGAGTTTCACCACAACCGGAACATGCTCCTGAGAATTCAAACAATGGAGTAGCAAACTGTGAATTCTTAACATTAGCCTTAGTGTCAACCAAGTGTTGTTTGCTCTTTATGTTTTCGGCGCAGTAAGTCCAGTTCTCGGCCTCTGGCAATTGGCTTTCAAGATGCTTCATCGTCAGTGCTTTGCCACCTTTCTTCGGATTACCCGGACATACATCTGCGCAGTTACCACAACCTAGACAGTCGAGTACATCTACCTGAATGCGGAAGGTCATGCCGTTAAATGTCTTGCCTGTTGCCTTTAACATATCGAATTTGACATTCTTTTGTTCTTCTTCGTCTAAAACGAACGGGCGGATAGAAGCGTGAGGACAAACATATGCACACTTATTACATTGGATACAATTTTCAGGATTCCACTCTGGAACGAAAGCTGCTACACCGCGTTTCTCGTATTGAGCAGTTCCCTGATGCCATGTACCGTCTTCAATTCCTTTGAAAGCAGATACAGGAAGCAAGTCGCCATCTTGAGCATTAATAGGACGAACTACTTCGTTGATGAATGCCGGGTCGTTATTTTCAACTTTAGCATCATCTGGTAGGTTAGCCCATGTGGGATCTACAGGTAATTGTTTATATTCTCCTCCACGGTCAACAGCTGCATAGTTCTTATTGACAACGTCTTCACCTTTCTTGCCATAAGATTTAACGATGAACTTCTTCATTTGCTCAACAGCTAAATCTACAGGAATAACGTTTGCTATGCGGAAGAATGCAGATTGAAGGATTGTATTGGTACGGTTGCCTAAACCAATTTCTTGTGCAATTTGAGTGGCGTTAATGTAATATACACTAATATTATTCTTCGCAAAGTATTTCTTAACCTTAGTTGGAAGATTCTTTGCAAGATCTTCTCCCTTCCATATGGTATTTAACAAGAATGTACCATTTTTACGTAGACCACGCGTTACATCGTACATGTGCAAATAAGCTTGTACGTGGCATGCTACGAAATTAGGGGTGTTAACCAAGTAAGTGGAACGGATAGGCAGGTCACCAAAGCGAAGGTGAGAACTGGTAAAACCACCGGATTTCTTAGAGTCATAGGCAAAATATGCCTGACAATATTTATTGGTATTATCGCCAATGATTTTGACGGAGTTCTTATTCGCACCAACTGTACCGTCAGCTCCTAAACCATAGAATTTAGCTTCGAAGTTATCAGCACCCATTGCAATTTCTTCTTCCTGAGGAAGAGAACTAAATGTAATGTCATCTACTATACCTATGGTAAAGTGATTCTTAGGCATTGGTAATGCCAGATTTTTGTATACAGCCAAGATTTGTGCAGGAGTTGTATCCTTTGATCCCAAACCATAACGGCCACCAACAATAGTCGGAGCATTTTCTGTTCCGTAATAGCAGTCTTTTACATCAAGATATAAGGGCTCTCCAGTAGCACCCGGTTCTTTTGTACGATCCAATACTGCAATATATTTTGCACTCTTCGGCATAGCAGCTAAGAAATGTTTGGCAGAGAATGGACGATACAAGTGAACAGCCAATAATCCGACCTTCTCTCCTTGTGCTGCCAGATAATCGATTGTTTCCCGAATGGCTTCCGTTACAGAACCCATGGCGATGATAACACGCTCTGCTTCAGGGTCACCGTAATAATTGAATAAGCCATATTTACGACCGGTTATCTTATAGATTTCGTTCATGTAGTCTTCTACAATTTCCGGTACTGCATCGTAGAAAGCATTTCCTGATTCGCGGTGTTGGAAGAAGTGATCCGGGTTTTCAGCCATACCACGGGCTACTGGTTTCATTGGATTTAGTGCGCGTGCACGAAATTCGCCTAAAGCTTCTTGATCAATCAAAGGTGCAAGATCTTCATTTTCCAACATCTCAATTTTTTGAATTTCATGAGATGTACGGAAGCCATCGAAGAAGTTTACGAACGGTACGCGGCTTTTAATGGTTGCCAAATGAGAAACACCTGACAGATCCATAACTTCCTGTACTGAACCTTCTGCCAACATGGCAAAGCCGGTTTGGCGAGCTGCCATTACATCCTGATGGTCACCAAAGATAGATAACGCATGAGAGGCAATAGCACGTGCTGATACATGGAATACACATGGTAGATATTCTCCGGCAATTTTATACATGTTTGGAATCATCAGTAGTAAACCTTGTGATGCAGTATACGTTGTAGTTAGCGCACCTGCTTGCAAAGAGCCATGAACTGCTCCCGCAGCACCACCTTCCGATTGCATTTCCTGTACTAAAACTGTCTCGCCGAAGATGTTTTTACGACCTGCGGCAGCCCATTCATCTACGTATTCAGCCATCGTAGAAGAGGGAGTGATGGGATAGATTGCTGCCACCTCGGAAAACATGTACGAGACGTGTGCAGCAGCTTGGTTACCATCACAAGTAATGAATTTCTTCTGTTTAGTCATAACCAAATTGAATTATTAAGTAAATAAACCTTTTTTAATATAAAAAACCAAACAACCAAAGCGGTATTTGATTACCACGTCCTATGTCCATTTGGTTTATGGCGTAGGTCACGCTGGGGTTGTTTTTTATCTTTATGCCTCTACAACATATTTTGAAAGGCATAGTTTCATCTATTAAGTATGATATGTTTTTATCACCTTTGTTCACTTTATGATCTTTCCATATCGTATTTACGAAAAATGTATCGAGCAAATCCTGTTCTTCTACTTGTAGAGGATAAATGGAATACATCAGGTTTGTATTATGCATCATGATCTTTGATGGCTTTTTAGGAAATTCTTCCTTCTTTGGATATACCATATTGATAAGACGCGCATCTGCAAGGTATTTGAGGTAGTTCATCACCGTTGCACGGGATGTCTCGATATCATTTGCCAGTTGACTGACATTCGGAACTTTGGGTCCATCAATAGCTAGCATGTAGAGCAACTTCTTTATTTTAGATAAATACTTCAGCTCAATTTGCTTAATTAACAGGATGTCAACCTCTATCATCATATTCATTGTCTTTAGCAGATTCTCTGAGAAGTTCCGCTTTTCAAGGAAAAAAGGATAGAAGCCATGATGCATGTAATCTTGGAAATAATCTAACGGACGGACTTTAGAAAGGATCCCTTTTGTTATTTGCTCGTGGTTGTTTAGTATTTCTTCTAACGTATATGCATGGAATTTCATGCCTGTTTGAAGGTTTAAAAACTCCCGGAAAGAAAATCCCCTTAAGTTATAGCTCTTCACAATGTCACGAAGTTCTAGGTTTTCTTCCTTTAGCCTCATAACGGATGAACCGGTAAAAACAATCTTAAGATTGGGGAAACGGTCATAGCATAACCGAAGTTCATTGCTCCAGTCGGGATGTTTGAATACTTGGTCTATCAGCAACACTTTTCCGCCACGGCTTTGAAAATCAGAAGCAAAGTCAACAATGCTATGGTTGCAAAAGTAGAAATTATTCATGTTTATGTAGAGACATGACCGTTCGGTTCCAAATTTCTCCTTTGCATATTGTAGTAAAAATGTTGTTTTACCCACTCCACGCATTCCTTTAATGCCGATTAAACGGTCGTTCCAATTGATTTCATCCATAAGGTCACGGCGGACGGGGGCATTGGTATGCTCAACAAGATAAGCGTGTGTGCGGTAAAATGCTTCCATGTTGTTATCGGTTTATCGGGCGACAAATATACTCCTTTTTTATATAATTGCAAAGTGGAGATAGCAAAAAAACATTTTTCTTTGTGAAGTTTATACATTTGTTTCCTACTCTTTTTCTGCGTACTTTTGGCCGCTGAATATTGAAGGTTTTGTAGCTGTATGAAAATCTATCTCTTTAATCCCGATACGGATATGGCTTTAGCTAATAACAACGAAAATTATATGCCTCCGGCATCTACACGTCGTATGGCTGAAGATCTTTCCTTATTGCCAATTTGGTATGCCGAGCCAGGGAGTGCGGTTTTGGCTTCTTCTTCATATAATACTGATTTTTTGGAGGAGATGAAGCGCTTGTTTTCTCTCTCCGTTCAACTAGTTACCGAACCGGAGTTCTTGTGTTATCATGAGGAAATACAGCCTATACCGTGGGGCTGGAATCCGGCACTATGCAAAGGGCTATTGAAAAAAGGCATATTGGAAGATAAGCTTCCTGCGGATAAGCGTTTGCGTGCATTAAGAATTCTTTCTTCTCGTAAAGCGGTAGATAAAGTTCTTGATTTATTTAAAGAAGACAACTTGTGCTGTGGGGCATCGTATTATTTGCCGGATCTGTTTTCTTGCGAAGAATTTGTAATGAAAACTAATCCTTGTGTGTTAAAAGCTCCCTGGTCTGGAAGCGGTAGAGGCTTGATGTGGTGTAAAGGAGACTTTAATAAGTGGGTTTCAGGTTGGTGTGAGAATATTTTGAAAGAACAGGATGGAGTTGTTGGAGAACCGGTATATCATAAGGTCAAAGATTTTGCTATGGAATTTTATTCCGCTGGTAGTGGCAAAGTGTTTTTTGTAGGCTATTCTTCGTTTACGACTAATGCTAAAGGCGCTTATGTTGGCAGCTTACTTGCTTCATCTGAATATATAGAGAAAGGCTTGATGAATTATGTTCCTTTATTGAAACTTATACGCATAAGAGAAACGTTACAGAAGTATTTGACCAATATCTTTAGTCGACATTATACTGGTTATTTTGGAGTGGATATGATGATTTGCAAAGATGAAGAGGCTAAAAGTTATCTTATCCATCCGTGTGTAGAGATTAATCTGAGAATGAATATGGGAGTTGTGGCTCGGATCTTTCATGATAATTTTATGGAGCATGATAGCATTGGTACTTTTACAATCAAATATTCTTCCTCTTATGATGAGTTATTGGAATATCATAATCAAAAAATAAAAGATTACCCTTTAACTGTAAATAATAAGATGCTCATTTCCGGTTATCTGCCACTGGTTCCTGTTACACCGAAAAGTAGATATGTGGCTCATATTTTAATTTAAAAATTTAATGTTAGCCTCATTCAATTATTGGGCAGGACCACTTTCATTGCCGTATCTGTCAACAGCTGTTACTGTAAAATGTGTTTTTGCATTCCACGGACGAATAGAGGTATAGACATACTCTGTTCCCTGAACGCGTTGAGCAATTATATTTTCAGGATTGGTAATATCTACCGGATAAGTATTTGAACCATAAATGACATAAGTTGGAGCATTATGTGGATCATTGTCTGTAGCAGGACTCCATTTTAAGCGAACATATCCTTCACTCTCATGCGTTATGGCAAAATGAGTGGGGTGTGTTGGAGGAATACTGTCCAGCCAAGGCATGGAGGGTTGTAATGCCGGTGTTGCATAATAGTTCTCTACCAGTGCGTTGTACATGCCTTGCACATTGTCCATTAAATATTTTACCCGATAATGGCCTTCACCCGCCAATTTGTGAGCTCGGATAAAATGGATCTGTCGTTCTACTTCGTCTACGGTCCAGTTTCCTTGGGATGGGTGTAGAAAATAAATGCCCAATCCGGGAATAATATGGCGTCCGTTACTTTGTTCTTGCCAGTCGAGTGCAAATGGATAGAAGCTATTTCCCCGGAAGTACATCATGGGATAGATTTGGTCTTGAATACCTTCTCCCAACCATCCCTGGACATCTTGATGGACTGTATAAAGTGCATTCCAACCGTATGAGGAGTAGCGGGAAGTGTCTTTATACTTACCTACCGGACACGTGCTGACTTTTACCCAAGGTTTTAGCTTTTTCACTCCTTTATAGATGTAACGTACAATTTCTGTAATATTGTCTCTTCTCCATTGGGCGAGATCCCTTCCCTTCCCATATTTACGGTAATCGTAAGAATCAGGGAAGTGAGGTGCATATTCCGGGTAACGGAGATAATCGAAGTGGACGCCGTCTATGTCATAATGTTCCACGATTTCCCGTACAATGCTCATTATATATTCTTTGGTTTCGGGGTTCCCAGGATTTAGAAAATATTCTCTTTTATAGGGTACGCAGATGTTAGGTTTACGTTTGGTTATAGACATTTTGCCTAGTGTGCTTACATGTTTACGATTACCCAAGGGGATGGTTACTATCCATGCATGACATTCCATTCCACGTTTGTGACACTCTTCTATGGCAAAAGTCAGTGGATCGTAACCTGGGTCTCCATTTACTGTCCCTGTTAAGATGCTATTGAAAGGCTCTATTTTGGACCGATAGAGTACATCACCCCGCGTGCGTGCCTGAAACAGTATGGTATTGAAATTAGCAGCCTTTAATTTATCCAAGATATCAATAAGTTCTTCTTGCTGGCGACGGATGTTGTCAGGAGAAGTTGCTCGGATACGAGGCCAGTCCAGTCCGTATGCAGAGGTAATCCATGCTGCACGAACCTCGTACTTAGGTGTTTGTGCAGAAATAGAGAGGACTGTGGTATATATTAAAATGAAGATACTAATTCGTTTCATAACTTAACTTCAACTTTTTAGTTGTCTTTGTTATTTTTCGTGGCGAAGTTAAGCAAAACAGTCGGATTTGTTGTGAGGTTTTCGTATAAACCGTTACTTTTGCATCTATTAAAAAATGATATGCCATGATAACATTTACGCTGTGCCTACTGGCATTAATAGCAGGCTATTTTATTTATGGGCGTTTCATCGAACACATCTTTGGTCCTGACGATCGCAAAACTCCAGCTTTGACAAAGGCTGATGGGGTAGACTTTATCCCGTTGTCTACTTGGAAAATCTTTATGATACAATTTTTGAATATTGCAGGTCTTGGCCCTATCTTTGGAGCCATAATGGGGGCTAAATTTGGCACGGCTTCTTATCTCTGGATTGTTCTTGGAAGTATATTTGCCGGTGCAGTACACGATTATATTGGTGGCATGCTTTCATTACGTCACGATGGGGAAAGCTTACCTGAGATTATTGGACGTTATCTTGGCTCGACAACAAAACTGGTAATGCGTGCCTTTACTGTGATATTAATGATATTGGTTGGGTCGGTTTTTGTAGCCGGTCCTGCCGGTCTATTGGCAAAGTTAACGCCCGGTAGTCTTGATACTACTTTTTGGATTATAATAGTGTTTATTTATTATGTGTTGGCTACTTTATTACCAGTAGATAAGATCATTGGGAAAATATATCCGATATTTGCTGCCGCCTTGCTTTTCATGGCCATCGGCATTTTGGTTATGATTTATGTTAATAGTCCCGATTTGCCCGAGTTTTGGGATGGCTTACAGAATATGCATCCTAATGCAAAACAACTGCCTATTTTCCCTATCATGTTTGTTAGTATAGCTTGTGGCGCCATCAGTGGCTTTCATGCAACGCAGAGCCCTCTAATGGCACGTTGTATGAAAAGTGAGCATTATGGACGTCCCGTCTTTTATGGAGCAATGATTACCGAAGGTATTGTAGCTTTGATATGGGCGGCAGCTGCTACCTGTTTCTTTCATAGAAATGGAATGGGAGAAACAAATGCATCAATTATTGTAGATAGCATTACCAAAAATTGGCTTGGTGCCATAGGAGGTGTTCTTGCTATTCTTGGGGTGATTGCTGCGCCTATTACGAGTGGAGATACAGCTTTTAGATCGGCGCGTCTCATTGTAGCTGATTTTTTGGGGATGGAACAAAAGATTGTTCGCCATCGTTTATATATTTGTATTCCGATGTTCCTTCTTGCCATCGGTTTATTGCTGTATAGTTTGCAGGATGCTGAGGGATTTGATCATATTTGGCGCTATTTTGCATGGGCTAATCAAACTCTTTCTGTTTTTACTTTATGGGCAATAACTGTTTATTTGGTACGTGCAAAAAAGCTTTATTACGTATCATTGGTTCCGGCTTTTTTTATGACAATGGTTTGTAGTACGTATATTTGTATTGCTCCTGAAGGTTTTGGACTGTCTAGGCAGATTGCTTATAGCGTCGGCTTTTTAGGATTATTTATAGCAATTGTATGGTTTACGATATGGAAAATCAAGTTTGCGAAGAAAGGTGCTTATGAAGAAATTTAAAAAATCAACAGGAATAACATTGGCTTTATTCATCTATATTTCTCTTACAGCTGCATATATTCTGCCTAAGAATATGGTTATAAGCAGTGCAGAGAAATATGTAACGGTTTTGATCGCTTACTTTATTGTTTTTCTTCTTTGGTTGGTTTTACGAAAAAAAGAGAATTTACAACAGAAACGTCAGAAATAGAAATAATTATTAATATAGTATTATGAAACGATGTGCATTAATTGTTTGCCTGCTTGTTGCAACTGTAGCTGCTCAGGCCCAATTTGAAAAGGGAAAATGGATTGTAAGTCCTTCGATTACAGGACTTGAATTGTCTCATAACACAGATGTTAACAGGACTTCTTTTGGGCTTGAAGCTCAAGGTGGGGCATTCCTTTTGGATAATGTGGCATTGCTGCTGCGTGCTGGTGCCAGTTGGAATAGCGGTGGTTCGGATGCGGATATTTACGGTCTTGGTGTTGGCGGACGTTATTATATTAATTCAGTCGGTGTTTTTTTAGGTGCTAATGTAAATGTGGATCGTTGGGATTGGGGAAGTAGTCTGGATGCTACTAAATACTCATTAGGGGTAGAAGCAGGATATGCTTATTTTCTTTCGCGCACAGTTACGATTGAACCGTCTGTCTATTGGAATGTAAATGATGATCGTTCGAAAATAGGATTGAAAATAGGTTTTGGCTTTTATTTTTGAATTATATTGTTTAGGAACATTTACCGGATGTTCCTAAACAATATAAATTGTGTAATGTTCGAATAGATCTATTTATCCTTGAATTTATATTCTATCTTCATATTAGTTATGAAGTTTTTCTTTTAAAAAATGTCCGGTGTAGCTATCTTTACATTTAGCTACTTCCTCAGGGGTGCCCACTACAACGATGTTGCCTCCACGATCACCCCCTTCGGGACCGAGGTCTATTACATAATCGGCGCACTTGATAACATCTAGATTATGTTCTATGATGATTATAGAGTGTCCTCTGCGAATGAGGGCGTCAAATGCCTCAAGTAATTTGCGGATATCATGGAAGTGGAGCCCGGTAGTCGGTTCGTCGAAGATAAATAAAGTAGGGTCTGCCTTTTCCTGGCTGAGATAATAAGCCAATTTCACCCGCTGGTTTTCACCTCCCGATAAGGTGGATGAGGCTTGTCCCAGTTTTATATATCCTAAACCTACATCTTGTAAGGGAGTAAGTTTCTTTACAATCTTTTTTTGCCCGTATTGAGTGAAGAATTCTATAGCTTGATTGATTGTCATTTCAAGAACATCATAGATATTCATATCGTGAAATTTAACTTCAAGCGTATCTGTTTTAAAACGTTTACCATGGCAAGATTCACATTGTAATACAAGATCTGCCATGAATTGCATTTCAACGGTAATTGTACCTTCTCCTCTACATTCTTCACAACGCCCTCCTTCGCTGTTGAAGCTAAAGTGACCGGCGGTATATCCCATTTGTTTAGCTAATGGTTGGTCTGCCCATAGTTTACGAATTTCGTCGTAAGCCTTAATGTAGGTGACCGGATTTGATCGAGAGGATTTTCCTATTGGATTTTGATCGATAAATTCTACATTACGCAAGTTTCTTAAACTACCCCCAATAGATATGTATTCCCCGGGAGTTTCGTTACATTCATCCAGTTCCCGTTTCAATGCGCGATAAAAGATGTCACGTACTAATGTACTTTTCCCTGAACCACTAACTCCGGTTACTACGGTCATTACATTTAAAGGGAAACGTACATCTATGCCTTTCAAATTATTTTCTCTTGCTCCCTTTAGTTCAATATAATTATTCCAGGAACGTCTTTGCAGCGGGATTGGAATTTCTTCCTCACCCAGGAGGTATCGTACGGTGTAACTATTGCTTCCTTTTTGGAGGTCATGCATGTCGCCTTGGTATATAACTTCTCCTCCAAGTCGCCCGGCTTTGGGTCCTATGTCAATGATGTAGTCTGCAGCTCGTATGATTTCCTCATCATGTTCTACAACAACGACTGTGTTGCCTAGTTGCTGCAACTGTCTTAGTACGTGAATAAGTTTGTCTGTATCGCGACTGTGCAAGCCGATACTTGGCTCATCAAGGATGTATAATGATCCTACCAAGCTGCTACCAAGGGATGTGGCCAGATTAATGCGCTGACTCTCTCCTCCAGATAGCGAATTACTAAGGCGGTTCAAAGTAAGATAACCTAGTCCCACATCAAGTAAAAACTGAATACGGTTATTAATCTCAGTTAAGATGCGTTTGGCAATATCTGCATCATGCGGGTTTAAGTTTAAGCTATTAAAGAATGCTTTCAGTTCCGTAATAGGAAGATCTACTAATTCCGAAATATTTTTTCTTCCTACCTTTACGTAAGATGCTTCTGGCTTAAGGCGTGTACCATGACATTTGGGGCAGATTGTTTTACCTCTGTACCTTGCCAACATGACGCGGTATTGTATCTTATACTGATTTTCTTCCAACATTTTGAAGAAACTATTGATGCCTTCAAAGTAGGAGGTACCTTCCCATAGCATACTTCGCTGTTTGTCAGAAAGTTGATAATAAGGGACAAATATAGGTAGTCCCACTTTATCTGCATTTTTTATAACTTCTTCACGCCATTCTCCCATTTTTTCACCTCTCCAACACACTATTGCGCCATCATAAATGGATAAGGACCGATTGGGCACTACTAAATGTTCATCAATCCCGATGACTTTTCCGAAGCCTTCACATTCAGGACAGGCTCCAATGGGTGAATTAAATGAAAACATTTGGTCATTGGGCTCTTCGAAAGTAATTCCATCCGCCTCAAATTTTGTACTAAATTCATGTAATTTAGTACTTCCGTCAGATAGGTAAAAACGAAGCAGGCAGTTTCCATTACCCTCGTACATGGCTGTTTCGGCCGAGTCGGTTAAACGGCTTATTGCATCTTTGTCAGAGGAGGCACTCATACGGTCTATCAATAAAAAAACGGTATCCATTTTTTTCGGTTCGTATTCATCAATACGTACCATTTCACCGTTTACTTCAAGGCGATTGAATCCCTGCTTCAGATCAACTTCCAACTGTTGCTTTAGGTTTCTTCCTTCATGAGGCAGAATCGGAGTAAGCACGGTATATCGTGTTCCTTCCGGATATTCCAGCATGCAACTGACGATATCTTCTATGGAATGCTTTTTGACTTCTTGTCCACTAATCGGGCTGAATGTGTGCCCTATCCGCGCATAAAGTAACCTGAGATATTCATATATTTCTGTAGAAGTGCCTACGGTAGAGCGTGGATTACGGCTGTTTACCTTTTGTTCTATTGCAATCGCTGGTGGAATTCCTTTGATGAAGTCGCATTCGGGCTTGCTCATTCTTCCTAAAAATTGTCTTGCATAGCTGCTTAGACTTTCCACATATCGGCGTTGTCCTTCAGCGTAAAGCGTATCAAAAGCCAGAGATGATTTGCCTGATCCTGATAATCCTGTGATAACCACTAATTTATTGCGAGGTATTTCTACGTCTATATTCTTTAAATTGTTGACGCGTGCTCCTTTGATGAGTATAGAATTTTCTTTTGTCATAATTGAGGCTCACTAATTGGGTTACAAAGATAGTCACTAGGATTTGATTTTGCATTATGATTGCTTGGTTAAGATTTGTTATACTTTTAAATGCATGTTAAGTTACTACGAAGTTTTGTCGTACTTTTAACCGCTTTTTAAGTTGTTAAGATTTAGTTAAAACCAGATGAAAAATAGATTCTTTGTATGTATATGTGCTTTGCTTTTCATGATCGGAGGTAAAGCTCAAACTTTATCAAACAGATATCCAAAACGTGAGTTTCGGGGAGCATGGATACAAACTGTAAATGGACAGTTTCGAGGCCTTCCTACGGAAAAAGTGAAGCAAATATTAGTTAACCAGTTAGATTCCTTACAACAGGCGGGAATTAATGCTATTATTTTCCAGGTTCGTCCAGAAGCAGATGCTCTGTATGCTTCATCTTTGGAGCCATGGAGCCGTTTTTTGACGGGAGTACAGGGAAAAGTGCCTGATCCGTATTGGGATCCGATGCAGTTTATGATTGAAGAGTGTCATAAGCGTGGAATGGAGTTTCATGCATGGGTTAATCCGTATCGGGTGAAAACAACATTAAAGAATAAATTGGCTCCTAATCATGTATATAATATTCATCCGGAATGGTTTGTTACTTATGGTGATCAGCTATTTTTTGACCCAGCTTTACCTGAAAGCCGCCATCATATTTGCATGGTGGTGAGTGATATTGTCTCTCGCTATGACGTGGATGCTATTCATATGGACGATTATTTTTATCCATATCCAATAAAGGGACAAGATTTTCCGGATAATGATAGTTTTGCCCGTTATGGAGGGGGCTTTTCCAATAAAGGAGACTGGCGGCGTAGTAATGTTAATTTATTGATAAAGAAAATACATGATACGATACGTCAAATAAAGCCATGGGTTAAGTTTGGTGTTTCTCCATTTGGTATTTATCGCAATGAGAAGAATGATCCGTTGGGAAGCAAGACTAATGGTTTGCAAAACTATGATGATCTTTATGCTGACGTTCTTTTGTGGGCGCGTGAGGGATGGATTGATTATAACATTCCCCAACTATATTGGCAAATAGGTCACCCCGTAGCTGATTATAAAACATTGGTGGAATGGTGGGCAAAAAACACGGAGAACCGTCCTTTATTCATTGGGCAATCTGTGGAAAATACGGTGAAGAATGTAGATCCGGAGAATCCTTCTATTAATCAATTACCTCAGAAGATGGCTTTGCAACGGGCGTATCAAACGATTGGAGGTAGCTGTCAATGGCCTGCAAGTGCAGTAGCTGATAATGTAGGGAACTATCGGAGTGCACTACAAGCGGAATATAATAGATATCCGGCAATTCCTCCTGTTTTTGATTTTATGGACAATAAAGCTCCTCAAAAAGTGCGGAAGTTGAAGCCTGTATGGACTTCGGACGGTTATATGCTCTTTTGGACACCTTCCCGCTTTCATAGCGAAATGGACCGTTCGGTACAATATGTCGTTTATCGCTTTGATGCTAAGGAAAAAGTGAACATAGATGACCCTTCCCATATTGTGGTTATTACACGAGAAAATTTTTATAAGTTGCCTTATAATGATGGTAAGATGAAATATCGTTATGTCGTCACAGCGCTTGATCGGTTACATAACGAATCAAAATCAGTTTCTAAAAAAGTGAAACTCTAGACTATATTTTAAGAATTTAATATAAAATCAATCCTATTACTCCGCAGACTACGATCATGAGTATGGGATTGATTTTATATTTTTTTGTTCCAATAAAGGCTATTATAAAAATAGCACAGCTTATTATAAACGAGTATGTGTCTTTGCTGGGAGAGTTAAAGTTTTCCACATTCATTAATCCTAAGGCTGCCGATGCTAGTAATCCAACTACTGCCGGACGTAATCCTCTGAATACAGCTTCTACTGCAGGGTGCTTTTGGTATTTTAGAAAAAACTTACTGATCATTATCATTAGTATGAATGAAGGGAGTATAACAGCAAATGTTGCAATGAGGGACCCCCATACGCTTCCCGTGGCTGTGAAGCCGACGTATGTCGCCGAGTTGATACCTATTGGCCCCGGCGTCATCTGACTAATGGCTACAATGTCCGTAAATTCTTGTGGCTTTAACCAACCGTAGTGAGTTACTACTTCTCTTTGTATCAGGGAAAGCATAGCATAACCTCCTCCGAATCCGAAAAGGCCTATTTTAAAAAAAGTATAGAATAACTGAAAATATAACATTATAGTCTATTCTTAAATTTACCCCATAAATATCCTCCTGTTCCTGCTATAATAATCACCCAAATGGGTGAAAAATCCAGAAGCCATATCAATAGAGTGGATACAATAGGTATCCAGATATTATATCTATTTATTTTTGCTGATTTTGCCATGCTGAAAGTGGGCACGGCAATGAGAGCTACTACTGCCGGACGGATGCCTTTAAATATGCGCTCTACAATTACATTATCCTTAAAGTTATGGAAAAAAAGAGCGATTGATAAAATAATAAGGAAAGAAGGTAATATAGTCCCTAACGTAGTAATGATGCTCCCTTTCATTCCCCATAGTTTATATCCGATAAAAATTGCGATATTGACCGCAAAAACCCCTGGAGTGGATTGTGATATGGCAAGTAAATCAATAAAGTCTTCTTTAGTAATCCATTCCCGTTTGGCTACAATTTCTTCCTCTATTAACGGTACCATGGCATATCCTCCTCCAATGGTAAATGCTCCAATTTTAAAGAAGATAGAAAAAGCTTCTAAATATCTTTTCATAATTTATCTTTCTTCTTATTCTCGTTTATTGTCTGTTGTCTTTCTTTTTTGCATATTGACTAGGACTTACTTTGAAGTGCTTTTTAAATACTTCACGAAAGTATTTTGCATCACTAAAGCCCGTCTTTTCAGCGATTTCCGTGATGCTGTAGCGTTGTTCTTCCAGTAATTGAGTTGCATACTTTAAACGGATAAGACGGGCATAGTCAGCAGGTGCTTGATCTGTTAATGCTTTTATTTTATTATAAAAGCTTGTACGGCTCATGTTCATTAAGTTGCAAAGTGTATCTATATTAAAAGTAGAATCTTCCATATTATCTTCTACACTTTTCTTCACCGTAGCTATAAACTTCCAATCAAGGTCACTGGAGCAATTAATGCAATCGGGATTATGCTGCTCATCACTTATTTCCAGATTGGCATATTTATGTCGTAATAGGGCACGGTTGGCTAGTAAATTATCAATGGTTGCTTTTAAAATGCTTATGTTGAAAGGTTTGAGCAAATACTCATCAGCATCACTATTCAAGCCTTCTACTGTACCTTGATCATTATTGAGCGCAGTCATTAAAACAATGGGAATGTGTGACGTTTCAATATTACTTTTCAATATATTACATATTGCCCCGTTGGGCATTTCTGGCATTATTGCATCGGAAACGATCAGATCGGGCGTCTCTTCCTGGGCTATCTTTAGTACTTGCTTTCCATCGTTACATGTCTTTACCATATATTTATCCGACAACATTTTCTGCAAATATCCGCTCAATTCTTCATTGTTTTCTACAACTAATATCTTGGCACAACATTTATTATTAGGAGGAGTGGTGTTGAACTCAAGAGTATTTAAAGAGGCAGCCTGAGGAACGCCGGACTCAGAATAAATAATTCTTTCAGCCTCTTTAGACGGGCAATGCTTTGCTTTCGAATATTTTTTTTCTCCTTTTGGAAAACTTACTTTTATATATATTCCGTTCTTGGGGATATGATTTATTTTTATTTTTCCTTTGTGTAGATGTACCAGTTTACGAACGAGCAATACTCCGATTCCGCTACTTACTGTTTCTATGTTCGGTGAACTGAAGTCGGAAAATAACTTTGTGAACAAGCTTTTTGATCTATTTATTTCCATGTAAGACCCTGTATTTCTTATCTCCACGTTCCATGCTTCATTAGCTTCTGTTACGCGTAATTGTACCTCTCCATCTTTGGACGTATATTTTAGGGTATCGGAAATTATATTCTTTAAGATAGAATCCATTTTATCTCTATCCAGCCAAATCTTGAGGCTATGGAAATTACTTTCATACGTCAAATTAATATGCTTGGCTTTTGCGTAAGTTTTGAAAGGAGCTAAAAGTTCCTCCATATAGGTGCTTAATTCATACTCCGAGACATATAGTGAATCTATGTAAGTATCTATTTTTTCAAGATTGACGAGGTTTGTTGTCAGGTGAAGCAAGACATCTACATTCCTTATCGCAATATTTACATTGCTACGTCCGTCTTCACTCATCTGTTCTTTTTCACGAAGCTCTTCCAAGGGTGCTTTAATTAAAGTTAATGGTGTACGGATGTCATGTGCTATATTGGTAAAGAAACGGGTGCGTGCATCTGATATTCTTTGTTGTCTGCGTAGTATAAAAAAGTGCAAGGCTATAAACACAATTATAGCAAAAAACAACACATATAAAACTAACCCCCAGATAATGAGTGAAGGATAATCATAATTGATCATGAACAGAAAAGCAGAAGTAAGCTCTTTCATAATAGTTAGGGGCGTAACTCTTAGTTATAACATAAATACGCTATGCAAATTTATGGATTTTGTGGGATAAAAGCAAAAAAATGCCCCTGCTAAAATCTTTTGTAGCAGGGGCAAGTCTATGGAGTTATGATTTCTCCGATCGCTGCGATATTTTTTATTTGTTTTTCTCTATCCAGTTACGGGCATTGACAAATGCTTCCATCCATGGAGTAATCTGGTCTTCGTTGATGCGTGCATGTGGATAATATGCGTTTTGCCACGGGAATATGGCCCGTTCCAGATGCGGCATCATTGCAAGGTGGCGTCCGTCTGTACTGGAGAGGCCTGCAATAGAATAATCGGAGCCGTTGGGATTACCTGGATATTCGTCATAGCTGTATTTGGCTACTACATTGTATTTATCTTTATCATATGGCAAAGAGAACTTCCCTTCTCCATGGGCAACCCAAATTCCCAATTTACTTCCACTTAAAGAACCGAACATTACACTACAATTGGTAGGAATTGTAACGCCAATGAAAGATGATTCAAATTTGTGTGAGTCATTGTGCTCCATCTTGCCTTGTTTTTTATGCTCAGGATTGATTAAACCGAGTTCCATCATCAACTGGCAACCGTTACAGATTCCTAATGAAAGAGTATCCTTCCGGGCATAATATTTATCGAGTGTTTCTTTTGCTTTTTCATTGAATAAGAAACCTCCGGCCCAGCCTTTTGCCGAACCCAATACATCGGAATTGGAGAAACCTCCGCAATAGACAATCATATTAATATCTTCCAATGTTTCCCTTCCACTGATTAAGTCGGTCATGGTGACATCTTTAACGTCAAATCCGGCCAGATAAAGGGAATAAGCCATTTCTCGTTCTCCGTTAGTTCCCTTCTCGCGGATGATTGCAGCGCGGATGCCACTAGGTTCACGACGATCAGGATTTATCTTGTATTGAGAGAATTTACCTTTGAATCCCTCCATGAAAGCAAATTCCACCGGTTGCATTTTGTAATTTTCAAAGCGCTTCTTGGCACAACCATTCATGGATTGTTTCCTGTCAAGTAAGTAGGAACTGGAGTACCATACATCGCGTAGATAATCAATACCAAACTGATAAGTAGCGTCGTCTTTTGATACGAGAATTTGACGCTCGTCTGCTGGTTTACCTATTTTAATGTATCCTACACCTGCGTCTTCCAATATCTTTTTAACTTCATCTTTATGCTTGTCACTTACTTGTATGACAATGCCCGGATTCTCTGCAAATAATATTTTGATGAGATCGTTCTCTTTCATTTTATCAAGATTGATTTCTATGCCTCCTTCTACATTTGCAAAGCACATTTCCAGAAGAGTCGTGATGAGGCCGCCTGCTGAAATGTCATGACCGGAGAGAATCAGATTCTTCCTGACTAATTCTTGTATGGCAAGAAATGCGTCACGGAAATATTCGGCATCTTGTACGCATGGAACATCATCACCGACTTTTCCGAGTGATTGTGCAAAAGCGGAGCCTCCTAATTTTAGGTTATCGAAGCTGAAATCAATATGATAGAGGGAGCTCTTGGGGTCATTTACAAGAACTGGCGAAACCACTTTCTTAATATCCGATACTTCACCACCAGCTGAAACAATTACTGTTCCCGGAGAAACAATTTTGCTACCGTCCGGGTATTTCTGAGTCATGGAAAGGGAGTCTTTACCCGTAGGCACATTGATTTGTAGTGCACAGCAGAAATCACTTAACGCTTTTACTGCGGTGTAAAGACGGGCGTCTTCCCCTTCTTGTGACCGGCAAGGCCACATCCAGTTGGCTGAAAGAGACAGACTATCCAATCCTTCTGCTAAAGGAGCCCATACAATATTGGTTAATGCTTCGCTTACCGAAAGTATTGAACCTGCGGCAGGATCGGCAAGTGCAGCTTGGGGAGCATGTCCCAAAGAGGTGGCAATTCCTTTTTCTCCTTTATAATCAAGAGCTACCACGCCGCAGTCGCTTAGAGGTAATTGCAATTCACCCTGGCATTGTTGGCGGGTTACCTTACCTGTTACGGAGCGGTCTACTTTATTTGTTAACCAGTCTTTGCAGGCAACGGCTTCCAGTTGCAATACTTTTGTCAGGTACTCATGCAGTTCTGATAGTTTATAGGTTGGCATTTCATAATGCCGTTCTACCGTTTTATCTATCATGTATGTTTTGGGAGATGAGCCGAACATCTGGTCTACAGCCAAATCGAACGGACGTATGCCATCCGCCTGTTCAAAGGCGAAGCGGTGATCGCCTGTAGTTTCACCTACGACATACATTGGAGCACGTTCACGCTCTGCAACTTTTCGTACATGTTCTATGGCTTCTTCTCTGATTAGTAAGCCCATGCGTTCCTGGCTCTCGTTGGCTATAATCTCCTTGGCGGAAAGGGTTTTGTCTCCGATAGGTAGTTTACTCATATCGATCAATCCTCCGCATTCTTCCACGAGTTCAGAAAGGCAGTTTACATGCCCCGCGGAACCATGGTCGTGAATGGAGACTATCGGGTTGGTATCTTCTTCACAAAGGGCACGGACTACGTTGTAGGCACGCTTTTGCATTTCTGCATTTGCGCGTTGTACGGCGTTTAATTCAATGCCACTACTATAACGGCCTGTATCTACTGAAGATACAGAACCGCCTCCCAAGCCTATCCGGTAATTATCGCCACCGATAACTACTATTTTGTTTCCGGTTTCAGGAGTCCCTTTCAGACAATCGCGTTGTGTTCCGTATCCAACGCCTCCCGCAAGCATGATTACTTTGTCGTATCCATATGATTCACCATTTTCCTGATGTTCAAATGTCAGTACGGAACCGCAAATTAGAGGTTGACCGAATTTATTTCCGAAGTCACTGGCACCATTGGAAGCCTTGATCAGGATCTGCTCAGGTGTTTGATACAACCATTTGCGAACGGGAAGAATCTCTTCCCATGAACGGTCTTCTTCGGTGCGTGGGTAGGCTGTCATGTAGACTGCTGTTCCGGCAATAGGCCAGGAGCCTTTTCCTCCTCCCATGCGGTCTCTGATTTCTCCTCCCGTACCGGTTGATGCTCCATTGAACGGTTCTACGGTTGTCGGGAAGTTATGTGTCTCCGCTTTTAAAGAGATCACACTTTTTATGTCCTTTACTCGGAAGTAATCGGATTTGGATTGATCCGCCGGAGCAAATTGCTCAATGACGGGTCCTTCGGCAAAAGCTACGTTATCTTTATAAGCAGATATTATTTTATTAGGATTTTCCTGCGTGGTCTTTTTTATCATTTGGAAGAGGGAAGACTCTTGTTCCACTCCGTCTATGATAAATGTACCTCCGAAAATTTTGTGCCTGCAATGTTCGGAATTGATCTGTGCAAAACCAAAAACCTCGGAATCTGTTAACGGACGTCCGAGGTCTTTTTCTACTTTTTTAAGGTAATCCATCTCTTCTTTGGAGAGCGCTAAACCTTCTTGCTCACTGTATGCTTCCAAATCTTCAATATGGATAATAGGTTCCGGCTTTCGGTTGGTGGTAAATATATCCTGGTCAAGAGCTTTGTACATACGTTGCAGCATCGGGTCGTGTTCTGCATCTTCATTGCTCACCGGGAAATATTCTTCTATACGGGTTATGCCGGTCAATCCCATGTTTTGGGTGATTTCCACAGCATTTGTACTCCACGGGGTTATCATTTCGCGGCGCGGACCGACGAAATACCCTTTCAAGTTCTTTTCACTTTCGAGAGTGGCTTCTCCGAAGAGCCAGCAAAATTTGTCATTGTCTACAGAGGACAGTGCATGGTCACATTCTACTGCAATCACGCTTTTGGATGGGGTTCTAAAAAAAAGAATCATACTTATATTTTCGATTTGACGATTTACGATCTTTTAATTGAATTTTCAAGGAATAATGTGAAAAACATTCATAAAGCGTATATTCCTGTTTTTTCTTGCTGCAAAGATAATATTTATAATTGAAAGATTGATGTGCTTTTTCCTGTGATTTTTGTGTTAAACAGATATGATAAGCCAGATGGAAACAAGAATCATTATACCTGCAACAACCTTTTGATAGCGTTTTTTATTTATCTTTTTTATAAAATGCATGGATATAAAATTTCCCAATATCATTGCGAATCCTATGTAGAGACCATTTAAAAGAAGGTGTAAATTAACATAATCAAGCTTATGATATATTATGATTTTGATAATATGCATCATAGATGCTGCTGCAGCTTCGCTTGCTATGTAAGCAATGGGTGAAAGTTCTAACGTGAGAAACACTGCGCTACTTAGTGGGCCCGATATACCAAGCATTCCATTGATTAACCCTGTGATTCCGCCTCCTATAATTATTGTACCTTGTTTTTTAGGGAGCCGCATGCGTCCTGTAATCTTCAAAATGGCAAACATGATTAGAAACACACAAACTATTCGTGTTAGTAATTGCTTTGGAACAACTGCAAACTCAAATGCACCTAGTGCGGTCAATGGTGCGGCTAGAATGAGAAATCTCCCGGTTGCCTGCCATTTAATATCTTTTAAACCCATTCCTGCTTTAGATAAATTGCTCATTAATTGTGCTATAGTTGCAGTGGGAACCGCTATCTCTACTCCGTAAAAAAATGTAATAACTGGCATAATGATCATTCCACCACCGAAACCTACGGCTCCGGAAAGTAACCCTGCTAAGATACCTGTGATTATAATGATAAGGAATTCCATCTTAAATATGGTTGCTTTTTAGATGAATTTTAATTTATTATTGGAGTATTTCTCACAAAGGTAAGCAAAATCGTTAAGAGGATGTCAGGGCTAACCGAAAAAACGTTAATGCTATTCGTCCTTCTCATAAAAAAATACGATATTTGCGGCATGATACAAATCGAAACCGTATTTAGTATATTGTGGAAAGGGTTTATTATTGGCGTAGTTGTGTCTGCTCCCTTAGGCCCGGTGGGAGTTTTATGTATTCAGCGTACACTGAATAAAGGGCGTTGGTATGGTTTTGTAACAGGGCTCGGTGCTTCATTAAGCGACATTACGTATGCACTATTGACAGGTTATGGAATGAGTTTTGTTTTTGATTATGTCAATAAAAACATCTTCTACTTACAGTTGCTGGGAAGTATTATGTTATTGGCTTTTGGGGTGTATACCTTCCGAAGTAATCCGGTACATTCCCTGCGTCCTGTTTCCGCAGGTAAAGGTAAGGGTTCGTATTTTCATAATTTTGTCACCGCTTTTGCCGTAACTCTTTCCAATCCACTTATCATTTTTCTATATATTGGCCTCTTTGCCCGTTTGGCTTTTGTCAGTGAAGGAGTCCTTGTCTTTGAGGCGGTCACGGGTTATATAGCTATTGCATTGGGGGCCTTGACATGGTGGTTTAGTATTACTTTTTTCGTAAATAAAGTCCGTAGACAGTTTAATTTGCGTGGTATCTGGTTGTTGAATCGTATCATTGGGGTAATAGTTATGGTGGTGTCATTGCTAGGGTTGGTATTCACGCTTATGGGTGAATCCCTATATTGAAAGGAGCATAGTAACCATGAAGATTGCACAACAATTAAAAGAAAAGAACATTGCCGAATACCTTATATATATGTGGCAAGTGGAAGACTTAATACGTGCTAACGACTGTGATATTGATAAACTCAAAGAATGTGTTATTCTTCAATATCCAAAAGAAGAGCAGCATGCATTGGAGGAATGGTATGGGCATTTAATCAGGATGATGTATGAAGAGGGGATAAAAGAGAAAGGACATCTTCAAGTTAATCGTAATATCATTCTCAATTTGACCGAACTTCACAATCAGCTTCTCACTTCCTCAAAGTACCCTTATTATGGAGCTGCCTATTTCAAGGCTTTACCGTTTATTGTAGAACTTCGGCAAAAGAATGGGAAGAAAGAAGAACCTGAATTGGAAACTTGTTTTGAAGCTCTGTATGGTGTATTACTACTACGTTTACAGAAAAGAGAAATCACTCCTGAGACAACAAAGGCAATGGATGCAATAAGTCATTTTATCTCTCTGCTTGCTAATTATTATGATAAAGATAAAAAGGGTGAGTTGGACTTGGATGACTGATGGTTGTAAATTCTTAATAATATAATGCAATGAATATTTTAGTGACCGGAGCTAATGGACAGCTGGGTAATGAAATGCGCGTCCTTTCCGTAGAAAATCCGCAGCACGTTTATTTCTTTACCGATGTGCAGGAACTTGATATTTGCGATGAGGAAGCAGTAAAGAATTATATAGTTGATAATTGTATTGACATTATTGTAAACTGTGCTGCATATACAGCTGTTGATAAGGCAGAAGACAATCAGGAGTTATGTGATAAATTGAATCATATTGCTCCGGGGTATTTGGCTGCGGCGGCGGAAACTGTTGGGGCGGCGATGATACAGATCTCTACGGATTATGTTTTTGACGGAACAGCGCATATTCCGTATACAGAGGATACTCCTACTTGTCCGGCATCAGTCTATGGCTCTACCAAGTTGGCGGGTGAATGTAGCGTATTGGCTTCATGTTCCCGTGCCATGATCATCCGTACAGCATGGCTCTATTCCATATATGGCAATAATTTTGTGAAGAGTATGATTCGTTTGGGGAACGAGAGAGATAACTTAGGGGTCGTTTTCGATCAAATAGGTACTCCGACCTATGCTAATGATCTGGCCCGTGTTATATATGCTGCTATTAATCATGGCATTGTTCCGGGCACCTATCATTTCAGTGATGAAGGGGTGTGCTCCTGGTACGATTTTACACTTGCCATTCACCGCATTGCTGGTATCACCACTTGCAAGGTAAGGCCTCTGCATACTGATGAATATCCTGCAAAAGCTCCCCGTCCACACTATTCGGTACTGGATAAGACCAAGATTAAAACTACATTTGGAGTGGAAATTCCCCATTGGGAGCAGAGTCTGGAAGTCTGTATCAAGAACTTGCCGGAAGCTCGGAGTTAATTCACATCCTATCATTAGAATTTATTTAGAGAAATAATTTAATCGTCTTTTATGGCAAGTAACAACGAAATAGAAAGAAGAAGAACTTTCGCTATTATAGCACACCCGGATGCCGGTAAAACTTCGCTAACAGAAAAGCTGTTGCTTTTTGGAGGGCAGATACAGGTTGCCGGAGCAGTTAAAAGCAACAAAATAAAGAAAACTGCTACATCGGACTGGATGGATATTGAGAAGCAGCGTGGTATATCGGTGACGACTTCGGTGATGGAGTTTGACTATAAGGATTATAAGATTAATATCCTTGATACTCCCGGACACCAGGACTTTGCTGAAGATACCTACCGTACGTTGACGGCGGTGGATAGTGTTATCATTGTAGTGGATGGGGCAAAAGGTGTGGAAGCACAAACCCGTAAATTGATGGAAGTCTGCCGTATGCGCAATACTCCGGTAATCATTTTTGTGAATAAGATGGACCGTGAGGCTAAAGATCCTTTCGATTTGATGGATGAGCTGGAAGAAGAGCTTGCCATTCATGTACGTCCGTTGACTTGGCCTATCGAAAGTGGTATTCGTTTTAAGGGCGTTTACAATATCTATGAACATAATTTGAATCTCTTCCAACCTTCCAAACAGGTGATGACAGAGAAAGTGGAGGTGGATATCAATACGGAAGAACTGGACAAGCAAATCGGTTCTCCGCTTGCAGATAAGTTGCGGAGTGAACTCGAACTGATAGACGGGGTATATTCTGAATTTCAGGTAGCAGATTATCAGAAAGGCGAAATAGCCCCCGTGTTCTTTGGTTCAGCATTGAATAACTTTGGTGTGGAAGAACTGCTGAATTGTTTTGTGCGGATTGCTCCAAGTCCGCGCCCAGTGAAGGCGGAAGAGCGAGAGGTGGAACCGGAAGAACCCAAGTTTACCGGATTCGTTTTTAAGATTACGGCAAATATAGATCCCAATCATCGTTCCTGTATTGCTTTTTGTAAAATCTGTTCGGGTAAATTTACGCGGAATGCACCTTATCTGCATGTCCGTCATGGAAAGACCATGCGCTTTTCTTCCCCTACACAATTCATGGCGCAGCGTAAAACGACTGTTGATGAGGCATGGGCGGGTGATATCATTGGTTTGCCCGATAATGGAACGTTTAAGATCGGTGATACGCTGACCGAAGGGGAATTGTTGCATTTCAAAGGATTGCCAAGCTTTTCTCCTGAGATGTTCAAGTATATCGAAAATGCGGATCCCATGAAACAGAAACAATTGGCTAAAGGTGTTGATCAACTGATGGATGAGGGTGTGGCCCAGTTGTTTTTCAACCAATTTAACGGGCGGAAGATTATTGGTACGGTAGGTCAGTTGCAGTTTGAGGTAATCCAATATCGTTTGCTGAACGAATATAATGCCTCTTGCCGTTGGGAGCCACTCAGCCTGTACAAAGCTTGCTGGGTTGAAAGTGATGATGCTGAAGAGCTGGAAGCCTTTAAAAAACGTAAATACCAGTATATGGCGAAAGACCGCGAGGGTAGGGATGTATTCCTTGCCGATAGCGGGTATGTATTGCAGATGGCACAGATGGACTTTAAACATATCAAGTTCCATTTCACAAGTGAATTCTGATTCTTGCATTTTGTGATGTTTTAGAAAAAACAGAAGTTTTTCTCTGATAAATTTTAACTTTGAACTCTTCAAGGAACAGGTCTGTGACAAAGAGTTCAAAGTTATTATACGGAATTTAGTTCCATACATTGAGGCGTTTTTCTTAAAGAATCGGGATAGATATAAACGCATAGCAGCGCAATTATCCTCTTATGTGAAAGGAAGCTTCTTAAGAATGAACCTATTTTCCTTTAATAATCGTATCTTATCCTAATTTGACCTGATGCTAAATTGCCTGTTCTCCTTTTCTTATATAATCTTTCGGTAATATTCCAAACTGTTTTTGGAAGCAACGGGCAAAATATGAGGGATTATTGAAGCCAACGATATAGCAGACTTCGTTAATCCGGTATTCTCCTTTTTGCAGCAGTTCTCCTGCTGTTTTAAGTCGGATAAGTCGAATATAATCATTCGGTGGCATCCCTGTCAGGCCTTTTAATTTACGTTGTAAATTAGAGCGGCTTATTGCCATTTCTCCTGCTAGCTTATCAATTGTAAAGTCTTCATTAGTGAAGTTTGTTGTTATTATTTCGTTAATCGTATTGAGCCATTTTACATCAGTCTTATTCATCAACATCTGATCATATGACATATCAGGCACTGTAGTAAAATGATTAAAAAGCATACGTCTATTTTCCAGTAGATTATTGATAGTCGCCTTCATGTGATGTAAAGAGAATGGTTTTTCTATGTATGCGTCTGCCCCATAGTCGAGACCTGCTATTTTTGAGTCGACGCTATCAAGTGCCGAAAGCAAGATAAACGGAATATGGCATAGCATGTTGTCAGCCCTGATTATTTTTAATAGCTCAAAGCCATCCATATAAGGCATGACAATATCACTGATGATAAGATCTATTGTCGTTTTTTCAAGACAGCCTAATGCTTCCTGTCCATTAGAAGCTGTATGAATAACATATGAGCTACCAAGATTTTTGGAAAGGAATTCAAGCATATCTGTTGTGTCCTCTACTACAAGAAGGGAATAACTGCTGGACTCTGCTTCTTCGTCTGATGTAAGTTTTTCATTAAATACCGGGAAGATAGTATGCTCCATAGAAATGCTTTTTTCTAAATGGGGGATTTCTACGCATATCTCACATCCAGCCATATAATCAGTATTTATATAAACTTTACCGTTATGCTTTTCCACTAATAACCTTACCAAACTTAGCCCGATGCCAACCCCCGATCCACTGTTACTTACATTTCCTACCTGATAGAACGGCTCGAAAACTTTGCTGCATTCATCTTTGGGGATTCCCGGTCCATCATCGCGTACTCTGATAGAAAGGATATGAGCTTCGGCAGATAGGTGTTCATCCAGCATTATCATAATTTGAGTACGAGCAAATTTCATGGCATTGGTCAGTAAATTACTGATAATTTTAGTCATTGCTTCTTCGTCCACGTTGTATTCTAAATGCTTTTCAGGCAGCGAAACACTAAAAGAAATACCTGCTAAAGAAATAGTACGGAAACGCTCAATAATGTTTTCTATCATTTGATTAATATCAGTTTGTCTAAATGAGAGAGCATACCCTTCTTTATCTACTTTACGAAAATCGAGTAACTGTTTGACGAGTTCTATCAGTCGGTTTGAATTTTTTTGTATTACGGATAAGTTGCTTTCTACTTCATTATTCCATTCATGCATTTCCATAATAGCTTCCAATGGAGCATTGATAAGACTCAATGGGGTTTTTATTTCGTGTGCTACTTGAGTAAAAAATGTAATTTTGGCCTGAAACAGTTCTTGATTTTTAATTTGTTCTATTTCTTTCATCTTTCTTTGTTTCACAATTTGTTGCTTATGTAGATAGAGCCGTACCAGATAATAGGTGAAGCCACAAGCCACTAACAAATAAAAGATCTTTGCATAAATCGTTTTCCATGGCGGGGGCAGAACTTCTATATGTAAACAACAGTCATTATTGCTCCAGTACTCGTCGTTATTACTTGATTTCACACGAAAAGTATATTTTCCCGGAGAAAGGTTTAAAAAAGATACGTTATGTTTGTTAGTGTAAATCCAGTCTTTATGAATTCCGTCCAGTTTGTAGGCATATAAGTTTCTGCCGGGAGCTACATAACTCAGGCTTTCGAACATGATATCAAATGACACTACTTGATAGGGGATAGTGATTTTTCCACTAAGTGCAGGCACTCGTTTACTACGGCTTATCTTATCATCTGGACTGTGCATATATACAGCGGAAATAGATGCTGTAGGTCTCACTTTATTAACAGATAATTTGAAGGGATAAAAGGCATTAAAACCATTTACTCCTCCGAAATAAAACTTTCCGTCACTAGCTTGCAAGGAAGAGCGAAAATTGAATTGATTGCTCTGCAATCCATCTTCTACAGTATATAGTTGTGCTCTTTTACTTTGCGGTTCATAGCGGATAAGTCCCCTGTTAGAAGAAAGCCAATAGTTCCCGGATTGATCATCTAATATGCCATAGATAATATTGTTGGGTAAATTATCTCTGGTAGAAAAGTTTTCAAAACAGTCTTGCTTATAGTGATATCGGCATATACCACCTCCTTCGGTGCAGAACCATAGGTTTTGTTTGTGGTCAATATATACACGGATGACCCAGTTACTACAGGGAGAATTTTTCTTTTGGGGATTATGACGATAGTTGTGTAATTTTCCAGTTTGAGGGTTATAACGCCAGATGCCGTCCCTTTTGCTTGCCATCCATAAATTTCCGTATTGGTCTTCTATGATATCGTAGATAAAAATATGGCTTAATGACTTCAATGTTTGGAATGAATCCCTTTTGGGATCATATTGGCAAAATCCGGATAAAGTGCCTATATAAATATTACCATTTTTTGCCTTATAAATAGAGTAGATATGATCATTAGGTATTGAATAGGGATTAGTTTGATTGTGACGGTAGTTCTTAATTTTTTTTGTTTGAGTATTTAAAATATATAAACCTCTGGAAAAACTCCCAATCCATAATTCCCCTTTATTATATAGAAGCGCATGGATATTATGATAGCCTATCTTGAAATTACTTTTTTTCGATAAATGGTTCGTAAATGTTCTACTGCGAGGATTAAAGACATTCAGTCCTCCATCTTCAGTGGCAATCCAGATATTACCCTGAGGATCTTCACAAAATTGGCTGATTACGTTGCCTGAAAGAGAATGTTCTGTTCCATTAGAATAATACCATTCTATATCCTTATACTTGGGCGACAGATAACTTACCCCGCTAAAATAAGTACCGATCCAAATGCCTCCTTCTCTATCTTGATAACAGGCATAGATACTCTCCTTGGCGTGCTCTTCATCCGTTAATACGCATTCTCCTGTAGTGGGGTTGAAAGTATAAAGTCCGTCGTCAGAACCCAGATAAAACGAATTGGCTGTCCGTTGAAATAAAGTACGGATACGTGGGATCGTAAGTGTATCTCCTTCCCCGAAATAATAACGAAACCGTCCTGTCTCTTTGTTAAATCGGGCGAGCCCTCCATACCATGTTCCAGCCCATAGCACACCTTGCGAACTTTCCGTCAGGGAAATTATTTCGTTGCAGGCAGGATGACCAAATGAAGTTCCTTTCGTAATGAAAGTTGTGAAATTATTGGTATGCTGATTGTATTTTGCTAAGCCATTCCTGGTTCCTATCCATATTGTTCCGTATGAGTCGTTATAGATGACCCATACGTGATTATCCGGTAATGAATAAGGGTCAGAGAGAGAATGTAGATATCGCTTTAAGGTTCCTTTTTTTTCGTTATAGACAAACAATCCGTTGGCCGTTCCTATCCATAACTGGCCGTAATTATCATATGCCATTCCAAATGCACTGTTAACAGTAGCACCGTCATTCGTTTGTTTGTCGAATGCAGAAAACCTTTCGTTCCGGGAGTCAAATAGGTAAAGCTTCTCTGTACTTGCTATCCAAATGTGGTTATTATCGTAGTGCTGACAAATGGTTACAATATTCATATAATTATTATCACCATTTTCTGATGAATGGCCGTAATTGGTAAACTCGATGCCATTAAACCGATTTAATCCGTCTTGAGTCGCAAACCACATATAGCCAATGCTATCTTGTAAAATGCTACGAATACAATTTCCTGACATTCCAGATCTTACATCATATCTTTTATAGATATTGGCAGAGATCAAAGATACTAGAATAAGTGGCATGCATGCGGACAGTATAAATCGCTTTATCATATCCTTTTATTTTATATCATTCCATGTATCTGTCCGAAATGGAAAAGCTGTTATTCCAAAGGTGTTGCGTAAAGTAATGCTTCCGACATAGTTGTGGAAGGCGTATCGCACTGCTACCGGTTGTGGAACCTGTTCACTCCATACTTCTACATTACTGGTACGTCCTGAAATCCTTGCTTTAGCCTGATAAAACTTCTTGTCTTCCCCTGCAATTTCAAATCCTTCGAGATTGCAATTACTTGGAGCGAGTCCGGCAGATGCGTTATTAAAAGTCACTATTGCCTTGCCATCAGAATAGTTGACTTCTGTCATCATAGGTCCGGTGGACGGCAATCTGCGAATGTGGTATGTCTTGGTTAGTGCGAGAGTAGCCAGTCGAAGTCCTACTACATCCTTCTGAGGAGGATGGATGCAAAATTCATCTCCGATGTCTGTCGTAGGTATAATTCCGGAATTAGGAATCGTTTTTAATGCTTGAGTTTGCGCTTCACGCAATAAAGCAGCGCTGGTATCTTTGCTATCCTTATATTTATGCGGGGCAATTTGTACATAATAGAAAGGCATATCAGGTGCTTCCCATACACTCCTCCAAAGTTGCACCATAGCGGTCATCATCGAAGCGTAAAGTTGATAATTAAAAATGTTAGATTCTCCTTGATACCAGAGGAAACCACGAGCTGTGAAGTTTTTCACAGGATATAGCATTGTGTTATATAGACATCCCAAACGATGGTGCATATCTAGCTTAGGACTTTTGGCATTCTCAACATCTGCTCCTTCAATATTTGCCAATGTCTTTTCGTCCATCCATGATTCAATTTGCGAACCTCCCCAACTATTAATAATCAGTCCTACAGGTACGTGGAGACTTTCTGTCAGCTGTCTGGCAAAGAAATAGCCAGTAGCGCTGCAATCAATAACTGTTTCCGGTGTAGAGACCTCCCATTTTCTCTCTTCGAAATCAGTTCTCCGTTTTTCTTCTTTACTTCTGGGTACAGTGATAAAGCGGATACGGTCTCGATAATTACTTGCATTTAGTAGAGTTTCCAAGGCTTGATTAACGGGCTGGCCCGTATTACCCATCATGCGCATTTCCATATTCGACTGACCAGAGCATATCCAAACTTCTCCTATTAAAATATCAGACAGACTGACCGGAGTTCCATCACTAATAGTAATAGTGTATGGGGTATAGCTGCCAGCAGGAGTGCCTACTTTGATTGACCATCTTCCTTCTTTATCTGTTGATGTTTGATAAGTTTTATTATTCCAGGAAGTAGTTACAATCACATCTTTACCATCAGCCCATCCCCATAATTTAACGGAACTATTTTGTTGGAGCACCATATGAGCTCCCATCATTGCAGGGAGTTTCACTTTACTTTGTATAAATGGGAAAAACAAGAAAGATAAAGCTAAAAATAAAAAAAATCTTTTCATATAATTTATATTAGATATTCGGTATATATTTTATTCAGGTATGGAGCAAAAATACAATCTATTTCTAAATATGGAGTAATAATCGTTAGTCATTTTCTGATAAAATCTAGTAGATTTACTAAAACCACTTTATTCCCTTTCTATTTTCAACTGAATTTTATTAATTCGTGGCATTTATAGCCTAAAGCGTATTATTAGATTGGCTAAATATGGCATTCCTTTGTAATGTGAGTTTAACAACCTAATAGTTTCATTAAATCTAATAAAATGAAAAAGAAGCATTATTTATTATTTCTATTAGCTTCGTTCCTTTTACTGACAGATATTGTCTGGGCTCAGACCTCCGCAACGGTAAGTGGTGTGGTGGTTGATGAGAATGGGGAAACCCTCCCGGGTGTTTCTGTTGTTGAAGCAGGTACTACCAATGGGGTCTTAACAGATCTGAACGGACATTACATCTTAAAAACGACTTCGTCCAAGCCCTCCATTTCATTCAGTTACATTGGATACGAGAAGCAAACATTTCTTTTGAATGGACGAACTACTATTGATGTCCGGATGAAAGTGGACACAAAAGTACTGGATGAAGTTGTGGTAGTAGGTTATGGCGTTCAGAAGAAAGTTAACTTGACAGGTTCTGTAACTTCCATTAATTTCTCCGATCAGATGGAAGGGCGTCCGGTGATGAATGTTTCATCTGCTCTTTCTGGGCTTGCAGCTGGAATGAATGTGACACAAAGTTCCGGTCAGCCAGGTTCAGATGGTGCCACAATCCGTGTACGTGGTAATGGTACTTTTAACAGTAATTCTCCACTTGTATTAGTGGATGGCATTGAGTGGAGTATGGATAACGTAAATCCAAATGATATCGAAAGTATATCCGTGTTGAAAGATGCTGCCTCAACAGCTATTTATGGTACACGTGCAGCTAATGGAGTTATATTGATCACCACGAAAGCGGGGAAAGGTAAACCTCAGATATCCTATTCTTATTCAGGAATAGCACAGATGCCATATAACAAGTTATCTTTTGTCAGTGACTATGCTCGTTATATGGGTTTGGTTAATGAAGCTTGTGAAAATGTGAATACAAAAACTATTTTTTCACAAGAGAGTATTGATCTTTGGAAAACGGCTTCTCCCAATCCAAATGGTCTGAATGAATATGGAGTCCCCAATTATGTGGCTTATCCAAATACCAATTGGTTCGATGAAATATTCAGTACTGGATATTCTCAAGAACATAATCTGTCTGTTTCTGGTAGCTCGGAAAAGGTGAAATATATGCTTTCACTAGGTTATTTAGATAACCAAGGGGTAATGAATAAATGGAATCTTGACTCAAGTACTCAAAAGATAAACTTTCGCACAAATCTAGAAGCCAAGATTATCAAATGGTTGACTATTGGTACGCGTTTATACGGGCAAAAACAAGATTATGGCATGGCTAATATCAGCAATGGTTTTAAATATCTCTATCAGACAACTCCAGGGGTATATCCAGGAGAGCCAAATTATTGGGGACGCGCTGCATTGGCCAGTGAAGAATCTTCAAATGCAAACAATATCTTTGGTCAGATGGCTGGGGCTACTGGTTACAATACCGTTTGGCGTCTGAATGCTTCAATTTATGGTATTATCTCTCCTTATAAAGGTTTGAGTATAGAAGGAACATTCAACTATTCTCCTACTTTTACAGATAAATCATCGTACAGCCGTCAGAATGGTTACTGGGACTATGTGACCGATCAGCGGGTTAGTGAAAGTGCTTTGGCAAATGCTTCCATTGCGAATACAAGTGCCCGCAACTGGCGGCAAAGTGCGGAGGTTCTTGTACGTTATAATACGACTATTAAGAAAGATCATGAATTGGGAGTGTTATTGGGGTACTCTGCTCAGCAGTATTATAGCAAAAGTTTTGCAGTCTCTCGTCAAGGTGCTACCGACTGGACGCTAAATGAATTGAGCACTTATGAAACGCTAGTCAGTTCCTCCAGCTCCGCGCCAAGTAAGTGGGGACTTCTCTCTTATTTTGGTCGCATCAACTATGGATACAAAGGGCGTTATCTCTTTGAAGCGAATATTCGTGCCGATGCCTCTTCACGTTTTGGAGTGAATCAGCGTTGGGGCTACTTTCCTTCTTTTTCCGGCGGATGGCGTATTTCAGAAGAATCTTTTATGCAGGGAACCTCTGATTTTCTTTCTAATCTGAAATTACGGGTTTCGTGGGGGAAAACCGGTAATAACTCTACTGGTAACTATGATTGGCAGGCAAACTATGCTACAGCCAATGTGGTTGTTGACGGTGAAGGAACAAAGGGGCTCATACGTGAAAAGTTAAGTAATGACAAATTGCACTGGGAAAGTACTGCTACTACTGATGTTGGCATTGATTTTGGTTTCTTCAAGAATCGTCTAAGTGGCGAAATAGATTATTATAATAAGTATGCTTCGGATATACTTTATCATCCGGAACTATATTTGTCAATGGGAGTTATAGAGTCAGCTCCGGAAAATTTAGGTGAGGTGCGTAATCGTGGTTTAGAGTTTACTCTAAACTGGAATGATCGAATTGGAAAAGATATTGAGTATAAGGTTGGCATGAATTTTTCTTTCAATACCAACAAAGTAATGAAATTCAAAGGGAGGCTTCAAAAATACTGGACTTACGATGAACAAGGAAACAAAGTTAGTTATGTCAACAATTTTAGCGATGTATCTGAATCCGGTTTCAGCGGATATATTAGTGAAGGCCGTCAATTGGGAGAGACGTATTTATATAAAGTCTATAGAGGTTCGGGTGAAGGATATACTGGTGGTGCGGTTGATATTTATGCAGGTCCGAAGGATGGGATGATACGTACCAAGGAAGATATGGTTTGGGTACAAGCTATGATTGATTCAGGTTATTCGTTTGGTGGAATGAAGACTATTGCGAAAGACCAGCTCTGGTATGGTGATATTCTATATGCAGATAGTAATGGAGATATGAATTATGGTGATGCAAATGATCGAGATTTTTCGAAGCATACTAGTGTTCCAAAGTTTAATTTAGGTTTCAATTGTGCTTTCTCTTATAAGAATATCGATTTCTCTATGCTATGGTCAGGTGCTTTTGGACACTATCTCAACTGGAATACGGATTATTACAATTCAACTTTAGTTAGTCATGGATATGGCATCATTGAGCATATTGCTGATAATCATTATTTCTATGATCCTTCTAATCCAGATGATCCCCGCACTAATCAAACCGGTAAATATCCGCGCCTGACATATGGGACAACGTACAATAACAGAATACAGAGTGGCTGGAATGAATATAAGGCCGATTATCTCAAATTGAAAAATGTCCAGATTGGTTATACGATACCACAAAGAATTTCAAATAAATTCCTTGTAAATAGATTTCGTGCTTTTGTCTCGATGGATAATATTCTGACAATTACCAGCTATCCGGGGCTTGATCCAGAGATAGGAACTGGGATTGGTTATCCATTAATGCGCCAGATTTCTTTTGGCGGACAAATAACATTCTAATAATTAAAGAACTAAAAACAAGATCTGAAATGAAAAAATTAGCACTGATTTTATTGATGACGCTGATAACCACTTCCTGCATGGATATATTAGATGTTGCTCCGGAAGATCAGATAGCGAGCGAAAATATGTGGACTACGGAAGAACTTGCGGACAAAGGTATGGCCGGACTTTATTATCCTTTCTATGCTACCCAACTTTCGTCCACTCAGCTTCGGCGTGCCGACGGACTGAATCGTCAGGGCATTGAAGCGATGGGCTTTGCAACTGATTATTATTCCAATAACTATCCTGTAGAACTGCTTTCTTTAGCTACTAAACCAGCCAATGATTTTCAGGTATGGTACGAATGGAAGTTTTGCTATACAATTATTCATGCTTGCAATGATGCAATAACTAATCTTTCGAAAGCAGGTATGACCGTCAATAAACTAGCTCGTTATCAATGCGAGGCTCGTTTTTTGCGAGCTTGGGCATATAATCGTTTGAACATGCTCTATCAAGGAGTTCCTATTTATCTGGAACCTATCAATAACGAAGATTGTACACGTACTCAATCTTCTGCAGATGATGTCTGGCAAGTCATTTTAGACGATCTGTCTTATTGTATTGACAATCCGGATTTTCCTGATAATACTTTGGGTGAAACAAATTATGGGCGCCCTTCTAAGGGAGCAGCTTATGCCTTACGCGGCATGGTATACATGTGGAAAAAAATGTATGAAGAAGCTGGAAATGATTTCAAGCAAGTGGAAACCTGTGGATATGGTTTATGGACGGGAGAATATGCTGACTTTTTCAAGTATGAAAATGAAAAAAATAAGGAAATGATTTTCTCGCTCCAATTTAGTGAAGATACCGGTTATTGTGATAATATTCAGCAGATGACTGGAGCACGCGATACATACGATGGTTGGACAGAGATAAAACCTTCTGCCGATTTTGTGGACTATTATAAGAATGCTGATGGTTCTGATTTCAAATGGTCGGAAGTAGAAGGTTTGGAAGATTGGAATTTATTGACTGCGAAACAACGTGAAATCTTCTTCTGTCGAGACGGTTTGGAGTCAATGTCTTCACAAAAGAAAGCAGTAATTGCCCGTGTAGGGGAAGATATTTATCAAAAATATTATCTCAATGATGGAAATGAAGCACGTATTAAGAAAGCTTATGAGAATCGTGACCCACGATTGCAACAAACAGTTGTTACTCCGTATGTTCCTGTTGACTGTTATAAACAAAATTATAACGGGGATGCTAATCAAATAGGCAAACAAGCTCGGTGGCCATTGAAGGAGCAGGGTACAAATGGTGGAGATTTTTGGCTGGATAAACGCACTTCCGCTTTTTACTGTTATCGTAAATATAATGAGTTTGAAAAGGGACGCTTAATTAGCCGTAGCCGCTGTCAGACCGATTGGCCACTGATTCGATACACCGATGTTTTATTGCAGTATGCTGAAGCACTCACTCAAACAGATCAGATTGGTGATGCTATCCGGTTGGTGAATAAAGTTCGTACTCGTGCCCACATGCCGTCATTGACAGAAGGAGGAAGTGGCCCCTGCGCAGTAACAGGGAAAGAAGATATGCTTGAAAGAATACGTTATGAACGCCGCGTGGAACTTTGTTTGGAAGGTATTGACTTTTTTGATGAAATGCGTTGGGGAACATATAAACAAAGCAAATTTCAGGGAAATGATATAAATGGAGGTAAATCATGGTGGGGTGATTTGGTAGAATACAACTGGTACTATACTGATTACATGTGGCCTTGGACAGCTCCTATCTCCGAAATACAGAAAAATTCAAATTTGACCAAACGTTCTGGTTGGGCATATTAATCATAAAGAGAAAGAAGAAGAATGAAAAAAATATTCATATTATTATTCATTTTTGTATTTGGTTACACATTTGTGTCTGCACAACAATTTGATTATGACAAAATAGCACCTCATCCACGGCTTTTATTGCCTAAGGGGGGAGAACAAGCCATAAAAAAGATGATAGCGGAATATCCTCCATTGGCAGCTGTACACCATAGGATAATGAAGCTGTGCAATCAGATACTAAGTGAACCTCCTGTGAAGCGTATTAAAGAAGGAAAACGCTTACTAGCCGTTTCACGCTTAGCATTAAAGCGAATTTATTATCTATCGTATGCCTATCGCATGACGGGAGATAACAGGTTTGCTCACCGTGCCGAACAAGAAATGAGAGCAGTGAGTTGCTTTACAGACTGGAATCCGACTCACTTCCTTGATGTGGGCGAAATGACGATGGCGTTGGGTATCGGTTATGACTGGCTGTATGATTATTTGAAGCCTGAGACCCGACACATGATACGGCAGGCTATTTTAGAAAAAGGATTCGAAGCTGCAAAAAACACTCGTAATGCTTGGTTCTATACAGAAAAGAATAATTGGAATTCCGTATGTAACAGCGGTTTGGTGTATGGCGCACTAGCTCTTTATGAAGAAATACCGGATGTCTCTAGGCGTGTTATAGAAAAATGCATGGAAACAAATCCGAAGGCGCTGGTTAGCTATGGACCTGACGGTGGTTATCCGGAAGGATATGGATATTGGGGATATGGGACTAGTTTTCAGGTTATGCTCATTGCCGCACTCGAAAGTGCTTTGGGGACGGACAATGGGCTTTCCCAGGCTCCCGGCTTTATGGAGTCTTCTCGATTTATGCAATTTATGGCTGCCCCTAGTGGTGATTGCTTTTGTTTCTCGGACTCTCCGGTTAAGGTGGAGTGCAACACTATGATGTTTTGGTTTGCCGGTAAATTGAAGGATCCTTCTCTTTTATGGCTCGATTATCAACTACTGGATAAACCTAATACACATTTCGAAGAAGATGATCGCTTGTTGCCTAGTTTAATGGTCTTCAGTTCATCGCTTGATCTGAAAAAGCTTAAACAACCATCAACACACTTTTGGTACAATAGAGGAGTTACTCCTGTATTTATCTATCGTAGCGGATGGAGTAATAAAACTGATACTTATCTGGGAATAAAAGGCGGTTCTCCTTCTACTTCGCATGCTCATATGGATGCTGGGAGTTTTATATTTGAGAGAAGTGGGGTTCGTTGGTCGATGGATTTAGGTATGCAGAGTTATATTACTCTTGAAAGCAAAGGTGTTGATTTATGGAATATGTCTCAGAATTCACAGCGTTGGGATGTTTTTCGTTTGAGTAACATGGCACATAGTACTTTGACTATCAATGGCGAGAGACATCTGGTTAATAGTTATGCTCCCATTACTAACACTTTCCGTTCGGAAGAACAAAAAGGAGCGGAAGTTGATATGACAGGCGTTTTCGCTAATAGTCTGAAAAAGGCCATGCGTGTAATAATGCTAGATAAAAGAGATTGGTTGGAAGTAATTGACCAGTTAGAAACTGGAGACAAAGAAGCAACTGTATCATGGGTAATGGTAACTCCGGCGAAGCCCCAAATGAAGGCAAAGAATCAAATTGAATTAGAAAAAGATGGCAAACGAATGTTGCTGGAAGTAGATGCTGCAACAAATGTGGAAATGAAAATTTGGTTCAATATCCCTCCGCATAAATACGATTGCCCAAATCCGGGAACAGTTAGGGTCGGCTTCGAAACAAAGATTCCAGCAAACAGTACGTCCCAGTTGAAAGTAAGGCTGATACCTTTAAACTAACAAAAAGTTAATAATCAGATTTTCTCAAGGATAGTAACCCTGCTTATTCGGTAGTATTAATTTTAGTCTCGACGATCAATGTCCGATAATTATGCAATTGGTACTAAAGGCAAGGTTTTCATATTTGAGAAATAGTTTAGAAAATTAAAAAATTGAACTATGAAAGCAATTCTTTTTAAAATATTAGTGATATCCTTCTTTGTAGGAGCGGCCTGTAGTTGTTCTGACGAAGATGAAAACCGGTTTCGTCCGGGTTCTACTCATACGGGAACAAATCCGACAGGCCCAGGAGAAGGGCTTGACTTTTCTATGTTGACAGCAACCAACCATCCACGTCTATTGATGAATGCCAGTGCATTTACCGCATTGAAGAGTAAAATCCAATCTAATGCAAGTCCTAATCTGACCATTCTGCATAATACCATAATGAGTCTGTGTAATAGCAAAGGCATGAATACGAAAGCGTTGACTTACCAATTGGATGCCAGTAATAAACGGATTTTGGATGTTTCACGCGATGCTTTACTGCGTATATTTACTTGTGCTTATGCTTATCGTATGACGGGTGACAGTAAATATCTGACGAAAGCAGAAACTGACATGAATGCAGTATGTAATTTCTCGGATTGGAACTCAAGTCGTCATTTCTTGGATGTAGGCGAAATGGCTACAGCCGTTGCTTTTGGCTATGACTGGCTTTATAATGAGTTGAGTGAGGGAACCCGGAAGAAAGCAGCTAGCGCATTGTTGAATTATGCTTTCAAACAGGCCCAAAACAAAAATTGGAATTTGAACTTTTATGAAGCAACGAATAACTGGAATCAAGTTTGTAACGGTGGATTGGTTTGTGCTGCATTAGCTTCTTACGAAAGCAATCCTTCTGAAGCTAAAGATATAATTGAGAAAGCGTTGGAATCAAATAAATCTGCTCTGAAAGTGATGTATTCACCCGATGGAAATTATCCTGAAGGTGCAGGGTATTGGTGCTATGGAACACTTTATGAGGTTTTGATGCTTGCAGCCCTTAACAGTACTATTGGTACGGATAACGGGCTTTCAGATACATCTGGATTTTCAGAAACTGCGAAATATATGCTTTATATGACCGGGCTTAATAGTAAGTTTTTTAATTACTCCGATTGCGCTCCTGCTTCTACCGCAGCGTTGGCTACTTGGTGGTTTGCCGATAAGTACAAAAATTCGTCTCTGTTGTATAATGAGTTGCGTATGTTGAAAAATGGAGAATATACCAATTGTGCTGAAAATCGCTTATTGCCGATGATAATGGCTTTTGCCAATAATATAAATTTGGATAATATCTCAGCCCCTACGGAGAAACTGTGGAGTGGTAAGGGAGAAACTCCGGTTGTTCTGATACATACTGATTGGACATATACTGATACGGATAAGTATTTGGGTATAAAAGGAGGTAAAGCGGGTACAAGTCACGGGCATATGGATGCAGGTTCCTTTGTTTATGATGCTTACGGGGTGCGCTGGTCTATGGATTTTGGCTTGCAGAGCTATACCACTTTGGAAACCCCTTTAGCTAATCTTGGGGGTGATTTATGGAATATGGGGCAAAACTCTATGCGCTGGGACGTGTTTAGGATGAGCAATCTGAATCATAGCACAATTACGATTAATGATGCCAAGCACTTGGTAAATGGAGCAGCCACTCTAACTGCAACTATTAATACTGCTACGGAGTTGGGAGCTACATTTAATTTGACCAATGCTGTATCAGATCAGGCAGCATCTGCTATTCGTACTGTTAAAATTGTTAATGATCAGGACTTGGTGGTAATTGATGAAGTAAAAGCACGAACCAATAAATCGGCTAAAGTGCGTTGGTGTATGGTAACTCCTGCTGTTCCAACAGTAGAAACAAACCGGATCATATTGACTAACGGAAGTAAAGTGATGTATCTCACCGTTAATGGTACAGTGAAACCTGTTTATAAGACATGGAGCACTACTAGTACTAACTCCTATGATCAGGCCAATCCCGGTACTTATATGGTGGGATTTGAAGCAACTATCACAGCCAATCAAGATGCTACTTTTACAACAACCCTCACACCGAAACAAAATTAAATAAACGCATGAGGATTTTATTATTTATATTATGTTTCCTGCCATTGGTCTCTTGTTCACGGCAGGAAACCATGACAGAATTGACTGACAGGGTATTTACTGTTGCCGAACAACAATATGCATGTATGGATACCCTTTTGACTGATAAAACACTCCCCCGCACACTATTGTCTGGAGGCAAGTTTGTTCCGTCCACTATTTATTGGTGGTGTAGTGGCTTTTATCCCGGTTCCCTTTGGTATATATATGAGTATACCGGGAATGAACATATTAAAGCTCTTGCTCAAAAAAATACCTTGAAACTTGATTCTGTACAATATGTGACGAGAGACCACGATGTCGGTTTCCAATTAAATTGCAGTTATGGGAATGCTTTCCGATTGACTGGTAACGAAATATATAGAAAGGTCCTTTATCAGGGTGCAAAGTCTCTCTCTACACGGTTTAGTGCTAAGACCGGAGTCATTCGTAGTTGGGATTTTGTGCGTAAGGGCTGTGACTGGAAATATCCTGTAATAATAGACAATATGATGAATCTGGAATTGTTACTCTCCATGTCGAAAGCCTATGATAACGATTCGCTGCAATATATTGCCTGCACGCATGCCAATACCACCATTCGAAATCATTTCCGGGATGATTACTCCACTTACCATCTGGTGGATTATGATCCCGAAACAGGCAAAGTGCGTCATAAGCAAACAGTGCAAGGTTATTCCGATGAGTCTTCCTGGAGTCGTGGGCAGGCATGGGCATTATACAGCTACACTATGATGTTCAGAATGACAGGTTTTCAAAATTACCTCTTACAAGCCGGTCATATTGCTGACATGCTTATTAGGCGTTTACCCGCAGACGGCATTCCTTATTGGGATTTTGACGCTCCTGACATTCCGAATGCCCTGCGTGATGCTTCTTCTGCTGCTATCATGGCTTCTGCTTTCATCGAATTGAGCCATTATATTCCGAGAGTAGAAGCAAAAGAAACCTATCTTGATATGGCTGAAAAGCAACTTCGTACGCTTGCATCTAAAGAATATCTGGCGGAACCGGGAACAAACGGAAACTTTATCTTGAAACATAGTGTTGGCTCTTTTCCTGATAAAAGCGAAGTAGATGTCCCTTTGACGTACGCTGATTACTATTTTCTGGAAGCATTGCTGCGGTATAAAAACTTATTAAAATAGAACTAACAGATCTTTGATGATTATGAAAAAAATACAAATAAATAAGGCATTTATTTTTGCGTTAATGCTGGTATTTGCCTCTTGTACGGACAAGGATGAATCAACTCCCCGTATTATCCCGACTATGGCTTTAACTGTTTCGGATATTGTAGAGAATACAGCACAGATTACTTCCGAACAAAAGACTGGTACTACTTATGGCGCTAAAGTGATTGATTTTTATCCTGTATCTGATATCGGTTTCGATTATAACATAGAAGTAAAACTGGTGAAGTTTGTAGAAGAAAACGGAGTTCCTGTTTCCTTACCTTATAGTAGTAAAATAGAAACAGGATTAAAACCGGGTGTCAATTATATCAGTGCTATTATAGCTTATAATGAAGAAGGGCGGGCTGTATGCTCCGCTTTTCAAACGTGGAAAGCTGCTGGAACGGAAGGGGCGTGGAGTGATGACGCTTCTGCCGGAGATCTTGAAGAAAATGAATGGTAAAATGGTGTAACTTAAAAGGAGAAATCAATATGAAAAATATATTATTTGCGGCATGTGTGACAGCTATGGTAGTGTCTGGCTGTACGCAGGATGAAATACTTTCATCTGAAAATGGAAAGGAAGCCAATCAAATACATTCACGCCTCACCTTGGTAGGAAGTTCGTCTCCGCAAACACGCATTTCAATTGGCGATAAAACGAGCGATGCATATCCGTTACTTTGGAGTGAAGGTGATGCTTTAGGAGTCTTTTCACGTACGGAAGGAGCGAGTATTGATAATGTACAGTCTTTACTCAGTGATGAATCTATCGGGCAGAATTCAGGCGTTTTTACTTCAAATGAGGTAGAGATTGCAGAAGAGGGAACTACGGAACTTCTTATTTACTATCCTTATCTGCAAAATACGACATTGGCTGAAGGAGGCAATCAAATAACCTCCTCTTTGTCTTCCGAACAGGAGCAAAGTACTCCGGGTGATAGTCGTCACATCGGGAAATATGGTTTTGCTTATGCCAAGGCAACGGTTAGTAATTCGAACATGCTTGCTAAGTTTACGTTGAAGCATGCAATGGCCTATGTAAAGTTCACTATTTCATCTAAAGAGTTCTCGGCATACAAACTGAAAAGTGTTTCTTTGTATGACAAAGAAACAAGGACTCCTCTTTCCGGCACATTCACTGCCGATTTGGACAAAGATGAGTTAACGTTTGGTACAGAAACAAAATCATATGCTACTGTTTCATTGACAACGCCGGAAGCTCTTGCCTCTGCTCAGGATGTTTATTTAACGACTTATCCCGCTGATTTGACGGATAAAGAGGTCTATATTGTTGTAACCTTAGAGAATGATTCACAAACAGTCACTATTCCTATCCTTAAAGAAGGCAAGCAATTAAAAGCAAATGCAGTAAATGTAATTACTATTAATGACCTGAAGCTTTCGGATAATTCATGCGACTGGTATGAGCCTGTAGAGACGCGTTTGCTGGCAGATGGATGGGCTTACGGAGAATCCAATTGCATCATGACGAATATTTCAACAAGTGGAATAAATAATATTATTAGTGTCAAGGCCAGGGGTAATTTTATGGAAGTGGAAGAACCTAAATATGCCAAAACCATTCTTAACTGTGACTTGAATGTTAATCATAAAATGGTTGGTGTAAATGGTTCAACTACAGATATTTCTCCTGTTGCCAGTGATTATACTATTACCGTCAATGCATTTAAAGTCAGCGGTGGGTATGACGGAGGTTGCGGGCAAGTTGCTATCTATGGAGATGATCAGACTACCGTATTGTGGAGTTTTATTGTGTGGATGACACCTCCTCCGGCAGAACAGACTTATGGTAATACAGGATATGTTGTTTTAGATCGCAATTTGGGAACATATATGACGGGAGAAGACAATAATTGGAAGGCAAATGGTGTATATTTCCAGTGGGGGCGACCTACTCCTATTGGTTGGTCCGGGTCTGTTGGTACCAATATACCGACACAGGCTACAAATGTCAGATTCTCTATAGAAAATCCTCGTGCGTTGCTTTATACAAATGAAGTCGAAAATACGAAATCTGACTGGTATTTGGGTGCATGGACAGGAGCACGTACAGATCGTAAAGATGATTTCTGGGGAAATCCGAATGAATCGAGTACTTATCTCAATCCTTCTGATGGGCATAAGTCTATTTATGATCCTTGTCCGAAAGGATATCGGGTAGTATCTCCTCATGTATTGGATGAGATAGAGCAGAAAGGAGAGCTTGTGAATTTAAGTGCAATTGCGGTACTTAAATACTGTTATGATGGAACGAATTATGCTTATTGGCCGTTGGCAGGTTGTAAATGGGGGTCTAACGGTGGTAATAACGGCAACAACACAGGCTTAAATGAAAGTAAAGGTGCTGCATGTTACTGGTCCAATTCTTCAGCCAGCAGTTATGGAAACGATAAAGATCAAGGTGCCACTTCTTTGTACTATAAAGTTGTTGACAAAACATGGACACATTCTTCCGGTCGTTCCCATGCGTTCTCTGTACGCTGTATGAAGGATATGGAGAACCGCTAGTTCTGATTCTCTGTTGAAAGGTGATTTAGCCACTATGTTAGTAATGTTGCATTAATAGCATAGTGGCTAATTTTTGTCAATCTTATGTTCTCAGACCTTTATTATTACAGAATGTGTTATCTTTGCATCTTGTAATGAGTAAAAATTGACTACTGATGACTATTGTGCGTCTTTTCCTTCTGACTTTTCTTTTGGGACTACTATCTTGTTCGAGCCCTGCCGATAAATCTTTGTTGGATTATGAACAATCTCTTTGCCGTACGGATTCATTGCTACATACAGGAGTGGTGGATAGTACCCGTGCTGTGGGTATGGTTTCGGATTTGCATAGCAAATACGAACGGGTGAAGGAACTCTCCGGGGGGAAGCGTGTCCGGCTGACGCCTTTTAGTGGAAAGGAAAAGCTTCTCTTAGGTACGCTGGCGGTTGCTTTACTGGGAGTAGTTATCCGGCTGATATTTATGTCCGTTGACGAAAAAAAAGAGAAGGAACATCGTCACTATACTGTTAGTCTCAGTGAGAATGAACAACATTTGCGTAATAATGAACGGGAGATGGCGGAACTGGAAGCCTATTTGGATGATATGCCGGTGACGGACGATATGCGTGAAGAAGTACGGGCATCCCTGGTGACACTTATGGATCGCAATGGCCTTTTACATGAGGAAAATAACTCTCTTCGTGATCGTCTTAAAGGATATGAAAAACGTCCTCTACCTCGTGAATTGAAACTACTTAAGGAACAGGATGAACGCATTACCCTCTTAGATGGTCAGGTGCAGACGCTTACCTCTGCATTAGTTGATCGCGATGAGGTGGTGGAGCGTTTACGTCGTATACCGAAGTTCCTTTCCGATGCTGACTGGGAACATTTGAAGCAACTTACAGATAAGGCATACAGTCGTTTCACAGACCGTCTCACCGAACGCTTTCCTGTATTGACAGCTGCTGATTTGCAACTTTGCCAGCTCATACGCTTGCGCTTTTCCAATGCAGAGATTGCCACACTTATTGCTGTGTCACCTGCTTCCGTTTCACAGCAGAAATTCCGTTTAAAGAAACGTCTTCTTCAAGTAGATGAGGCGCTTTTTAATAATGGAGAAACAGTGGATATGTTTGTCTGGGGATATTAAATCTTAGAGCAAATGGCTCTTGATCAATTCCTTTCTACTTGTTATTTTGTGCTTTATATCTTGGTATAGCAATGTTGATGGTCGAAATAATGTGACTTTTTGTGTTTATATGACACTAAAGTCCTGTTTTTAATATCTTATTGTTTGTTTATTCTTATATTTGCCGGGCATTGTGTTGTTCTTCAAATAAGAGCACTGTATAGTGCTGTAATAAATTCAGTATTGTTCCAATAAAGTGAAGTTAGATTATGTACGACAAAAGTAAAGTCTATTTGGATGAGTTTGCCAAATACGTTGTGATGCAACCGTTTCCATTTGTTGTGGACTTAAAACATTCACATGGCATGTGGATTCATACCATTGATGGTGACGAACTATTTGACTGGTGTGGTTATTATGGTTCGCGACTCATAGGACACAACCATCCCATGATGTTTGAGCCGGATTATGTTGAAAAGCTGATCTATGCCGCCAACAATAAAATGGCAAATCCTGACTTTCTTACTCCTGAATGTGTGGAATATTACCGTAAGGTTTATCAGTGGGCACCTATATGCATGAAGAATTCCCGACTCGAAATTTATGCTGTGAACTCCGGTGCTGAGGCTATTGAAAATATGCTGAAGTATTTCATCAATCTCTATGATGCTAAAATGAAAGCCAAGAACAAGCCGATCGGGGCTAAACGTATGATTTACTTTGACCAGGCTTTTCATGGACGTACCATTTTTACGCTCAATATCACCCAACTGTCGCATGTACCCGTCATCACCCGTAACTTTGAGCACATGACGGTGGATAATATCAAGGTCCCTTTTCCGGCTGTTGACAATGATTTGTCCGAAGACGAAAACATGGAAAATATACACCGCAGTCTTGCCGCGATTCGTAAGGAAATAGAATTGGAACCGGATGAAATTGTCGGTATTATTGTGGAACCAATTCAGGGAGCCGGGGGCCAACGCGCCACTTATGCCTATTTCTTCCGCGAGCTGAGTAAGATAGCGCATGAATTCGACATCTATCTGGGCTTTGATGAAGTCCAGACCGCCGGAGGACAATGCGGTACTTTCTTTGCTGTGGATAGTTACGACTTGCCTTATCCACCGCAGGCCATTGCAACCGGTAAGAAACTTGCCAACGGGGTGGTTTATATGCTTTATCCCATGGAAGATAAAGGTATTCTCGATTCCACTTGGGGAGGGAATCTTGCGGATATGGTGCGCTTCTGTCAGGAAATGAAAGTGATGGAATGTGAACACCTCCTGGAACAAATACCGCAAAAGACAACCATCTTGCTTGAGGGCCTGAAGGCTCTTCAGAAGAAATATCCTCAGATTATCCGGAATATCCGTGGCATGGGATTGTATCAGGGCTTTTCATTGGCTGATCCCGAGAAACTGTCCAAGCTGATTGAATACGCCCAGGATCATGAAAAGTTTATTCTACTGGAAGCCGGAGTAGATAGCATTCGTTTCCGTCCGGTGATGAATGTGACTATTGATGAGATTCATTTGATGCTGCAATTGCTCGATAAGTGCCTTGCCATACTCTGACGATTATCATTGACTCCAGTTCAATTGCGTCCGCAGTGTGGACGCAATTGGATCGGTTTAATAAAATTGGCGAATTCTTCCTAAGTGTACAGTGTTATTGATGCTTTACAGTTGCGACAACATATTCCGAGCGGGTTCCAATACGGAACTTGCCTCCCCAGATACCTATTCCCGAACTGATATAATACCGTGTATTTCCTTTCTGATAGGCACCAAAAGCTTTCTCGTAAATAAAATTTGTAATCCATGATATGGGCCATACCTGACCGTAATGGGTGTGTCCGCTAAGTTGGAAATCGACGTGCTGCTGTTCGGCAGCTTCCAAATTGAATGGCTGATGATCCAATAACACCATGTATTTGGAACGATCAATACCTTTCATTAGCTCTCCTAATTTCTTACGCTTGAAATCCGTACGGTCATTGCGCCCGATGATGTAAATGTCATCTATTTGCATCACCGAATCGCATAGTAGGGTGATGCCTGCTTCACGATAGAACCGTTTGGCATTCGGCTCTCCTGCATAATGTTCATGGTTACCAAGACAGGCTATGGCGGGAGCTTTTAGGCGATGAAATTCTTCGGCTGTCTTTTCTTCTTCCAACGGTCGGATACTCCGGTCGATGATGTCTCCAGCAATTAGAATCAAGTCCGGCTGTTCGGCATTTACCAAATCCACCCATCGTGCAAACTCTTTGCGCGAGTTGTGATAGCCCAGATGCAAATCGCTCATCATGACAATTTTCAATGGTTTACTGATTTCCTTGCCCGTAGTGAGTTCCAGTGGTTGGCGTACTTTATGGTTATAGTGTATATTGCCATAAACGAGAATCACCAGCATGAATGCTGTAATGCTAATGCTTCCCCACAGGCTATCCTTGAGGAACGATGCGGGGACCATGTGCAGTAATCTCCCCGCATCAAGCACTAGAAATATCATCAGTAAATAGAGCATAACAATAGTCCACGAGGTGCCTATCTCGTAAATACCTCTTGAAATGCTCATTGGCAGTGTGTCCATTTGTGGAGCGAAGTTGGCAAACAGGAGGCAGAAGGATAATGCCATCAATGTTACGATGATAGCTTTTGCCCATGCCGGCAGGGGGAGGATCTTCCACACATGCCAGAATACAAAAAAATTAGCTGATAGAAAGAGCAGTAGTATGGATATCCAAATTATTCCGGTTCTCATTGATAATCTAAGTTTTTGATGTTTTTTATTCTAGTAACATAGAACGCCTATAATCAGTACTTTGTTTATATTGCTTCTTCAAATCTTCAGAAAGAAAGGAATGGTCTATCAAGTTCTGAACTTTTGGGTTATTATCTGTAAAACGAGTAATCTCCCGTGTTATCACTTTTTCGGGAAGCCCTATCCGTTTGCCAAAGTCTTCAAAATCACTTTTACACACTGTCCGGGTATCTGTCAACTTCATACCTTCCCGGAACAATCCCTTATCGAGTGCAAAGATACGAGGTTGTACCAAATGCAATGATGTGTTCACTAAATCGTATGCAGGCGACAATCTGTATTCTTGTCCTGTATTCAATAAGGAGAAGTTCTTTAGATGGGCATCATCATTCAAAGAGATGAAGTTGAAGAGTACCAATCTGAAAAAACGAACCAGATCAATGGCGGCAGCCTTTACGTTCTGACGAATCACCTCCGCACAATCTTCATAGCTGGCATTGCAATATTTATAGTCACTTCCGCCATTTGCTTTGGTGTAACCCAACAATGCTGCAAAATCTTCTTGAAGATGTTTCCCATCGGGATATATATCAAAGCGGCGGGTCAGATAAGCTGTTTCGTCATTCTCAAAAAAGCAAAGGCCATTGGCGGCTGTTTCTATGCCGTAGACCTGAGAGGCTATCTGCATGGTTAAATGCTCATTGGCGGCACAGTATTCTTTGTTAAGAAGATGATAGCCATTGGGGCGGGGCTTTAGAATATAGGTACCCTGCTCATTTTGCCGGGCAAAACGGAGATGCAAATCATCGTTGATTACAACCGAAAATTTTGCCTGGACACCGGATAGCGAAATACGTCCTACATTTTCGATGGACTCCTTTGCCTCTATGCTATCCATGTTTGGACTTAGCCCGTCAAAGTAAGGAGAAACGGCTTTGCCTTCAAATAGGAGTTTCCGTGCAGTAGGCGAATAGGTATCAAAGCCTTCGGCTAGTGTTGACGGACAAACGTTTATCTTAATCATACGTTTATCGGTTTAATGGTTACGGCTCCTATCGTATCGTAGCTGCAAGTTGCCAGCATGATGCCAAAATCATCTTCGGGGTCAATGCGAAGAAGCTGTGACTGGACTTGTCTGTTTTCTCCTTCGGACAACATGTTGAAGAAGAAAGGGAACAGGACTTTGGAATGATAGGGTTCTTCACGCAAGGGCAAGGTTAAACTGACCGGATGATTCTTTTTACCCAGTAGATAAGGCTTGTCATACACAAAGGTGTACTCTCTGTTATCATCTTCCGTTATGACGCCTGCTTTAATCCCATTGACAAAAACTTCGGCTTGCCTCATCTCCTTAATCTTTTAGTTTAATGTCTACTTGTAGTCCGAGGGTATCAAGTATGGCAAGCAGTGTTTCCAGTCGGGGATTTCCCTGACCACGTTCAATAGCCACCAGAGTGTTTATTCCCACTCCGGCCAGCTCCGATAGTTCCAGTTGTCTGACTTTCAGACTCTGTCTACGCTTTTTGATAATGCTTCCGATTTCTACTGTATTCACGCTATAATGTGATTTTAGGTCAAATATAGTGACCTTGTTTGATAAAATCAAGTATTAATCACAAAATATTGTGATTAATACTTGATTTTGTATGATAATGTTGGATAAAGTGATGAAAATCACAGTATAATGTGAATATAATTATGTAGGTTTACTTCTGCCTGAAGTAAATAACTATTAGTCTAATTGTTTACGATAGATGGAATCTAAAGTCTGTCCGTCTTTGTCTTTCCATACTAACCAGCCGTTATTGCTGCTCCCTATGCAGAAATCGGCGGCTGTGCTTGGACTGGAAAAAGTTTTATCAGAATCCATTATGACTCTATCATTTTCCATAGAGCTATATTCTGCTACTAATTTATCTCTTTTCTCTTTCCAGTGAAGGGATGGTACGGAATCTTTTGCAAGAACGCTCCCTTTCAGTACGGTAAATCCCGTAGAATTGTAGAATCCTTTTGCATTGCAACCTCTGCCTTTGGTATAAAAGATATGTTGTTCTTTTGTTGCAACAATATCGAATATGTTGCATCCCGAGAATGCAGTGAGAAACATAATATCCTCAAAGAATTCATCCATCGTGTCTTTTTGATACTCAGGTAAGTTTGGAGCTTTGGGCGTTTGTTTGTTTTCATCCAGTATAAATGTGTTCGATTGCTTTGCTTCCGATATAGCCCGATGCTCTAAGTATTGAACATCCGCCTTGGTTATGTCTTCGTCTTTTGAAACAAATACCAATGCTTTTTGCCAGAATACCTTTTTACTATCGTGAGCTTTCACCCTTTCTCTGAAATTTTCAGTTTCACCAATATAGGCCTTTGGTTTTGTGTTCTCATCTTCACCTAACAAAATGTAAAATGCCGGCTTTTGTAATTCTTGTCGTTCGTTTAAAATTGTAAGGTTGGAACGAGGTATAATAAACATCTTGCAGAGACTGTTACTGATAAACACATATTGAGTTCCTTTGGGATCTCCATTAATTAAATATGTTGTTATTGTTTTTCCCATACTGATTATTCCTCTTTATTAAGTTCCATGATGTCATGATGAATATTATGTATTGATTCATAATTAATACGTTTGGATAATTTAACTATATTATAGTTGCAGCATATTGATATATCTTTCTTTGAAATATAAAACTTTTGTGTATACTCTTCGTTAAGCATTTCTTCCACTGTCGAATAAGGACTATCATCCAATGAATAGTTGTCAGATAAGAAGTTTACATAACTTTGTTCTATTGTATCTTTGGTCTTTGCTTGAATTTCTTCACAGGCTTTGAGCATATCACTAATTTTCTCATCTATTGATTGCTCATCTTTGTAGAAAATATTACCGTTAGCATGTGCGATATTATTTCTATCATCAATAAGTTCTTTATAAGTCTTAAGTTGTTGACTAGTAATATTCCAAAAACGGAATATACGCATGATTTTTCGTTCTTGTTCTTCTGAAAATCCGAAAGGTGAAGTTGCTGTTTCTAAACAAGTATGAAAACCTAATAGTACTTTTGAATAATCATCTGGTTGGATGCTCTTTATTTTCCATATTGTGAAATAAACGAAGCACATAAAAAGCATGTGGTAACTCATAAACGCAAATTGATATTGCTCATTTTGGTAGTTATTCACAAATGCTTTCCATAAATATTGAATATACTCATCCTCTTCATTACTTTTATAGCGAAGTGGTAAGTATGAGAATATTTGATAGGCTTCTTCCATGGTTAAATATCCAATATCTCTTTTACAAATTTACGAGCATCATCCAATTCGCGATCATTCTTAAGATCAACTGTTTCAAGAACATTGTTAACCCATTTTACTCCATGGTTTGAATTAGGCTTATAAAAACACTCTAATTCACCTACAGGAACAATGAATAGCCCTTTTTCTTTACACATTGCGTATAGCTCATTAAATGCATTATAGGCTTCACCTTCAAGGAATTTTTTACCAGTCTGCTTGACCTTAGACCATGCAGTAGACATTTTTATAACTTTCTTTATTTCATCGGTAGTGTCTATTGGAAGCTGTACCTCTGTAACTTTCTCTAATATAGATCCAATGCTTTTCTTGACTTCTTCTGTATTTAACTGAGCTCGTTGGTCTTTTATATAATTATAAATGACATGCCATTTTGATTCTATTAGATTCCAGTCTATGTTTAATGATTCAGCTACTTCTTTGAAAGTCATTTTATTATTTAAAATATCAATATCAGTAATTGCTATAGTTTTGACGTTTAATGATTTGAGTGCAGCAGTGACAGTTTTTATGCGTTGTTTTCCTCCACAATGTGTAAATAAAATATCTGGGCTAATGTTATCTTCATCGTCATGAAGTGCATTCATTATAGCTTGATAGAATCTGCAATCTGTATCACTTTCGCAGATAACAACTTTGGTGTGAAATAAACCACTTAAAATGTTTGAATATCTTAATATAGGGTCTTTCCAAAATTGTTTAATTTCCTCATTGCGTAAAATATTCATATGATTTATGTTATCTTCCCTATTAATACGGATGATTTTAATATTTTCATTATCCGCATCAAGAAGTCCTTTTAAAAAATCTTCACTATGAGTGGATATAAATAATTGCCTATTATTTGGAGTGTTCTTTGCTAGCATCTTTCCGAGTAATCGTGCTTGGGGTGGATGTAAGAATGCTTCTGGCTCATCAATTAAAGTAATTGTATGGTATGACGTAAATACATTGAGGAGTATTCCCATAAAGCTTCTTATCCCGTCTCCTTGATTTTGGATTTGAGGCAGCTTTTTTAATTCAGTTAAATAAGATAAAGAAACTCTATCGGCTCCAGCTTCTTTTTTAGGGGGTGTTCCAATATGAATTGGGATAGAATTTCCAGCTCCTCTATTAACTATAATATTCGTATTGAATGCTTTGTGAAATAAGGATGATAATTCAGATTCTTTATTATCATTAAGATATAGTTTTTGAATGGGATGATTTGGACTATCGTTTACAGCATCGAAGGTACTTGCCGGATTTGCAGCTTGTAGTCTGTTTTCTGTTGAAAGGTAATTTACAAAACTATTACTTAAATTGCCCAATTTTTTGTTGTTCCACCAATAATCAAAAAGCTCTAAATCGTTACCAATATTTATGTTTTCAAATGAGTATCCTCCATTTTTATATGTGCTATTATCTTTGAAAAATTGAGCATTTCCAACGTAATCGGCCTCTACTTGTTTTATTATTAATCTTGGGGCATCTTGATTTTCAAAATAAGATTTAAGGTCTCTCAACACTTGACTCTTACCTGCATTATTAGCACCTGTAAATACCACAATATCTGAATGTTGAAACTCGTAAAAATTTTCATCATTGAAATTTATACTTTTAATAAAAACCTGAGGTCTATCCATCATCTTATTTTTTATATCTCCCATATTTGGGCGATACGGTTAGTGATTTTTTTCTCAAAAATATTAATTAGTTCTTTGGCTTTATCGACAGCCTCTTGCTCTTGTTCTATTTCTTCTACTATATGTTTTTGAATATCAATGGCTGGTAAAGGAATCTTAATGTCGAAATAATTTTTTTGATATATCGCGGCTACACTTGTTGTCCCATCTATATATTTATTAAGTTGCTGTTTCCCATAGTCTGAGTTCATTATGATATTTATATATATAGGATTAGCTAAATCTTTTTTAAATCGTATTCTAAGTAAATTGTTGTTAAACAGATATATTTTATCAGTTTTGTCTTTGAATACTGCTGATTTACCGACTAAGTTCGGCGCATTCCGGGTGTTGTAAAGATAATCACCATCTTTTAGTGCGTATTTTTGGGCTTCTTCATCTGTAGCATTGACTCGTACGGATTTGTCTAAGTCAAGATTTCCTTTATTGTCGATGGCGTCCATCTTTAAATATAGAAATTCATTGCATTCATTTTGTTCTGCTTTCGATCGGATAAGTCCAATTAAGGATTGATTTACAACCTTTTCCAATTCTACTGTTGGCCATTCAGGATTGATTGTAATTTGTGGATGGTAATTTTCAACGATTGTGCGGGCTGCATCAATTATACGTTGATAACTTTCTATTTCTATGACTATTGCTTGTTGCTCCTTTAATGTTGGCAAAGGAATGTTTATTGTTTTCAGGGTTTTTACTGAAACAAAATTAAATGAAGTTTTTCCACTTAATCTAATTAATTCTTCTTTTAATGAAGAGGCTATTATAAATAAATAGTCTGGTATAATATCATCTTGGTATTGATCTTTTATGATTAATCCGTTAAATTGTTGATTACTTGTGGATTGTGTCTTTAAAATGGCACATTCACCTACGGATGCAGTACAACATAACAATACCGTGTCAATAGGTAATAATTTGACACTTGTTTCTTTCAATGCTAACTCTGTTATTTTTTGCTCTGTATTGTATATAATATGTCCCTGCCGTCTAATGTCATTTATTGTGAACCAGTTTATTGTACCATTATTCCAGTATTCATCTTTGCTCTTTAATGGAGTGGAGCCATTATAAATATCACAAATAGTTCCTATTGATACATATCTGGCATTTTTCGTTGCGGAAGGTATACGGTATCTTTCTCCATTCAAATTATAATCACCACTTTCCGCAAGTTTTGACTTCTCTACAAGGGTACATATATCACTTTTGAACTCCTCATTTCGATGTAATCTAGTCTTAAAGTCTCGAATCATTGAGGAAACCTGATTTAACTCACTTCCTTCAATTGGACGGCGTTGTGCTCCGAGTGCAAAACCATCATTCTCGACTTTAGCAAAGAGTATCTTATCTGTTAACTTGGCAATAACTTTATCCAAAAGCAAGATTGATGTCTTTACACCGCTATATGGGTTGAATATCCCACTTGGCAATGATATGACACCATAGAGATAATTTTCTTCAATTAGCATTTTGCGTAGTTTCACAAAAGCTGAATCGCCCTTGAATATGACACCTTCAGGAACAATTACTGCCGCACGTCCTGTTAATGTGAGATGTTCTGCAATGTAGTCTACAAAAAGTGCTTCACTACGTTTACTTTGGATAGAAAAACGGGAATGTGGTTTTATACCACCTTTAGGTGACATGAAAGGAGGATTGGCTAAAATTACATCGAAATATTCGTTCCATTTAGCCTCGCTTGTTAAAGTATCGTATTCGGTAATTTTAGGCTCGGTGATGCGGTGTAAATACATATTAACCAACGACAGGCGTACCATATCGGGAGAAATATCATATCCGGTTATATTTTGTGAAAGTAGCCTACGCTCATCTGGAGTCAGTAAGTCGCCATTGTGTTTTCCTTCGCTCGAACTGTGTAGTAAAATATATTTGTAAGCTGATATTAAGAAGCCTGCAGTACCACAAGCAGGATCAAGAATTGTTTCTCCTTTCTTCGGTTCAACAATATCGACCATGAAATCAATAATGTGGCGTGGTGTGCGGAATTGTCCCGCATCGCCTTGACTGCCTAACACGCTTAATAGATACTCAAAAGCATCACCTAATCGTTCGCTATGGTCATATTCGAACTGGTCGATGATTTTTAAAAAACTTTTTAGTGTTTCAGGATCATTGTAAGGCAAATATGCTTGGCGAAAAATGGTGTGGAATATATTAGGAAGATTCGGGTTTTCACTCAACTGTTGTAATGCTTCACGATAGTCGAGCAAAATTTCTTGTCCGCCTCTTGCTTGATTGAAAATTCTTCGCCAACTGTATTTTTGATATTCACCGGAGAAAAATTTAGTTTTACCACCCAATTCTTCGCTTTCAGAATCCATATCGTCCATAAACTTATAAATCAGGGCAATGGTGATCTGTTCAACTTGACTTTTGGGATCTGGTATTTTGCCTACTAAGATGTCTCGTGCGTCGTCAATGCGTCTTTTGGTTGTTGTATCTAACATTTATTTATTTCCTTATTACTTACATAAATCGATTAATTGGAACATAATTCTTGATGTATTCAGGAATCCATTGCTTCCAACCATTTGTTACGGCTTTAAAGTCGGTCATGGTGAAAGTTGACAAAACATTAAATTCACCATATTGTTTTTTGTCAATGACCTCACGAACTTTCGGATCGCAAATATACGCTTTAAAGTAATAGCGCATCGCAGCGATATCCACATCATCCTTAAAGCGAGATTTATTATCATCAATGAAACGTTCAAATTCATCTTCCAATAATTCATTTTTCATTCTGATGCGGGGTATCATTCCAAAGATATATTCCAGAACCTCGCGAATTGATATTCGCCGGTCAATGCTCAGACTACGTTTTATTTTATCTAGATTGATATAATCTTCAGGCTTATCAAATTTTTCTTTCCGGATATAGTTTTCTGCCTCTTCCCAATTTTCTGCATTAACGGCAGTCTTGATGAATTCATCTTTCTTAATGTTTTCCTCAAACTTTTTAAAGAACATTCTGTCAATACGCATTCCATTTGGACCGATCTTTGTTTCAGTTATTGCAGAGATATTATCTTCACCCATATATTCATATCCTTCATGCGTTGATTCTGCTGCTATCATTGGTGTGGAGACTGTTTGATATGGTCTGGGTAATTTTAAGACTTCATCATAATTGAAAGTCTCTTCAAAATATTCGCAATTAGCAAAGAAATCAAATAGCTTATAATGTTTCTTTTCAGACTTTGAGAATGACTTCCTTGTTTCTTTATTACCGATAATGCTTTTCGAAAAATTGAACTTGCGAGTGCCACGACCTTTAATTTGTACGAAGTCGGTAGGAGAGAATATGGGACGCATTAAACATAAATTTAATAGATCTGAACAGTCATAACCCGTTGTCATCATTCCAACTGTGACACATACTCTTGCTTTGCTGGTACGGTATGCTTCGTTAAATTTGCTGAATCCGCATAATTTATTGTTTCTGAAGTCAATAGTCATCATCTTGGCATCGTGAATTAATGAAGTGACTTGCACTGCAAAGTCTGAGTTATATTTGCCCGGAAACATTTTGTTTGCTATATTATTAAGTGCTTGAGTGAGCCTGGCTGCATGATTCTGACTTACTGCGAAAACGATTGTTTTGCCAATTTCTCCGGTGATGGGATCACGTAGTGCATTGGTCATAAATGTTTCGCAAAATATATAGTTTGTGTTGTCAGAGAAGAAACTTTTCTCAAAATCACGGCCTCTAAATATTTCTTCTGTTTCCTTACCTTCATCATTTAAATCTACGGCTGCATAGCCTTCATCTGATAAGAGTTGCGTGGTTACTTCTGTTCTTGCATCAACCACAATTGGGTTTATTAAAAATCCATCTCGTACCCCGTCAAGCAAAGAGTACCTGAATGTTGGCTCCCCACTTTCACAGCCGAATGTGCGATATGTGTCAAGCATTAATCGACGCTCATATTCTCGTTGTTCGCCTTCTGTTGCTTTTTTAAGGTAATCTTTTGGTGTTGCAGTCAATCCTAATTTATATCCAATAAAATATTCAAATACAGCTCTTGCATTACCGCCGATTGAGCGATGCGCCTCATCGGATATAACCAAATCAAAATCTGTAGGAGAGAATAGCTTTTTATATTTATTATTGATTAAGAGTGATTGTACGGTACTAATAACGATCTCTGCATTTCGCCAGTCATCTCGTCGTTCCTTGTATATAACCGATTTGTAGTCTTTGGCAAGATAAGCGATCATATCTTTATTTGCCTGATCTTCGAGTTCTAATCTATCAACAAGAAATAATATGCGTCGGGCGTTTCCACTGCGCAAGAATAACTTGATAACGGCTGCTGCGGTCAGTGTTTTGCCTGTACCTGTCGCCATTTCAAATAAGAAGCGTGTAGAACCGTTTTTTACAGCAGTTTGTATGGAATGCACAGCGTTGACTTGATAATCTCGCATAATACGTACACCAGTCCGGTCGAAATACTCATCTCGAGTCTCCGGATTTATGTATTCGGGATTTGTTGTGTAATTAGGATCTTGTGATAAGGCGATATAATCGCGATTGCAAGACGCTTCAATAAGTCGTTGCTTATCCGGAATGAAGTTTTTATACTGTTTAAAAGATTCAGGAGTCGGTAAAGATGTAATAATTTCAGGGTTGCCATTTTCAGTGTCCCATAAATAGTGTAGATCTCCATTAGAAAGTATGATAAATCTGCAATTTGCACCTTTCGCATATTTTCGGGCCTGTTCTTTTCCGACAAGTGGATTTTTATTATCTGCTTTTGCTTCAAGTACGACTAAGGGAAAGTTCTTTTCATCAAGAAGGAGAAAATCAATAAAGCCATTGGCTGTTTTCTCAAAATTATCTCCCATTGCATCAATGGCACTTTTGGTGATTTTGATGTTGTTTTCAAACAATACATTTGCTTTACCATCTTTATTATCCAGCAAACGCCATCCGGATTCTTCAAGGAGTTTGTTTATCTTGATTCGTGCTTTAGCCTCTTTTGCCATATATATTTATTCTCTTTGCTCTTTATTAATATTTATCTGGAAATGTTGGTGGCTTTAAATAAAAGCTTCGATCTGTAATCTTTGTAAACTGCATTTTTGTTTTCACTGTACCTTTCTTCTTTTAAATTTATGGTGAAATAATTTTCTGCTATTATTCTACTCTCGCAAATATATGAAACATTTTACTATAAAAAAAGAATTATTTCTTTTATAAGATGGTGGTAAAAGTTGGGATCTTCTAATAAACTGTTTCTTTAGGAAGATTTTAAACGTATTCTATTCGCGATTAATCCTTGTTCCAACTTGTTTTCCAACCGATGATACATTGATCTCAATCTCAGCCAGGGTCAGTTCCTACCTTTCCCTATCTCAGTTCCTATCTTTGCCTACCTCAGTCCCTACCTTTGCCTACCCCCGTCAGAAGGTGCTCTGGGTGGGGGGGGACAATCGTTCATGATCTTTCTTATAGATAGCAAACCTGAAATTGAAAAATAATTATGTTTAAGTGTCTATTTGCATTTCAGTGAATATACTGCTGCTAAACTTTTTCGTTGTTGGGGAGATATTCAGGTTAGCTTAATCTAATTATAGATTTTCTTGTTTCCAATCGGGAGAATTTATAAAATAAGGTCTGTCGGTCTTGTTTTTTGGTATGCTGCCATTTGTAGAGTTAATAAAATACTATATCATTAATAATGAGCTATTTACTTTTTCTTCATGTAGAGATTCTATTTGTTTCTTTCCATTTCATGCTTATTGGTCATTAATGGCATGTAGAGAAAAGTATATTGTAACTTGTTGTTTATTAAGTGTTTATTGAAAACTTCCGTAGATGCTGTTTTCTTGCTTTTCCCTTTTCCTCATTCTAACTTTGCAACATCGAATTTGAGAGAAACAAAGGACATAACCGTTGAGGCCTCACGGCAAAAATTCCTTTTATCTTTTAAATAAGATGTGGCCCCGGTCAGTCCATAACCCGATCGGTCAAAGCAATGATGACAAGTTCATTTGCACTAAATTATAGTATTTATAAAATTTATTAGTATGGCTTTTTTTAAAAGAATTCAAAAGAAAATCAACAATTTGTGGTATCCGCAATCTGTAACAGTGGGTAAACCTGTAACTACCGACCAAATAGCCGATCAGTTAGCTATTCTTTCTACCGTGACCCGGGGTGATACTTATGCGGTAATGAAAAATCTGGGGACTGTGTTGGGAACTACATGGCGCAAGGACGTTCCGTAAAGGTTGACGGAGTGGGTACATTCTACTATACTGCTTCTTCCTCGAAGAAAGGAGTGGAGAAAGTAGAAGATGTAAGTGCTTCACAGATAGCAAAAGTTCGTGTCCGCTTTATTCCTGAAATACGACGCAATAGCAGCAGCCAGGTGACTACCCGTTCTATGGTCGATAGCAATATCTTTTGGGAAGAATGGGGTGGTAGTAGTACTTCCGGTGAAAACAGTGGAAATGAGGGTGGTAATACCGGCGGAGGAACTGGAACCGGTGATGGTGGCGATAATGAGGGAACCATAGACGAGAACCCATTAGGTTAATAAACTCTGTTCCTGTAATGACCTGACTCTTTGAACTTTACTGGTAGTAAATGGTTCCCGTGCTGTCTTTTGACGACACGGGAACTTTTAATTTTAGCATATTTTATTATTCTATTTCTATAATCTTTCACTGATTATACCTAATTTCGAACGATTTTTCGTAAAACAGACCGAATATTTAATGATTTATAATATGGAGAACTTAGAAACAGCGCTCTTGTTGATGGTAGTAGGTATGACTACCGTCTTTGCTATTCTGCTGATTGTGATTTACTTAGGTAAAGGATTGATTCTTTTGGTGAATAAATTTGCTCCTGAAGAAATAGTACCGGAAAAGGTCGTTCATACTCCCGCTCCAATTCCCGGAAATATACTGGCCGTTGTCAGTGCAGCTGTGAGTGTAGTTACTCATGGTAAAGGGAAAATCACTAAAGTGGAGAAAATCTAATCCTTTTGTGAACGATAATCTTTAATAAAAAACACCGAATTATTTGATATGAAAAAAGAAATTAAGTTCAGTTTGGTCTTTAGGGATATGTGGCAAAGTGCCGGAAAATATGTTCCTCGTGTAGATCAACTGGTGAAGGTTGCTCCCGCTATTGTTGAGATGGGGTGTTTTGCCCGTGTGGAGACTAATGGTGGAGGTTTTGAACAGGTCAATTTATTGTTTGGGGAAAATCCGAATAAAGCCGTACGCGAATGGACAAAACCATTTCATGAGGCTGGTATACAAACTCACATGTTGGATCGTGCTTTGAACGGTTTACGAATGAGCCCGGTGCCTGCTGACGTGCGTCAGTTATTTTATAAAGTAAAAAAAGCACAGGGTACGGACATCACCCGTACATTCTGCGGATTGAATGATATTCGTAATATAAGCCCTTCCATAGGTTACGCCCACGAGGCCGGAATGATTTCACAATGTTCGCTTTGCATTACGCATTCTCCTGTTCATACAGTGGAATATTATACAAATATGGCATTGGAACTTATTAAGCTTGGTGCCGATGAAATTTGTATTAAGGATATGGCAGGCATAGGACGTCCGGTATCATTAGGTAAGATTGTTGCCAATATAAAGGCCGCACATCCTGATATTCCTGTTCAATACCATAGTCATGCCGGACCCGGTTTTAATATGGCAAGTATCCTGGAAGTTTGCGAGGCCGGATGCGATTATGTAGATGTGGGGATGGAACCTCTTTCCTGGGGTACGGGGCATGCTGATTTGCTTAGTGTTCAGGCTATGTTGAAAGATGCGGGATTCCAGGTTCCTGAAATCAATATGGAAGCCTATATGAAGGTGCGGGCCTTGATTCAGGAATTTATGGACGATTTTCTCGGTTTATATATTAGTCCGAAAAACCGTTTGATGAATTCCCTTCTTATCGGACCGGGACTGCCTGGTGGTATGATGGGAAGTCTGATGGCCGATTTGGAGACCAATTTGGAGTCTATCAATAAATATAAGGCTAAACGCAACCTGCCGTTTATGACACAAGATCAGCTACTGATCAAGTTATTTGCTGAAGTTGCTTATGTATGGCCTCGTGTCGGTTATCCTCCATTGGTTACTCCTTTTAGTCAGTACGTAAAAAACTTGGCTATGATGAATGTGATAGCCATGGAAAAAGGCAAGGAACGTTGGGGTATGATTGCCGATGACATCTGGGATATGATATTGGGCAAATCAGGAAAATTACCAGGTACTTTAGCTCCTGAAATTATAGAGAAGGCTGAACGCGAAGGACGTAAATTCTTTACGGGCAATCCACAGGATAACTATCCTGATTCACTCGATAAGTACCGTAAGATGATGAAAGAGAATAAGTGGGAAATGGGTGAAGATGATGAAGAACTCTTCGAATATGCCATGCATCCTGCTCAATACGAAGCTTACAAAAGTGGAAAGGCTAAAGCTGATTTCTTGGAAGATGTTGCCAAGCGTCGTGCAGAAAGAGATAAGTCACCGTTGGATGATACTAAACCAAAGACTCTTACCGTACAGGTAGACGGGCAGGCTTATCACGTAACGGTTGCTTATGGTGATGTTGATCTGGCATCGCCTGCTACTGTGCCTGCTGCTGGAGGAAGTGCAGCTTCTGCAGCTGGTGGGCAGGATGTTCCGTCGCCACTGGAAGGAAAATTCTTTTTAACTAAAAACACGCAGGAAACTCCCTTGAAAGTGGGTGATCATGTTAAAAAAGGAGATTTGCTATGCTATATAGAGGCTATGAAGACTTATAATGCCATTCGTGCCGATTTTGACGGAACCGTAACTGCTATTTACGCAAATCCAGGTGATTCCGTATCCGAGGACGATATATTAATGAAGATAGGATAAACAATGGAAGATATATTTGGAAAACTCTATGATATGACGGCATTCAGTAATATTTTTGCTGATCCGTCGTTTCTGGTGATGTATGCCATCGCTTTCATTTTGCTTTATTTAGGCATTAAAAAGCATTACGAACCTTTATTGCTCGTGCCTATTGCGTTCGGTGTGCTTATTGCCAATTTCCCCGGTGGAGATATGGGGGTGATTCAGGCGGATGAAAATGGAATGGTTTTGGTGAACGGAGTAATGAAAAATGTGTGGCAGATGCCTTTGCATGAGGTTGCCCATGATTTGGGAATTATGAACTTCATTTACTATATGTTGATTAAAACCGGATTCTTGCCACCTATCATCTTTATGGGAGTGGGAGCTTTGACAGACTTTGGACCGATGTTGCGTAATTTGCGTCTTTCTATATTTGGAGCCGCTGCACAGCTGGGTATATTTACTGTTTTAATCGTGGCCATTCTGATGGGATTTACTCCTAAGGAAGCTGGTGCACTCGGCATCATTGGAGGTGCGGATGGTCCTACGGCTATCTTTACCACTATTAAGCTGGCTCCCCAGTTGTTAGGCCCTATTGCTATTGCAGCTTATTCTTATATGGCTTTGGTGCCGGTGATTATACCTTTGGTTGTGAAGCTGCTTTGCACAAAGAAGGAACTAATGATCAATATGAAGGAACAGGAAAAATTGTATCCTTCGAAAACCGTGATTAAGAACCAACGGGTGGTGAAGATTCTTTTCCCGATTGCTGTAACTACAGTTGTTGCTCTTTTTGTGCCAACTGCTGTACCTTTGATTGGTATGTTGATGTTTGGTAATCTGATTAAGGAAATTGGTTCCGATACCAGTCGTTTATTTGATGCCGCTGCCAATAGCATTATGAATACAGCTACCATCTTTCTGGGTTTAAGCGTAGGAGCTACGATGACCAGTCAGGCTTTCCTGAACTGGACTACTATCGGTATTGTAGTAGGAGGTTTTCTGGCTTTTGCTTTGTCTATTTCCGGAGGTATACTATTTGTGAAGGTTGTCAATCTCTTCAGTCGTAAGAAAATCAATCCGTTGATTGGTGCTACGGGATTGAGCGCAGTGCCTATGGCAAGCCGGGTGTGCAATGAGATTGCCACTAAATATGATCCTAAAAACCATGTGCTGAATTACTGTATGTCTAGTAATATCTCGGGTGTTATTGGTTCTGCAGTTGCGGCAGGTGTATTGATCTCGTTCTTAGGATAGTTAATTATTTTCTCGTAAATATCATTGGTTAACTGTGTCGGTAAAGATTTTATTTATCGGCACAGTTTGTTTTTATCGAATCATTCTATCGGAATAACCAATTCCTTTTCTTTCCTTAGCTTATAGCTCTTTTCGTAAACAGTTATAGCTAGATCATTACCTTCTATTAATGAAATTTTGATCTCATTTCCTACCTGTATATGAATAGTGCGCTCATGGTAATTCACTTTGAATGAATAGCTTTTCCACTGTTTCGGTATGACAGGAGCAAAGCAAAGATTTGCATGTTTCTGTATCTTCATCCCTGCAAATCCTCTCACAATGGCGAGCCAACTGCCGGGCATACTGGTAATGTGAAGTCCCTGTTGTGTCTCGTTGTTATAATCATCCAAATCGAGGCGTGTAGCATGCATAAAAAGCTCATACGCCTTCTCCACGTATCCGATGCGGGCAGCAAGTATAGCGTGGATGTGAGGTGACAGGGAAGATTCGTGCACGGTCATTGGCGTGTAGAAATCAAAGTTCCGCTGAATAGTTTCTTTATCGAAGTTGAAATAATAGAGGTATAATCCCAGCAGCACATCGCTTTGCTTGATATAGCAGGAACGCAGAATACGGTCCCATGACCAATGTTGATTGATGGGGCGTTCTTCTGGCGGAATGGCATCGGCACTCTCTATTATTTTGTCCAGATACCCGTCGTTTTGTATAAAGATGCCTTGTGCGTTGTCCTCAGGCAAATACATTTGGTTGATGATATCTTTCCAATGCTCGGTTTCTTCCTGTTGCTTAAATTCCGTAATACGCCGGATACGCATATACTCATCTGGATAATTATCGGCTATCTTTTCAATATAATAAAGTGTCGTTTTGAGGCATTGTACACAGGAGTAATTAGTATACCAGTTATTATCCACATTATTCTCATATTCATCAGGGCCGGTCACTCCAAGTATAACATACTTTTGTTTTGGCTGTGAAAAAGAAACTCGTTGACTCCAGAACCGGCAGACGGCAATCATTACTTCCAGCCCATATCGGGCGATGTAATCGTCATGCCCGGTCAGCATGGCGTGTTGCTCAATAGCGTAAACAATGATATTATTCCGGTGAATCTCTTCAAAAGTAATTTCCCATTCGCTGTGGCATTCCTCTCCGCTATTAGTAACTTGGGGAAAGAGTGCGGCACCATTCTTAAAACCTAATTTGCGGGCATTCTCTATGGCTTTTTGCAGTTGGTTATAGCGATAGAAAAGTAAATTCTTCGTGACCTCCTTGGAGGTGGAAAGTAAGAAAAACGGTACACAGCAAAGTTCTGTATTCCAATACGTATTTCCTCCGTATTTTTCTCCTGTGAACCCTTTGGGACCAATATTCAATCGCGGATCATCTCCCCGGTAAGTCTGGTATAACTGGAAGATGTTATAACGGATGCCTTGCTGGGCTTCCGGGTCTCCTTCAATGGTTACGTCGGTATCATCCCATATTTCTTGCCAAGCCTTCCGGTGCTCATCGGTTAGTTGTTCCCATCCTTGGTTTTTGGCTTTCCGGGCTTCATCAGCAGAACTTTCTACCAATCCTTCTCGTTCATGATAAAGGGAAGAATGAATGGCTGTATACTTGATAAGAGTCACGGTATCACCCGGCTTTACGTCAGACCCGATGCTGAATCCGGTTTGTCTCTCTTTCTCAATGCGTATGGGATTGGCTGCTATTTCCTTATTGTTCTTGAAGAATTGGCAAGTCATGGCATAACATACCTGAGCATCTTCCCGCCGGGTTTGTGTCCATAAGTAGGCGCAGTCTTTGTTTATGCCGGAACGGAGAATATTCCATATCTTACCTTCTGATTCATCATTCTTTTCGGAGACATCAATGCTAAGTAGTGGGACAAAAGATATTTTTCCTGTATAATTAATAGAAGTAACGCGATACATGATATGGCATAAATCAGGGTGTGCCCTGTTGATGATATGCTCTACATGTACGCGAAGACTGTTCGCTTTAGCAGAAGTAACTTCAAAATCACGGTACGAAATTCCAGCCTTCATGTCCAAACGCCGTGTAAAGGAATTTACGTCCCACTGCGCTAGATCCAGTTCTTCGTCAACAAGGCGTAGATTAATGCGGCTCCAATCGGCGGCATTGGGAATACGTGCGTAATAATCGGGAAATCCGTTTTTCCACCATCCTACACGTGTTTTATCTAAAAAGCTTATTCCCGCAATATATGATCCACGATAACCGTCACTACTGTATGGCTCTTCAAAGTTTCCCCGCTGACCGAATCGTCCGTTTCCCAAACTGAATATACTCTCTGACATGCGTAAATCTTCCGCATGGAAATCTTCTTCAATAATGTTCCACTCATCAGTTTTAAGGTATCTTTTCATTGTGCCATTTCATTAGTTGTTATGGCTGTAAAGATAACCATTTATTTCTTTTCACCTTCACCCTTTGTTATTTTAATTAAATAAACACAAATAGCGCCGATGATGAGCATAATACCTGCTGTGACTAACATATTGATCTCTGGGGGAAGCATACCTTGTGGAGTAAATGTTGACAGAATACTTCCACCCAATGCTGCCGCTACAATTTGTGGAATGCATATAGTACCGTTAAACAATCCCAGATAGGTACCCATGTGACTACCGGATAGTGCATTTGTTAGTATGGTAAAAGGTAGGGCAAGCATAGCAGCCCATGCACAGCCAATAAGTAAAAACGAAGCAAACAGGAGATATTGGTTATGGATGAAGTAAGTGGAAATGAATCCAATACCTCCCAATACTAAACTGAGGGAGTAAATGAACTTGATATTCTTAAATAAAGGAATGCAAATGGCCCAAAGTACTGATCCGATGGCTTGCACAGCGAATAATACCCCAACCCAGTCGGCGGCATTTTGATATTGAACGCTTTTGGTATCGAGCACCATTTTGCTGATGCCATGTATTGAATTCTCTATGGTGGGGGTGTCAAATACATTGGCAGCTATACTACCGTTAGTATAAGTCCACATAAACATAAAAGCAAACCAGCAGAAAAACTGTACAAGTCCTACGGTCCAAAAGGCCTTAGGTGCTTTTACGAGCAGTTTTAGCATATTGATCTTTTCCCCTTCCTCTTCTTTACTGATGCCATGGTATTCGGCATATTCTGCCGGTGGCATTTCTTTCACTTTTACCGAAGTATAGATGACGCATAAAATGAGAATTGCAGCTCCGATATAAAAAGAATAAATCACCGAATCTGGTATCACCCCTTTTGGGGCTATATTGCTGATGCCTATCCAGGTAAAGATGAAAGGAAATAAATACCCTATTAAGCTACCGGCATTGCATAGGAAACTTTGAATAGAGTAGGCCAGTCCCTTTTGTTTCTCGTTGACCATATCACCTACCATCATTTTGAAGGGTTGCATGGCCATGTTAATAGAGGTATCCAGTAGCATAAGGGAAAAAAGCCCGAATATCATTGCCGTGCCCACAGCCATTCCGAAACTACCTGCATTGGGTAGCAGGCACATCACCAATACAGCAATCAGCGAGCCTATAAACAAATAGGGAATACGCCGGCCGAAACGGGTCCATGTTTTATCACTTGCCGCTCCTACAAGAGGTTGTACAATGATACCGGCCAGTGGAGGTAATATCCAGAAATAACTCAGGTTGTGAGGGTCGGCTCCTAAAGTGGAGAATATTCGACTGATGTTGGCGCTCTGCAAAGCATAGGCTATTTGTACACCGAAGAAGCCGAAACTGATGTTCCATAGCTTCCAAAAACTTAAATCTGGTTTTACTTTCATTGCTGTCTGATATTAGATGTCTTTTTATTATTGTATTATTTGGTAGTTCCTCTTACCACAAGATTGGTGCGGACGATTTTATTGCTACTCTGATTGTCATTTCCTTCCAGTTTGTCGGCAAGAATACTGAAAGCCATTTTACCAACCTCTTCACCATGCTGTTCTACGGTAGTCAGTTTAGGGTCGGTGTTTTGAGCAATAGCTCCGTCGGTGAATCCACAGATAGATACTTCATCCGGTACCTTTATTCCCACTTGCTTACAAGCATGGAGAATACCTGAAGCCGTTTCATCATTTATTGCGAAGAAGCCGTCCGGTCGGTTATATCCTTCCAGGATATCCGGGGTGATAGCAATGGCACGTTCACGCGTATCACATAGCTTGATCATGCTATCGTCCACAGGTATTTTATATTTCTTCATTGCGTCCAGATAGCCATTACGCCGGTTCTTCGTAATTTCCAGATGGGGAGATGCACCATAGAAAAGAATACGTTTACATCCGGTTTGTATCATATACTCTACCGCGGCAAACGATCCGGCATAGTCATCCACCACCACACGTTCCGTTTTGATGCCTGTACAGATCCGATCGTAAAAGACAATAGGTATATTATTGTTTAGCAATTCCTGATAATGATCATACTGGGATGTTGTTTTTGCCAGCGATGCTATTACTCCACAAACACGTGCTGCAAGAAATGAATGAACTATTTTTACTTCTTGCTCGTAAGATTCATTGCTTTGTGCTAATAAAATATTATATCCGGCGTCTGTGGCCATGGTTTCTATGCCACTCAGTACACAGGAAAAGAAATGGTGTACCAACTGCGGAACAATGACTCCAATGGTATTACTACGGCTGGCCCTGAGATTTATTGCGAGCTCATTGGGCTTGTAGTTATGTTCGCGGGCGTAGGTATGAATGAGATCGCGTGTTTCCTGACTGATATCAGGATTATCTTTTAAAGCTCGTGATACAGTGGAAGGTGAAACATTCAATGCCCGTGCTATATCTTTGATGGTTATTTGCGATTTATTCATAGTGTCATATTAGTTCTTAGCCAAAGGTAATGCAATTAATTTACTTACCAAATGAAGACAGGTAAGCTTATTGAGCTGAATGCAAAAATAATAGAATTTATAAGTAAGAACTTCCTTCATTGCGAGTATCCTGTTTCTGATTTATGCAAACGATTGCATTTGTCTGGATAAAAGAGTATTATTGGTCTTTTTATTGAGAAAAGTAAGTGCGTTTAGTAGATTAGTTATATATTTGTCCAGATCTTTACCTACACATCTTATATATGAGAACATTTTTTCTTTTTCTTCTTTTGCTATTGAATGTAGGAACTACCACTTATATATTCGGGCAAAAAGCAAATGATTATCGATTCTTTGATAATCTCAGTTTAGGAACTGAGGCTTCTATTATCAGTTGCTTTTTGCAAGATACCCAAGGTATGATGTGGATAGGATCTAATAAAGGATTATTTTCCTATGATGGCTATTCTATTCAACCACATTTTAAGTTTGGGGAGCGGAGTAATACAAGAATTTACTGTGGTACGGTCGTGGATAGTACCTATCTCTACTTAGGAGCGGATAATGGTCTGCTTATTTATAATTATCGTACAGACACTTACGAAGAGCCTAAAGTCAAATTCCCTAAAGATATTCGTGCAATTGTTCTTTGGGACGGGGCTCTGTGGCTTGGTACACTAAACGGCTTGTATTCTTATCAATTGAATACGGGTAAGTTAGTTGCTATAGTAAAAGGACTTCCTCACCAAACGATATATTCTATTATTACAGCTTCGGATGGCAGTCTTTATATTGGCACTTATAATGGTTTTTGTCGCTATAGTTTTAAGGAAGACAGGATTAAGACGATTCATTTGCCAGTGGCACGGAATAAGAGTAACCAATTTGTTAATTCCTTATTAGAGGATGTTGAGCATCATTGCATTTGGATCGGAACAGAAGGAAACTTGATTAAATACCACCCTTTGGACGGTAGTATAGAACAAATAGATCTATTTTGGAATAATTCGGTGAAATCGTTGGCTTTGGATGGGAAAAAACGATTATTGGTGGGGACGGACAATGGTTTATATGTATATCAGGAGGGTGAGCCGTTGTTGCATCTTTTGCATGACTCCCGCAATCTCCAGTCATTATGTAACAATATTATATGGACTATTTTTCGTGATTGTGAACAGAATGTATGGTTCGGTACGGATTATGGTGTTTCAATGTCTCATTATAATAATGTGTTGCAATACATACCAATATCGCAAATTACAGGAACCGGCGAAGGTAATCAGTTTTATACAATGTTGCGTGATTCACATGGTATATATTGGTTTGGTGGAACCAACGGACTTATTCGCTTTTCTCCGATTGAAAATAAATATCGGCAAGTGATTTGGTATAAAATGGGAGATAAAGAATATCCATTATCCCACAATCATGTGCGCTGCCTTTACGAAGATAAAGATCAGCAATTATGGGTAGCTACAGACGGAAGTATTAGTAGGTATGATTATAAAAAAGAGCAATTTATTCATTATAATATTGTAGATAGTACGCATCGCTATAATGCAAACTGGGCTTATAGTTTGTTTGAGACTTCTGACGGGAAACTGTGGATAGCAACGTGTTTGGGAGGTATATTTGTAGTAGATAAACAGAAGTTGGAAAAATCTTCCGGCGGGCAGTATGTAGCTGAAAGGACGTACTCTATACATAATGGGTTATCAGGAATGTTCATTAATAGCATGGTGCCTGATAAATGTGGTAATGTATGGGCTTTACTGTATAATAGTTCAAACAGTATTGAAAAAATCAATATTCGTACTCACAAAGTGAGCCATATCAAAGTGAAAGGATTAAGAGATGACAAGATTCCAAGCACTCTTCTCTGCGACAAGGAAGGCTTTATCTGGATTGGTTATTCAGGAGGAGTAATGCGGATCAATCCGGTGGATAATAATAGTAAGATTTTCGCCTTTGATACTTATAATCACAAAGAAGTGCTTGCTATGGCCGAAGCAAAAAACAGAATATGGGTATCTACAACGGATGGATTCTGGGTTATAAACAGTCTTACTCTGGAAATGAAAAGATTGAATATGACGGATAAACGTTTTACAGGAATCTATTATGATTCTTCAAGAGATCTCTTATATTTAGGTACGGCAGATGGCTATGCGTTATCTTCTCCAGGCAGTTTATTGGCAGAGCGTCCTGAGCGGCAATTGATGTTAACAGCATTATATATTAATAATCAGCAATGGGTGCCGAATGCGAAAAGAGGTGAATGGAGTGTACGCTCTTCCAATTATATTCATTTGAATTATAATCAGAATAATCTTGCATTTGAAGTTTCGGATTTACCTTATTCTTTGGAGGAAAAGAATAAATTCATTTATCGTTTGGAAGGGGTCGATAAGGAGTGGAATATGCTGAAGCCAAATACTAACCGGATTACTTATAATAATTTGAGTTATGGTGATTACCGTTTGTTAGTGGATAATTTAAAAATGAGTGGCAATCCGGCGCTTCACCCTTATACATTGGATATTCATATTGCTTCACCTTGGTATTATACGCCATGGGCAAAAGCTGTATACCTCATTTTATGTCTTACAATGATATTGTGGACTATAAACTTTTTCCATGTAAAAAATAGGCTTAAGTTGGAACGTTTAGAGAAGAAGAAAGCTTTGGAGCAGTCTCGCATGAAGATCGAGTTTTTTACTAATCTTTCGCATGACCTGAAGACTCCGTTGAGTATGATTATTGCACCTATTAGTAAAATGCTTCCTGAAATTAAGAATAAGCAAGAAAAGTTGCAATTGGAGCAGGTACAGCGTAATGCAATGAAACTAAATGCTTTAATTCATAGTGGGTTGGATTTCAATCGTGTAGATAGTGGAAATAATGCTCTTCTTATTTTGTCGAAAATAGAGCTGGTGGCTTTTGCGCATAGCTTGTTCTCTTTATATTCGGAGGAGAAAACAAAAGGTGACAAACAACTTTCTTTTGATTTCCAGACGAACAGGGATAAAATATATGTTCAGATGGATGCCATTAAGTTGGAATCTATTCTTGATAATTTGTTGTCTAATGCCATTAAATATACGTCTGATGGAGGAGTTGTATCTCTAATTCTGGATGAGAAGGGAAATGGTAAGGATATTAGCATTTCCGTAACAGATACCGGTATTGGAATTCCAGTGTGCGATCAACCATATATTTTTCAGCGTTTCTTTCAATCTTCCAAGACATTGGGTAAAAAGGAGGGGACAGGTATTGGCCTCTATTTAGTTAAGACTTATACTGAGTTACATGGAGGTAGTGTTTCGCTTATATCGGAAGAAGGGGAGGGTACTAAGGTGATTTTGAATTTACCGGTAGGAGATAAAAGCCAGGAGAGCATTATTGCCTATAGTAGTGATAAAACGGAAGAAAAGGATGCGCCATTGGTTTTGGTTGTTGATGATAATCGGGAAATCTCAGAGTTCATTATTCAGATTTTACAGGCTAAATACCGTTGCCAATTAGCTGAAAATGGAAAGGTGGGACTGGAACTTTGTATGAAGTTGCTGCCTGATTTGGTAATAGCAGATGTCATGATGCCTGTAATGGACGGTTTGGAAATGGTGCGGCGTATTAAGAAAAATACTCCGACATCTACTATTCCTGTTATTTTATTGACGGCTAAGAGTGATAAAGATACGGAACTTGAGAGTATACGGATGCATGTAGATGCCTTCATTCCCAAGCCTTTTGAACCGGATATTCTTCTTTTTCGAGTGGAGCAGTTAATAAATGCCAGTCGTAAATACGAAGAAAAAGTGCGGTTAGAGGTTATTGCTACACCTGAACGAATAGAGGCAGTATCGTATGATGAGAAAGTCCTTGCTAATGTTACTCATTTGATCGAAGAACATATTTCAGATTCGGAATTAAATGTGAATGCTCTTTGCGGTTGGGCGGATATCAATAATAAGCAGCTCTATCGTAAAATAAAACAATTGACCGGTATGACGCCTGTGGATTATATCAAGTCCATTCGCATGAAGAAGGCGGCTATGTTATTGAAACAACAAAAGTTTACGGTGGCAGAAGTGATGTATATGGTTGGCTTTTCCAATCATTCCTATTTCTCTAAATGTTTCCAACAAGAGTTCGGATTAACGCCAAGGCAATACATGGCAGAATAGTGCCGCTTCTGTAAGACAAACCCTCATCAGATAACATCTGATGAGGGTTTGTCTTTTTTTTATCCTCTTATGTCCGAAATCTGCTTTCGTGAAATTTTCTATTGCTATACATTTGCCAGTGAGAGATCTGACCTCATTTTGATTGAGTGAATATTATTATCTTAATTATAGTAACTATGAAATACCTGAAATTTTTGACTTCGTTTTTTAGTATAGCTTTTGCTGTACTGGCATGTGCGAGTGAAGGTAAAACGGAATTTTTACCGGATATTAATCCTGATGGTAACGATGAGATTACAGAAGGAGAATTTGCCAAAGGTGCCGATATCAGTTGGGTGACGGAATATGAGTCCAAAGGATATGCCTTTTACAATGCTACAGGGGAGAAACGTGAGTGTACAGCACTGCTGAAAGAACTTGGATTGAATGCGATTCGTTTGCGTGTATGGGTTAATCCTGATGAGCATGATGGCTGGTGCAATAAAGAGGACTTGCTGGTGAAAGCTAAGAGAGCCAAGGCACTGGATATGGATATTATGGTGGATTTTCACTATAGTGATTGGTGGGCAGATCCAGGTAAACAGAATATTCCTGCTGCATGGAAGTCGCATACCTACGAACAGATGAAGACGGATGTTGCGAGCCATACTAATGAGGTATTACAGTTATTGAAGAATAATCAAATCACTCCGAAATGGGTGCAAGTGGGCAATGAAACGAGCAATGGTTTCTTGTGGGATATGGGTAAGGCAGACAAGAATCCAAAGCAATATGCCGGATTGTTTGCCGCCGGATATGATGCTGTGAAAAAGGTGTTTCCTGAAGCTATCGTGGTAGTACACTTGGACAATGGATTTAATAATAGTCTCTATAATTGGAATTTGGATATCTTGAAAAACAATGGAGCAAAATGGGATATGATAGGCATGTCACTTTATCCTTATTGGACCATGCAAAACGCCGATTTTAGCTATACAACGGCGGATGCTGTTATTGCGGATTGCATTGCTAATATAAAGAAGGTGTGTACCAAATACAATTGTGATGTGATGATTGTGGAAACCGGAATGGAATGTGCTGATGATAACGGAAAATTGGCAAATTCAGCAATCCTGGCAGAAGGTAAAAGGCAATTGGCCCGTATTCTGAAAGAGTGTAAGGAGAATACTGCTGGACATTGTAAAGGAGTGTTTTATTGGGAACCGGAATGTAAACCTAGTCAATATCACTTGGGAGCTTTCACCGAAGATGGACGCCCTACAGTAATAATGGATGCCTTTAAATGAGGATATCCCTTTATTAAGCGAAAATATACTTTATTATAAAGATAAAAAAATATAGCTTTTATAAAATCTTTAAGCTGTTAGTTATGCCTTTGTTTATAAAGGCAATAACAGCTTTTGGAGGAAGCTAAATGTTGTTAACTTTAATTTATTGAATGCATGAAGCAAGTTAATCTTAGAATTTATCGAATGATTCTTATTCTAATTTTAGGGTCATTCTTCTCAGTAGGCACTTATGCACAAAGTATCACTGTGAAAGGGCATGTTAAAGATGCCATGGGTGGAGTGATAGGCGCAAGTGTAGTAGAGAAAGGAAATGCCACAAATGGAACAATCACTGACCTTAATGGTAATTTCTTATTAAATGTTCCCAAGGGTTCGACTTTGGTAATTTCTTTCATTGGTTATAAAACATTGGAAGTTGCTGCAACTTCCAATGTTCTTGTGACTTTGCAGGAAAATACTGAATTATTGAATGAAGTTGTGGTTATTGGTTATGGCGTTGCCAAGAAAAATGATTTGACAGGGGCTGTAACGGCAATTAAACCGGATGAAATGAACAAAGGCTTAACCGTCTCTGCTCAAGATATGATGCAAGGTAAAATTGCCGGTGTTAATGTTGTTAATAATGGTGGGGAACCAGGTGGCGGTGCCACTATTCGTATTCGTGGTGGTTCTTCTTTGAATGCCAGCAATGACCCGTTGGTTGTAATTGACGGACTTGCCATGGATAATTATGGAGTACAAGGGCTTTCCAATCCCTTAACTCTGGTGAATCCGGCGGATATTGAAAGTTTTACGGTGTTGAAAGATGCCTCGGCTACAGCTATTTATGGCTCTCGTGCTTCTAATGGCGTCATCTTGATTACTACTAAAAAAGGACGTAGCAACTCTAGACCTCGTATAGCTTATAATGGTAATGTATCTGTCAGTGTTGTTACCAAAAAGCTTGATGTATTGAATGCCAAAGAGTATATGAATCTTATACAAAATACATATGGTTATTCTGATGAAGAATTTTTGGCAAGCCCGGAATATCAGACATTAGGCTATGCCGATGCTCAAGGAAATCATTTATTTGCTGATACGGACTGGCAAAATGAAATTTATCGTACAGCGGTCAATACGGATCATAATATCACGATTTCCGGAGGGTTGAAGAATATGCCTTATCGCGTTTCTGTGGGTTATACCAATCAACAAGGTATTTTGAAAACATCAAGTTTTGAGCGTTACACTGCTAGTATAAATCTCTCTCCTTCCCTTCTTGATAATCATTTAAAGGTGAATTTTAATGCAAAGGGAATGTATTCTGTTACAGACTATGCTAATACAGACGCTATTGGAGCTGCTATTTCCATGGATCCTACCAAACCGGTTCATGGTGGAACTGAATTTTATGATAAGAATTTCGGTGGATATTGGGAATGGTCTGAAGCAGTGGATTGGAAAGACCGTGAATGGGGATATAATATTAATACTTTGGCTACTACCAATCCTGTTGGTATGTTGAATAACCGCTCGGATAAGGGTAAGTCGAAAGTTATGATGGGAAATGTCGAATTAGACTATAAGATTCATGGTTTTGAAGATTTGCATTTACATTTAAATGGTGGCATGGATATCGCAACCGGTAAGTCTCATAAGAATTATAATCGTTTTGATATTGATAATTATTATTATGGACGTATCGGTTGGAACTCGCAGGATACATACAATTTGTCTCTAAATATGTATGCTCAGTATATGAAGGATTTTGGAACGGCACATCATTTTGATGTTATGGCCGGTTATGAATGGCAGCATTTTCATAAAAAGTCCGATTATTATTACTATGGAACCTATCCTGATACAAATCTGGAACATGCCGGTGAAATTTACAATCCGTCAGAGAATACACTTTATAAAACAGAAAACTATTTAGTCTCTTTCTTTGGTCGTATGAATTACTCTTTACTCGACCGTTATTTGCTGACTTTCACACTGCGTGATGATGGTTCTTCTCGTTTTTCTAAGAAAAACCGTTGGGGCTTGTTTCCGTCAGTAGCATTGGCATGGAAGGTAAAGGAAGAAAGCTTTTTGAAGGATGTGGAGGCCATTTCAGATCTTAAAATTCGTACAGGTTATGGCATTACCGGTCAGCAGGAAGGCATTGGTGATTATACTTACTTTGCTTCGTACACACCAAATTCAGAAGGCGCTTATTATCCTACTTTGGGTAATGGTATCACTTATCGTCCGGATGCTTATAATAATGATTTGACTTGGGAGAAAACCACCACTTATAATATTGGAGTTGACATAGGATTTTTAAATAATAGAATTACCACCAATTTTGATTATTATTATCGTAAAACGAAAGATTTGATTAACGACGTCTATGTGGCAGCTGGTTCAAATTTTAAGAATAAAGTGACGAGCAATATCGGTTCGCTGCACAATAAAGGTTTTGAATTTGCAATGACATGGAGAGCCATTCAGCAAAAAGATTGGCATTGGGAAGTGGGTTTCAATCTAACCCATAATACCAATGAAATTGATAAATTGGTAAAGAGTACAGGTGATAAGTATATTATTCGTCATGGTGGTATTGCTCTTGGTGACAACGGTTCTAATGGTATCAAAGGATATTCTGTAGGCGAAGCGGTTTCTGCTTATTACACCTATCAGCAAGTATATGATGAGAAAGGGCAGCCTATAGAGGGGGAATTCGTAGATCGTGATGATAATGGTATCATTAATGATAATGACCGTTATTTCTATAAGAAATCAGATCCTGACGTGTTGATGGGATTGACTTCAAAATTGATTTATAAGAATTGGGACTTAGGCTTTTCACTTCGTACCAGCTTGGGTAACTATGCTTATAATGCAGTTGAATGCAGTCGCTCGGATTTGTCGGTTACAGGTATCTATTCGGGAAATTCATGGCACAATGTACCACAAATGTCATTGGCCAAGAACTGGAAGAAGGCGGATGCCCTGGATGCTCTCTCCGATTACTTCATTCAAAATGCTTCTTTTTTGAAATGTGACAATATTACATTGGGTTATTCTTTTGAAAAGCTGTTTGGACAGAAAATTAGTGGACGTGCTTATCTTACAGCTCAGAATGTGTTTACAATAACGAAGTACAAAGGTCTGGATCCGGAAATCAATGGTGGGTATGATGGCAGCATTTATCCTCGGCCTTTTGTGGGAATCTTTGGATTAAGCCTTAATTTTTAATTTTAAAAATAAGAATAATATGAAATTCAATAGTATAAAATCATTTATTCAGATTGCTGCTTTGACACTTGTGATGGGGCTCTCGTCCTGTGTCAATGATCTGGATGTGAATCCTATTAATCCGCAGCAAACTATGACTCTAGATCAAAATGCTCTTTTTAATAAGATATATGCAAGCTTTTGTTTGACTGGTCAGACTGGTCCGAATGGGAATGCTGATATTGCTGACATGGATGAGGGACGTTCGGAATTCTTCCGCATGGCATGGAACTTGAATGAGCTTACCACGGATGAAGCTCATTGGATCTGGCTTACGGATACCGGTATGGATGAGATGCTTCATAACTCTTATGGTGCAAGTGCGGCATTTTCTATTGGTCTTTATTATCGTCTCTACTTTACTGTTACATTGTGTAACTTCTTCTTGGAACAAGTTCCTGATGATGGTGGAGTTGTTTCTATGCAACGGGCAGAAGTCCGCTTTATCCGTGCTCTGCAGTATTACTACATTATGGATTTGTATGGCAACGCTGCATTTACGGAAAAAGTCTCTTCGGATTTAGCCGAACGTTATACGCGCACTCAATTTTTTGATTATATAGAGAAAGAGTTAAAGGAATGCGAAGTTAATATGGCGGAACCGGGGCAAAATACTTATGGTCGCGTTGATAAGGTGGCTGCATGGAATTTATTGGCTCGTCTTTATTTGAATGCGGAAGTTTATACTGGTACTGCTCAATGGAAACAGGCTATGGACTATGCAGAAAAAGTAATAAAGAATGGATATTATCATTTGTGTACAACGGGGGCAACCAATCCTGTAACTGGTGAAACTTACTCTGCTTATCAGATGCTTTTCCTTGCAGATAATAATACAAATGGGGCTCAATATGAAACTATATTTCCAATAATATTCGATGGGGTTTCTACAAAAAGTTACGGTGGAATGAATTTTCTGATACTTGCTTCTTATAGTTCAACGATGGATGCCACTATTCCTTCAGGTACAAATTGTAGTTGGGGGAAATGTGTCCGGGTTCGTAAGCAATTGCTTGATAAGTTCTATACTTCCACTCCACCTTCAGGAAAGACTATTGCAGAAATGACGACTCCGTCCAATGATGATCGTGCTCTTTTTTATGGTAATGGTTTTTCTCCTTCCATTAAAGATGAAACGGATGCAAATGCTGGTTTTGCTTGTGTTAAGTTCCGGAATGTTCGTTCGGATGGACAATCTAATCAAGTAGTTGACTTCGTAAATACAGACCTTCCTCTCTTCCGTATTGCTGAGGCTTATCTGACTTATGCGGAAGCATCTACCCGCTTAAATGGGCCTAATACAGATGCTAAGGAGAAAATTAAGGAACTCCGTTCCCGTGCACATGCTGCTCAAAAAAATCTTTATACATTGGATGATATTTGTGATGAGTGGGCACGAGAGTTTTGGTTTGAAGGCCGCCGTCGTATGGATTTGATACGGTTTAATAAATATGCCGGTCAGGCATCTTATAAATGGGAATGGATGGGAGGTACTTATGAAGGTGCACAATTCAACAATAATAGATCGATTTTTGCCCTTCCTGAAAATGATTTGGCTAACAATTCCAACTTAATTCAGAATCCGGGTTATTAATAAAAAAAGAGTAGAATATGAAAAAATATTTATTCGCTTTGCTGTTAGCAAGCTTTGCACTGTTTGCTGCATGTACAGATGATAGGGACTTCAATCCTACAATACAGCAACCCAGTACTTTTGATTTGAATATACCTACATTGGGTAATGTCTATGATTTGGAAAATACTGATTCCATCAAATTAACCTATAAACAACCGGAATATGGTTACACAGCACCTGCTAAATATTATGCACAGGTTTCTGTTTCCGGTACTTGGAACGATGCAACTTCTGCAGATGCGGATGATGCTACCTATATAGAACTAGATGGTTCTGTTACTGCTCGTGAGTTTGGTGCTGCAGCGAATTTGCTAAATAAAGCTATCATGAAATTGGGTAATTATACTGATGCAAGTCAATTGCCTGCCGAAGGACTATCCTTGTATGTAAGAATGAGAGCAAGATTGAATGCAGGGTATGAATGTTATTCAAATGTCATAGAACTTTCTGTTCATCCTTACTATGTATCACTGGTACCAGCAGATCCCGAATTGTGGTATCTGGTTGGCGGTTGCATTGGAGATGGATCTTGGGGGAGTGAAATTGGTACAGGGGTAATTCCATTGTCACCAGTTGAAGGCGCTAAATATGATGATGTTACAGGTAAAGGGGATTTGACTTATATTGGCTATTTCCCTTCTGATAAGGGCTTTAAAATTATAAGAGTTCCCGGTGAGTGGGATGACCAATGGGGAGCTGATGGGGGTGACTTCAACAAACCCCGTCTGAAAGATGCTAATGGTGAAGGTAGTGATTTTTATGTCCCTGCAAGTGGATACTATAAGATTTCTTTGAATACGAAAGAAAATACTCTTTCCATTGCTGCTACAGGTGAACCGAATAACGTTTATGATCAACTGCTGATTTCTGGTGATTTTAATGGCTGGGGAACTGGTACAAAAATGGTCCCTGTAAATACGGTTGAGGGTGTAATCAATCATGTTTGGAAATATGAATTAGATGCGACAAGCGGAGATACGACTGCCAAATTCTTGTATCCAAGTTGGTCTCCTAACTGGGGATCTTCTACGTTTCCATATGGATTTGGAGTTAATGGAGGAGCCAATATTCCTGTGGCTGCAGGTAAATATGTGGTTATATTGAATGATATTGATGGCTATTACCATTTCTTTAGTAAATAATTGTAAAATAATAAAGAAATAATTAGTTGATGAACATGAGCGATAAGATTCTTGTTAAGAAAAAAGGAGTTAATTAAAACTGTAAATGGTTAATTGAAGAAATATTGTTTCAATAAAATATTCTAGATATCGTTTCTTCAATGATTTCAGTGCCTATTGTAGCATATTATTTCTTTGAAAAGAAACCCGCTATTGAAGTGATTTTATCAATAGCGGGTAACTTGAACCTATTGTAAATTATATCGGACCCATGTTAAGCTATATTTTTGATAAATACTATTCAGATATTAGTGTAACGTACATAGATCGTTAATATGAAGTTCTTCATTTTATATATGTCATGGTTTCTTCCGTTGTTTGTATTTGCTCAAACGGGGAAGAATATATCTTTGGATGCAAAAGATCCCATTGTTTTTAAAGGAGAATGTATTATTTATCAGGGACAGAAAATAGATCTGAACTCAAGAGCTTTTTTCGTTGATGGGCGGATGACGGATAAAGAAGCTGAAAAGTATCCGTATGTCTTTAATTCGGTAAACGATGCTTTGGCATCTGCGGTAAACGGTTCTGAAGCTATCCCAATGACTTTGTATATTGCTCCGAACGTTTATTGGATTGATGATCCCGATGATCCGGCTATCCGGGTGTCTAAAGAAAAGCGTGAACCATTCGGATTAAAAGTAAAATGTAGTTGGTTGACATTACGTGGTTTGACTCAAGATCCTAAAAATGTAGTACTGGCTTGTAATAGGGGACAAATGGAAGGTGCAGTAGGTAACTTTACTATGTTCCTTTTTGATGGTAGTGACATTCGGGTTGATAACATGACTTTAGGTAATTATTGTAATGTAGATTTGGATTATCCGTTGTTGTCTTCTTTAAATCGAAAGAAACGGATGGCGGCTATTACTCAGGCACAACTAGCGTATTGTACCGGAGATCGTATTGAAGCTCATAACGTACGGTTTATTAGTCGTTTGAATTTATGCCCGTTGGTAGGGGGTAAACGGACATTATTTGATCGTTGTTATTTTGAGTCTACAGATGATGCTTTGTGCGGAACGGGTGTTTATCTTAACTGTGAATTTTCTTTTTATGGTTCCCGTCCTTTATATACTACTGCAAAGAGTGGTAGTGTTTTTCTGAATTGTGATTTTAATGTGATGTTAGAGGAAAAACAATATCTGACAAAGGTTATGGGACTTGTAATGCTGGTGGATTGCCGATTTCACTCCGATCATCCGGTAGATCTTGGGTGGAGTCCTAACCCAACAGATCAGTTAAGATGTTATCAGTCGAATGTTTCTTTAAATGGAGAAAGCACTCTAATGAATGCAGACAAGCCTCATTTGACTGTCAATATGAATGGAAGTGCTTTATTGAATGCCTATAAATTCAACTATAAGGGACATACTATTTATAATACGTATAATCTATTGAGAGGCGATGATGACTGGGACCCGATGGGGGTAAAGACGATTGTCGTTGAGGCTGAACGGGTTTTGAAGCAAAATTTGACGAATATCCCGGTATGTTTACTCTTACATTCTTCCTTAGATAAGATAGATACAGGTAAATCTAAATCCGTTTTGAATGTGGAAGCTCTTCGATTCGGGGGATATGTCATTGATCCGGGAAAAGTGAGTTGGAGAGTAGATAACGATAGTTTGCTGTTTTTGCATCAGGTGTCGAATCTGCAGAGTGAGGCTATTGGGAAGAATAAACAGGATGAAGATAAAAAGGTTGTAGTAACAGTAAAAACAGCATTAGGTCTGGAAGCGGCTTCTGTCATTACTGTATCACCTACTTTATTGGAATCACCTCGCTTTTTAAGTAAACCGGAGATTGATTTTATAGGGAAAGGGAGGGTAAAAGTTTATTATACTTTAAACTTAGGTGAACGAACTGATCAGTCTCTTATTACTTGGTATCGTTTCTCTAAACCGGATGGCTCTGATGCTTTGCCAGTTGCGGTTTCCCGTTTAAATCATCCTGAGTATGAGTATGAGCTAAGTCAAAATGACATAGGTTATTATATCATGGTAACTGTTGCACCCAAACATGCACGGAGTGATCCGGGGAAGGAAGAAAAAATGATAATGGTTAAACCTATAACCTATCGGGATGTGATTGTGAAACACCAGTTCTTTACTGATTTTAAAAACTTTCCTACAATTTATCAACCTTCGCTCAAACCGGGGTTTTGGATTGTAGACGGATATAAACCATTGGATACTATGCAGTATGATTGGAGTGCTAATCCTGAACATAGTTGGTTTTACGGTACGGGATTTGATGGTGCACGAGGTACTGGTTTGATGCAAGAGAGCAGAGGGGCAAGATTACTCTATACTCCTGTGGAAGGGAAGTACCATGAGATGAAAGTTATATTGAATGTGGACCCGTGTAAACCTGCCGGGCAGGGATTTGGTAGTGCTACAGGACAGTATATGGATATTTATATCAAATTTGATGCAAAGACATTAACAGGTTATGCATTACGTATTGTGCGTACGACGAAGTATCACAATGCAGTCGATTTTATGTTAGTGGAATATCATCAAGGAAAAGTAACGCCCATCTCCGATCCTGTATCTACGACTTGTTATCGTACCAGTTGTACCATTGCTCTTTGGACAAAGGGAAATAAATTGTTGGCTCATGCAGAAACTACGGCAGTTTCGCTTAGTGTAGGAGATCCTGCTTTAAAACCGATTGTGGATTTAGAAGCGGAGATAAAGATGTCTGAGTTTGGTGGAACAGGAATTCAGCATACCGGTTCGACAGGACCGAGTGCTACTATGATACATTCTATGGTAATAGATTATAATCCTTAATAGTTTGTGAGTATGTCGTGGAATGAAGCGGAAACAGCAAAGGACTTCTGATAATGATGGAAAGCCTACAATAGTGCTGGATGCTTTTAAGTGAAAAATGTACTAAGTTTAAATTACGAAATTTATAAAACTTCGATTGATGAAGCGGACTCTTATTGTTCTTTGGGGCATTTTATTAGCCTCTGTTTCTCTGCAAGCACAGCGTAGTGAATATTTGCTTGAGAAAAATTGGAAATTTATAAAAGGAGAGATAAAAGGAGCTATGGCTCCGGAGTTTAACGATGATGATTGGGAAGCTGTATCTGTTCCACATGATTGGGCTATTTATGGTCCTTTTGACAGGAATTACGATTTGCAGACGGTAGCTGTGGCTCAAAATCTAGAGAAAGAAGCTACGGTGAAAACCGGACGTACCGGTGGATTGCCTTATGTAGGGGTAGGATGGTATCGGACTACATTTGACGCTCCGAGAGGAAGGCAAGTGGCTTTAGTCTTTGATGGGGCAATGAGTGAGGCTCGTGTTTATGTTAATGGCAAGGAAGCTTGTTTTTGGCCTTATGGATATAATTCTTTTTATTGTGATGTCACCCCGTTTTTGAGTGAAAATGGGAAACATAACGTTCTTGCAGTCCGTTTGGAAAATAAACCTCAATCTTCCCGTTGGTATTCCGGTGCCGGGCTATATCGGAATATACATGTGGTCAGCACGGAGCAGGTGCATGTACCAATTTGGGGTACATATGTGACTACTCCCCATGTTTCCACCCAGTTTGCTTCGGTTCGTTTATTTACTACGGTAGCTGGTGCTGGTAATCACGATATTCGCATTTTAACTGAACTTATCTCTCCCGAGGGCAAGATTGTTGCATCAAAGGATAATATTCGTAAAATAAATCATGACAGACCATTTGAACAAAACTTTTTGATTAATGAACCGTTTTTGTGGTCGCCGGAAACTCCTCATTTGTATAAAGCCGTGTCCAGACTTTATGTAGATGGGAAACAAACAGATGAGTATGTTACCCGCTTTGGAATTCGTAGCATTGAGTTTGTAGCGGATAAAGGATTCTTATTGAATGGAAAGCTACGCAAAATTCATGGAGTATGTAATCATCACGATCTTGGTCCTCTAGGAGCTGCTGTGAATGTAGCGGCGTTACGTCGTAGACTTACCTTGTTAAAAGATATGGGTTGTGATGCTATTCGTACGGCTCATAATATGCCTGCTCCCGAATTGGTGAACTTGTGTGATGAAATGGGATTCATGGTGATGATTGAGTCTTTTGATGAGTGGGATATAGCTAAATGTAAGAATGGATACCACCGTTATTATAAAGAATGGGTGGAACGAGATTTAGTGAACATGCTGCATCATTATCGCAATAACCCGAGTGTGATTATGTGGGGTATTGGTAATGAAGTCCCTACACAATGTAGTCCGGAGGGATATAAAGAAGCTTCCAGATTACAGAATATTTGTCATCGGGAAGATCCTACTCGTCCGGTGACCTGTGGAATGGATCAGGTTTCTTGTGTGTTGGCTAATGGATTTGCAGCAATGCTTGATGTCCCAGGTTTTAATTATCGTGCGCATCGTTATAAGGAAGCCTATAATAAGTTACCTCAAAACATTATTTTAGGTTCTGAAACATCGTCAACTGTCAGTTCACGTGGTGTTTATAAATTCCCCTTGGAAAAGAAAGCCGATGCAATTTATGCCGACCATCAGTCGTCGTCTTATGATTTGGAATATTGTTCATGGTCTAATGTCTCTGATATTGATTTGGCTATGGCTGAGGATTATAATTGGACGATAGGGCAATTTGTTTGGTCCGGTTTTGATTATCTAGGGGAACCTACTCCTTATGATACGGATGCCTGGCCCAATCATAGTTCTCTGTTTGGCATTATTGATTTGGCTGGTATCCCCAAAGATCGCTATTTCTTGTACCGCAGCTTGTGGAATAAAAAGACGAATACGTTGCACGTTCTTCCGCATTGGAACTGGAAGGGGAGGGAAGGCAAAGAGACTCCTGTATTTGTCTATACCAGTTATCCTTCCGCTGAACTTTTTGTTAATGGTAAAAGTTATGGCAAGCAATATAAACTTACCGCGCAGGAGAGTAGGGCATTGGTTGGTAAAGATTCACTTGCTTTGCAGCGACGTTATCGTTTAATATGGATGAACGTTCCTTATGAACCGGGAGAATTGAAGGTCGTAGCCTATAATACACAGGGAAAAACAGGTGACCAGGCAGTTATTCATACGGCAGGGCGTCCTCATCATTTGGAATTAGTAGCAGATCGTACGCAGTTACAGGCTGATGGGAAAGATCTCTCATATGTTACCGTGAGGGTAGTGGACAAAGATGGAAATCTCTGTCCAATGGATAATCGGCTTGTTACATTTTCGGTGAAGGGAGCGGGATTCTATCGCGCAGGCGCCAATGGGGACCCTACTTGTTTGGATCTTTTCCATCTACCACGAATGCATGCTTTTAGTGGTGAGTTGACAGCTATTATCCAAACGAGCGAGAGTAGTGGAAATATTATATTAAAAGCAAAAGCTGCCGGAATTAAGTCTGCCGAGCTTATTCTCCATGCTACTAAATGAAGAGAAAGGAGAATGAAAGCTATCTTATTGTAAGGAATTCAGTGTATCAGTCAGGATTATGAACTTTTATTATTGTCTTTTTGTTGCTTAGTCATCCTAATTTAAAAGTCATAGTGTTATGAATAGAGAAATTATATTGAAGTCATTACCGAAAGGAATGGTGACTGAAGAGCATTTTGAGATACGTGAATGTGTACAGCCGGTAGAGTTACAAACCGGTGAAGTGTTGTTGAAAGCGCTGTATATATCGGTTGATCCATATATGCGTGGGCGGATGAGTACTTCCAAGTCATATATCGCACCTTTTGAAGCAGGTAAGCCGATGGAAGGTGGTGCAATCGCTGAAGTTCTGGAAAGTAACGTTCAAGGGTTGGAAAAGGGTGATGTTGTTCTAGGAAACTTGCCGTGGAGAGAAGTTCAGGTAGCCAAGGGAGAAGGGTTGAATAAATTGGAGAAAGGCGTAGCCCCTTTGAGTTATTATTTGGGTATATTAGGAATGCCGGGCTTAACTGCTTATACTGGTTTGACTTGCATTGGAAAGCCTAAATCGGGTGAAACAGTCGTGATATCCGGTGCGGCCGGTGCAGTGGGCTCTGTTGTGGGACAGATTGCAAAGATCATGGGATGTAAAGTGGTGGGCATTGCCGGTGGCGAGAGTAAGGTGCACTATCTAAAAGAGGAATTAGGCTTTGATGAAGTGATTAATTATAAAGAGTATAAGAGTCTTGCAGAGTTGTCCGAAGCTGTTGTAGGGAGCTGTCCTAATGGCGTTGATGTTTATTTCGACAATGTTGGAGGAGAAATCTCAGATGCCGTCCTACTGAATATCAATCGTTATGCACGTATTATCCTGTGCGGTCAGATTGCTTTATATAATAGTACTGAAGTTCCTGTTGGACCTCGTCCCCAAATAGCTTTGGTGAAGAATAGTGCTTTGATGCAAGGCTTTATTGTCCGTGATTTTGCAGGCTATTTTCCCGAAGCGGTGAAGGCGTTGGCCCAGTGGGTAAAAGATGGTAAGTTAACTTATCATGAAACTGTAATTAAAGGGTTTAATAGGTTGCCTGAGGCATTTATTGGCTTATTTAAAGGAGAAAACACCGGAAAGTTATTAGTTGAAATTTAGTGCAAGGTTTGCGGATAAGCTCCAGGTCTTTCCATACTTTAATAGGATAGGCTTCTTGCTTGTTAAGAAGTAGCGGTTCTATTTACTTCAAATTGAACTTTCATTTGACGTAAATAGAACCGCTGTTTTTATTGAATAGAATCGCTACTTTTTCTCTTTATTGATAGCAGACTTCACCTTTTTCTTTTGGGGATAGTGTAGGTTGCTATGCTGTTTCTTATTACTCCTTTTAGGACTTGAATTTCCTATTTATTCCTTTCTTACAATTTATTGTGCAGCCTGGAAATCAGTAAACAACTTGAATCCAAATGCAGGTACTGTAATAGTCTGTGAGGTTGAGGCTACCGATAGACTTTCTCCACTGATATAATTATACCATGTGCCGGTATGGGGGAAAGTGACGGTATAGTTTCCTGATACATCCGTGAAATTGCCAGCAACAACTAAGCTCTTAGTAATACTTTCAAGAGTAAGGAAACGTCCATTGTCCCAGTTTGTCGTTTTCACCTGCCAGTCAAAAGTAGACGAAGTATCAAATAGACTTTGGTTATTATTCCGCAGTTGCATCAGTTTGGCATAAGTGTCGTAAAGTTCCTTCCGATTGGTATCATCGTAATAATCCCATTTAATAGGTTTCCGACCGGTTCTTCCATTTTCCTCAATGGAATAATCGTAACCTAATTCACCGAATTGCCAGATCATTTTGGGACCGGGCACAGTCAGGAAGAATGCGGTATTAACCTTCAGTTCTTTCATTCGGTCGGCTAAGTTTGTCTTTAGTGTATAATTACCCCATCTTATTTGTTTATAACTCATGCGCTCTTCATCATGGCTTTCCATAAAGCCTACCAATGAGCCGGCAGGCATATCGGTGGCGTACAGTCCAGAGAAATCACTTTTATCACTCCATCCCATGGCAGACTGACAATAAGCATAGTTCATATTACGCCATAAGTACATTCCGTCATTGGCCAGTTCAGCTTCTTCTCTTGTCTCACAGAAATGCTCCAGAATGACCATTGCATCGGGATTAGCTTCCTTCACTGCGCTATTATAGTCTTTCAATATGGCAATGCGGCTGGCATCGTAATTAGATGCTGTGCTTTCCGTACTACTCTTTTGAGTAAAGCCTTTGGTAAGGTCAAAACGGAATCCATCAATCTTGTATTCACTGAGCAGGAATTGAAGGTTACGTTTTACAAAAGCGCGTACCAGGGTTGATTCGTGATTGAAGTCGCAAAATACGGAGTAGGGATGCGGGGCATCTGTGTTAAACCATGGGTTGTTTGCGGCAGGCTTGCTGTTGCTGCTGTCCCAGTATAATTTGGCAAACGGCTGGTTACCGGTGGCTTGATTATAAACAACATCGAATATGACAGCAATTCCCATTCCGTGGCATTCATCAATGAACTGTTTGTACATCTTATCAGTGCCGTAGGCTTTATCGAGTGCAAAGTAGAAGCAGGGATTATATCCCCAACTATCATTTCCGTCAAATTCCTGTACCGGCATTAGCTCGATTGCGTTAACTCCCAATGATTTCAGGTAACTTAGCTTTTCAATCGCTCCGTTAATATCACCTGAAGAGGTAAAATCACGAAGGAGCATCTCATAAATCACCAGATGATCTTTATCTTGTATTTTAAATGAAGAGTTTTTCCATGAATAAGTGTCTTCCTGAATTTTGAATGTGGATACTATTCCTGAACCCTGGCTTGGATAGGTTTTGCTGTCTGTATAGGTTGATGCAGGAATTTGCGGATCATTATCCGGATCCAATATCTTGCGGCTGTATGCATCAGCAAGCCGGATAGCTCCGTTTGTATTAGTACCTATATAATATTGAAAAGCATATTCTGTTGTAGCTGTTAGTCCGGTTAGTGTGATCCACCAGCATCCGGCATCATCGTCGCGGTACATTTGTGAACTGGTATTGTTGGCTAATGTCCAGTTATTAAAATCACCTATAACGTAGGCGTAATCTTTATGATTCCCGTTCTTATCTTTATCATATAGTACGAGGGCAACGGTGGAGTTGTCCACAACATTGATTCCTTGTTTCATTCCGGATGGTAAACTCTTATAAGAGACGGCTCCCGGAGTGAAAGGAAGATATTTTGAATCTGTGATCGTGAGAAAAGAATCATTTTCAATTCCTTTCTTTGCCCCATCCGAGCTGCGGATAACTATTCCTAACTTTTGTATGGATGTTTCTCCCGAGTCGAACCATGCCCTGATAGAAGGGGATAATGTGACGCTCCATACATTATTCTCTTCTTTAGTCATTTTGCATTTAGACAAATTCTCATCCCATGCAGCCGGTACATATTTCCACGTACCATCTTCTACTATGCCGGTGTGGATGTAAACGTCTCCCGTATAATTATATAATGCAGAAGTGCTTCCTGCTTTAAAGGTAATGATTAACGGACTGTCAGCATCCGGTGAGTCCGTTGAATAATTTAAGCCCTCTTTTAGGACTACGGGGGGTGGTGGGGAGATTGGATCATCACTCTTGCTGCAAGAATTGCTCAATAGCGGAATGAACAGTAGATATAAATAAAAGACTTTCTTCATGATATATAAGGTATAATGTATTTAATGTTCAATAGACAAAAGTATGAAAATTGGGATATGTTTTAGGTGAATAGGGTAAAAGAAAACCGGTTGAAAAGTGCAATCGTTTGCATAACCCTATATGCATATTTCACTATTTTCTTATGGAACACTAATCTGATAAAACATATTTTTGCTATGTCATGTTATAAATGCTTGAGAACTATCTTAAGACTGAAGTATAAACTTTGGATATTATAGCAGCATTATAGTAAGTGAATTATATTGTTAACTTTAATTTTTGAATGCATGAAGCAAGTTAATCTTAGAATCTATCGAACGATTCTTCCCATATTACTGGGACTATTCTTGTCTGTTGGCGCTTATGCACAGCAAATCACCATTAAGGGGCATGTAAAAGATGCACAAGGTGTGGCGGTCATTGGCGCGAATGTCGTAGAAAAATCTAATACGACGAATGGTACTATTACCGACCTTGATGGTAATTTTGTCTTGAAGGTTCCTAAGGGAGCTATGCTTACGATTTCTTTTATAGGTTATAAAACGGTTGATGTAGCAGCTACTCCTTCAGTTATTGTGACTCTGCAAGATGATTCGCAGTTACTTGATGCAGTTGTGGTTATTGGTTACGGTACTGTAAAGAAGAATGATCTTACGGGCTCGGTTACGGCTATTAAGCCTGACGAGCTAAACCGTGGTTTAACAACTAATGCACAGGATATGATGTCAGGTAAGATTGCCGGTGTAAGTGTGATTTCGAATGGAGGTACTCCTGGAGGGGGAGCTACTATCCGCATCCGTGGGGGGTCTTCTTTGAATGCTTCTAACAATCCATTGATTGTAATTGATGGTTTGGCAATGGATAATGATGGAATCAAAGGTCTGGCAAATCCTCTTTCTATGGTAAATCCTAATGATATCGAAAGTTTTACTGTCTTGAAAGATGCTTCTGCTACTGCGATCTATGGCTCCAGAGCATCAAACGGGGTTATCATCATTACAACCAAAAAAGGTGCTAAGGGTGGAAAAACAAAAGTTTCTTATGATGGAAACATGTCTTTGAGCAATGTGAAAAAGACTCTGGATGTTTTGGATGCCAACGAATATCGTTCGCTCGTTGAAGAAATGTATGGTACAGATAGTGACGCATATCGCGCTTTAGGGGCTTCCAATACTGACTGGCAGGATGAAATTTACCGTACGGCTTTAAGTACCGATCATAATGTTACTGTCTCAGGTGCGTTGAAGGATTTGCCTTATCGTATTTCTTTAGGTTATACAAATCAAAATGGTATTATCAAAACGTCAAATTTTGAGCGTTATACTGCTTCTGTCAGCCTAACACCTACTTTCCTTGATAATCATTTGTCTGTCAACGCTAATCTGAAGGGTATGTATGCTAAAAACCGTTATGCGGATGGCGGCGTTGTTGGAGCAGCTGCAACTTTTGATCCAACGCAGTCTGTTTATAATAATGATCCTGATTATGTGACTTCGTTTGGCGGTTATTTCCAATGGACGGGTAAGAATGAATTTGGAGATTCTACTTGGCCTTTGAATTATAATAGTTTGGCACAAGCCAATCCGGTATCAACTCTCAAACTAAAAAATGACCATGCTACCTCCAAGGCTTTAATCGGTAATTTGGAACTCGATTATAAATTTCATTTCCTTCCTGATTTGCATGCCCATGTAAATGGAGGAATGGATTTATCAACAGGTAAGCAAAATACAGATGTTTCGCCCCAATCAGCTGGTAATAATTATTATGGCTATTATAAATATGATAATACTGACAAGTATAATCTTTCGCTTAATGCCTATTTGCAATATAGTAAAGACTTCAAAATTCAACATTTTGACGTCATGGGTGGATATGAATGGCAACATTTTCATCAGAAAGGAGATTGGTACAGTTACGGACTATATCCCTCCACGCATCCTGATAAAGCTGGAGAGCAATATAATCTTCAGGGCAAGGAATGGGCTGGAGAGAGTTATCTCGTTTCTTTCTTCGGACGTGCCAACTATTCTTTGATGAATAAATATTTATTAACAGCTACTCTTCGTTATGATGGTTCTTCCCGTTTTAATAAGGATAATCGTTGGGGACTTTTCCCGGCTTTTGCTTTTGCTTGGAAAATGAAGGAAGAGAGTTTCTTAAAAAATGTAGATTGGCTCTCCGAGTTGAAATTGCGCTTGGGATACGGTAAAACTGGTCAGCAGGATGGTATCGGTAATTATACTTACTTCGCTTCTTATGTGGCTAATCAAGCTGGTGCATATTATCCTATAGGCGATACTACTGGGGAAACAATGCGTCCTAATGCATATAATAGTGATTTAACTTGGGAAACAACCACTACTTATAATGCAGGATTTGACTTTGGTCTTTTGAATGGACGTATTACAGGAGCTGTTGACTACTATTATCGTGAAACAAAGGATCTGCTAAATAATGTAGCTGTTGCTGCGGGCTCTAACTTTAAAAATGTAGTGACTTCTAATGTTGGTTCTTTAAGAAATTCCGGTATTGAGTTTTCTGTGGCCGGAAAGGCTATTCAACAGAGGGATTTTTCTTGGGATTTAGGCTTTAACCTAACTTATAACAAGAATAAGTTGACTAAGTTGACAACAGGAAGCGGTAAGGGATATTATATTGAAACAGGAGGTATTTCAGCCGGTACGGGTTATAATGCTCAAGCACAGGCAGTAGGACACCCTATGAATTCATTCTTTGTTTATCAACAAGTATACGGCGCAGATGGAAAACCCATGGAAAATACGTTTGTCGATCGTAATGGAGATGGCATTATTAATGCTTCGGACCGATATTTCTATAAAAAACCTACAGCAGACGTATTAATGGGACTCACTTCTAAAATGATTTGGAAGAGTTGGGATTTTAGTTTCTCCCTTCGTGCCAGTTTAAATAATTACGTTTATAACGATGTTGAATCCAATAATATTAATATGAATAAGGGGGCTGTTTATGCGCAATCCGGTTACTTATCCAATAAGCCTCGTATGATTATTAATAATGGCTTTAATTGGCAAGGACAGGGTAATTACAACCTTTCCGACTATTTTGTGCAGAATGCTTCTTTTCTGAAATGTGATAATATTACGTTGGGATATAGTTTCCAGAAACTATTTGGAAGGAATATTGGTGGACGTGTCTATGCCACTGTACAGAATGTCTTTACTATTACTAAGTATAAAGGTCTTGATCCTGAGATTACAACAATTTCTGACGGCAAGGCTGTCAGTGGTATTGATAAAGATATGTATCCTCGCCCTATGGTTTCTATTTTGGGCTTAAGTCTTAACTTTTAATCTATAAAAAGGAAAAATATGAAATTCAAATATTATAAATCAATATGGTCTGTCGCATCATTTATTTTGATGTTGAATATGACTTCTTGCGTGAACGATTTGGATGTGGATCCTACCATTGATAAGAGTACAACCATGGAGTTCGACCAAGAAAAGGTGTTTACCAAGATATATGCCAGTATGGGATTATCTGGGCAACAGGGCCCTGCCGGAGATGGTGATATTGCTGATATTGATGAAGGAACATCTGATTTCTTTCGCCAGATGTGGAATATGAATGAACTGCCCACAGATGAAGCTCTGTGTAATTGGGGTGATCCCGGTATTCCCGAATATAATCATGCTACATGGGATGCTTCCCATGGAATGATTACCAGTCTGTATTATCGTTTATATTTTGGCATAACGATGAGTAATTTCTTCTTGCAGCAAACTGAAGGAATGACGGATTCCAATACGATTACGGAGCGGGCTGAAGCTCGTTTTCTGCGTGCTATGTTCTATTATTATGCTATTGACTTCTTTGGCAATGTTCCATTCTTGACTACATTGTCTACCGAAAACGCCCCTCAGAAATCACGTGCAGAGGTTTTCTCCTTTATAGAAACTGAACTAACTGAATGTATGGGTGATATGGCAGAACCGGGAACAAATGTTTATGGGCGAGCTGATCAAGTTGCGGCATGGCTGTTATTGGCCCGTTTATATCTTAATGCCGAGGTTTATACTGGTACGGCTCAATGGGAGAAAGCTGCAACATGGGCCAAGAAAGTGATGGATTCAAACTATCAGTTATGCGGCACATATGCTCAGCTTTTTATGGGTGATAATAATGGAAATTCAGTGAATAAGGCGAATGAGGAAATTATTCTTCCTATTCTGCAGGATGGGATTACAACACAAAATTATGGAGGCTCTCTTTTCTTAATAGCTTCTACTCACAAGGATGATATGCCTTCTACCGGAACCAGTGAAAATTGGGCTGGTAACAAGGCGCGTAAACAACTGTTGGATAAATTCTTTCCAAATTCTGATGCTCCTAATGTTGATGTGGAAGCAATGGTAACGGCTGCAAAAGACGATCGTGCAATGTTTTATGGAAAGGACCGTAATTTGTCTATTGATGATGAATCAGTGTTTACGGATGGATTTTCTTGTGCTAAGTTTACCAATGTCTATGCTAATGGAGATACTCCTCATGACGTTAAATTTGTTGATATGGATATTCCTTTTATGCGTGTAGCCGAAGCTTATCTTATTTATGGTGAGGCTAATTGCCGTTTAAATAATCCGGGTGAATGTAAAAAAGCTATTGATGCATTGCGCGACCGAGCTCATGCCAGCAAACAGCCTTCATATTCACTTGATTTTATCTGTGATGAGTGGGCTCGTGAATTTGCTTTTGAAGGTCGTCGTCGCATGGACTTGATACGTTTTGGTAAGTTTGGTGGATCATCTACTTATATGTGGGAATGGAAAGGTGGAGCAAAAGACGGAACAAGTTTTAGCAAGAATAAGAATGTATATGGTATTCCTACCAAAGATTTGAATGCTAATTCTAATTTGGTTCAAAATACCGGTTATTAATGGTTAGGAAGTTTATAACAAAGAAATTTATCAAATATGAAAAAAATAAATATATTAGCCTCTTTGTTCGCCGGGTTGTTGATTATGTCATCTTGTCAAAACGACAGGGATTCCAATCCTGAATTTCATGATCCTACAACTTTTGTTCTTAATACTCCGGCTTACGTCAACAGTACGTATGATTTGAAGTCCTCTACTTCCATAGAGCTAACTTGTTCACAGGCTGACTACGGATATACAGCTCCGGCCGTTTATGCTGTACAGATTTCAGTAAAGAGCGATTTTTCAGACTATGAGGAATTGGCAACCAGCTATACTACTGCTAGAATGGCTGTTGATGCTTCTGAAATAGCTACTGCTGCTACTACTTTGGCATTACGGGCTGATGAAAATCTGACTGAAGATGATTTTCCTACTGTGAGCCCCCTTTATATACGTTTAAAATCGGCACTCCCTTCCGGTAGTGGTGAAATTCTATCTAATATAATAGAATTGCCCAATGTACGTTTATATTTTGCTTTGCCTGCTGTTACTTTGCCTACTAAAATGTATTTAATAGGAAGTGTAACAGACTGGAGTTGGGATAAGGCTTTGGATATGGTACAGACATATGCTCAGAATGGAACGTTCTGGAAGCTGGTTTATCTGCCTGAAGATGCAGAAATTAAGTTTAATCAGAATACCTCATGGGATGGTGGTCAATTTGGAGCAGGTGTCACATTGCAGGATAATGCCAATGCCGGCTTAAGCGGAACAGATAATATTGTTGTCGGCAATGCCGGTTGGTATCTGATTGTAGTTCGTGCTACTTTATCTGGGCGTAATTTCTCTTATACTGTAGAATTTAATAAGCCTGACGTCTATCTGTTTGGTCCAGCAAATGGTGGTACTTGGGCAGCGGGAGATGCATTTCTGTTTACGGTTCCTGAAACAGCAGATGACTATTTTGTTTCACCTGAATTTTCAGCAGATGCAGATGCTGATTCCGGTGTACGGGCTTGCGTCATAATTAATGGTGAAGATTGGTGGCATTCTGAATTTATCGTAATTGATGGTCAATTGCAATATCGTGCTACAGGTGGAGATCAGGATCGTGTTACTGGTAAAAAGGGTCAGAAGTTGTATATCAACTTTACGAATGGTACCGGTAAAATAGAATAATTAGAAGTATAAACTATAAAATAGAATAAAATGAAGAATTTAGTATATTCCTTTTTGTTGGCTTTTGTATTTGTAGCTTGTACCGAAGATTTCAACAAAGACGTAGCTGATCCTCAGACTAATGCTCAGGAAGATGCTGTTTCGATGCCTGATTTTGCGGCACAGGCAAAGACGGATGCCATTGACTTAAAAGATGTGACTGATGACTCTGTTTCAATATGTTCGTTTACGGCTCCTTCTGTTACAGAAGGAACATTGACTTATTCCATTCAATTGGATGGGAAATACACATTGACTATGGATGCTGATAGTAAGGTGGATAAATCTGAATTGCAATCTGTAGTGGTAGATTTGTATGGTAAACGTCCGGAAGTGAGAACACTCTCTGGTATAGTGTATGCTTATGTTAATGTCGATGGGCAGTCTTCTCTACTAAAGTCTGGAGCAATTGACATTAAAATCATACCGGAAGCTCCCTTTATTGATACGGCGTATTATCTGATTGGTGATATGAATACGTGGAATGCGGACAATCTTATTCAATTGAAGCACAGTGATAAGGATGTTTATGAAGATCCTATATTCTCTGCAGTTGTGGAAGTCCCGGCGAATTGCTTTTGGAAAGTGATTCCTCAAACTAATGTTACAGCTGGCAATATTTGGGATAATAATTATGTGTTGGGTTGTGTAGCTGATGGAGATGATGCTTTGGAAGGAACATTAGTAGTCAATTCGGAAAACGGTCCAGGAGCGATGAAAATTGTAAATAAAGGCTGGGTACGAATAACACTGGACATGATGTCATATACCTATAAAGTGGAAGAATTAGGTAATGTAAGTCCTTATCTGTATGTGCCCGGCGATCATCAAAGTTGGACGCCTTCTACAGCTCCGTTCTTATATTCTCAGGATTTTACCACTTATTCCGGTTTTATTTCCTTGAATAAGGAATTTAAAATAGTGAAAGATGCTGTAAATGATCCATGGGGTGGTGGCGTTGCTTACGGTGATTCGGGTGGTGGAATTCTTTCCGCTTCTGCATCTGATAACCTTATTGTATCACAGGCTGGCTTATATCTCCTTAAAGCAAATATGGGAGCTATGACTTGGGAAGCTGATTTGATTTCAACTTTCGGCTTGATAGGTGATGCTACGATAGGCGGTTGGGATGCATCTACTCCTATGACATTTGATGCAGCTACCTCTGTTTATACGGTGACGACGACACTTATCGGAGGTAAGGGATTTAAGTTTCGTGCAAACGATGCTTGGACTATTAATCTAGGAGGAAGTATGACCGATCTGACTCAGGATGGTGGTAATATTACTGTTACGGAAGACGGTACGTATAAAGTTTCTTTAGATTTGAGTAATGCTTCTGCTTATAAGTGCACGCTTGTGAAGGAATAGAATTAGAATTCTAAAATCAATAAAAAGAGACCGGATGTATAATTCGGTCTCTTTTGTTTTGTACTATACAGGAGCATATTTTATGCTATAGGTTAGCTTATTCGTAGATTTTGCTTAATAGTTTATTTAGCCATGTCCAACGAAAGCGGAACCATCGGCGCGTACTGCTTTGTTTGCCTCCAAATCGCAATACAAACTCCCGGTAACCGTGCTTGCGAAAAGGTAGGCCCACATCCATAAATTCCAGATGCCGGTATCCCCGCTGTTTTGCATCTACCAACGCCTGCCATACGGCAAGGATGCCCGGATACTGCAAAGCATACGTCTTACGCATTCCTCCGGAAAACCAGAGATAGACACTGTCACCGGAATAAATACATGTACTTCCTCCTATAATCTTGTTTTTATAAGTAATGATGAATATTTTGCTTTTCCCTTCCTTTATCATTTGTTGCTCAAGATGAAGGAAAAAGTCCCTACTCGGAAAATGCCTTCGTACTTTAGAGGAATAAACGTGGTGCAACATGCGGGAAAAAGCTTTTATATCATCTACGTTACATGCCTCTCGTATCTCAGCTCCATTCTTTAGTCCTTTTTTCACTTGGCGGATACGCGAAGAACTAAAGCGCTCTTCCACTTTATCAATGCTGTGTAGCGAATTACGTACCCGTAACCAGTTGATAGCAAAATAGTGATTTTCCTTGAATGCCTTATAGCCGAAAAGTGAATTTTCCAGATTACGGAATTCTATGAGAAATGTGTTTTTGATGAGAGCTTCGTCAGTAAGGCGTTGAAGCATTTCACTGAATATATATTCTCTGTCATCTTCCTCATTAAAATATTCCCCGGTGCCAAATATATCGCACCGTTTGATTATTGCCGGCGGAAAAATACGAACGCTTTTACGTAAGGTAGCCAATAATTTTCCAACGGGCTTGCCTTCTTTTGATGCTACAATGAGTAAAGGAATATAACCCGGAGTTGCTTCATATATCCGAAATAACTCTTGAGAGTGGAATGTGTTGTTGCCCGGCAATTCAGGTAAATCAATTCCGTGATAGTATGTAGTCAGTTTCAAAGGCATTGCCTGCAAATTTAGAAAATAATCTTGTATATTTGCATGCGGTAAATGATATTTTGACGATATTGTATCGTATTGTTTACTCTTGCGTATTCATTTAAAATTGTGTATATGGAAAGTTTCAGTGAATTACTAAAGACCCGGCGTAGTATGCGGAAGTTTACGGAGGAAGAATTGACGCAGGATCAGGTTGTTACACTTATGAAAGCTGCCTTGATGTCGCCTACTTCAAAACGTTCCAACGGATGGCAGTTTATTGTAGTAGATGATAAGGAATTACTAAAGAAGCTTTCGTTTAGTAAAGCACAAGCTTCACAGTTCGTAGCTGATGCTTCACTGGCTATTGTGGTAGCAGCCGACCCGTTGGCGAGCGATGTCTGGATTGAGGATGCCTCTATTGCTTCTATAATTCTCCAGCTTCAAGCCGAAGATATGGGATTGGGTAGTTGTTGGATTCAAATACGTGAACGATTTACTGCTTCCGGTGTGCCATCTGATGAATATGTGCGGGAAGTGCTTGATATCCCATTACAATTACAAGTGCTCAGTATTATCGCTATAGGTCACAAGGGGATGGAACGTAAGCCATTTAGCGAGGAGCATTTACAGTGGGAGAAAATCCATCTTAATAAATTTGGAGGAAAATAATTGTGAGTGCAACAAGAGCAAATAATAATCGCGATACTTACAAGGCTACGGCTCTTGCATTAATTGTTTTCGGTGTGCTTTATCTTGTTGATAAATTAGTGCATTTTTCCACCCTTGGCTTATCGTGGGTGATGAACCGGGACAATTTTTTACTTTATACAGCGGTCATCTTCCTGATATTTAAGCGTGACAAGTCGGTAGGGTTGGTATTGGTAGGGTTGTGGATCATATTGAACTTTGGTCTGATTACGACTTTACTTGGCAGTATGTCTACTTATCTTCTGCCATTAGCATTATTATTGATAGGGATTATTTTATATTGGTTAGCTGCAAGATGAAAAGGAGTGTACAAGATACGCCGATTGTATTTATCGGTGCAGGGAATATTGCGACAAATCTGGCGAAAGTGCTTTACCATAGTGGCTTTCGCATCGTACAGGTATTCAGTCGTACGGAAGAAGCAGCCAAAACTTTGGCTCAGGTAGTAGAAGCAGATTATACTACGGATTTGGATAAAGTAGTGAACAATGCACAGTTGTATATTGTAGCATTAAAGGATGATGCTTTTCTAGAGCAACTTCCGCGTATTGTGGCAAATAAGGGTGATGCCCTGTTGGTACATACGGCTGGGAGCATTCCTTTGGATATTTGGGCGGGTAAAGTGTCCCGTTACGGAGTCTTTTATCCCATGCAGACATTCACTAAGGAACGTGAAGTTGATTTTCGTACTGTCCCGTTCTTTGTTGAGAGCAACTCTCCCGAGGATACGGTATTGTTGAAAACAATCGCTTCTATTTTATCAGACCGGGTGTATGAAGCAACCTCGGAACAGCGGAAATGTCTGCATTTGGCCGCAGTATTTGCATGTAATTTCACAAATCATATGTATGCTCTTGCAGCCGAATTATTGAAAAAATATAATATGTCTTTTGATGTCATGCTACCTCTCATTGATGAGACAGCCCATAAGGTCCATCAGTTGGAACCTGCCTCTGCGCAAACCGGTCCTGCTGTCCGATATGACGAGAATGTTATAAATAAGCAAATTGGGATGCTGTCCGATGAACCGGCAGTGCAGGAACTTTATCGGCAGATCAGCCAAAGCATCCATAAGTTGCAAACGGATCATCGGTAATAGCCTTTGATCCTAGAACTTACGAATTTTTCACAAATAAAAAAAAGTCGGCTTTGAGTACAATAAACTATGATTTGAAAAAAATAAAGGCTCTCTTGTTTGATGTAGATGGAGTATTGAGTGCCAATGTTATACCGATGAGTTCGGAAGGTGAACCGATGCGTACCGTTAATATTAAGGACGGTTACTCTCTTCATCTGGCGGCGAAGCAAGGTGTTTTGTTAGGTATTATAACGGGAGGACGTACGGAGGCGGTGCGTAAACGCTTTTTAGCTTTAGGCATTCCTGCTGAAAATATTTATTTGGGTTCTTCCGTAAAAATTCACGATTATCGGGATTTTCGTGAACGTTATGGGTTGAAGGATGAAGAAATATTGTATATGGGTGATGATATACCCGACCTTGAAGTGATGCGTGAGTGTGGATTGCCTTGTTGTCCAAAGGATGCGGCTTTTGAGGTAAAGTCCGTTTCCTGTTATATCTCTTATGCTAAAGGTGGATACGGTTGTGGACGTGATGTGGTGGAACAAGTGCTTAAAGTGCAAAACCGTTGGATGGCCGACGATGCTTTTGGCTGGTAATTTGAATCCGGATGTTAGATAACTTAAAAAAATATAAAGTCATTTTGGCTAGTAATTCCCCTCGCCGGAAAGAACTTTTGGCAGGATTGGGAGTTGCGTTTGAGGTACGGACGTTGCCTGATGTGGATGAATCGTATCCTGAGTGTTTGCAAGGAGGAGATATTCCTCTTTATATAGCTAAAAAAAAGGCAAACGCCTACCGTGATACAATGGTTCCTGATGAATTAGTTATTACTGCAGATACCATCGTTTGGCTGGATGGTGAGGTTCTCGGAAAACCAAAGGATCGGAATGATGCTTCCAGAATGATTCATGAAATGTCGGGGCGTACTCATGAAGTTTTTACGGGAGTTTGCTTCACAACGGTGAAAAGGCAGCATGATTTTGTTGTACGTACAGAAGTGCGTTTTTCGCAACTGAACGATGAGGAAATTACCTATTATGTCGATAATTTTCAACCGTTAGATAAAGCGGGAGCCTATGGGGTACAAGAATGGATTGGTTTCATTGGGGTGGAAAGTATTATTGGCAGCTATTATAATGTAATGGGATTACCTGTACAGAGGCTCTATCAGGAATTGCAGAAAGTCTGATTAGGTCATATTCCTCTCTTGAATCAATGCCATTTGTTATGTGTATTATTTAGTAAAGGAGTTAATATAATGAGGTTGAATGTTCAACGGCAAAAAACAATTATTCTCCCTGACAAAAAGAGAGTTATTGCACGTTATTTTTTTTATGGGCAAGAACGAGCTGAAAAGCTTATTGAGCATGTATTGAATTTACCAGAAAAGGAAATCGTCTGTCTGCTAAATCAGATTCAAAGAGAGTTTTCGAAAAGGCATCGAAGTATTTCCGGCATTTTTAAGAGGAATTATCAAGGAGTGAAGCCTATTGTGGAGGATAAAAATCACGGTAAAGCTCTTTCTGAGGAGAGAAAACTTTTAATTGGCTCTTATTTCACTATGGAATATGCTTTGGAATCTGCTGCTCTTTTTAATCCTTCGGTGGTGGAAGATTTTGATCAAAGTGAGTTGCAGCCTGGGGAGAAGAGGTATATTGTCAGTTTAAGAGCTACGGGGGAGGGGCACATCTCTTCTTTAGTCTTTCGTAGGGCTGTGATCGACGCAAACAATCAAGTCCGGATGATTGAGCCCGGTGATCAGATTGGTGAAGCGGAATCTATAAAAGACCGTATTTATGAAAAGGCAAATTTCATTGCTAAGCTTATAAGTATGAAGATCGAACCGCCCATTCTAGAGGACTTTTTGAAAGAGCTTTCTGATAAATTTACCTATGATGAGATAAGAGAAACGGTAAAATCTATTCAACTTAACAATGAAAATCTAACAAGTGAGGAAAAGAGAGCACTTGAAGAAGTCTTGTGGTTAGCAGATTCGCATACAGAGCTTCGTTTCTCCTTGGATACTGACCTTTCCGAACGGGTGATCTTTCCTATTTCCCAGTTTGAAAAAAAAGGAATAGAAGATGCCCGCTTTACGCTTTTCACGAAAGATAGCGGGGAGAAAGTTTATTATGGCACTTATACAGCATACGATGGGTTTACTATTTTACCTAAGCTCATTGAAACCAAAGACTTCTTGAAATTTAAAATTTCTCCGTTGAATGGTAAGTATGCCATAGGTAAGAATATGGCTTTATTTCCTCGGAAGATTAATGGTCGTTATGCCATGCTTGGCAGAATAGACGGCTTTAATAATTATTTGATGTATTCTGATAACCTTTATCTGTGGAATGAAGCGCAATTGCTGACTACTCCTAAATATTGTTGGGAGCTTGTGCAGATGGGAAATGGAGGCTCTCCCATAGAGACGGATCGGGGGTGGTTGATGATCACCCATGGAGTGGGACCTGTACGGAAGTATGGATTAGGAGCCTGTCTGCTGGATCGCGATGATCCGTCAAAAGTAATAGGAAGGTTAAAGGAACCGCTCTTGTTGCCTGATGAGGATGAACGTTCCGGCTATGTTCCCAATGTGGTGTATACGTGTGGTGCATTTATACATAACGAAAATCTGATTATTCCTTATGCAATGAGTGATTATGCTTCGTCCTTTGCAAATGTGAATCTCAATGCACTGCTAGATGAGTTGCAAGCTGATTAAGCTTTAAAAGTGTGTCACGAAGTCCAGCATTGAGAGATGGGCTTCGTTGGCACTTATTTTATTATCCTTTATTATCGTTTACATATAAATATTCATTCTCCTGCGCGGAAAGAATAGCTATGTGAGAAATCCAATAGGCTAAAGTGCTTTCTGCTCCTTGGTTTCGGTTAACTCCCTGTTGCCCTAATCCATCACAACATCCTTGTGTCTCATGATCGAAGAGAGGAAGGCGTAGGGTATTTTCGCCCAAAAACCACAAATAACATTTAAACATCTTTTCTATATATATCTTTTCGTGGGTTATTTGAAATATTTGATAATGCAATAGAATCATGGCCATCACATCTATGGATTGTTGGTCATACTCAGATGCACTTTCTTCTTTTCTTAGCCACCCTTTGTTACCTATGGGGGTAAAAAAACCCTTTGCCATTGTTTCCTTTTCCAAAAATAGGCTTGTTTCTTTAGCTACTTGAAGTATTTCTTCATCGCTCAATATTTCGTAAGCGGAGAAAAGAGCTAAAGGAATAATAGCATTATCATAAGTCATCTTATCTTCATACCATTTCCAATGAGCGGTGCTGTGCTCTTTATAGTTGGAAATAATCAATTGCACTAAACTGCTCATATCTTTGACCATTTTTTCATTGTTTGATTCACTTTTAAGATAATGATAAATTCCGATAATCGTATTTGCTGCTCCGCGTATAGTTGTAAGTTGTCTGAAATGTTGGGTGGATAAGGCGAAGATGTCTTTACTCATCTGTCGGAAAGAATCATTTGGTGGAAAACGTAGTAAGTAACCTAATGCCCAGATTGTTCTTCCGAAAGAGTCTTCCGAGCCGTATTCGTCAAGGTATTGCCGACTGAAACTTAAAAAATTTCTGAAATCTCCGTTCTCGCGTTGCATGTAATGAATGAAACTAAGATATATTGGCATTAATTGTAAGGCATCTTTGTCTTTATTCTGTCGGTAAGCCATGACCATTAAGAGCAAAGCTCTGGAATTATCATCTACACAATATCCTTTCTTTAAATTGGGGATGCCATATTTGGCATGTTGAATAATGCCTGTGTCATCAGTTAATCTTTTCACGTGTTCTAAGGTATATGTAGGCATTATCCGGATATCTATCACTGCCTTTTCACTTTCTGCGTTCTTATCCCAGTTATTGCTTACATATTCTGCTAAATCCAAGTATTGTTTTCCTATTTTAGGCCATTTTATTTTTTGACCATAGGCCATGGCTTTTTCACGGATGAGCGCGAGTTTATTATTATCTTCAAGTAAATCAATAAGAATGTCGGAAAGCTGGTCCGAGTTCTTGAAGTCGAAGAGGCAGCCGCGTCCATGCGCTAATAATTCCTGGGCATGCCAGTAGGGAGTTGAGATTACGGCGCATCCGCTTCCTACGGCATACGACAATGTACCGCTTGTGATTTGGGCTTCGTTTAAGTAAGGGGTGATGTAAATATCACAAGCGTATAAATATTCGAAGAGAGTGGCCTCTGTGGCAAATTCTTTATTAAAATAGACATTGTCATTTAGCCCGAGTTTCTTCACTATTCGTTGTAGGTAGCTACGATATTCTTCTCCTGAATGTTTTAAGATATTGGGATGTGTTGCTCCTAATACAATATATAACAGATCAGGATGTTTCTCCACTACTTTAGGAAGCGCATTAATAACTGTCTCTATTCCTTTGTTTCTACTTAATAGCCCGAATGTGAGTAATACTTTCCGTTCTGAGAGTCCATGCTTTTGTTTGGCTACTTTCCGAGGTAGTTTTTCGAATTCAGGTACTCCATGTTCTATTAATACTATTTTTTCTCGTGGAATCTGGTAAATATCAGTCAAGAAATGAATAGCCTTTTTGCTCATGACTACAATTCGTGCCGCTTTTTTTCCGATTTCCTCTACAATAGATCGTTGGGTATATGTGGGTGATTTTAATACGGTATGGAACGTTACAATAAGGGGTATTTCCAAACGATGTAGCAGTGGAAGTATAAATACTCCATCGTCTCCTCCAAATATTCCAAACTCGTGCTCAAGGATACAAACCTCTGCATCACTATAATTGATAAATTTTGCGGCCCCAATGTAGTCTGACTGATCGTTCTGTTGAATGACGTATTTTACTTCTTCCGGATAAGTGATGTTACTATCTTTTTCATTAATAGCGATAACCATTGAATCTTGTGCAATACTCTTACTGTTTGTATTTGATAAAATGGCTTTTACCAAATGATTAGTAAAGATACCTATCCCGCATTTGCGTGGAGGGTATGTTCCAATAAAAACAATTTTCATATATTCTTCCTATTTTATAAAACGGATATTTTCAAAACTATCTGTTTATGGTAAATATTAGTTTGGGTCAATTTAAGAAAAAAAAAGAAGAAATACAAGAATAAGGCGTATCTTTTATGGAAAATTGTTTATGAACATTTTCCTAAATAATGGTTTATCTCCTCTATATTTATTGCTTAATGATATTTGTAAATAAATAATCTTTATGATATATATACACAGAAAAACTGTAATTTGATTTAAAGAATTTATATTACTCAATTAAGTCCAACATGAGGGGAATATCTTCTTCGTCAATACACTGTTTGATGAGATTACTTTTGTCCTTATTGAATGTTTCCATGAATAGTTTTCTGCTTCCACTTTCTACAATAGCTTTTCCATTCAGTTCCGTAGCTTGTGATGCAGAGCATCATTAAAGTGCTCTAATTTTTCTAGACAACTTTCTGTATGGAAGAGTATGTTATGATTCTCTAGTTGGATTTTTTCTATCTGGTGGTAATATTCTAAAGTTGAATTATAATTTTTTATTAGACGGTAACATGTTGCCATATGTCTGAAGGTTCATAATTGATTGGGTTTTATCATATCTGCCTTTAGATAGGCATTGATTCTAGAGTTACAGATAACACGCTTGCTATTCAGTTTAACCTTGTGGATGGTGTATTTGATGGACTTTTTTATCTGCTTAAAATTTCTGAATCCATTTTTTTAGTTATGGATTATTGGCAGTCTGTTCGGTTCACCTTTAGACATATCATTTTCTATGTATTCATGTAATTTCTCAGCTAAAACTGCAAATAGATTGCATAGGTCATGGCTTACACTTTACTCCGGTATGCATAATTTGCATTTTTTAATGGGTTACATACTATTTGTTGTATGTAACATTACTTTTAATAGCACTGGCTTTCTTTGTTTTGTATAAGTGAATTTCGTGATGTTTAGTGTGCTATTTTCTATTCTTAGTGACAGACTTATGTAACATTTTTATTTTGTTACTTATTTGATATACAGTGTTTTGTTTGTTTTTTATGTTACTTAAAGTCACTTTTTAAAAGTGCTTCTAAAAAAGATGTTTTACTGGGTCTATATTGTGTTACATGTGTGCATGGCGTTAATGATCCCTCTTTATAATTTTGTAATACAGAAAAATATATGTTAACTAATTGGAGAATATTATGGGATACACTTTTGATGACAGTTAATAAGGTCCTTTTGAAACAAAGAAAAACAGTATTTAATAGTTCTTTAAATCTTAAACTAATAGTAATGAAAAATGTAAAAAAGCAGATTAAAAAGATTCCTTATCTTTTTCTGTTGATGTTGTTTGGTTGCCTGACAACTTGGGCTCAGCAGGGAATAAAGGTGAAAGGAGTAGTGGAAGACAGCAAAGGGGAGACTGTAATTGGAGCTTCGGTTGTTTTAAAAGGTAATAATTCAGTAGGTACGATTTCAGATATAGATGGTAATTTCGTTTTGACCGTACCTAGTGTAAGATCAATTCTTGTTGTCTCTTTTATAGGTATGAAAACACAGGAGATAAAAGTAACTCCTAAGGGTATTTTAAGAGTAATTTTGGTTGATGATACCCAACAGTTGGAAGAGGTGGTCGTCGTCGGCTATGGGCAGCAGAAGAAAGCTTCGGTGGTGGGAGCTATTACTCAAACTACCGGTAAGGTACTAGAACGTGCCGGTGGAGTCTCAAATATAGGCTCTGCTCTGACGGGTAATCTTCCCGGGGTGATAACTACTTCATCTACAGGCATGCCTGGTGATGAAGATCCAAAGATCGTAATTCGTGGTGTTAGCTCGTGGAATAACAGCGATCCACTAATTCTTGTGGACGGAATTGAGCGCCCGATGAGCTCTGTCGATATTGGTTCCGTACAATCCATATCAGTGTTAAAAGATGCATCTGCTACGGCCGTTTATGGAGTGAAAGGTGCCAATGGGGTGATCTTGATTACTACCAAGCGAGGAAGCCAAGGTCGGGCAAAAATCGAGGTGAGTGCAAGTGCCACTGCTAAAGTTGTGTCTAAGTTGCCTCGCTCATTAGAATCTGCCGCTGCACTTTATGTCCGAAATCAGGCTATTGAAAATGAATTAGGATTGAGTCCGGAGTCTTGGAATAAGATTACTCCTGCTGATATCTTGGAAAAATATCGGCATCCTGCTAATCTTGAGGAATCTGAACGCTATCCTAATGTTGATTGGCAAAGTGAATTATTTAAGGACTATGCTATGGCTTATACTTCAAATGTAAATATCTCTGGAGGAACAAGCCATGTGAAATATTTTGCTTCTGTTGACTTTCTACATGAAGGTGACTTGTTTCGGAAATGGGATAATAATCGTGGCTATCAGGCCGGTTATGGTTTTAACCGTATTAATGTGCGTAGTAATTTGGATTTTCAGCTTACTAAGACTACGGTTTTAAAAGCAAATATAGCCGGATCTTATGGAGTGAAGCAACAACCTTGGGGGGTTGACGATCATTCTTTTGCTGCTTCTCAACTATGGCAAGCGGCCTATAGTGCTCCGTCAGATGCTTTTTTGCCTATCTATTCCGATGGTGCATGGGGATATTATCCTGCTAATACACAAGGAGCTCCTAACTCGGTTGTTAATCTGGCACTAAGTGGAGCTGAAAAGAATACAACGACCAGAATCAATACTGATTTTACTTTAGCACAAGATTTAAGCTTTATATTGAAAGGGTTGAATACGAACTTTACCATTTCTTGGGATAATGCGTTTGTGGAAGCAGGGCGTGGAATTAATGACCTAAATCATGGTGCCCAATATAAATGGATTGATCCCGATACAGGTGAAACTAAGTATAAAGAAAATGGAGGAGGTTCTAGTAATTTTGATTTTCAAGAAGGTATTAAGTGGGGTACATCTGGTGGTTCGATGAACAATTGGGCTACCCGGAGGAATTTGTTCTATCAGGCCCAACTAAACTGGGCGGGCAAGTTTGATAATCATACTGTTTCTGCTATGGGAGTATTCAACCGTACGGAGCAGACTTATGGTAGTGAATTTACTCATTATCGTGAAGATTGGGCTTTCCGTACTACTTACAATTATGCAGAGAAATATTTCTTTGAATATAATGGTGCTTATAACGGTTCAGAGAAATTCAGTTCTAAAAATCGTTTTGCATTCTTTAATTCAGGAGCTCTGGGCTGGATGATTAGTGAAGAAAAATTCTTCAAGCCGATCAAGAAGTATATTGATATGCTGAAGTTAAGATATTCTTATGGTGAGATTGGCGATGATAATGTAGGTTCGCGCTGGTTGTATGCCACTCAATGGGCCTATGGTACGGGGAAAAATAATAGTGTAGCTATGATGGGACCTAAGGGCGAAAATAGTCCATATACGTGGTATCGTGAGTCTACTGTAGGTAACCCAGATGTACATTGGGAAAAAGCGGTGAAACAAAACTTTGGTGTGGATTACTCTCTGTTTCATGGTTTAATAGTGGGTGGTGCTGAATTTTTTCACGAGAACCGATCTGATATCTTGATTTCAGGCTCAAACCGTAATGCCGTTCCTTTTTATTTCGGGGCAACACCGCCTACCGCTAATCTAGGTAAAGTGCGTACCAAAGGTTATGAATTGGAATTACGCTTGAATAAAGTTTTTCGTAATAACTTGCGCTTATGGGCTAATTTCAATATGACTCATGCTGAAAATAAAGTGTTGAAGTATGAAGAACCTCAATTACTGCCGGATTATCAAAAAAACACAGGATATGCGATCGGACAGGACCTTTCTTATATAGATGACGGATATGCCAATACTTGGGATGAAGTTATTGGTATGACTCAACATAACACAAATGATAATCAGAAATTGCCGGGACAATATGTTATCGTTGATTATAATGGTGATGGTGTCATTGATACGAATGATAGTGCTCCTTATGGATATACGGGCACTCCTCAAAATACATATAATGCAACAGTCGGTTTAGAATGGAAAGGATTCAGTGTTTTCGTGCAGTTCTATGGTGTAACCAATGTTGATCGTTATGTAAGTTTTACTTCTTTAAATGGGAATTTGGATACAGTCTTTGATGAAGGTACTTATTGGAACAAAGAGAATACGAATGCCGATGCTCCTATGCCTCGTTGGAACTCTACTCCTAATTATTATGAAGGTACTCGTTTTCATTACGATGGTTCATACATTCGTTTAAAAAATGCGGAGATTGCCTATACGTTTACAAAAGGATGGGTTAAGAAAATAGGAATTGGTCAATTGAAGATCTATCTAAACGGCAATAATTTATGGGTGTGGACACGCATGCCGGATGATCGTGAGTCAAATTTTGCAGGAACCGGTCTAGCTTCACAAGGGGCTTATCCAACATTGAGACGATTTAACTTAGGCATTAAATTCAACCTTTAATTCAAATTCTAATATAAAATGAAACAATATATACGTACATTATTATTAAATGGATTGCTGGGGATATTGTTCGGCATGACGTCGTGTACAGACTATTTGGATAAAGCCCCCGATTCAAACATTTCTGAAACGGAAGCTTTTAAAAATTTTCAGAACTTTCAAGGGTATACAGAAGAGCTGTATTACTGCATTCCTGATTTTGCGAGAGGGTATTGGACCAATTCCTTTAATTGGGGAGAAGATGAAATTATGAATGTGGGCATTGACTACCACATGTGTTACAAAGTGGACCAAGGCGATTTTTGGGGATGGCAGTCCGAACATGATGGATGGCAAAGTGGCTGGATGGATCGTCGTGATAACTTTACTACAGAAAATGATCGGATGCATAAATCTTTATGGCCTTTGGCATGGTATGGTATTCGTAAGTGTAATATGGGACTGGCAAATATGGATTTGATGACTGATGCTACTCAGGAAGAACGTAATCTGGTCAAAGGGCAACTGTTTTTTTTCAGGGGGTGGTTTCATTTTGAGTTAATGCAATATTTTGGTGGTCTTCCTTATATTGATACAGTACTTTCACCAACTGAAACATTGACTTTGCCGCGTCTTAGCTATCAGGAATGTGCCGAAAAAGCCGCGACAGATTTTCGTGCAGCAGCAGATCTTCTTCCTATTGATTGGGATAATACTACGATAGGAAAAGATACAAAAGGAAAGAATGAATTGCGCATTAATAAGATTATGGCTCTGGGTTACTTAGGCAAAGACCTCTTATGGGCTGGTAGCCCTTTGATGAATTATTCGTCAACAGGGACTAAGAGCTATAATACGGAATATTGCAAACGCGCTGCTGAGGCTTTTGGGGAATTACTGACATTGGTTGAAAGTGAAAAGACACAATATGCTTTAGTTGATTTTAAAGATTACTCTTCTATCTTTTATACGCAGGGGCAAGATCATTTAATGCCTGGATCTACTGAAGCGATTTTTCGAGGTCCTTCTTATGATTGGAATGGTACTAATTGGGGCTTGAGCAAACAATTTGGCTCTGGTATATTCAATGATAGTGGCGTGACTTCGATGCCAACTGCAAACTATGTAAATTATTACGGCATGGCGAATGGGCTTCCGTTGGATGATCCCGATTCTGGGTTTGATAAAACTCATCCATGGCAGGGACGTGATCCACGCTTTTATCATGATATTGTTTATGATGGAGTGAAGATGGTCACAGGTGGAAATATTGATACGGAAGATCATCGGTATGCAGGTTTGTTTACTAATGGTTATTTGCGTGATGTGACTCAAGGAAGCCGCACTGGATATTTGCTTTATAAATTTATTCCTATCAATTGCAATAAATTTGATAATGGTTATGAATATTCTCGTGCTTTCTATATCCATCTTAATTGGATGCGTTTGGCTGATATTTATCTGATGTATGCGGAATCCGCAGCAAATGCAACAGGGAATGTTACTGGTAAATCAAGTAATTGTGCATTGTCTGCTTTGGATGCCATAAATAAAATACGTGAACGTGCAGGTGTAGCAGATGTTAACGCGAAATATACGGGCTCTTTAGATAAATTTATGAGTGAACTTCGGCGTGAACGGGCAGTAGAGTTGGCATATGAAAAGCATCGCTTTACCGATCTGCGTCGTTGGCTGTTATTGACAGAATACCCTTACACCATTAAGACTTCACAGGAATTTATTCGTTCTGGCGAGTTTAATACAAAAGATCCGAAAGAAAATGCTGTGAGTGAATGGAGGGAAAAGCCTATTCTGACACGTAAATTTTCGGAAAAACATTATTGGTTGCCTTTAAAGAAATCTGATGTAAGCATCTATCATGGTCTTGATCAGAATCCGGGATGGTAATAGATTGGTCAATTTTAAAATGAATAAATAATGAAACATATACATTCAAAAATTGTTCTGGGGGCAATGGCGACATGTCTGTCTTTAAGTTTGCATGCACAATCTGATGCAATTGCCGATACTTTATCTGTAGGCAATGAGGTTAATGTGGCTTTCCGAAAGGTGCAGCAGAATAATCTAATGGGTGGTGTATCTGTTGTAGATATGTCTCAGCTTTTAGATAAAAATTATTCAACATATAGTCTTGATAATATGTCTGCCTTAGTCGGAGGGTATAACGGGCAATTATGGAACATGGGCGATGCCTTGGTTTTGGTGGACGGTGTCCCTAGGGATGCGAATAACGTTGTGCCTACCGAAATAGCCCAGATTACATTTATGAAGAGTGCTTCCGCAGTAGTGCTATATGGTAGTAGGGCAGCTAAAGGAGCCATTCTGATAACAACTAAGCGTGGAAAGGAAGATGGGTTACAAATAAAGGTACGCGGTAATGCTACGATGTTTGTACCGAAAAGCTATCCTGAATATTTAGGTTCAGCAGAGTATATGACGTTGTATAATGAGGCTCGTGCTAATGATGGTTTGTCTGCAACGTATTCGGCAGAGGAAATTTATAATACTGCTTCAGGCGCTAACCCTTATCATTATCCGGATGTGAACTTCTTTTCTTTGGATTACTTGAAGAAGAGTTATGATCGTTATGATGCTACTGCAGAGTTTTCTGGCGGTGGGCGATATGCACATTTTTATACTAATATCGGTTTTTATAATGTAACTGATCTAATCAATTTCGGTGAAGGAGAAAAGAATCATACTTCTCGTTTAAATGTCCGGGGGAATATTGATTTGCGTTTGAATGACCAAATTACGGGTTGGGTGAATGCAAATGTCACTTTCTATGATCTTCGTACTGATAACTCTTCTTATTGGAGTGGTTCGTCAACACTTCGCCCGAACCGTGTTTCGCCGCTTATTCCCATTGGCTATGTGGAAGATGATGACAAGGCCTCATGGACATTAATTAAGAATAGTAATCATCTGATTGATGGTAAATATTTGTTGGGTGGTACACAGTTGGATCCTACAAATCCGTTTGCTGCGATGTATGCTGCCGGATATAATAAACAGACGTCACGGCAGTTGCAATTTGATACAGGGGTAAATATCGATTTAGGAAAAGTCTTGAAAGGACTTTCTTTCCGTACCCAGTTTGCGGTGGATTATGCTACGAATTATTCCACTTCTATTGATAATGATTATGCCACTTATGAAGCTTCATGGAATAATTATTCAGGGAAAGATTTAATAACTTCATTGACTAAATATAATAAGGATAGCAGTACAGGTACGCAAAATTTATCTAAAAGCGCAGAAAAGCAGACTATAATGTTTTCCGGACAGTTTAATTATAATCGTACCTTTGATAAAGTGCACAATGTTTCAGCCTTGTTATTGGCGCATGGTTATCAACAAACAATTTCCGGGGAATATCATCGTGTCAGTAATGCGAATTTAGGATTGCAGGTTGGATATAATTATAAAAACAAGTATTATGCTGACTTTAGTGCGGCAGCGGTTCATTCTGCTAAATTTGCAGAAGGACATCGTGAAGCTTTTTCACCTACGTTTACCGCTGCATGGCGTTTAAGTAAAGAAGAATTTCTTGCAGACTCTCCTATTATTGATGATTTAAAACTTACTGCTTCGGTGGCATATCTGAATCAGGATCTTGATATTAAAACTACAATTGATGATAAAGCTGTTGAATATTACCTTTATGATAATGTTTTTACTTCATCGGGCACATGGTGGGGATGGTCGGAAACAGCAAGTACTCTTCAGACAGCAGATTCCCGTCGTGGTGGAAATAAAGACTTGACGTTTGTTAAGCGTAAGGAGTTTACAGTGGGCTTAGATGCTTCTTTGTGGAAAGGTTTATTGAAGATGAATGTGAACTTCTTTACAACTAAGACAGATGGATTATTGACAACTCCTTCAACAGTTTATCCGAGTTATTTTCAGACTTACTGGCCGGTATCTTCTTTCTTACCTTATATGAACTTTAATGCAAACCGTCGTACCGGTGTGGATTTTTCTGTTAACTTAAACCAAAAAGTGGGTGACATTAATCTTTCGTTAGGCTTGAATGGGCTGTATCATACGTCCAAGAATACTAAAGTGAATGAAAGCGTTGGGTATGATTATTTAAAGACAGAGGGACAACCTATTGACGCTATTTGGGGGTTAAAGAGTGATGGATTCTATAAGGATGCTGCTGATGTGGCTAATTCCCCATCTTCAACTTTTGGTCAGGTCCAACCGGGTGATATTAAGTATATTGATCAGAATGGTGATGGGACTATTGATAGTAAGGATAATGTGGTGTTGGGTAAATGGGGATCTCCGTTTACAGTAGGACTTAATTTGACAGCCAAGTGGAAAGATTTCACTTTCTTTACTTTATTGACCGGATCTTTTGGTGGTAATGGCGTTAAAAATAATACTTATATGTGGGTCTATGGAGACCGTAAGTACTCTGCTGAAGTACGTAATCGCTGGACGCCTGAAACCGCTGAAACTGCAACTTATCCCCGTTTGACTACACAAAATGGTGATAATAATTTTCGTACCTCGGACTTTTGGGTCTATAGCACTGATCGTATTGATTTAGGGCGTGTTCAAGTGACTTATGATTTACCAAAAACTTTTTTCCGAAATAGCTTTATTAAGGGACTTTCCGTTTATTTAAGTGGTTCCAGTTTGCTTACTATAGCTAAGGAGCGGAAGTATCTGGAAATGAGCGTAGGCAGTGCCCCACAATGCCGTAGTTATAATCTAGGCTTGAAGGCTGAGTTTTGAGAAATTACTAATATAAAGAAAAAGTTATGAAAAATGTAATTAAGATAATAGCCTTTGCTTTTCTGTTAACTGGCTGTGATGATCTTTTCAAACCAGCTAATGAAAACAATTTGGGTTTCGAATATATGTATGGGAATGCTGAGTATGCGGAAGGTGTTTTGTCCAACGGCTATACACGTATTCCAACCAGTTCTTATCCTTTTAGTGAAGTTGCTACTGATGATGCGGTAAGCAATGATGCTAGTAATAATTATCGCAAGATGGCAGCTGGATCATGGAAATCGGATAATGACCCTACAGAACGCTGGCGCAGTTGCCGTGCCGCCATTCAATATTTAAATCTTTTTTTAGCCAATACGGATAAAGTGCAATGGGCTAAAGATGAAGTTGTTTCATCCATGTTTAATGATCGTATGAAAGGAGAAGCTTATGGATTGCGCGCCATGTATATGTATTATCTTCTTCAGGCACATGGAGGCTGGACAGCAAATGGTGAACTCCTTGGTATCCCCATATTAACGGAACCGGAGGGTGCTAATTCCGATTTCAATCAGCCGCGGTCTACGTTTGCCGATTGTATGAAAGCCATCTATGATGATGTGAACAAAGCATCGGATTTGTTGCCGGTTGACTATCTTGACATAGAAAATGAGTCTGAAATCCCTTCCAAGTATAAAAATACGACTTCCTTGACGCAGTATAACCGTGTTTTCGGCGTTAAGTTTCGTGGGCGTATGTCCAGGCGCATTGCGGAGGCTGTTCGTGCTCAGGCTTCTTTGCTGGCAGCAAGTCCGGCATATAACGAGGCAAGTGGTGTTAGTTGGCAGAATGCTGCAGATTATGCGGCAGTATTACTTGATCGTATTGGTGGTCCTACAGGATTAGCTGCTAATGGCTTAACGTGGTACAATAATTCGGATATCTCTAAATTGAGTGATGGAGAGAACCCTGCTGAAATCGTTTGGCGTGGAGTTATTTCTTCCAGCAACAATTTGGAAACGGATAATTACCCTCCTTCTATCTATGGTAAAGGCCGCATTAACCCTACACAGAATTTGGTAGATGCTTTTCCGGCCCTTAATGGCTATCCTATTTCTGATACTCGTAGCAATTATCAGGCAACTGATCCATATGTAAATCGTGATCCGCGTCTTGCTAAATATATTCTTTTAAATGGTACAACTGCAGGTTCTGCAGGTACGGTAATTAATACAGCCGCAGATTCTCCTACAAATGATGGGCTGAACAAAGAAGAGGGATATTCAACGCGTACAGGATATTATTTGCGCAAGTTATTAAACCAGAATATTAATCTGGACCCTAATGTAAGCAGTAAACAAGATCACTATCAGGCACGAATCCGCTATACTGAAATTTTTCTGATCTATGCAGAGGCTGCCAATGAAGCTTTTGGCCCAATTGGCAAAGGTTCACACGCTTATTCCGCTTATGATGTAATTAAGGTTATCCGTAACCGTGCGGGTATTGGTACCGATAATGGTGATGCTTACTTAGAATCTGTTAAAACAAATAAAGATAAAATGCGTGAACTCATTCACAATGAGCGGCGCCTTGAACTTTGTTTTGAAGGCTTTCGCTTTTGGGATTTGCGTCGTTGGAAAGCGGGTTTAAACGAAGAAACCAAAGGCGTTCGCATTACTGGTAATTATACTTATACTCCAATTATGGTTGATACACGAGAATATAAGGACTATATGTATTATGGTCCGATACCTTATAGTGAAACATTAAAGTTTAGTGCCCTTGAGCAGAATAAGGGGTGGTAAAATATAAGAATATATGAATTTAATTGATATGGAAATGAAAAAGATAATGGTTGCTTTGGTGGTATTTAGTGCGATTCTTTCTTCGTGTGAAAATTCCAACTGGAGTTTTCCCGATTATGGTACAACCAGTGTGTATTTTGCTCAGCAGACTCCGATACGTACTATAACATTGGGTGATGATGTTTATGATACATCGCTTGATAATGAACACAAATGTCAGATAATGGCTACTGTGGGAGGCGTTTATAAGAATAATGTTGATCGTATTGTCGATATTAAAGTTGATGAATCTCTTTGTTCTGGTCTTTCTTTTGAGGATGGGCAGCCAATACAACCAATGCCATCTGATTATTATTCGTTGGCCTCTAATCAAATTATCATTCCCAAAGGAAAAGTTTTGGGTGGAGTGCAAGTACAGTTGAAGGATATTTTTTTTAATGATCCGAAATCTATTAATACGACTTATGTAATTCCCTTGAAGATGATGAGTGTCCAAAATGCGGATACGATTCTTAAAGATAAGAACTATATTCTCTATGCATTGAAGTATAAAAACAAATGGCATGGGTACTGGTTAAGTCGCGGTACGGATAAAATAGATGATAATGGCTCTGTCTCTACGGTTGAACGTAAAAAACAGCATATTGAAGATGATGAAGTTCGTACTTTGACGACTTCTGCTTACAAGCAAGTGATTTATCCGATCTCTACAGTTGTGCAGGTTTATGATGCCACAGGAACATTGACACCTAAATCGTTAACTTGTGATCTTATACTCACTTTTGATGGTAATGATCAATGTACAATAAGCAGTGGAACAGAAGGCTATACGGTTACAGGTAGTGGCATATGGACTCGTCAAGGTGCAGAGAGAGGCAGCGAGTTTTCCTGGGGAGATAAGGCTCGTGATTTGTTGAAATTGAAATATGAACTGACTTTTTATTATAAACAAAGTGCAGGTAGTGCTACATTGTATAAAAAGTATACTTGTGATGATACATTAGTCGCCCGTGACCGCGGTAGTAAATTCGAAACATTCAGTCCGAAAAAGAATAATTGATGTATTATGATTCTTAAATTGAATAATATGAAACAATACATGTATAAGATAGTGTTGGTTACGCTAACTATAGTTTTGATTATTGGTTGTGCAGATACCGATATAGCTGATTTTGTGGCGGAAAAGCCACAATCTATTGCTAATAGGGAGTATTTGAATGATTATGCTTCGTTAAAATCATATGTTAACCGTACAGAAAATCCAAATTTTAAATTGGGATGTGGTGTTTCTGTTGGCGACTTCAACAAATTCGGCTTGGTATATCGTCTGGCATGTGCTAACTTTGATGAAATCACGGCAGGGAATGCTATGAAGTACAGTTCGTGTGTAGCCGATGATGGTTCTATGGACTTCTCTTCTGTATCGGACTTTGTAGAGGCAGCTCAGAATGCGGGACTTACCATTTATGGTCATACACTATGTTGGCATTCTCAGCAGAATATTAAATATTTGAATAGTTTGGTTGCATCAGCAAATTCTGCTTTGCATATGAAAACCTTAGAGGCCAAGCCTAATGTTTGGGATTGGCAAATTGCTTATGCTTTGCCAAAACCTATGGAGGTAGGGGTAAATTATACTTTAAAATTGCGCGCCAAAGCCTCATCTGATGCATCTATTAACTTTTGGCCCTATATTGATGGTGGGGCAACTCAATATGAACCAGGCTTTTCGGCGAGTGAGGAATGGGCGGATGTTGCTATTAAGTTTACAGCTAAGAATCCATTAACACGGTTGCAATTTGTTTTTGGAAAATTCGCCGGGGACCTGTATTTTGATGATTTATCATTGACAGCGGATGGCTCTGATGAAAATTTGGTTGATAATGGAACTTTTGATGATGTTACCTTGCCGGGGTGGAGTAAACCGGGTTGGCATTCATACTCCTTTAATGTAGAGAAAGTAGGGGGGGCTTTACATACTCCTCAAGAGAATGCTGATACATTGACTTGGGCAATGGATAAATGGATTTCCGGTATGATGGAAGCATGTAAAGGATATGTTACGGCATGGGATGTTGTAAATGAACCGTTATCTGGCGTAGATAATAATAATGATGGCTTATATGACCTACAGTCTGTGAATAATGTTTCGGCAAAAGATGCGAGGAATAGTTTCTATTGGCAGGATTATTTGGGTGATGATTATGCTCGTATACCCATTCGATTGGCACGTAAGTATGGTCCTGAAAATATGAAGTTGTTTATTAATGATTATAATTTGGAATCGGACTGGGATAATAATAATAAGTTGAAGAGTCTTATTAAATGGATTGAGCGATGGGAGTCTGATGGAGAAACCAAAATAGATGGTATCGGTACTCAAATGCATGTTTCTTATTATGTGAATTCAACTATACAAAAGAGCAAAGAAGAGCATATTATAGAAATGTTTAATTTATTGGCTGCAACAGGTAAATTGATTAAAATTTCTGAGTTAGATATGGGATTGGTAAATGAGAGCGGAGAGAGTGTTCTTACTGAAAATATAACGGAAGAACAACATAAAGCTATGGCTGAATTTTATAAATTTATTATTGAAAAATATTTTGAAATTATTCCTGCTGCACAACGTTATGGCATTACGCAATGGGCTGTGACAGATAGCCCGATAAACTCTTCTTGGAGAAAGGGACAACCTACTGGTTTGTGGGATTTAAACTATAAGCGCAAACATGCGTATGCAGGATTTGCCGATGGACTCTCAGGAAAATAAATTAATATCATTGTTGTATGGTGGAGTTTTTTATACTCTGCTATACAACAAAATATTGCACTAATAAAATTTGTGTCTCTATATAATAGCTTCTATTGGTTTATTATGAGGATTAAATAAAAAATATAGATTCTCTGAAGAGATAACCGAGGCAGAGATAGATGATTTATTGTATTGTTATAGCTTTGAGCGTTATTGGTAGTTGTGCTCGTGTGTTTCTTGTTTTAAATAAGAAAATATACAGTAAGGGAAATAGCTTTAAACAAAATGAGATGATAAGCATAAAGAATAATATTCAAATCAAAGTGAAGAGGATTATAATGTTGGCCTTCCTTTTTGGGGGGATATTTTTATCGGCCTGTTCTGACAATTCGCTAAAGGAAGCTCCTATTGATTCAATTCCTGATCTGGGAAGAGATAACAATACATTACCTCTTTTGAGGGTAGTAGGACGCTATCTTGAAAATACTCAAGGAGAAATAGTGAATTTGCATGGACTTACGCAGACTTATAGTCCATATTTTAATAACAATGCGTGGTCTAATTATGATGTGCAGGCTTGTCTTAATTATAATAGGCGTATGGTGGATGAAATTTTGGCCGCAGGTTGGAAATTCAATTTTGTCCGTTTGCATATGGACCCTTATTGGAGCGATGATCCCTTATTACCATATGTGCGTTATGAGGGGCACGAACGTTTTTCGGAAGCACGCTTTCGGAAATATTTGGATGAGTTGTTCGTGCCAATGGTGGAGTATTTTATCTCCAAAGGAATGTATGTGGTGATGCGTCCGCCCGGTGTATGTCCCAACAAGGAACCAGCAGACAAATATCAGGGGATAGAACTGGGAGACACATACCAACGATTCTTGTTGAAAGTTTGGGATATCGTATCGCAGCATGCGAAATTGAAAAATAATTCGGGCGTTATGTTCGAGTTGGCTAATGAACCAGTTAATATAAAAGGTACGGATGGGGTTTATGGTAGTACGGGTGACGCCTGCTTTAGTAATATGAAAACTTATTTTCAAGCGATTGTCGATAAAATACGTAGTCATTGCGATAATATAATATGGGTACCTGGACTTGCATACCAATCTTCTTATGTTGGTTATGCGACTCATCGCATTGAAGGTAAAAATATAGGCTTTGCCGTTCACTGTTACCCAGGTTGGTATGATAGTGATGCCGAACAAGATAGTGGTGAAGGAATAGGCTCTTCCACGGGGGGCGGCTACGAAGCTTTCCAGCGTGGTTGGGATGTGCAAGTGGGACCTGTAGCGGCTTTTGCCCCTATCATAGTAACAGAAATTGATTGGGCTCCGAAGAAATATAATGCTACATGGGGCAAAAGTATTACAGGGATAGCGGGTGGTGAAGGCTTCGGTGCTAATTTTAAATATATAGCTGACAATTCGGGTAATGTTTCCTGGTTGTTTTTCACAACGAAATTGCATGAACTGGCTGCATTTAAAGATGTGCCGGGTGAACCGGGCAATTATACTTTCTTTAATGATCCTGAAGCTTGCCCATGGACGATATACCATTGGTTCAAAGAGTATGCGGAGGGGACATTAGTGAATGGAGAATTGAAAAAACTGGAGTTGATAGGACAAGAAGGAGAGCTTCGCCTGCAGATGGGTAATACAAATTATCTCAAAGTGAAAGCAACTTATTCTGATGGAACGGAGCGAATGGTAACAGCTGAAGTGACAATTAATAGTTCAAATGCGGATGTGCTAAAAGTTGAACGAGCCGGCAAATTGGTGGCCGTAGCGCCGGGGAAAGCTATGGTTACTGTTGCTTACCAATCATCTGCAGGCGTTAGTAAACAATTGTCATTGCAGGTTACGGTGACTTCTCCTTTTTCACTAACGGCAGATACATTTAATCCTTCTATTTGGGAAAATGGAACATTTGATGAGACCACTCACACACTGGTGTCGGGACAGTATGGTTTCGGAGGTTGGCAATATGCAGGAGGACTTGATCTATCAGGATATAAAACTTTGACGGTAGAATTGGGGAACGATAATGAAAGTGGTGTTTCATTCCGTCTGTTTGATAAAGCTAGTTATTGGACGAATCCTGCTATGTATGATTTCGGTTCCTCGCGTAAGGTCATCGTGGAATTAGACAATATGAAAGACAAGAACGGAACGAGAATTGATCCTTCACATCTTTACATTATAGGCTTTTGGTCTACAGGTGGAAAGCCAATAGTGATAGCAAATATTTTTTTGGAAAACTAAGTGTTATAATAATTAATATGAAAAGCAAAAACATTCTAGTAGGTTTATTAATGGGTATTGCACTTTGTGCTTGTGCTACTAAGCCGGTTTCGATGAAGAGCCCCACTTTAAAAGCTGTTCTTGGTGGCAAATTTCTAATAGGAGTGGCTTTAAATTCAGCACAAATTACAGGCCGTGATACTAATGCGGTGAAGGTCGTTAAGAGACATTTTAATTCTGTTGTTGCAGAGAATTGTATGAAATGCCAAGTTATTCATCCGGAAGAAAATAGATATGACTTCAGATTAGCTGATGAATTTGTAAAATTTGGTGAAGATAATAATATGTTTGTCGTCGGACATTGTCTGATATGGCATTCACAATTGGCTCCTTGGTTCTGTGTGGACAAGAATGGTAAGAATGTATCACCAGAGATTCTGAAAACACGTATGAAAAATCATATTTACACTATTGTTGGTCGTTATAAAGGTCGCATTAAAGGTTGGGATGTGGTGAATGAGGCTATTATGGAAGATGGTTCTTATCGCAAAAGTAAGTTTTATGAAATTCTGGGTGAAGATTTTATCCCATTGGCTTTTCAATATGCTCATGAAGCTGATCCGGAAGTAGAATTGTATTATAATGATTACAATATGCATGCAACAGGAAAGCGGAATGCTGTGGTGGAGTTAGTGAATAAGATGAAAACAAAAGGTCTGAGAGTAGATGCTGTAGGGATGCAAGGGCATTTAGGTATGGATTATCCTAATCTGAAAGATTTTGAACAAAGTATTCTTGCCTATGCTTCTACGAGGGTCAATGTGATGATTACAGAATGGGATATGAGTGCGTTGCCTGTAGTTAATCATACTGCTAATATATCCGATACGCTGGCTTACAAGAAAGCGTTAAATCCATATCCTGAATCTTTACCCGATAGTGTGTCAAAACGTTGGAATTCAAAAATGGCGGATTATATGGATCTTTTTATTAAGTATTCTAATGTTATTAGTCGGGTAACTGCGTGGGGAGTGAGTGATGGTGATTCTTGGAAAAATGGGTTTCCTGTAAGAGGGCGTAAAGATTACGCATTACTTTTTAATCGTGAATATCAACTAAAGGAATTTGTGAAGAAATTATTGAAAGAACCACTCAAATTAAATAGAGATAAATAAAATAGTAAGAAATATCGTCTCCTTCTTTTGAGGGAATGCGATAATTTGTGCATTAGTAATAATGATTTATCCTGCATGTTCTGTGAAGAACGTGCAGGAATACAAATGAGAATATTTATGGCTTAAATATAGAAGAGTTATAAGCCATGTAAATGGTAAGGTGTTTTGTTTATTTTTAGTAAATTTGTGAAGAAAATAAAATAATGAATAACTGTATGGGGAAAAAAATGGAAAGGCTAGCAATGATTATTTTGCTTTTGGTAGGCTTAGCGTATAAACTGTCTGCTCAAAATCCTATTATTCAAACTTGGTATACATCTGATCCTGCACCTATGGTGTATGATGGTATTTTATACGTTTATACGGGACACGATGAGGATAAAGCGGATTTTTTCTGGATGAACGAGTGGCGGGTTTATTCCACAAAAGATATGGTGAATTGGACAGACCATGGTTCGCCGCTTGCTTTGGAATCGTTTACATGGGCAGATGATCGTGCGTGGGCAGGACAGTGTATTGAACGGCATGGTAAATTCTATTGGTATGTTTGTGCACATTCTAAATTGACGAATACTATGGCTATTGGGGTAGCAGTAGGTGACAGTCCTATTGGACCGTTTAAGGATGCTATTGGCAAACCGCTTTGCGATGGCGAATGGGCATATATTGATCCTACCGTATTCATTGACGACGGAGGGCAGGCCTATCTCTATTGGGGTAATCCTGAATTGTTTTATGCTGAATTAAATGAAGATATGATTTCTCTGAAAGGGAAGGTTAGTATAATAAAACAGACGGTGGAGGGTTTTGGTGCTCCTAATCCGAAAGAACGTCAGAGGGATATAAAATACATGGATACTTATGTGGAAGGTCCTTGGTTTTACAAACGTGGTGGAAAATATTATTTGCTTTACGCGGCTGGCGGAGTGCCTGAACATATTGCTTATTCCATGAGTGATGCCCCTGTTGAATCATGGAGATACATGGGTGAAATCATGCCGTTACAAGATACAGGTTCGTTTACTAATCATTGTGGAGTAGTGGATTATAAAGGTAACTCTTATTTTTTCTATCATACAGGTAAGTTGCCTGGTGGAGGAGGCTTTTGCCGCAGTGTGGCAGTAGAACAGTTTAAATATAATAAAGATGGCACATTTCCTATAATTAATCCCACAAAAGAAGGTGTTGGGCCGGTGGGGGTGCTTAATCCTTATCGTCGGGTAGAAGCGGAAACCTTTGCTTTTTCACAAGGAGTAAAATCTGAACCAAATGCCAAAACTGGTGTGTATATTTCTGAAATCCATGATGGTGACTATATTAAAGTCCGTGAGCTGGATTTTGGAAAACAATCTCCCAAAGCCTTTTACGTTGCAGTGGCCAGTGCCCTTCGTGGTGGTACGATTGAAGTCCGTACAGATAGTATTGAGGGCGCAGTGATTGCAAATATTGCAGTGACTCATACAGGAGGATGGGAACGTTGGAAGAGATTAAAAACGGATGTGCTGGAGTCGGTGACAGGAGTACATGATATGTATCTTGTTTTTAAGGGAAGAAAAGGTTGTAAATTATTTAATTTTGATTGGTGGAAATTTACTAAATAATATCGTAAAGATTCTTTTTTGTATTAATTTTGTTTATAATTTGGTCTATTATGCTGAGAAAAGGAGAAATAAAAAGTTTGGTTAGACCTCAGTTTACAATGTAATGGAGAATTATAATTGCAAATAAATCATATTAGCATGAAAAAATTATTATCTTTTGGCTTTGTATTGCTATGCTTGCTTCTTTTTAATGTAACTGTATCTGCTCAAGATGCGAATTTTCATATTTATTTGTGTTTGGGACAATCAAATATGGAAGGGAATGCTAAGTATGAAGCACGAGACACTGTGGTAAATCCGCGTTTTTTAGTACTGTCTGCTGTGGATAATGGCGAAGTGGGTAGAGTGAAAGGAAAGTGGTATCCGGCTCGCGCTCCATTGTGCCGCAAAGGTACAGGACTTACCCCTGTTGATTATTTTGGACGAACAATGATAGAAAATCTTCCCCAAAATATTCGATTAGGGGTAGTTGTTGTTGCTGTAGGTGGTTGTAAAATCGAATTGTTTCAGAAAGACAAATGCGCGGACTACATTAAAATTGCACCCAGTTGGATGACCGAAATGTTGAAAGAGTACGATAACGATCCATATGGCCGTTTGGTGGAAATGGCAAAAATAGCTCAGAAGAGCGGGGTCATAAAGGGTATTTTGTTGCATCAGGGTGAGTCGAATACTGGTGAAAAAGAATGGCCGGAAAAAGTGAAGAGTGTGTATGATAGTCTGCTGGCTGATTTGAATTTAAAAGCTGAGGATGTACCATTGTTAGCTGGTGAATTAGTTAATGCAGATCATGGCGGTAGGTGTGCAAGTATGAATCCTATTATTGCAACTTTACCACAGGTAGTTAAGGATAGCTATGTTATTCCGTCTAGTGGATTGAGTTGTGCTTCGGATCATTTACATTTTGATGCGTCCGGTTATCGTATTTTGGGACATCGCTATGCAATGCAGATGCTTAAATTGGAAGGAGTAAATGTTCCCACGTTAGAAGCAATTGTAAATAGTACAATTCCAGCGCCTTCCAATATGCATGGTTGTAGTTTTCCTAGATTGGATAAGAATAACCGTGCTTACTTTCGTATTTATTCTCCTAATGTAAGACGTCTTCAGGTAGATATCTGTGGCAAGAAATATGAAATGTTCAAAGATGAGAGTGGGTGGTGGACAGCTCAAACAGATCCGCTGGTTGTTGGCTTTCATTATTATTTTTTAGTGGTAGACGGACTCTCTGTTACTGATCCTATGAGTTGTACTTATTTTGGCTGTAGCCGTATGGCAAGTGGTATAGAAGTGCCTGAAGGAAAGGAAGGCGATTATTACCGTGCACAAGATGTGCCTCATGGTCAAGTACGTACTTGTACCTATTTCTCTAAAACTCAAAAGCGATTCCGACGTTGTGTGGTCTATACTCCTGCTGAGTATGAAAAAAACGCAAAAAAACGTTATCCGGTACTATATTTACAACATGGCATGGGAGAAGATGAGACTGGTTGGAGTACGCAAGGTTATATGTACAACATTATGGATAATCAGATTGCTGCAAACAAATGCGTACCTATGATCGTGGTGATGGAGAGCGGTGATGTAGAAGTGGGCTTCCGTCCCCGTCCAGGTAAAGATGTCAATGAGGAGCGCAATCTCTATGGAGCTTCTTTTGCTATACTAATGATAAATGATCTGATTCCTATGATAGACAAAACTTTCCGTACTTATCCTGATAGTGAGCATCGCGCGATGGCTGGACTCTCCTGGGGTGGTAAACAAACTTTTGATATTACGCTTACAAATCTTGATAAGTTTTCATATATAGGAGGCTTTAGTGGCGCAATTTTTGGATTAGATTTGAAAAAGGCTTTTAATGGTATATTTACAGATGCTGATAATTTTAATAAGAAGGTACATTATCTTTTCTTGGGTTGTGGAACGGAAGAAAATATGGGTACGTCGTATTTGGTAAAATCTCTTCGTGAAATGGGTATCAATGTTGCTTCCTATGAATCGCAAGGGACGGCACATGAATGGCTTACTTGGCGTAGATGCTTGAATGAATTTGTTCCGAATCTGTTTAAAAGAAAATGAATTTATACTTTTGTGCTTATATTCTAATCTATTTTGAGAGTCATGCCTTAGAATAGATTAGCAGTATTTCTGTGATAGTTAACGTTATAAAAATAAAAAGGGATGAAGAAGTGTTTATTTGTTGTTTTTATGATGTTTCATGCAATCTTTTCTTTCGGGCAGGGAACGAAATGGATTGATCTCAACTATGCTAATGATAGTGTAGTGGGGCACAAACTTGATATTTATTTGCCTGATGTCGTCGGACAATCTAGATATAAAGTTGTGGTTATTATTTATGGTAGTGCTTGGTTTGCTAACAATATGAAACAAATGGCTTTCCAGATTATGGGCAAGCCGTTGCTAAAGGGTGGTTTGGTCCAATTGATATGACACGTATGGAAAATTGTGATACGGTTAAAGGCGGTGATTCACCTGAAGCTGCTTTAATAGGCGGACTACCAGCTGAAAACTTGGATATGCTGTCTCTCCTTAATCCTATGACTTATATCGATAAATATGATCCTAAATTTCTCGTTATTCATGGTGATGCAGATAATGTGGTGCCTATTTGCCAGAGTATTTATTTCTCGGAAGCTTTGAAGAAAAAAGGAGTATTGGCAGAGTTTATTTCCGTACCTAACGGGCAACACGGCCCTATTACCTTCAATGATAATACCTTCAACAAAATGACTGATTTTTTTATAAAGCAGTCTGGTTTGAAATAGAGTAATTTTATCTATTTCAACAAGACTATTTTTAAGGAGAATTTATAGTTGAATAGTGATAGCGTGTTGCTTTCTTGTACGTACTGTTAACAGATGCATAGAGAAAGAAGAATGTTAATCTTTTATGGCATGTGCCGTTGCGTATTCTGTGGGTGTCATACCGTAAAGTTCTTTAAATGAACGTGAAAATAAGGTGGTACTCGAAAATCCAACTAAATCCGTTATCTCCGTTACATTATAGTGACTATTGGCTAAAAGTTTCGCGGCTTGCTTTAAACGCACATTCCGTATCAGATCACGGGTACTCTGGTTCGTCAGTTCTTTTAGCTTACGGTGCAGATGTACGCGACTGATACCAACTTCAGAGGCTATCATTTCTACGTTTAATTCTGGATTACTTAAATTTCGATTGATAACATTCATTATTCTGTCTAATAATTTATTATCCGTAGATTGCATTTCGAAAATTGGTTTTTTTGCTTCCTGCTCTTGATTTCCTGTATAGAAGTTGCGCAGCATCTCTCTTCTTTTAATCGAATTGTCTATTGTCTTCTTTACAATGTCAATGCTAAATGGCTTCGTTAGATAGGCATCAGCCCCGACATCTAATCCCTCTAAATTATCTTCTTCATCGCTTTTGGCGGTGAGTAGGATAACCGGAATGTAATTGATATTCACATTTTGTTTTATTTTTCGGCATAACGTCAGGCCATCCATTTCAGGCATCATGATGTCGCTAATGACGAGTGAAGGAGCTTTTTTGAGGATGAGAGACATAGCTTCTTTACCGTTACTACTCTCAATAATGTGGTAATAGCTGCTCAATTCTTCATAAAGATAGCTGCGGATTTCTTCGTCATCCTCTACAATAAGTATCCGATGCTTTGTTTTTGATTTGGAATGCATCTCATTTGGTTCGTCTATATTGGTTTGTTGTATCGGAGTTTGGTGATAGACATTCTTCGCATAGTTCTTTTCTTTCTCAATTTCATTGGGTAGTAAGTGGCTATTCCCAAGTGGAAGGCGGATAATGAATTTGCTCCCAATCCCATTTTCATTCTGTTCGGCATGAATTACTCCATGATGCATTTCCACCAAGGAACGCGTCAAATGGAGTCCTATCCCTGTTCCAGGGTTGGAGCCATTGGCATTGTTGTGTATTTGATAGAATCGTTCAAATATGCGGTTCATTTCTTTATCGTCAATTCCTATGCCCGTATCGGAAATGGTAATTTCTACATAGTGGCGTAAGGGGCCTGTTATTTCCAGATCGTCACCAGTATGCAGTAAGATATGCACTTCTCCTTCTTCCGGCGTGAATTTTAGTGCATTGGAGAGTAAATTCATTATGATTTTATCAAAGTTAGTTGGATCAATCCATACAGATAATTGTTGGACGTCAGGTATATATTTCAAAGTAATATGTTTAATTTGGGCTTGTTCTTCAAAAGCAGAATAAAGTTCATGAATAAATATAACTATATTTACTTCCTGAAAACGTAAAGTCATTTGGCCTTTATCAATTTTACGAATATCCATTAATTGGTTTACTAAAGATAATATACGTTCTGCATTCCGGTGTATAGTATGATAAAGACGTTGTCGAACAACATCGTTATCCATATTAATTAATTGTTGTAATGGACTGATGATAAGGGACATTGGAGTCCTGATTTCATGTGATATATTAATGAAAAATTGTAGTTTGGCCTCATTTATTTCTTCAGCATGAATATGTTTCTGTATCCGTTGTCTGGCACGGTAGCGGTGTTTGAGTTGCAATGCAGTGATAAAAGTTATCAATATGAAAAGCAGGAAATAGAGAAGCTTTGCCCAGGCCGATGCATACCATGCGGGAGCAATAAGGATTGTAACTTCAGAAATGTCTGATAGAATATTATAATCCATAGCACGTATCTTGAATGAATGGGTACCTGGCTGTAAGTTGTTAAATGATACTCTGTTGATTCCAGGACGTAATACGATCCAGCTGCCATGATCCATAGAATATGTGTAGGCTATCCGCTCCGGACAATTCAATTCTTTTGTTGTAAACTCAATTGTAAAGGCATTATCTTTATGCGAAAGATGAAATTTTTTTGCTTTAAAAACGGGTTGTTTTATTATATCTTTTCCTCCGGATTTCATTCCCATTCGTACCGGGATGTTGTGGAGGTAAAAATCGCTAATTCGAACGTTCCATTTCTTTGCTGGGTTAATGATTTCTTTTGGATTGAAATATGTAATTCCATTAACTCCTCCAAACCAAATAGTACCATTGGCGTCTTTGAATGATGCATTTTTGCTAAATTCATTTCCTTGCAATCCGTCGCCTACAAAGTAATTTATCACTTTTTGATTTTTAATACTGAATCGTGAGATACCTGCATCGGTACTAATCCAGAGATTATTTTGTTCATCTTCTTCAATGGCATAGATTACGTTGCTAGGAAGCCCTTCCCTTGTTGTATAGGTAACTATTTTATTTTTGACAGAATTCCAATATACCAGCCCATCGGATGTACCTAGCCAAATTCCTCCGTTTTTACTTTCGTGAATAGAGTGGATTATATGATCCGAGAGCTCATGTTGACAGGTGAATTTATTGTTGTTCAGGTCTATACAATATATACCCGCATAACTTCCTACATAAAGTTTCTTTTCTTTTGAATAGAGTAGAGAACTGATCCATTTATTATAGTGAAGAATATTCTCAGGTCGTACACACTGTTTGGTCATTAAATCGTAAAAATAAAGCCCCCCTCCCATTGTTGCAATCCACAAGCGCTTTTGGGCATCTTCTGCTATGGAATAAACACGTGGTATTTCACTGCCGCTCTGATCTGTTAGATTATTTAAGTAAGTACATTTACCTGTCTTTTTATCGATATATCCCATACCACTTGTGAAAGAGCCCAGCCATAGATTTTGATTTGAGTCTTCAAATAGATTGATGATAATATCTGGAATTGAAGAATTGGAAGATGTAAAATGGGCTATTTGTTTTCCCTGTTCGGTAATTCCATATAGTCCGTCATTGTCTGTTCCAATCCATAGGGTACCTTGGTGATCTCTTAGTAGGGCTGTTATGCAGCATGATCCAATAATATTTTTATTTATGTACTTATGGCCAATATATTTAAAACTGTTTGGTTGTGCGGGGATCATCATAACTCCTTTTTGGTAGATCGCTAACCAAAAGTTGCCTTCGCGATCTTTTAGTATCGAGTGTATTTTTAATTTTGTCAGATCGAAATAGTTATTATCAAAAAGCTTGTTTGTTATTTGTTTGGTATAAATATTGTAAACTTTTAGCCCTTCTCCATCTGTTCCTATATATAACTCATCCCGATTTGCTTGATAGAGTAGTTTCACTGGCAGGTCCTGTTTACCGTTGTTGGGTATTGGAATAAATCTGTCTGCTTTTTTGTCATATTTGAAGAGTCCGTTCTTTATACTACCAACATAAATATTACCTTTTGTATCTTGACTTAAGGCCGTAATGATAATACCTTTTTCTAATATTAAATATTCTGTCGCTTTTTTTCTTTTATCAAAGCGATAAATCTTATTTTCGTCTTTTACGACCCATAAATTTTCATTTTTGTCTTCTAATATATAGTCGCTAGTGGTTATAGGGATGGATAAAGATACGGGAACAGCAATTAGACTGTCTTTTTTTATTTTCAATGTACTAAGTTGATTTCCTGATATTAATATATCATTGTTTTTTAATTGTAATATCATGTTAATATTACTGCTAAAGTTGCTTCCCTTTTCCGTGATTGCAAGTTTGCTAAAACAATCTTTTTGAGGATCGTACATTTGCACTCCATTATAACATCCTATTAAGAGATGTCCTTCTTTATCTTCAAATATGCAACGAACAAAATTATGTGATAATGAATGTTCATTACCAGCTTCGTGTTTATAAATGGTGAACTTTGCTCCATCATAACGGTTAAGCCCATCTTCTGTAGCTATCCAAATAAAACCGTTTTTATCTTGATAAATTTGATTGATTAAGCTGCTTGATAGTTCCTTGTCAGTTGTGAAAAGTTTGCTTGATTGAGCATGACACAGTATGTTACTCCATAGTAATAGTAATGATAAAGTTAGTAAAGGTCTGATTTTCATAGAAGTATATTTTTATATGGCAAAGATAAGTAAATTATATAATTACTTTAGTAATTGTTTACAGAATTTGGAATGATGGCTGTGTTACATCTGCTTAGACGTAATTATCTTATAATCAATGGATAATGTAAAAATCTGTAACATGTGAAACTGCTATGCTGTCAAAGAAGTGATGATATGTAACATAGGGTAAACTATCTGTTATAATTTGTCCTTATGTTTTTATTCTGTATGCCTTATCTTTGTTTCAAGAAATACTATTTATATATATGAAGCATTTTATCCTTTTTTTCTGTATTTTCTTTGTCTGTCATTTCTCAAGGGCGGATGATTTGAAATTGTGGTATAATAAACCTGCAGCCAATTGGACAGAAGCTCTTCCTTTAGGTAACTCTCATATAGGGGTAATGACATACGGCAGGGTTGAGCGGGAGGAGTTGCAATTGAATGAAGAGACTTTTTGGGCCGGATCACCATATAATAATATTAATCCGCAAGCAAAAAAAAGCTTACCGGAAGTAAGACGCTTAGTCTTTGATGGAAAAAATCAAGAAGCGCATCAACTCATAGATCGTACATTTATGACAAAGCAACATGGAATGACTTATCTCACGGCTGGAAGTTTGTTCTTGGATTTTGTTGGTCATAAGCAGCCTGCTAATTATTACCGCGGTCTGGACTTAAGTAATGCTATTGCTACTACTCGGTATAAAATAGATAGCGTAACTTTTACACGTACTTTGTTTGCTTCATTTGTAGATGATGTGGTTGTAATGCGCATTCAAGCTGATAAAGTTGGGGCCCTAAATTTCTCTTTATCATATTCTGCTCCTTTGCCACACAAAGTAGAAATTAAAAAAAAATCATTGAATATTCAGTACGAAGGAATTGCCCAAGAGGGAATTCCAGCTGCGCTGTCTCTGAGAGGGCAAGTCAATGTGAAGTGCGACGGTGAAACGTACGTAAGTGGAGACAAATTATGTATAGCCAATGCAATGGAAGTGGTTCTTTATATATCATTAGCCACAAATTTTATAAATTATCATGATACTAATGGGAGTGCAGTTAAGCAATTGAGGCTGTCTTTGAATAAAGCAATGCAACGTCCTTATAATGTGGCATTGGATAAACATATTTGTGCTTACAGAAATCAATTTGCTCGCGTCTCATTTAAATTAGCAGAAACAGAAGGACCAAAACTTCCTACTGATGAGCGAATAAAACACTTTCATGAAGGGAAGGACCAAAGCTTAGCTACACTTTTGTTTCAATATGGACGGTACCTGTTAATTTGTTCCTCACAGCCGGGAGGACAACCTGCTAATTTGCAAGGTATCTGGAATAAAGAGGTATATGCACCTTGGGATAGTAAATATACTATTAATATCAATACGGAAATGAACTATTGGCCGGCCGAAGTCACAAATTTGAGTGAAACGCATGAACCACTTTGGAGTATGCTAAAAGACTTGTCTGTTACAGGGAGTGAGGCTGCAAGGGAAATGTATGGATGTAAGGGATGGGTTGCTCATCATAATACAGATATTTGGCGCATTACCGGATTGGTGGATGGAGCTTATTGGGGTATGTGGCCGAATGGAGGTGCCTGGTTGGCGCAAGATATTTGGCAGCATTATTTGTTTACCGGCAATAAAGACTTTTTAAAAAAGTATTATCCGATATTAAGAGGAACAGCAGACTTTTATTTGGATTTTCTGAAGCCTCATCCTGTTTATGGGTGGATGGTAACGGTTCCTTCTGTATCTCCGGAGCATGCGCCTAACGGATGTTCCAGTCCTATTATTGCCGGATGTACAATGGATAATCAGATCGCTTTTGATGCGTTGAGCAATACTTTGAAGGCTTCTTATATTGTAGGGGAAGATAAAACTTATCAAGACTCTTTAAAGCAAATGATAACGAAGTTGCCTCCTATGCAAATAGGAAAATATAATCAATTGCAAGAGTGGTTGAGCGATCTTGATAATCCTGCTGACGAACACCGACATATATCACATTTATATGGCTTATATCCTAGCAATCAAATTTCTCCATGGAAAAATCCGTTGCTTTTTCAAGCAGCAAAAAATACTTTGCTTTATCGTGGGGATATGGCAACAGGATGGAGTCTAGGGTGGAAAATTAACTTTTGGGCACGTATGCTAGATGGAAATCATGCCTATAGGATCATTCAGAATTTATTTAATCTATTACCTTCGGATGATGTGGTGAAGGATTATCCTGCCGGGCGTATTTACCCAAATATGTTTGATGCACATCCACCTTTTCAAATTGATGGGAATTTTGGTTATACCGCAGGAGTGGCGGAGATGCTATTGCAAAGCTATGATGGAGCTGTTCATTTATTGCCTGCATTACCCGATGCTTGGAAGACAGGCAAAATAACCGGTTTGGTTGCTCGTGGAAATTTTATGATTGATATGGAGTGGGAAGGAGCTCAATTAAGCAGAGCTATTGTTCATTCTCATATAGGGGGAATATTACGTGTCAGATCATATGTTCCTCTTATTGGCAGAGGGTTGAGAGAGGCGCAGGGAAAGTGTCCTAATGTTTTTCTTGAATCGGCGAATATACAGAAACCGCTTATTGCTAAAGGTATCCATCCGCAATATCCTGTTTTGTTCCGTATTTATGAATATGATTTGGATACAACTCCCGGAGGTATTTATATATTGGAACGGGGTGATGATAATAAGGTTCTTTAGTTGACTTGCGCATTTAATCAATAATATAAATAAAAAAAGTATGAATTACACATCTTTTAGTAGAGTAGCCAATTGCATAATACTTGGGGCTATTCTTATGCATTTCTCCTTCCCGTTGAAGCTTGTTGCTGGTGAAAAATCAAGAACGAGAGTTTCACAAGATGCACCGGTTTTCTCAAATTTTAGTTATCAAGGTAATGATAAAGTGTATGATGTCCATCCTTTGAAGGCTGATGAATTTTATTCTCCTATATTACAAGGGTGTTATCCTGACCCAAGTATAACCCGTAAAGGAGATGATTATTATTTAGTATGTTCTTCTTTTGCAATGTTTCCAGGGGTACCTCTCTTCCATTCTAAAGATTTGGTGAATTGGAAACAGATTGGGCATGTGCTTGATAGAGAGACGCAACTTCAGTTGGAAAATTGTGGTATAAGTGCTGGGGTATATGCTCCAACTATTCGTTATAATTCTTATAATGATACATTTTATATGATTACGACTCAATTCTCCGGTGGCTTTGGTAACATTGTAGTGAAGAGTAAAGACCCGGCTGCCGGATGGAGTGATCCTATCAAGTTACAGTTCGATGGCATTGATCCTTCCCTTTTCTTTGATGATGATGGTAAAGCTTATGTAGTAAATAATGATGCACCAGCTCGGGGAACAGTACTATATAATGGACATCGGGTTATTAAAGTCTGGGAATACGACTTACAAAAAGACTGTGTGATTCCGGGGACAGATCAGATTGTTGTAAACGGAGGGGTTGATATTACTAAAAAACCGATATGGATTGAGGCTCCTCATATGTATAAAAAAAATGGGAAATATTATTTAATGTGTGCAGAAGGAGGAACTGGTGGTTGGCATAGTGAAGTCATCTTTATTAGTGATAGCCCTAAAGGTCCGTTTATTCCAGCACCAAGTAATCCGATTCTGACGCAACGCTATTTTTCAAAGAATAGGGAATATATGGTAGACTGGGCAGGGCATGCTGATCTGGTAGAGGGACCGGACAATAAGTATTATGGTGTGTTTTTAGGAGTGCGCCCAAATGAGAAGAACCGAGTGAATACCGGGCGTGAGACATTTATTTTACCCGTCGATTGGAGTGGAGTTTTTCCTGTTTTTGAAAATGGATTAATTCCGTTGGAACCTAAGTTGAGGATGCCGCGAGGTGTGGAGAATAAAACGGGGAAAGATGGATTTTTCCCAAATGGTAATTTTGTAATTAAAGAATCTTTCCAGACGGCACCGCTTGATTTTAGTTGGATTGCTTTACGTGGTCCTCGCGAAAAATTTATTAGTTTGACCAAGAAAGGGTTGAAAATCATTCCTTTTTCTACGAATTTGAAGGAGATGAAGTCTACTTCTACACTTTTCCGTCGTCAGCAACATATGTGTTTTACAGCTTCCGTTGTTCTTGATTTTATTCCTAAAACAATGAAGGATTTAGCGGGTATTACTTGTTATCAGAATGAGCATTATCATTATCTTTTCGGTGTTACAAAGCAAGGAGACGATTGTGTCTTGTTGCTGGAACGTGTAGAAAGAGGGAAATCAACCATACTGGCTTCTACCAAAATTAATATGAAGTCGCCGGTTACGTTGAGGGTGGAAGCAAAAGGAGATGAGTATTGTTTTGCCTATGCTACGACTTCAGGAGAGTATATTAATATGGGAGGTACAGTATCGGGAGATATCTTATCTACTAATGTTGCGGGTGGTTTTACTGGAAGTCTGATTGGACTTTATGCTACTTGTGCAAGCGATGTTTCACTTTAATGTTGCATTATTATGTTGAAGAAGTATATTTTGCTTTTGTTAATTATTTCTTTATCGGATAATAGTGTTGGTGCAAGTGATGGGCAAAAGAATATAGTGTTTACCAATCCGATGATTAATGCGGACGTACCAGATATGTCCGTTATTCGGGTGGATAGTAATTATTATATGATCAGTACTACTATGCATTTAATGCCAGGAGCTCCGATCATGCGTTCCAAAGATTTGGTTAATTGGGAAACAATTAGTTATGTTTTTGATAGCCTGACAGATCATTCGCGATATGATTTGATAGGTGGAACCGTTTATGGGAAAGGGCAGTGGGCCTCTTCCATCCGTTATCACAATGGGCAATACTATGTGCTATTTTCACCCAATGATGAACCTTATAAAAGTTATATTTTTACAACGAAAGATCCTGGCGGAAAATGGCACTTACTTTCCAGAATGAAACATTTTCATGATGCTTCGCTATTTTTTGACGATGATGGAAGAGTCTATGTTTTTTATGGAACAGGAGAGCTTCAGGAATTAAAAAGTGATCTTTCCGGTATAAATCCTTATGGAATATCAATGAAAATATTTGAACGTGATGCTGAGGAATATGGTTTGCTGGAGGGTAGTCAGGTGGTGAAACATGGTGGAAAGTATTATTTATTAATGATTTCCATGGTGTATGGTCAGCTTGGCAGAGTACGCCGGGAGGTGTGTTATCGTGCAGATCATATTACGGGGCCATATGAAAAAAAAGTAATTTTGGAAGACGATTTTGCTGGTTATGGAGGAGTAGGTCAAGGATGTATCGTAGATGGTAATGATGGAAAATGGTATGGCATTATTTTCCAAGACAGGGGTGGCATCGGGCGTGTTCCCATGTTGATGCCTTGCAGATGGATAGACGGGTGGCCGATGCTGGGTGATGAAAAAGGGCATGTACCCGTAATAATGAAAGACCTATCCCAGCGTCATTCTACCCGCAAAGGCATTATGGGGAGTGATGATTTTAGTACAGATAGGCTTTCGCTTTATTGGCAGTGGAATCATAATCCTATTATGGAAAAATGGTCTTTGACAGAACGTCCGGGTTATTTGCGCTTGAAAACATCCCGTATTGTTGATAATATTTATAAAGCGCCTAATACCATAACGCAACGAATGGCAGGTCCTAAATGTAGTGCTGTAGTTGCAATGGATATTAGCCATATGAGGGATGGTGATGTTGCTGGTTTTAGTGCTTTTAACGGAATTTCAGGATTACTTTCAGTGGTAAAGGATAATCTCGGACAGCGTGTCGTAATGTCTGTTGACCAGGTGAATTTTGCTAAAGGCATAGAGAAAAAAATAGCAAGTGTTGATAAGAAAGAGGAAGAAAGTGCTGCTTTCTTTGGAAATAAAATTTATTTGCGTATTGATGCGGATTTTAATTTAGGGAAAGACTGGGCTTCTTTTTATTATAGTCTTGACAATCAAAGGTGGATAAAAATAGGTGTAGATGTTAAGATGGTATTTGATTATACTCGTTTATTTATGGGAAGCCGATTTGCCATTTATAATTATGCCACTAAGTCATTAGGTGGATATGTAGATATTGATGAATTCGAATATTCTTATTAGTAATTCTTCGTTTAATTACCCTCGTTCTAATATTCTTGGCGAGGGTAATTTGAAGTTTCTTGCTTTCCGAGGGTATGTACACTATTGAATTAAATCCAACATCAGGGGAATATCTTCCTCGTCAATACCCTGTTTGATGAGACTATTTTTGTCCTTGTTGAACATTTCCATGAATAAATCCCTACTTCCGCTTTCTGTGATTGCTTTGCCATACAATTCTGCGGCTTGTACCACTTTACCCAGGCTCCATGCGGTATGCCCGGCATTCAAGTAGTCTGTGGCAAGCGGTTTATTAGCCAGAATCTTTTCATAATATTTCATGGCCTGTTCGTGCTTGCCATTAACAAACGAGCACCAGCCTATGCCACGCCATGCTTTTATGCAATTCTCTTCCAGATAGTCTAATTTGAAAAAGTATTGTAAGGCATCGTTGAAACGTCCTAATTCAGCTAGGCAACTTCCTGTGTGAAAGAGTACATTATGATTTTCCGGTTGAATTTCCTCTACACGGTGGTAATATTCCAAAGCAGCATTATAATCTTTTATTAAGCGGTAGCATGTAGCCAGATGTCTGAGGGTCCATAATTGGTCCGGTTTCATCATGTCCGCTTTCAAATAAGCATTGATAGCCTCTTGATAACGTTTCTCTTTTTGCAGGCAATAACCTGCCTTTTGGAAGATCGCAGTATCGGCATTTTTTGAGTTAATCAATATATTATATATTTCTAAAGCTTCTACCGGATGTTCTTTACGGAAGTGGAAGTCTGCTACGGCTAGTAAGTATTCAGGCGCGTTAAGCATGCTTTTTAATATCGGGTTCCGATATAATGCAATCTCTTCCTGAAAGATATTACGGAACTCTGTTCTGCGTTGGCTTAGCTTGAAGAAACGGTATAAATCATGGATATATTGGTTGCTGATTACATCTGGACGTGCTGCAAAGTTTTTCATTTCCGCAGTATTTTGTTCGTCCATAAATTCCTGTTGATCCGGTGTCATTTGGCTAAGCATCATTTCCCGCTGATTTTGAGGAAGTTGTGCCATCGTAAAGCAGAATGAATATTTATCACTGTTGCAGAAAAATCCTGATTGCAGAATGACAGACAAAACGCTTTCACTGTTTGTGGACACCAATCCCATTTGGTGTATTATGCTGGAATGATGTAAGTCAAAAGGATAGAACCAATTATGTGGTTCCCGGAAAAACGGATAGTTTTTAAGCTGGGCAAATGTACTCATGTAAACATCAGCTCCTTCCATTTGCAGTTCGTTCATTTCGCGTATCTTATCTCCTAATCCGGATTGCTCAAATGTCTTTTCCCAGTCGGGGTTATAGTCATTTTCATCCGTTTCCTCAAAGCCAAACTTCATGTTGCGCATGATATTTACATTCCTCATCATTTCCGGAATAATTTCCTCCCGCATCTTCTTATCAATCTTTTCAGTTTCCTGACTTCTTAATAACTGGATATAAACGCGGTTTAATTGTTGACGGAATTCAGGCTCTTCTCCATAAAGGGAAATCCGTGCCTTTAATTCCGGATATAGAATGATGCGGGTGGCATAAATGTGTAGTATAAAGATGAGCCCGACTAATGCTCGTTGGCTGACTTGTGGATTGGTATGACGAATGGCATCCAGTAACCAGTTTATTTTAGATGCATCAAAACATTCCATAAGGCTTAGCATGATAGCACTGGTGAATAGGCATAGGTCATTTGTTGGCAACGTTTCAGAGTTGAGCATGTCCTGAGCCTGTACTGCTCCTTCAGGTGTCCAACTACTGTTGCTCCATGTGGTTAGAAACATCATTTGATGAGTTTCCTCATGGCGCTTCAATATTTCATCCAACCCTTGGTAGCCTGGCGTTAATTGGCATACGGCCATTTCGTCAGGAAATCCTTCCAATATCTTTTGTAAGGAAGCCATGTCATGTTTAGGAGGCAAATGATTTGAGTTTCTACGCAATTCATAATAATAATGCGTTGAAACTTCTTCCAATAGAGTTATTCGTGTTTGATCTGCAACGTCCCATGTCGTAGCAAGTAACTGGCGATATAGCTTTTGCTTATCCGGGTCTTTCAGCCCTTGACGCATATAATCCAGCATATATTGATAAGAAGTTTGTATTTGTTCCAAACGCTTGTGGAGTAGCTGGTTATCAAGATTATATAATAGACTCTCCAATTGAAAGAGAGCACTGTTTAACCGTTTCTCCTCTAATAGACTGACTACTTGCTGATATTGTTTTTGAATGAGTTGCTCGTTCATATTCCGACCTTTCTTTCTTTAATATGTCACTGACAAAAGTACAAAAAGGATGCCAAAAAGTTCAATGTAAGTAATGAGAAAAGTTGATTTATATAAAACTTGTTGAAGGAGCCTATAAATTTTTATTCTTTGCCGCCTATAACGTACCATTGATGATTACCAGCTTCCCATCTTGCTATCTTTGAATGGAGCCATTCCCGGAGTTCCGTTTCTTTACGAATATCTGATGACTTGATAAATAAGATGCTTTTTTGTTGTAACTTGTCCAGAGAGTCTAACTGTTGTATGGTTTGTGTATCTTTTATTTTTTGTCCAATGAATACTTCCATTTCGGGTGCCGTACGAAAGTTATAACAAAACAAATTAGTGATGTGTTCTGTCTCCGCTGCTCTTTTTGCGGTTTCTGCCATTTCCCTGTATCCGATATAGTTGTTATAATAAGGCAGTGCAAAAGCACCGGCGAAGCATAGGAGTAGAATTCCGTAGCCAATACAGGTAATAGCATTCAATGCTTTGTTCTTCAAGAGCATTATTATGGCGGAAGCACCTGATATGCATAATATTCCTAATCCTATGTAGGGTAGAATTCCGCTTAACTCATTTGGAATGAGCTTTTTTAATAAAATGGAAGATGGCAAAGCTAGTATGAATATAATAGCGGGGATGCTAATGCTCATTTTTATGATTCGATTATAAGCCAAAGCGGGTAAGAATGATGCACTGAGATATACTAAAAACGGATATACGGGGAGCATATAAATATCAAGTTTGGAGCTAATGAGGGAGAGCATGAAAATGTTTGTTACACAGATTATTGCAAAAAACAGTTGTGTGTCTGTTTTTAGCATTTTCTTGCGGACACCTTGTATGATTAGAACTATATAAAGGAGTATCCAGGGTGCAAAGGACCATAGCATACGGGGAAAATAAAACCAAAAAGGTTCTCTATGGTGAAATGAATTTACTCCCCGGCCAAAAGTTTGTTTGACGAGCAGGTTATTGAGATACTCGTGTCCTCCTTCAAGAAAGACACCTAAAAACCAGATCATACACAGCCCCAGCATAACGCTCCATTGCTTCCATCCAAAGTAATGTGTAAACGAGCGTATCTGCTTTTTCCATAGTAGAAAGACGACGATCGAAACAATGGGGATTAGAAAACCCAAAGGTCCTTTGGTGAAAACAGCCAGGAATATGTATACAGGTAGCAGAAATCGCTCTATGGGGTGGCATCGCTTTTGATAAATCTTAAAAAAAGTGTAGAGGGACAGTACAATGAAGAAAGTCATCAGCATATCCATCCGGACTATTAAGACTCCACCTGCAAACATTATGGTGGTTAGGAGAAGTATATTTGCTACAATGCGATTTTGTCCCATTGCAGAACTTCTCATCCATTTATCCATGATTATAAGCGTCCCCATGGCAGGTAACAGGCTGAATAAACCAATCAGCCACATATAATATTTTCCTGTTATCAGTTTTGATAACATGATTATCCAGAAATAAAGAGGTGGCTTGTCTGCATAAATCTCGCCTTGACTACAGAACGTAAACCAAGTATGGTTTTTCAGTGCTTCAGCTGCAATGTTGAGATATTTCAGCTCGTTGTCAGGTGTATAGTCCCGAAAGAAGAAGACAGGTAATAAAAGAAAAATATATTTGTATTGGCCAAATAGCCCAATTATACGTAATGCTATTGGTTTCGCCTTTTGAATCCTCAAAATCCTCATATCAGCTTTACTTTAAAGATCTTTCAATAATAATGCGACTTCAAAAATAGAGCTGAATTTTGTAGAAATTTTGAATAAAGTGCGAACCAATAGTTTACGAGTTGGAAAAAATGTCAGAATCTGACCTGCAGCTGAGCCTGTAGTAGATTTTTGTCCTCGCCTATATGACAATTGCAATGAGTGTATTGCGCTTGAACACGACAACGGGGATAGAACCAATACTGTACCCCGGCTACATAATTTGTTTGTTTATAGTCCGTATCCTTGTTCTTATTGAAATAATCGTATGAAGCGATGAAGTCAAACTTAGGTAGTATATGGGCACATGCCGTCATATAGTAACCTCCACTTTTCACATGTCCATCTTTCCCTTCCAGATATTCCGTACGTAGATCGACGGGTTTTGTCTTTATTAGAGCTCCAGCGGCCCAACGATTACGAGTGTAGTTGTCACCTATTTTGAGTTCGGGATTGGCATCGGAGAGTGCAATGGCACAACCTTTTCCATTGATAAATGAACCGCTTACCGATAGCCACTTCAGCGGATTGACAATTATTCTCCCTACGAGATCCTTTCGATTGTTTTTATCGTTAACGTTGATACCTTGGCCATTCATTACAGCAAAGTCATAGTGAAGGTATTTGTTGAAACAATCGCCATAAATCAATAAACCCGTATCACGTCCGCTGTTAGATCCATATAGAGGGTCACTTCCATTACTACCAGCTAAGTAGGCAACAGCTTGTGAGTTGCAGTTTATCAGTTCTTCCACGGTAGGTGAAAGTGGGTTTTCAAGGCTGAACATCGTTTTAAACTGTCCGGCGCGTAGGGTGAGCTGTGGCAGGAGCTTATATTCCGTGTAAACCTCCAATAAACTTCCTCCACTTTTGAAGTTATACATGAAATAACATGACCAATTATGGGTTATTTGCCCGTGAGCCATGAAAATGATTCGTTTTACCTCGAATGAATTACTTTTGTCGTCACTGTCATCATAAGTATATCCTGTTTGCGCATAGCCGGAAAGGCTGATTCGTTCTTTCAGTGTATTAACAGCTTTGTCTAATGATACATTTTGTGCTGGGAGTGAGAGTGTTGTAAAAAAAAGAACGACTGAATATAAAGTTCGTTTCATATTATTTAAAAAAAATCGATAAATGTGTGTGTATTGTAGTGAACATTAAAAAAGGCAACCCTTTTTTGAGGTTGCCTTATATATGCTTTAATTTTGCTTATTCTTGAATGGCTGCAATGCCCGGAAGAAGTTTCCCTTCAATAGCTTCGAGCAGTGCGCCTCCACCAGTGGATACGTAAGAAACTCCACTTGCCAAGCCAAATTTGTTGACACAAGCTACGGAATCTCCACCTCCTACAAGTGAGAAAGCACCATTTTTGGTTGCTTCAACAATAGCTTCGCCTACAGAGCGTGAACCATGGGTGAAGTTTTCGAACTCAAATACGCCGGTTGGACCGTTCCATAAAATGGTCTTTGAATTTTTGATTACTTCAGCAAAAATCTTTTCTGTTTCCGGGCCAATATCCAAACCTTCCCAGTTGTCAGGAATCTCATTGACTTTGCAGAATCTTGTGTTCGCTTCGTTAGAGAAAGAATCTGCAATTTTAGCGTCAACAGCCAAAACCAGATTTACTCCTTTTTCTTTTGCTTTCTTTATTAAATCGAGTGCCAGTTCCAATTTATCGTCTTCACAAATTGAAATACCGATCTTACCTCCCATGGCTTTTGTGAAGGTATAAGTCATACCACCGGTAATGATCAGGTTGTTTACTTTATTAAGCAAGTTTTCAATGATTTCGATTTTAGAAGAAACCTTTGAACCACCCATAATTGCAGTAAACGGACGATGAATATCATTCAATATTTTATCTACAGCTTTTACCTCTTTCTCCATCAGGTATCCAAACATCTTGTGATCTTTATCAAAGTATTTGGCAATCAGAGCTGTAGAAGCGTGTGCACGGTGAGCTGTACCGAATGCATCATTCACATAACAGTCAGCGTATGAAGCCAATTTCTTGGTAAATTCCTTTTGACTTTCTTTTACGGCCTTTTTAGCCGCAGCCTTTTCTTCGTCACTCGCATCTTCTGCTAGACCACGTGGCTTTCCTTCTTCTTCTGCATAAAAACGAAGGTTTTCAAGTAACAATGCTTCACCCGGTTGCAAAGCCGCAGCTTTTACAGCAGCTTCTTCTCCCATGCAATCATTGGCAAACTGCACTTCAACACCCAACAGTTCAGAAACATGTTTCAGGATGTGTTTTAATGAGAATTTATCTGCTGGACCTTTCGGACGTCCGAGGTGTGAACCGATAATGATGCTTCCGCCTTCTACTAAGATCTTTTTCAGAGTAGGAAGAGCCGCACGGATACGCGTATCATCTGTAATGTTGAAGTTTTCGTCCAGAGGTACATTGAAATCCACACGGACGAATGCCTTTTTTCCGGCAAACTTGAATTGATCAATTGTCATAATACTCTATTTTATTTAAAAGTGTTATTGAATCCTTTTGGAGACTGCAAAGTTAGTATTTATTTCTCTCTTTTGCTATTAAACAAGTATTTTATTCGCTCTCTTTTATGCCGGTTTGACTTACTTTATACTTCTCACAATAATACCGGCACATCAACTGTAATCCACAGGTTTCGCATTGTGGGTTACGTGCAGTACAAATGTATCGTCCGTGCAGAATGAGCCAATGATGAGCTATAGGAATAAGGTCTTCCGGAATGTATTTTACTAATTCTTTTTCCACGCTAAGTGGGGTGGTGCATTGTTCTGAAACCAATCCAATGCGGTGACTGACCCGAAATACATGGGTATCTACGGCCATCGCAGCTTTGTGAAATACGACGGATTGAATGACATTGGCTGTTTTGCGTCCCACACCCGGTAACTTGATCAGATCTTCCAATGTGTCTGGAACCTGACTGTTAAAGTCTTTCACCAACATTCGGGCCATACCTACCAGATGTTTGGACTTGTTGTTCGGATAAGATACACTACGGATATATTCGAATACAACTTCCGGTGTGCTTGCGGCAAGGGCTTCGGGAGTAGGGAAATCATGAAATAATGCGGGAGTTATCAGGTTTACCCTTTTATCTGTACATTGGGCTGAGAGGATTACTGCTATTAATAGTTCAAACGGATCTTCGTAGTGCAATTCCGTTTCTGCTACGGGACGGTTAATGCGGAACCACTCAATTACTTTCTCATATCGTTCTTTTTTTCTCATCTTAGTTTATTTTTATGGTAGTGCGGGGCCACTTTCAGGTTAAAGTACAGGGCCGAGAAGATGGTGAGGCATGCACCGAAAAGGTATGCTTTGTCAAAGGTGCTAATGTCGGCTATATAGCCTCCTGCGAGCATACCTATACCGATACCCACATCCCATGAGGTAAGGTAAGTGGAGGTGGCGGTGCCTCGTTTACTATTGGGTGCCAAATTGACGAACAGGGTATTATAGGCGGGAAACATGGTACCGAAGCCTATGCCCAAAAATAGGGAAACGATGAAAAAGGCAACGGTACAAAGCATGTTGTTTAGCTTAATGATATAGGCACAGGCCGATAACAGGAAGAAACTGAATATAACTAAATAGAGGGCGGCGGAAATGACTTGCGTGATTTTTCCACGATCTACTATTTTTCCTGAAAAGATTCGGGAAATGGCCATACCGATAGCCATAAAGGTGAAAAAATATCCTGTAGTAACATTTATACCTATTTGTTTGGCATACATGGCTACGTAGTTGGTTGTCATTCCGTATGGTATGGAAAGCAGTAGCAGACTGATACCTGCCGGGATACCCTTTAGTAAAATGAAACGGTCTAATGATATGGCTTCTCTTTGTACCGGTGGTTTATAGGGTGTCTTCACGAAAGATGCACATAAAAGGCCCATTATGCAAGAGCCTAATGCACTGCCGAAGATCACCGGATAACTCATTCCTGCATCGTGTAGAAAGAGGCCTGACATAGGGCCTACAGCCATGGCTATGTTGTTGGACATGCCGAAATATCCTAAGCCTTCACCTCTCCTTGATGAAGGCATTATATCAATGACCACCGTGTTACCACTTACGGTAACCATCCCGAATGAGATTCCATGGATTACCCGGAAGAGGATGAATAACGACAATGAGCCGGCAATGATGTAGCCTGCAAACATTGCCATAAAGATGAAATAAGCTAATATGTACAACGGTTTGCGGGCAAATGTGTCGAGCAGATAGCCGGAGAAGGGACGGATACACAAAGCAGCCACTGTGTAACAGGATAAAATAATACCTATCGTCGAATTTCCGGCATGAAATATCTCGGATAGGTAAAACGGAAGTACCGGTATTAATAGCCAAAATCCAAAGTAGAGCAGAAAATTGGCTGCAATGATAAAGCAATATCCGGGAGTAACTAATCTATCTTTCATAACCCACAATCAAAAGATCGTTCAAATGAAAGTTCATTAATAAGCTGCTTCAAACTCTTTTAGGAATCGCGTATCGTTTTCAGAGAACATACGCAAATCTTTTACCTGATATTTCAGGTTGGTGATACGCTCTATACCCATGCCCAGTGCATACCCGCTGTATACTTTGCTATCAATTCCATTGCTTTCAAGCACATTGGGGTCTACCATACCGCATCCCAGGATTTCCACCCAACCTGTATGTTTGCAGAATGGGCAGCCTTTACCGCCACAAATATTGCAGCTAATGTCCATCTCCGCACTGGGTTCGGTAAACGGGAAGTACGACGGACGCAGACGGATCTTTGTATCGGCACCAAACATTTCTTTAGCAAAGAGCAGCAAAACCTGTTTCAAGTCGGTGAACGATACGTTTTTATCTACGTACAATGCTTCCACTTGGTGAAAGAAACAGTGAGCACGGTAACTGATGGCTTCGTTGCGGTACACACGTCCCGGACAGATGATGCGGATAGGAGGTTGGGATACTTCCATTACCCGGCTTTGTACCGATGAGGTATGTGTGCGCAACAAGATATCGGGATGTGATTCAATGAAGAAGGTATCCTGCATATCACGTGCCGGATGATCTTCGGGAAAATTCAAGGCGGAGAAAACATGCCAATCGTCTTCTATTTCAGGACCTTCCGCAATACTGAATCCTAAACGGCCGAATATGTCGATAATCTCATTTTTAACGATAGAAAGCGGATGACGTGTGCCTAGTGGAATAGGGTAAGCCGAACGAGTCAGATCAATATCCTCGCAATCGGAATCCTGACTTTCAAACTGTTCTTTCAAAGCGGCAATTTTTTCTTGCGCTTTGTTTTTCAGTTCGTTCAATCTCATTCCCACCTCTTTTTTCTGATCGGCAGCTACGTTGCGGAAATCGGTCATTAACTCATTAATGGCACCTTTTTTACTAAGATATTTAATGCGTAGTGCTTCTAATTCTTCTGCATTGGCTGCTTTCAGTGCTTCTACTTCCTGCAGAAGCTGATTGATTTTAGCTATCATATTGTTGCTCTTTATTTATCTACGGGATACAAAAACAGTGCAAAGATACAATTTTATCATGAGACCTGTCTTTCTCTATCCTATAAAATCCATCTGTATTTTGCTCTTACTATAAATTATTATACTCTTACCATAATTTATTTAGCTCTTGAAATAAAAAAAGAAGCTCTTGGCTAATGCTGCGTTGGCAAATAATTCTTTCTTGTTTTCATTTACTTCACGTTAATGTATAAGATTTTGAGGTATGGTGCCTTTTATAGAAGGTTTTGATTGAATTACAAAAAGCGGAAAAAGGCGTTTTGGGAGCCTTTTAGTGAACGTTTAACAGTCAACAGTCTTTAAGCGTCCCTCCGCACACAAATATTACTATAGTAATAGTATATATATCTGATAATTAGTGCGTTAATTGAGGTTTTCGTATCTGGCCTCTTTTCGCTTTCGTACTGCGGACGGCATAAAGGTGAATGTGGATTTACTATGACCCTTGTAACTTAGCTATGCTAAATGGCACAGATAGGGATTCTAGTAATAAAGATAATTCTTAGTTTAATGTACTTGTTGGCAATACTATGTGTTTTATTAAGATATAATTTTACATATTATATTCATTTTATTTTTAGTTGTGTGTACGGCGGGACGCTTAAGTGAATGCTGAATGTTGACTGTTGAGAACGGGGTGTTTTTAGTTTTCTACTTTTTTTTAAACTCTTGTTTGATAGTGATATACAGATGTAATGAGACTTATACGTTGCAGTCATTCTTTTCATTCCGTAAAAAATCGAATGGTAAAATATTTATAATAACTATACGCTGGTATAATTACATTATAAACTTTTCCCTGCCTTTGATGCTATTATGTTTATAGGTTTGATTACTGTTGTTCTGCGTTTTTTATAGAGTATCATATCGTATTGTTAGTGGCAGTTTAATTTCTCTTTTGCACGCTCAATGATTCTTTTAGCTTTTTCTCTGAATGTAATTTCACTATCAGATATTGTTTCGCCACCGATGTCTTCTCCCATGCTTGTCCAAATGCCATCGCAATTATAAAAGTACCATATTCCATAGCCAAAGGAGTCTAAGTAGGCATCATTCACGACGCCTGCAAGTTTATTGTTGTACACAAACACTGTTTCAATGTTGATGCTCAAGATTTTGTTTGTTGCTGACTCACTTGCCTTGTTTTTATTTAGTCGTAAATTTTTAATCTCCAATACATATGCATTCAAGGGGGAAGATTGGTCGTTGGTATTTAGCAAATCGGCTATTTTCTTTTTCACTGTAAATGCATTGTAACTGCCTTCTGGTAATGCATCTTTGGCTAACAGAATTTTAGATTTCATTCTTTCCGATTCTATTCTTCCTTTTTTTGCATAGACAAAGTAAGAGTTTTGCCTGTCACTTTGGCTAACGAATTCAATGGCTTTTCTATTTCTAAAAAGAACTCCGGCCAATTCATCGCACGCGTATCCGGAGGATGTTTTTTTTGTTCTTATCATATTCTGGTATAGGTTTTTGCGTGCTTGCTCTGAATAGTGTGGGCAGTTGCTATAAGGCAAAATGCCCAACCCCTTCACCATGCTTAAGCTAACCGGACGGGAGTCACTAACCCCTTCTTGAAACCAGCATATAGACCCTGCACTTCCACCAGCCAGGATTATTCCTCTTTTCAACGCTTTTCTTAAAATCTTATCTATGCCTTGTGCCTTCCAAATGCCAAGCATATTTAATGTATTGCCTCCGCCAACTACGATTGCATCCGAATGGAGAAGTATATCTTCGAAGGATTGATTCTTTTCAGATGAACTTACCCATACTTTTAAAACGAGAGTGTCGATCTTTAATTTGTTACAGATACTACCCCAATACTTGATGTTGTCCGAGTTGTCAGCGCTTGCCGTTGGTAAATAACATATTTTCGGTTTTTCTTTTTTGGTTAGGTCGGCTATATATTGAGTAAACTTTAAATTAATGTCCCCTCCCCAAACAAAGATGGTTTCGTTTTGCTTATGGACCTTTGCTTGGGCCATAGAACTTCTTGTTCCCATAATACATAGCATGAGGCATACGATATAAATGATTTGTGTGTGTTTCATTACTTTATTTTTTCATTAGTAACAATTGAGGTCTTTATGAAAATGTCCTTAATTTATGTCTTCGTTCTTTTCAAGTTCCAAATATAATAAATATTGCTTGATAATTGATGCTTGTAATTTTCGGTATGATTTTAGGCCTTAAATTAATGTAGTTCGGAATGGCTTGATATATCTTTTAGGCAAATATAACTCAGGATTTGTATTAAACTTGGAATATATGAAAAGCAAAATAAATAGTAAAGTATAATTCTCAATTTCCCCATGATAAGGCAATAGATAACAGTTGTTTTTAGCCGCTCTAACAGCTAGTAAAGGGTTAACAAAAGTATTCCTTTAATTTTAGACGTAAGATTTTTAGGGCTTGTTGTATTCTGTAATCTACGGTTTTCGCGGATACGTTTAAAGCTTCTGCTATTTCTTTATAACTCATCTGTTGAAACCGGTGCATTGTGAATGCCTCTTTATAAGAATCCGGTAATTGTGAAATTGCAGATTTTATGTTCTTTTCCAACTCTTCAATGGTGTAATCATTTGTATCGTCGAATAGATGTGACATTTCTGTGTAGAAAAAAGTATCTGCTCTATTTTTTGTCTCATTCTGAGTGATTTTATTTAGAGCCCTATGGTAAACAGCTCTTATTAAATATTGAGATATTGATGTTTGTATGACTTCCTCTTTCCTCTTCTCCCATAGCCACAGCATGATGTCCTGAACGATCTCTTCAGCATCTTCTATGCTAACAAATCGGCGGCAATAGGTACATAGTATAGGATAATACTTCCTGAATAAGGTATTAAATGCTTCTTTGTCACCTCTCTGTATGGCAGATAATAATTCCTTATCTTCGGATAGCTGATTGGTTTTCATAGTCTCATTTTTCTGAAAACAAAATTATAATATTATTCTATAAATTATTTTATTTTGAAGATTTTTCTTGTTTTTGTTTAGGAATGTATTGCTCTCACTTGTCTATATCATAAACAGTGGCATAAAATGGCAATACAGGATTCGGATGGGATGGATGGTTTACTTTCACGTTATTGTGAAGGAGAAGCTACAAAGGAAGAAATAGAGCAAATAGAAAAATGGATGATGCAGTCTGATGAGAATCGGCAGACTGCCAAGCAATTTTATGCCACTCATTTACTGATTGATCATATAGATGTCTTGAAGCATATTGATGTGGACAGTGCGTTGAGAAAGGTCAATCTTAAGATGGAAAAGGCGGAGGAAAATAAAAAGAAAGTGGTTTGGATGGATTGGTTGCAACGGACTGCTGCAATTCTGCTTATTCCCCTTTTGATTGCTTATTATCTTGCTTTTTATAATTCAAAACCGGTATCGGTGCAGATGCTTGAGGTAAAAACAAATCCGGGAATGACAGCTTCGGTTATATTGCCTGATAGTTCAGTGGTTATCTTAAATTCAGAATCTTCTTTGACTTACCCTTCTTCATTTAGTGATAAAGAAAGGCGTGTGACGTTAAAAGGAGAGGCTTATTTCTCGGTAGCGAAGAATAAGAATAAAAAATTTATAGTGAATACAGCCGGTAATGCCCAAGTTAAGGTTTATGGTACTGAGTTTGATGTTGAGGCTTATCCTGATATGGCTGTTGTGAATACAACTTTAGTCTCTGGAAAAGTAAGTTTTGCTTATCCGGGACAGCCAGAGATTGTCATGAGCCCGGGGCAAAAAGCGGTTTATGATATACAGAAGAAAAATGTGGTGCTAAAAACAACATTTGTGGAAGGTGATATTTCATGGAAGGACGGGTATCTAATTTTTAGAGATACACCTTTTGATGATGTTTTAAAAAGCTTGAGCAAACGCTATAATGTGGATTTTGTAATAAAGAAAAGAAAACTTTATGAATATTCCTTTACCGGCGTATTTAGGCACCAAAGGTTGAGCAGGATATTGGAATATTTTAAAATATCATCAAATATTAATTTTAAATATATCAATGAAAATAATGGGAATCTTAATAATGAGCGAGAGAAAATAGAAATTTATTAATTTAATTATGTCATGAAAGCAAACGCCCCTTAAAAACATACGGAAAAATATTGGCGTATTTCTCCGTATGAAAATTGAATTTAAAAGAAACCTGTTTGGCGACAGGTAAACTCTTATTTTTTTTATTTAATCAATACAAAGTTATGAAAAAACACATTTCCATCCAATTATTAGAGAAATTATGTTCTCTAATGAAGGGAATTAACAAAATTCCACTTTTTATGAAATTGTCAGTCTTCATGTTAATTTGTTTTGTTGGCTTGGTATCTGCCAACAATAGTTATGCTCAAAAAACACTGCTACACATTGTTGCACAGAATCAGACTGTTGAATCTGTTTTAAATGAAATTGAACATCAATCTGATTATACTTTCTTTTATAATAATAAGCAAATAAATATTCATCGCACCGTTTCGGTAAATGCAAGAGAGAAAAATATCTTCAATGTTCTTGCGGATGTTTTTAAAGGAACGGACGTGGTTTATGAAGTTCTCGATAAGAGTATTATTCTTTCTAATAAAGCTTTGGTTGCAAAGAATGCTTCCGTACAACAAAATAGCCGGATCAAAGGAAAAGTGGTTGATACATCCAATGAACCTGTTATTGGGGCTAATGTTATTGTTCAAGGTACTTCTACCGGGACTATAACGGATGTTGATGGGAACTTCTCTCTGGAAGCAAAAAAGGGTAATGTGATTAAAATATCTTATATTGGGTATCTTGATAAGATGGTGACTGTTGGTGATCAAACAACTTTTAATATTGTCTTGGTAGAAGACGCCAAGGCTTTGGATGAAGTTGTGGTAATTGGTTATGGTACAGCCAGAAAAAGTGATTTGACAGGTTCTTTGTCGCAGGTTACTAGTGAATCTTTTGCCGAACAAAACGTGACCCGTGTGGACCAAGCTTTGCAAGGACGCGCTGCGGGAGTTCAGATATCCAATACTGTAGGTGCTCCTGGTGGAGATGTACGCATTCGCATTCGTGGTACTAACTCTGTTTTGGGAGATAATAGTCCGCTTTTTGTAATTGATGGCTTTGTCGGTGCCGATTTTAATATGTTAAATCCGAACGATATTAAATCAATAGAGGTTTTGAAGGATGCTTCGTCTACTGCTATATATGGTTCGCGTGGAGCAAATGGCGTTATTTTGGTAACTACTAAAAGTGGAGGTAAAGAGGGTAAGGTAAAAGTCAATTATTCTGGTAGTGTTTCTATCTCAAAGATATTGAAAAACTATGATTTGCTGAGCGCCGGAGATTTTGCGGAGTTGGCTAACGAGCAGGATGATGCTATGGGGGCATCCAAACACACGTTTACCGATGAGGAGGTCAATAACTATTATACAAACGGAGGCTTTGATTATTTAGATGCCATATTCCATACTGCTATCTCTACCCAGCATCAAATAGGTATTTCAGGAGGAACTCCGAAAACTCAATATCGGATATCTGGTAATTATTTGAATCAACAAGGTATTGTCAGGGAATCAGAATATAACAGATACACTGTACGTGCCAATGTGCTCACTAAGGTTAATGATAAGCTTTCGTTTAGATTTAATGCCAATGGCGCTTCTTCTTCGGGTAAGAATAATCAAGCTCGTACTGGTGCAGGAAACCCTATTGTTCAGGCTTTATCGTGGGCTCCTACCACTAATCCCTATAATGGAGAAGGAGGCTATTTGATTTCTGATCCTGTTGGTTCTATTAAAACCAATCCTCTTGCGATGATTTATGATAGTGAGAATATTCGGGAGCGGACTTTTATTAATTTGATGGCGGGAGCCCGCTATGAAATAGCCCAAGGCTTGTCGCTTGATTTTCAGGCTGGAGCTGATCTTGGCTTTTATAATAATAAATATTGGAGTGGTAACTATGCTTCCAATTATCAGCCCAATGCTTCAAAAACAAGTAATAAGTCGGTAACCGTGCAAACTACAACGCAACTGTCTTATGATAAGGTTATTTCAAAAATACATCATATTAATGCGGTTGTTGCTTTTGAAACGCAGAAATACAAATGGGAATCTTTGACGGGGGGAGCTTCTAATTTGAAATTTCCTGAACTAAAATACGATAATTTGGCCCAATCTGGTTCTGTTACGGCTAATTCGGATTATTCAATGTGGGCTTTGCTTTCTTATTTAGGGCGTATTAATTATACGTTGATGGATAAGTATATGGCTTCTTTTTCTATTAGGCGTGATGGTTCTTCCAAATTTGCCGATGGCCATAAGTTTAGTACTTTCCCTTCGGGAGCACTTGCTTGGAATCTTGGGAATGAAAATTTCATTAAGGACTTAGGGGTGTTTAGCAAGTTGAAATTACGGGCAAGTTGGGGGTTGACGGGTAGCCAGGCCATCGAACCTTATGCTACGCTTTCTTCCTATAACACAAGTATCTATTATGCTTTTGTCACTAATGGCAAAACAAATGGCATTCAGATGGGTAATCCGGGAAATCAGAATTTAAAATGGGAAACAACCGAGCAAAAGGATTTGGGCCTTGAGTTTGGCTTGTTTAACGGGCGTTTAAATGTTGAATTGGATTATTATTTGAAAGATACGCGTGATTTATTATTGAATAAATCGGTCCCTTATTATATGGGTGGAGGAAGTATGACTGCTAATGTTGGTAGTATTCGTAATAAGGGATTTGAAATGAGTATCACTTCTGATGTTATATCTTCTGATAGCTGGAATTGGAAAACGACCTTGAATTTTGCTACCATACAGAATAAAGTCACCAGTTTGGGGGATGAAAAACAGATTTTCTCTCATCCTGATGTTGCCGGTTTAAATGGTCAAGCTGAATTTGTATATGAAGTTGGAAAACCCTTGGGATCGTTCTGGGGATTGAAATATTTAGGTCCATGGCAAAAAAACGAGGCGACAGAAGCTGCTAAGTATGGTTGTGTGCCGGGTGATGCCCACTATCAAGATTTAGATGGTAATTTTGCTATCGATGGATCTGATTATCAAATTATTGGCTCTGGCATGCCTAAACAATCGTTAGGATGGAACAATACCGTGACTTATAAGAACTTTACATTGAATGCTTTCTTTCAGGGTATGTTTGGGGCTAGCAAGATTAATTATACGCGTTGCTTGAATATAATGGCCTCACGTGATGCCCGTAAAGCAACTCTTGCAGAAGCGAAGGATCGTTATATTCCCGGCAAACAGGAAAATGCATGGTTACCGGCTTGGAGCCCTACCAGCAAATGGGAACCACAGTCAACTTTGTTTATGGAAAATGCGAATTATTTGAGAATGAAAAATCTGAGTCTGGCATACGACTTCAAAATAGAGAAGGTGGTTAATGTCAGGGTCTCTTTGAATGCTACGAACTTATTTACTATTACGAAGTATAAAGGAGTTGATCCGGAAGCTAGTAACTTAGGTGGAAGTGGGTCTGATATTCAACAGGGAGTGGATTATGGATCATATCCTAATTCACGGACATATACTGTCGGACTTGATATTACATTTTAATTAATTCTTAAAGTTTACAACTATGAAAAAGGTATTGTATACTATAATATTTTTAGCTACAGCATTAATACAAACAAGCTGTTCGGGCTTTTTAGATGAAGATACGAGAGGAAAAGTTTTTGATAATGTGCTGACTACTCAAAATGGATTGGATGCGGCTCTGGTAGGAGCTTATAGAGGATGGGCCAATTGCTGGTCTTATGGCTTTAATAATGGTTGGGCCACTGAAATGACATTAGGAGGGGACGACTTGACTTGCCCTCCGGGAACGGGAAATACGCAGGAGTTTGACCGTTATGATGTAAAAAACACGAACTCCAGTTCTCCTACGGTTTATTGGGGATGCTACAAAGCTATTCAGGGAGCGAATAATATTCTGGAAAATTATCAGAACTGTCAAGGTGATGCCGATATTATTAAAAATATTGCGGGCGAAGCTTATTTTATTCGTGCGTTTAGTTATTATTGGTTGGTGAGATGTTATGGTCAATTGCCACTAATGCTTTCGGCTAAGTTTGATTTATCTGATTTGAGTAAAGATTTGTCTCCGATAAAGGATGTTTATAATCAAATAGAAGATGATTTGAAAAATGCGTATGAGATGTTGGGCGATACTCGAAGAAATGGTGAAGCCGGACGTCCTAATCGTGGTTCAGCTGCCGCACTTTTGGCAGAAGTTTATCTGTCGGAAGCTGGTTGGCCGTTAAAGGAAACTGATAAGTATGCAATGGCTGCGACTAAAGCTAAAGAGGTTCTGGATAACAGGGCTAAATGGGGATTCGACTGGGAAGATTCATATTCAGTGCTTTATGAGAATGATGAAACGAAATCGGGTATAAACAAGGAGGATATTTTTACTATTCCTTGTAACCAGTCGAATGGTAATACGATTAATGCAATGTACGGATTTTGGGCTTATCCCGGAGAATTGGGAGGATGGGATGTTGTATTTTCCGAACTGACTTTCTTCAATGAATTTCCTGAGGGAGTGAGAAAGGATGCGACGTTTGCCTATACGGTTAAAACAGCGAGTGGTACTGTTATTCCTTGGCAAAACTTGAAATATAAACGTCCTTACTATAAAAAATTGATGAAGAGTGAAGATGCTCCTAATTATTATAGTTATTCGTCTTCCATCCCGATGCGTATGTTACGATTCACTCAGACTGCTCTGACTTATGCTGAGGCAAAAGCACGTACTGTTGAAGGTCCTGATGCTTTGGCTTATGAATGCTTGAATAAAGTGAGGGAAAGAGCTGGATTAACCACGTATTCCGGATTGTCGGCAAGTGACTTTGTTGATAAGTGTGTTCAGGAACGCGGTTGGGAGCTTTGCGGCGAACGTTGCAGATGGTTTGATCTGGTTCGCCTTGAAATGGTCAATGCTGTTATAGCTAAAAAGGATCCTCAGGATAATCAACCTCTGCATGCCGTTACAGAAGCGAACTATCTTTTCCCCATTCCTCAATATGATGAGTTATTGAATGCGAAGATTAATGCTGATAAATAATCTTTAATATGGTGCAGAGTAGGAGGCGTATATTCCTTTTACTCTGCACTTTCTTTTCTTTTGTTCTTATCATTAAAAGTTGGATCAACTTCTTCATCCATCAATATTGCTTATGAAAAGACTCTTATTTATTTTATGTAGCCTATGGGGGCTCTTAGGTTCTCAACTGGTGCAGGCTGCAGATACAAAAGGCTCTTCAGTTTATATACAAAAGCCGAAAGATGTCAATGCTGTTTATTTCACACCTGAAAATTTTGGAATTAAAGCGGACGGGAGTGCAGATGTTAGTGATGCACTGCAAAAAGCGTTGAATCAGGTGAAGGAGCGGCATAATTTTGGAATTGTGTTTCTTCCGGAAGGCCGATATCGGATCAGTAAGACAATTTATATTCCTAATGCGGTCCGTTTGATTGGTTATGGCAAAAAGCGTCCGCTTATCTTTCTGGCGAAAAATTCTTCCGGTTATCAAAAGGAAATGATGGAAGATAAGGGACAGGCTAATTATATGCTTTGGTTTACCGGGGCAATTGTCCATCCGGGCGATGTCCCGAGAGATGCTGGAGCCGGGACATTTTACAGCGCTATTTCGAATGTAAACTTGAAAATAGAAGATGGCAATCCTTATGCCGTGGCTTTACGTACGCATTTTGCACAGCATTGTTTTGTTTCCAATGTGGATATCTCGATCGGTAAAGGTAAAGCAGGGGTGTTTGATGTTGGGAACGAGATGGAAAATGTCCGCTTCTTTGGAGGGGATTATGGCATTTACACCACTAAAACATCTCCCAGTTGGCAGATGATGATGGTCAATACTTATTTCGAAGGCCAGCGTAAGGCAGCCATTCGTACTCAGGAAGGTGGGTTGACGATGGTTCGTTTACATGCGAAACGGGTACCCATGGTTATTGAAATCGACTCGAGTCGCTCAGACAAAATTTATATGGAGGATTGCACCTTTGAACAGATCAAGGAAGCCGGTATAATAGTTAGTAACGAGGGGTATTCTCCCAACCAGTTGAGTTTGCGTAATGTGGTATGCGATCGTACGCCTGTTTTTATAAAATTCCGTGAGAGTGGGAAGTTTATCTTGGGTAAAGGCAAAGCTTACAGGGTTGAAGACTTCTCTTATGGAGTTTATTTAAAGGATATGGCGGCAGTTCCCGAATATGGTACGCACTTTACAATGGAACCTTTGAATGCTTTGCCAGCAGCTCTTCATGATAATATTCCGGCGATACCTTCAATGAGTACTTGGGTCAATATTCGTGATTTGGGTGCGAAAGGGGATGGAGTGACAGATGATACCGATGCTTTTATTCAGGCGATTAACCGTTATGAGGTTATTTATGTCCCCCAAGGATGGTATATCATTTCAAAAACGTTAAAATTGAGAATGAATACTTGCATGATTGGTTTGAATCCGGTGTCTACACAACTGATTCTTTCGGAAAGTACTCCTGGGTTCAGTGGCTTCGGACCACCTGAGGCTTTAGTTGAATCTTCGAATGGGGGCAATGCTATTTTTTCCGGCATAGGAATCAATACGGGGGCATATAATTATCGAGCGGTAGGTTGTAAATGGATGGCCGGGAAAGATTCTTATATGAATGATGTTAAGTTTTTTGGAGTGCACGGAACTATGGAAGCCGGTCCGGTGAAGAATGAGGCCGTTCATCAACAGAAGCAAGAAATAAGTACTCCTTGGCATCCGGTGACCAACCTTGGTAAAGACCGGGCATGGGACAATCAATACTGGAGTCTGTGGATTACGAATGGAGGAGGAGGCGTTTTCAAAGATATATGGACGGCGAGTACTTATGCCACAAATGGGTTGTATGTGGAGAATACATCAACCGAAGCGTATATTTACGGCATGTCCGTAGAACATCATGTCCGTAATGAAGTCCGGTTTAAGCATGTTTCCAATTGGAAGATATATGCCTTGCAACTGGAAGAGGAGGTACGGGAGAGTCTGGATTGCCAGCCTATTGAGTTGCAAGACTGTAGTGATCTTTTTTTTGCAAATCTTTATCTGTTTCGGGTCATATGGATTGAAACTCCTTCTCCTTATGCTATTCGAACTTGGAGTTGCAGGAATATAGAATTTTATAATGTCCATAATTTTACTCAAATGCGGTTTACTACCGATTTGGTTTGTTATGACATAAATACGCAGCAGGATGTACGTCCTTGGGAATTTACCCGTTTGACTATAACGGGTAAGGAGCCCCGTTTGGAACCTTTGCGATTCAAGCCAGATACAGTAGAACGTTTGGCTACCGGATTTGAGTTTGCCGAAGGGCTGACCAAAGACAGTAAAGGGAATATCTACTTTTGTGAACAACGTATGCGGCGTATTTATAAATGGAATGTGGAAAAGGAGAAGCTTTCATTGATAGCTGATTTTCCGTGGCAGCCGTTGTCATTGGCTTGTGATACTCAAGATCATTTATTAGTACTCTTTAAATATTATCCTCAACCGGGATATTTGGTTGGAGGAAAACAGGAAACCGTCTCTAAACTTCCAGATGCTTCGGGTACGACCTTTAGTTATTGGGGGAATACCGGGTTTACGGTAGGCGTTTATTCTATTGATCCGGATCACCCGGAAGAAAGCATCCGTATGCTTGATAAAGTTCCGATGGGAAGCGTCGAGAGAGTCGCTAAAGCTTTTTATCCTGCCCACCGTTGGCGTGATTTACACGATTTTGATGAGATATCGGTCTGGAAACCGAAAGATTGTTTTGTGGCACCGGACGGAGTCACCATTATTCCTGAATATTATGATCTTGCACGTACGTCTTCTGTTCTTGAGGCAATCCCGGGGAAACCTTTTTATGCGGCGGATGAATATAATCGCTTACTTGTACGCATGGATGTGAGTCCGGATGGTACTTTGAGTCATTTGAATCATTTCGTCAATCAGGGGGAATTTGGGTCTGCCGTGGATGCCGAAGGTAATGTTTATGTAGCCGACGGTCATATTTATGTTTTTAATAAAAAGGGTCAGCAGATAAACTTGATTCGGGTAAAAGAGCGTCCCGCTTCATTGATTATTTCGGGAAGAGAAAATCAGGTTTTGTATATTGCTTCCCGTTCGTCTTTATATCGATATGTTATTAATAAATAAAATAATTCTTATGAAAAACAGTTTGAAAGTTGCCTTCTTGGCGTTTGTCTTATTGGCTTTTGTACAATGCGCGTCGCATCAAACTTCTCTTTATAAAGTTGCATTTGACAGTTCGAAAGAGGTTTCCGGACAAAAATTTGCTTTGAAGGATATAAACCCTAATTTGCCAAAGAATTGGGATGATTATAATTATGTTGTATTGGAATATAAAATCAATACTTCCCAGCGTTTTCAATTAGGCTTTACCACCGATAGGGGTTATAATGAATTACGTATTATGTCATATGTACCTAATGCGTGGAATAAATTGGCAATTCCATTGAAGTACTTTACAAAATTGCCTGATGCTGCTATTGATTTAGCTGCCACCTTTAACCATCCTCGCTATACGGGTTGGATTAACTTGGGAGGAAAACGTTTTCCGCTTCATGGAGTCGATTCGGTCGGTGTCCGTATGAGGAAGCCGATACATAATCCCGAATTGGAAATTCGTTCGATTACGTTATCCGTGGACGATCCGGGAGATGTTTATATGGGTGATAAGCCGGCAGTCGATGAATTCGGCCAATCTAATTTGGTGGATTATCCTGAGAAGATTAAATCATTGGAACAACTGGAAAAGGAATGGAGAGCCGAAGAGAAGGAAACGATGGATACTACAACTTATAATTATTCGAAATTCGGTGGATATAAACAGAAATGTGTAAAAGGAACAGGCTTTTTCCGGACAGAGAAGATCCAGGATCGCTGGTGGTTTATTGATCCGGAGGGTTATCTATTTCTGTCTGTCGGAGTGGATTGTGTAAATCCTGGTGGTGGCGGAAATGTAAGGGATCTGGATCATCGTAAAGGGATGTATAAAGAGCTTCCTCCAGCTGATTTAATGGCTAAATATGGGCAAGAAATCCATGGGGTTGCTAATCCTTCTTTTGGTTTATGGAATCAATATCGTCGTTTTGGAGATCAATTTCCTGAGAAATCCAAAGAATTGGTGTTTAAGAGAATGGATAAATGGGGACTGAATACTATAGCTAATTGGTCCAGTTCTGATATTATGGCGATGAATCGTAAAGCTTTCTTTGTTCCTTTGAGAGGTATTGGCATTGAACATGATTTAATGGGACTGTGTGACGTTTATGCTCCCGATTTTATCAGCATGGTTAATGATAATTTGAAAGCTTTTGTTGAGCCATACAAAAATAATCCATGGTTGATTGGCTATTTTATTGGGAATGAGCCTGCCTGGCTCAATCAGGAAGTACGCCTTTGCAATTTGATACTTAATGGTAAAGATCGGGCTATTAAAGTTGCGCTACAGAAGTATCTGAGAGAGAAAGGGGATAGCCCGGAGAACCGTAAAGATTTTATTTTCTCGACATTCAAGACTTTTCTGATCGATACAAATAAAATATTGAAGCACTATGATCCGAATCATTTAAATCTTGGAATTCGTTTTGGTAATATTGCGGATTTGGATCCTAAGATTCTTAAAATCTGTAGCGAAGCGTTTGATGTTTTGAGTTTCAATAGCTATAGCCTTTATCCTGATTACGAAATGATGACTCATGCAATGGATATTACCCATTTACCGATGATCATCGGAGAATATCATTTTGGAACGGTGGATCGTGGATTAGCGCAGTCGTTGTGGCAGGTACCTTCGGAAAAAGAGAGAGGAGTGGCTTACAGGTACTATACTGAAAAGGCTTATTCACATCCGGGATTAATTGGTACAGCTTATTTTCAGTGGTGCGATCAAGATTTGACAGGACGTTTTGATGGTGAAAATTATAATTGTGGTTTGATAGATGTCACTGATCGTCCTTATAAAGAACAAGTGAAGGCTATGATGGAAACGGCCAAACAATTGTATAAAGTTCATAATGGGACTGAAGAGCCGTTCAATCAGGCTCCCGCAGATGCTCGTGGGTATGAGCCCATTCCTGATTTGTGGAATAAATAAAAAAATAATTTTATTTTTTTGAGGATGTGCCATTTTTTAGTAATTTCTGTTTTGGCGCATCCTCCTCTTTCTATTGAAGTTATGATTGGGACTATTGAATGATTTTAGGGCGTAATTCGTCTGGAGATTCATTCGTATAATTCTTCACCGCACCTGCCACTTTAGTGAATAATTCCTGAATCTGTTCGGGAGTTACACGGGTAGCTGGCCGGAACTGATCGGAATTCATATAATCCAGAATGGCTTTATGCATTTGCCGGGCAACGATTCGCTTATCCGGTTGGGAAGTGATATCCATACTGGTCATCATTAGTTTGCCATTTAGAACTTTGGCTTCAAACAGCATACCGATTTTGCGGCTGACAAACCAGGTATCTATGTTTTGTATTGTAGGACGGAATCCCTTAGGAAAGCTGGTAAATTGCATCACTTGGGCTTTGTTGAGCAACTCCCACCATTGCAAGTCGCTGTAGTAATCCGTTGGGAATTCGCGGAAGAGCGGGTGGTAGTTGTTGACAAAGATACCTGTTGTATGGGGTGGACGCATCTTAAACCATGAGGTATTCCAAAACACCGGGGTGAAGTATTGGACAACTTCCTTGCCATATTTAATCTTTCCAGCGGCTGTGATAAGTACATTGCCGCCATTTTGCAGGACATTCAAAGCTTTGGAATCAAGTGTATCGGTGGTGTAAATTTCACCTTGATTGAGAGTTTCTTTGGCCGGATAGACCCAGAAGTTCCAGTCATTGATAGCGGATGTTCCTATAATGCGCACTTCCAAGTTCAACCTTTGTGGTTTGGTGATCTCGTTAAGTCTGAAGTCTACGCTTCCCAGATGGATATTATTGCCTATGGGAATATCTTTTGTACTGAGTAGTCCATGTGCATAGATCTTGCCGTATTGGTCTTTTATACAGTATGTAGTATGTGCTTGTTTAAATGGCGACTGACCAAAGTGGGCAACTTCTATATCAGCATGGAAAGTTTCATCATTGGTATATACGAACTTTTGGATACGGGCCAAAGGAACAGTAGGGCTACAGAAGCGTCGGAATTGGTCGGCATCAATATAACCTTTCTCATCAAAGAAAACATCAAGTACGCCTACCAATGCTGTTCCCTGTCCGGAGTAATCATTCAACGATAACATTTGGAAGCCTGCATAATCAGGAGTACGCAATGTCTTTTCAATTTCGTTTTTGTAGCAGAGCGCCTGGAGTTTTCCTGAAGCCATCATAAAGTTGTGTGCTTCATTAGCCATATCATTATCAGCAAGGATGTCACGGAAGATTTCAAAGTTTTTGGCTTTGTTGACTCCGGTGTACTTGCGAATCTCGTTGAAGTCGGGGAAGACACACCATTGCCCCATTTCATGCGAAATGTAAGGTTGGCGTACGGTATCGATACGGGAACGGAAATCCGAAGAACTTTCCGGCATCTCATTTTTCCAAGTCAGTCCGCGTGCCCCGGCTTTAACGTGGTATTGATTGTGGGGTTGCCACTGCCAGCTATTGCCAACGGATGCACCTGTATATACCCGGCGGGAATCGGTTGCTTTCCAATAGTCGACAAACTGGCTTACCCATTCAACCCATCGTCCGGAAGGCTCATTGCCGCAGGCCATCATGCAGAATGAAGGGGAATTGCCATAGTATTTACTCATAGTAATGGTTTCATTCATGAGGTATTTGTCAATGGGTTGTCCGAGTCCTAATTTGGGTCCGTGGTTCGGCCAGCTCGGACCTTCAGGTTGAAGGTAGAATCCTACGCGGTCGGCTGCTTTGAAAGCTGCTTCGGGTGGGCAATAGGAATGAAAACGCATGTGATTGAGCCCGTATTGACGGCAGATACGAAAAACACGTTCCCAAGATGCTTCATCCATCGGAGGGTATCCGGTAAGTGGGAAGTCACAATTCTCCACGGTTCCGCGTAACATCGTTTTCCGCCCGTTGATATAAAACCATTTACCTTTAATGCTAAATTCCCGCATGCCGAATTCAACGTTACGGGTATCCAGTTGTTTCCCATTTGCCAATTTGGCGGTAAGCCGGTAGAGTACGGGATTAAATTCATCCCAGGGCAGAAAATGATCTCCCATCGGGAGCTCTAAAGTGATGTCATTTTCTCCGTGATGAAGGACAATAGTATGGGTAACTGGGTAGATACTATCTTTTCGGTCGGCATTGAAGCTGCCTGCAGATAGTGTAATTTTGCTTTCGTGTGATGTTGGTGATATGATCTTCATCCGTACTTCTGCTTTGCGTCCGGCAAGGTCGGGGTAAATCTGAATGTCGTCAAAATGAAGTTTGGGAGTTGTCTGTAGCTCTAGACGTCCTACGATGCCGTTCCAATTGCCCTGGGTTTGGTCGGTAATGCTGTGTGAGTCGGGTCCTACATTTATTTCTTTAATACGATTATCTATGCGGATGGCAATGCTGCATGTTTTTCCGGGCTTGAGGTAATTGGTAAGGTCATATACGTGAGGTGCCGACAAACTGTTTTGCATACCGACTTTCCGGTTGTCTACCCATACGCTGGTTTCGATATGAGGACGTTCCAGAAAGAGGAGGATACGTTCGCCTTTCCAATTAGCCGGAATGTTAATTTGCTTTTGGTACCAGGCTACACCTACATAATGCCGGTCCGGAGTCAGGAAAAACGGGAGCTTGACTTGTCCGTCAATCCGGTATTTCTCCAGATAGGGGTTGTTATAATAAGAACTATCATACAGGCTTCCGGTCCACTTGGTGCGGACAGTGACTTTGTCACCTTTCAACTTTTCGGGCATGGAACCGGGAAGATTAATAGTATCATCAAAGCGCATTTTCTTAAACCATTGTTCTTTAATTCCAATATCCAGACGATCTATTTGAAAATTCCATTGCCCAGACAGGTCAAAAAAATGATTTTGGCTTGATATCGGTAATAAAAAAACGGTTAAGAACGCAATCAAGGTTAATAAATTTTTCATATATAAAGGGTTACTTGTTTTAGCGGGAGCTAAAATAGTCCATTTCAGTGAACTGCTGAATAGAAAGTCGTACAGATATCTGGAATATTGTGTTAAAAGCACTTGCATTGATGTGCAAAAGTGTACGAATATACAGGGATACGGAGGTTATTCTATCTTTTGTTTAATTTTAAAGCGGTATATTTGTAACGCTAAAATCATAATCGGATGTGAACCATGAAAAGAGTAATAACCTGTATCTTCTTTTGTCTTTTTTTTGCTGGAATATCCCGGGCCAATGGGGTGGCTTATCTTTTTTCCTATTTTATAAACAATAGTGAAGACGGTTTGCATTTGGCATATAGTTACGATGGCTTAAATTGGACTGCTCTGAACGGAGGGCGCTCTGTATTGACTCCTGCTGTAGGAAAAGATAGGTTGATGCGTGATCCGAGCATTTGTCAGGGACCGGATGGCACGTTCCATATGGTATGGACCTCGAGCTGGACGGATCGTATTATCGGTTACGCTTCTTCGCGTGATTTGATACACTGGAGTGAGCAGAAGGCTATTCCGGTTATGATGCACGAACCGAAAGCTAAAAATTGCTGGGCACCGGAGCTTTTTTATGATGACGCTTCGCAAACTTATTATATCATTTGGGCAACTACTATTCCGGGAAAGTATAAACAGGTGGCTACCAGTGAGAGTGAAAAGGGATGGAACCACCGTATCTATTATGTGACTACTAAAGATTTCCGTATTTTCTCTAAAACAAAGATATTCTTTAATCCTGATTTCAGTGTCATTGATGCGACTATTGTCAAAGACCCGAAGATGAATGACTTCGTAATGGTGGTGAAGAATGAAAATTCCAATCCGCCGGAGAAGAATCTGCGTATTACACGTACGAAAGATATTCGCAAGGGATTTCCGACTAAAGTTTCTGCTCCGATAACGGGAAACTACTGGGCGGAAGGACCGGCTCCCTTATTTATTGGCGATATGCTTTATGTCTATTTTGATAAGTATCGGGATCATACTTATGGGGCGGTACGTTCTACCGATCATGGTGCGACTTGGACGGACATTTCAACTGAAGTGCATTTTCCGTTAGGCATACGTCATGGAACAGCCTTTGCCGTGGATGCTTCTATGGTTGAATCTCTAGTAACTGGTTATCTGTATAATCCACTGATCCCGGATAATATAGCCGATCCTTCGGCTTCAAAATTCGGGGATACTTATTATTTATATGCTACAACGGATATTGATTCCGGTTTGGGACGTGCAGGAACTCCCGTGGTCTGGAAATCGAAAGACTTTGTGAATTGGAGCTTTAATGGTTCTCCTATTTCCGGTTTCGACTGGAATAAAAGTTATGAGTATGTTAATGAGAAAGGTGAAAAGAAAGTGGGGTATTTCCGTTATTGGGCACCGGGTAAGGTGATTGAACGAGATGGAAAATATTATTTGTATGTCACTTTGGTGAAGCCGGATGACAAGATGGGAACGTATGTGTTGATAGGTGACAAGCCGGAGGGACCTTTTCACTTTGCTGAAGGTAAAGGGTTGTTTGCTCCGGGTGTGGAAAAGGTGGGCAGCCAACCGGTAGTCGGTGATATTGATGGAGAGCCATTTATTGATGATGACGGAACGGGATATATCTTCTGGAGGCGTAGAAAAGCCGGACGTTTAACGACTGATTGGCTACATTTGGCCGGAGAGCCGGTTACTATTCCTACTTCCCGGCAGGGATATTCCGAAGGGCCGTTGATGTTTAAACGGAAAGGCATTTACTATTATCTTTATACACTAAGCGGACATCAGAATTATGCTTATGCTTACATGATGAGCCGTCAATCGCCGTTAAGTGGATTTGAGAAACCTGATGGGAATGATATCTTCTTATTTTCAGCACCGCAAAATGGAATTTGGGGACCCGGACATGGCAATGTGTTTTATGATAAAGAGCGTGATGAATATATTTTCTTGTATCTGGAATATGGTGACGGAGGAACTACACGTCAGGTTTATGCCAACCGGATGGAGTTTAATGAAGATGGAACGATAAAAACATTAATGCCTGATCATCAGGGAGTGGGTTATCTGGCTGTTCCGCAGGAAGAACGTACGAATCTGGCATTGCAAGCCCGTTTTAAAGCCTCAAGTGAGAAGGCACCGCGGACTTCTACCGTGACGATTGAAACTGAGCCTAATGCACCTTTGCCTCAAAAGGGCTCGGTAAAGCAATATATCCGCACGCATACTTATATTGCTGCCAATGCCGGAGATAACTCAAATGGGACATGCTGGATGGCTGCTGACACCGATAGTAGTCCTTTTCTAACAGTGGACTTGAATGCTGTGTGTTATATATCAGAGTGTGATTTCTTTTTTACTCGTCCTACCGAAGGACATGCATGGCGGCTGGAAAAGTCTTTGGATGGAAGACGCTGGCAAACTTGTGGTGAGCTAGTGAAAGCCGAAGTTCGTTCTCCTCATATTGTGAAGGAAATAGGTGAAGCCCGCTATTTGCGCATACATATTCGCAAGGGTAATCCTGGCATGTGGGAGTGGAAAATCTACGGGAAATAAGGTTTCTGTTTGAAATAATAGGGGGATAATTAGAGATTAAGGACATTTTTAATAGAGTATTAAGTTATGAGGCGTATCTGTTGGGTAATGGTTTTGATCTTTAGTGTTGCATCCCTTTCTGCAACGAATTATTTTATTGCTGTATATGGAAATGATAATAGTGAGGGAAGTATTGATGCTCCTTTTGCTACCTTAAATAAAGCACAGTCGCTGGTTGAACCGGGGGATACGGTGTATATCCGTGGTGGTGTGTATCATATCGGGGAGAAGCAGATCATGACCTTTGAAGGAGCGTATGCTTGTGTGTTTGATTTACAGAAGAACGGAGTTTCCTTGGACAAAAGAATCTGCTATTTCGGATATAAAAATGAGCGGCCTGTTTTTGATTTGTCGCAGGTGAAACCCGCAGGTAAGAGAGTTACGGTTTTTCACGTGGGAGGTTCTTTTCTATATTTTAAAAATTTTGAGATAATCGGTACGCAAGTGACGCTTACGGGACATACCCAGTCGGAATGTTTCCGCAATGACGGAGGGAACAATAATATCTATGAGGGATTGGCTATGCACGATGGGATGGCAATTGGCTTTTATTTGATTAAGGGAGCCAAGAATTTGATATTGAACTGCGATGCTTATAACAATTATGATTATGTATCGGAAAATGGAATAGGTGGAAATGTAGATGGCTTTGGAGGACATCCTACTACTGAGGAGAGTGTAGGAAATGTTTTTCGTGGCTGCCGGGCATGGTATAATAGTGATGACGGATTTGATTTGATAAATGCCCGTGCTGCTTGTACAATAGATCATTGTTGGTCGTTCTTGAATGGATATATACCGGGTACCATGAAACCGGCTGGTGATGGAACTGGTTTTAAGGCAGGCGGATATGGAATGCAGGAAATGGTGAGGTGTCCAGAGGTTCCTCCTGTGCACCGGGTGGAATATTGCTTGGCTTATTACAACCGGAACAAAGGTTTTTATGCTAACCATCATTTGGGGGGAGTTCTTTTCAATCATAATACGGGTTATCAGAATCCGTATAACTTTTGTATGCTGAACCGTAAGCCCAATAGGGAGATTGTTAATGTAAATGGATATGGGCACGTAATTACTAATAATTTTTCATTTGCCCCACGGTTGGCAGGCAAGCACCTCATTGATGTCGATGTAAAGAAGTGCACCATAGAAAATAATTCTTTCTATCCACAGGAGATAAAAGTGGAAGCGGAGGACTTTATCAGCCTTGATCCGCGGGAATTGATTTTACCTCGCAAGGCAGATGGTGGTTTGCCGGATATAAATTTTATGAAGTTAAGATCGGATAACGAATTATTCAGGAGAGGTTTGGGATACTAATCTGATGTTTTAAGTGGCATGAAGAATCTATTCAACATCTTAGTCATAGCTCTGTTTTCTACAATCAAAGTTCAAGGTAGTGTTACTTCCGGGCTTAATGCACGGCTTTTTGACCACTATTGGAAAGTGGAGTCGGAGTCACCTGATTACAAGGTGGCGTTTCGTGGTGATACAGTAGATATCATCGCACCTAAAGGACTGACCATGTGGCGGAAAGAGAAGATGAGCGGTACGGTCACTATTGAATATGATGCTTGTGTGGTGGATAGAGCTCAACCGGGCGATCGTTTGAGTGATTTGAATTGTTTTTGGATGGCTTCCGATCCAAAATATCCCGATAATTTATGGAAACGTGCTCAATGGCGAAACGGGGCTTTTTTAAGATATTATTCGTTGCAACTTTACTATATGGGGTATGGTGGAAATCATAACTCTACTACGCGTTTCCGCCGTTATGACGGCAATGAAACCGGGATAACCGATACCGGAAAGCGTCCGGCTGTTTTGCAGGAATATACAGATAAAACTCATTTGCTGGATGCGAACCGCTGGTATCATATAAAAATTACAAATGCGGATGGACGGATAAAGTATTATATAGATGGAAAACTGTTGGTCGACTTTAATGATCCCGCCCCTTTAACTTCGGGTTGGTTTGGCTTTCGTACCACATTATCGCATACACAGGTAACTAATTTTCGTTATCAATGTGTGAAAGACGGAAGCCAACCTGTTGTGTTACATTGGATTGGTAAAACGTCGGAAACTGACAGAGGAGTTAGCTTTGGAGTGCCTTTCAAGGAAGGGGAAGTAAGTCCTGATGAATCTTTATTGTTGACAACCGATCATAAAGTAAAAATACCGGTGGATTCTTGGTCGCTAGCCTATTGGCCTGATGGGTCGGTAAAGTGGATGGGGATGGCAGGCGTAATACCCGGAGGAGCGGAACAGGTGATAGTAGAGAAAGGAAGAGAAAAACGGAATACTCCGCTAGGGGTTGTAGAGACTCCTCATGAAATAAGGATTAATACCGGAGTGGTTACTGCTTATATTCCCCGTCAGGGAAATTTTTTAATGGATAGTTTGGTTTATAAGGGAGTGAAAGTCGGCGGACGAGCCGGTTTGCTTTGTTCAACACAAAGTGGACCGCTGTTGGAGTCTACTTCGCAAATCACTTTCCGGCATTATGTTGGAAAGATACGGAAAGTGACGGTGGAGCGTGCGGGTAAGATACGGGCTTTGATAAAAATAGAAGGGGTGCATTGTGGTGAGGATGGAAGGGAATGGTTGCCGTTTATAGTTCGTTTTTATTTTTATGCGGGCAGTCCCCGGATTAAAATGGTACATTCCTTTATTTATGATGGTGATCAGAACAGTGATTTTATACGTTCATTGGGAATTCGTTTTGAGGTGCCAATGCGCGAAGAGCTTTATAATCGTCATGTGGCTTTTGCTTGTGATGGCAACGGGGTGTGGAGTGAGCCTGTGCAACCGTTGGTTGGGAGAAGAATGCTAGTTCTGGAAAATGATAGCATACAAAAGGAGAGTAAGAAAGAACATTTGCGGAAACCATTTTTGCAGCAACTGCAAATGGAAGGAAAGCGCATTCCTCCATATCAGGACTTTAATCCGGCGAATAGGGATTTGCTTGAACATTGGGCTTCATGGAATAGTTACCGTTTATCCCAATTAAGTGATAATGCCTTCACCATTCGTAAACGTGCTAATGATAATAATCCCTGGATCGGGACTTATACAGGAAGACATGCCGATGGTTATGTTTTTGTTGGTGATGTAAGTGGCGGACTTGGTATTTATTTGTGTGATTTTTGGCAATCTTATCCTTCTTCTTTGGAGGTGGATGACGTCCGTTTAAAGAATGCATCTCTTACAGTCTGGTTGTGGAGCCCGGAAAGTGAGCCAATGGACCTGAGGCATTATGATAATGTAGCTCATGGTTTGAATGAGAGTTATGAGGATGTGCAAGAAGGCATGAGTACGCCATATGGCATTGCACGTACCAGTGAGCTTACCATAATTCCGGCGGCGTCTTATCAGGGAAAAGCTGCTGTTGCCGGAATGGTAAAGGACTTGATGCTTCCGGGAGAATTGATCTGTTCGCCGGAATATTTGCACAGCAGGCATGCTTTTGGAAGATGGAGCCTTCCGGATAGAAGTACCCCTTTGCGCACTCAGGTTGAAGCCCGTCTGGATAGTTTAGTAAATTACTATAAGAAAGCAATCAAGCAACATAAATGGTATGGCTTTTGGAATTATGGAGACGTGATGCATACTTATGATCCCGCACGTCATGAATGGAGGTATGATATTGGTGGATTTGCCTGGGATAATACGGAGCTTGCTTCAAATATGTTTTTCTGGTACAATTTTCTACGTACCGGAAAGGTTGATATTTGGCAGATTGCCCGTGCAATGACTCGCCATACCGGTGAGGTCGATGTTTATCATCTTGGACCAAACAGTGGTTTGGGAAGCAGGCATAATGTCAGCCATTGGGGATGCGGTGCAAAAGAGGCCCGAATCAGTCAGGCGGCATGGAACCGATTCTATTACTATCTGACAACAGATGAACGATGTGGTGACCTGATGCATGAGGTGAGGGATGCTGACCGAAAATTATATGATTTGGATCCGATGAGGCTGGCTGAACCGCGTTCAATATTCCCATGTAAGGCACCTGCACGTTTGAGAATTGGTCCGGATTGGCTGGCTTATGCAGGTAACTGGATGACGGAATGGGAACGGACGGGGAATAAAGCTTATCGGGATAAAATAATTGCGGGGATGAAGAGCATTGCTAAACTGCCTCATGGTTTATTTACCGGAAATAAAGCCTTGGGTTATAATCCGGCGACAGGAGTGTTGAGTTATGACGGCGATCCGAATTTGCAAAACACTAATCATTTAATGACAATTATGGGTGGGTTTGAGATCATGAATGAACTCATGGAAATGATTCACCTGCCGGAATGGGAAGCAGTATGGTTGGATCATGCCAGAAGGTACAAGGAACAGGCTTGGACTATCAGTCATAACCGCTTTAGAATATCACGTTTGTTGGGTTATGCCGCCTGGAAGTTGCGTCGTCCCGATTTAGGAAAAGAAGCATGGAGTGATTTATTGTTGGATGGGAGCAGAGATGGTAAATTTATTCCATTTAAATTGAAGCGTATTCTTCCTCCCCAAGTTCCGGTACCTGTTGAAGAGAATCCTTGGGTTAGTACAAATGGTACTGCCATGTGGGGACTTGATGCTATTTATTTGTTAGAAGTCTGTCCGCTTATGGAGTGACACCTCTATTGGCATTGATTCATTGGAAATTATTTAGTTCTTTATAGCTATTCCTGCGAATCGGGTCAGGGGGCTAACCTGACTTTCTCCCATGATCCGTCGGGTTGCAATGTGTATTGAATACGATCGTGCAATCTACTTTCACGGCCTTGCCAAAATTCAAAACGGGTGGGAGTGACGGCATACCCTCCCCAGTTGTCAGGACGTTTGATCTCTTTTCCCATCCATTTGAGAGCTTCTGATGCAAAAGCTTTCATAATTTGCACGCGACTGCCTATGACCTGGCTTTGTGGAGATATACGTGCGCCAATTCTACTTTTGTAGGGACGTGTTGAGAAGTAGTTGTCTGAAACTTTCGCGGGACATTTTTCCGCTTTGCCTTCAATGTGTACTTGTCTCTCCAATTCGTGCCATACGAATGAAAGGGAAATATAGGGATTTCCAGCCAGTTGTCGCCCTTTACGACTTTCGTAGTTGGTGAAGAAAATAAATGTACCGTTTTCCAGTTCTTTGAGTAATACTGTACGCGTAGAAGGATGTCCTTCTGCTGAAACCGTTGCTACAAGCATTGCGGTAGGTTCATTGACCTTTTGTTTGATAGCTTCGTCCAGCCATTCTTCAAATTGTCGGAAGGGGTTGTCATTGGTACTACTTTCAGTTAGTTTCCCTTTTTTATACTCTTGGCGAATATCCGATATTGTAGCTTCCATTCTTTATCTTCTTAGTTCTGTTGTAATAAACAGTAAAAGAAAGAAAAAGTTGAATCTCTCTTGCATAGAAGATATAGTGAGCCGTTTGTCCTCTTGTTATGGGGGAATGTTAGTTAAGTGGTTTATCTATGAAAAGAAACAGGATTAATGGCAGATAATCTTTGAGCTCTTTTCGGAGAAATTCTACTGTCTTTTGTTTATATCTGTTGATTGATTTTATACTAAGGTTCATCTCTTTTGCTATTTCAGCATGTGTTTTTCCCTCAAAAAAGCTTTTGGCAAATACGATTCTATAGTTCTCAGGAAGTTTCTCGAGAGTCTCGTATAATAACTTATAAAGTTCATCTAATGTATATATACTTTCTGGAGATGATGCATAAATAGGTGCTTGCTTATTACAAATATTGGCGTAATCTATTTCGTAGGTTTGATGTTTCAGATAATTCAGGCAATTATTACGGACGCATGTTTTTAAGTATGCAACAGCTGTTTCCGGTCTGAGTTCAAGTGCATTTTGTTTATCCCATAATCCAGCGAATACATCCGATACTATATCTTCACAGATACAAATATCTTCTATGTATCTTTTTGCGAAAATGCAGAAAGGAGCATAGTAATCTTCGTATAACTTTTTAAAAAGTTTCGATTGTGTGCTTTCCTTAAAAGGGATTCTCATGAATAATATCTGGCCTTAACATTGGCTTATGGAATGCAAATATAGGTTATTCTATTGAAAAACGGCTATTTGACTTTTTTTTTTAGAGAATACGAAAAAAAAGTAGTTTGCTTGTCCTTTATCTCTTATCTTAATTGTATTATATTCGTAATTACAACTTAAAAAGAATTAGTTTGGAAACACGCATCGAGTATAATATGGAACCTGAAAACCTGCTTAGATATTGTGAGGGCAAGTGTACTCCTGATGAATGCAAGCAGATAGAAGAAGCTATCAAGACATCCGAAGAACTTCGTGACATCATCCATAATCTAGAAATTTCATTGGCGTTGAAGAGTGACATCAATGCAATGGAAGCGATTGATGCGAGGTCTGCTTATGAACGAACGAGATTAAGTATAAAAAAGAAACGAATGCAGAGATGGAATACCATGTTGGTAAGGTATGCTGCTGTTTTAACGATTCCACTTCTTTTCACTTCTTTGATATTCTGTTATTTGTATTTTAAATCTTCTCCAAACGAGATGTTGTATGCTGAGGTAAATACGGCATCGGGTGCTATTATTCGTTATGAATTGCCGGATAAGTCGGTTGTATGGCTCAATTCGGGTAGTAAACTCCGGTATCCGATTCGATTCAAAGAAGATAAGCGTGAAGTCGAACTTGATGGAGAAGGATATTTTGAGGTGACTTCCGACAAAGAACATCCGTTTTATGTAAATACTCCTTCCGGTTTGAGCATATATGTCTATGGAACTCACTTTAATGTGAATGCGTATCACGATGATAAATATGTAGAAACGGTATTGGAAGAAGGTCGGGTAAATGTCCTTAATCCTCAGAAAACAGAGCGGTTAGTTTTAAAACCGGGAGAAAGCGCCTTGTATGATGGAGCGACGAATGCTTTAAGCAAAAGAGAAATTGATGTTTATGAAAAAACAGCATGGAAAGACGGGAAACTTATTTTTAGAAATACTTCATTAAAAGATGTTTTGAAACGGCTCGCCCGGCATTTTAATGTAGATATTGAATTCAATAATCTATCTGGTAAAGAATATAAGTATCGTGCAACGTTTACCTCCGAGGATTTGGATCAGATATTGAATTATTTAAGTAAATCGGCTGCAATAAAGTGGAAATCGGAAGAAGCTGTACAGCAGGCGGATGCTACGTTTACTAAGAAGAAAGTGATAGTTACTTTATATTGACCCTTTTAAAAATATTGCCTATGATATAAGAAATTATGAAAAATAAAGGAAGAAAGCTGCGCCACAGCTCTCTTCCATAGTGTTAAGACATCCGGTTGAATATGCATTACTCCCCGGTTGTCAGTATTCAGTTTATTATTGTTAATAACAAACTTCGTTAACCGCAAAGTTATGAAAAAAAATAAATCAGTTATTACATTTAAATCTAAATGTACTTTAAATCTAAAACTTCCTTTAGTTATGAAGATTAGTCTGGCACTACTTTTTGCAGTCGTTTTACAACTTTCTGCAGAGAATGGCTATGCTCAACGAACGCGTATTGCCATTTCTATGAACAACGTATCTGTAGAACAGGTACTGAATAAGATAGAAGAAGCTTCCGATTATGTTTTTCTTTATAATGACAAAACGATTCAGAAGAACCGTATTGTTTCAGTGAAGAGTAAATCTGGTAAGATTCTGGACATCCTAGATGATGTTTTTAAGGGAACCGATGTTACTTATACCATGGTTGATAAACAAATAATTCTGTCAACAAATAAGGCGCAGCAATCTCAGCAACAGGGGCAAATACAGGTAAAAGGGATTGTGAAGGATACTGGTGGAGAACCTTTGATTGGGGTTAATGTCAAAGTGAAGGAATCCACTGTCGGAACAATTACTGATGTTGATGGTCGGTTTGTATTAAAAGCTAACAAAGGAGATTTGCTGGAAGTATCTTATGTTGGCTATATGACGAAAACGATAAAGGTTCAGGGCGATCAATCTCTGAATATCGTACTGACAGAAGACTCGAAAATTCTGAATGAAGTAGTTGTTACTGCATTGGGTATTAAGAAAGAAGCCAAATCTTTGTCCTACAATGTGCAGCAAGTAAGCAATGATGAGATTACACGTATTGCAGATGCTAACTTTGTCAACAACTTGAATGGTAAGATTGCCGGTGTTACGATTAACTCATCTTCGGCTGGTGTTGGTGGTTCGTCACGTGTTGTGATGCGTGGTACTAAATCTTTAAATGGTAACAACAATGCTCTTTATGTAGTTGATGGTATTCCAATGAGTGATATGAGTGCAGCTTCTACGCAACCTACGGACTCTTATGAAGGTGCAGGTCAGTCCGGTGATCCTATTTCCGGTTTGAATCCTGAAGATATTGAAAGCATATCTGTTTTAAGCGGACCGTCTGCCGCTGCCCTTTACGGTAGCGCTGCCGCTAATGGTGTAATTATGATCACTACTAAAAAGGGTAGAGAAGGGCGTACTTCGGTTAGTATTTCCAATAACACAACGTTCTCTGCCCCTCTTGTTCTGCCCGAATTTCAGAATACTTATGGACAAACAGAGTCTGGTAGTTATTATAGCTGGGGTAGCAAATTAAACACTCCGAGTAAGTTTGATCCTGAAGATTTTTTTCAGACAGGTATTAATGTAACTAATGCTGCCAGTCTTTCTACGGGTACTGATAAAAATCAGACTTATTTATCGCTAGGTACTACTAATGCAAACGGAATTATTCATAATAATAATTTTGAGCGTTATAATGTCACTGTCCGTAATGTTTCAAAGATGTTGAAAGATAAGCTTACACTTGACCTCAGCTTTATGCTTAGCTCTGTGAAAGAACAGAATATGACTTCCCAAGGACTTTATTTTAATCCCCTAGTCCCACTATATCTGTTTCCTGCCGGAGATGATTTTTCAAAGGTTCAGGCATATCAACGTTACGATTCAGAACGTAATTTGCAGACACAGTACTGGCCTTATAGTACGAGTTTGGCTTTGCAAAATCCTTACTGGATCACCGAGCGTATCAAAATCCCTAATCACAAGAATCGTTATATGGCCACTGCATCCTTTAAATATGATTTTGCCGACTGGATAAATGTTACAGCCCGTGCTAAAATGGATCGTAATAATGAGCGTCGCGAACGTATGTATGATGCAGGGACTAATACCTTATTTGCTTCTAAATATGGTTACTACTCAAAGAGTAATATCGAAAATCAGCAGGTATATGGTGAATTATTGTTGAATATTAATAGGTATTGGGCTGATAACACGTTGAATTTAACTGCTAATATTGGTACGAACTTTGAGAATAATGATTATCGGTCGGATTATTTCGGAGGTAAATTAAAATCTGTGGCTAATCTCTTTACTTTTGGCAACGTGGATACTTCAGAAAAGAATTTGGCCAATCAATATGGTTATCATTTGAAGAAACGTGCAATATTTGGTAGTACACAGGTTGGTTACAAGTCAATGGTTTATCTGGATGTAACAGCTCGTAATGACTGGTCGTCTACTTTTAAAGGGACGAGTACAAGTTCGTTCTTCTATCCCTCTGTCGGTCTTTCGGGAATTATCACAGATATATTTCATTGTAGTACGGATATTATGCCATACATGAAAGTTCGTATATCTTATTCGGAAGTAGGTAACTCTCCCGATGTATTTCTAGCTATTCCGACTTATGCGTTGGTTGATGGTGTACCTGTTACTCAATCTCGTCGACCTAATCCTAATCTGAAGCCGGAGCGCACAAAATCGTGGGAAGCCGGATTTAACTTCGTGTTTTTCAAGAATAGGTTGAGACTTGACGGATCTATCTATCAATCGCGTACTTATAATCAATTCTTTGAACGTACTCTGTCTTCTACTACCGGTTATAAATCAGAAGTAGTTAATGGAGGTCGTGTAGATAATAAAGGTATTGAACTGTCTTTGCGCTTTGAAGATAAATTCGGGGATCTGGGTTGGAGCTCGTATCTGACCTATTCGTTAAACAGAAATAAGGTGGTAGAGTTACTGCGTAATTATGAGGATCCTTATACGCATGAGCTGACTTCTCTAGATAGAATCGATATGGGAGGTACAAGTATGTACAAAATGATACTGACAGAAGGTGGATCTATCGGAGATATTTACGTTAATACCCTTCGCACGGATGAACATGGAGCTATTTATGTTCACCCTTCGGATCAAGTAGTGGTAACTCAACCTGATAATTTCGTAAAAGCCGGTAATAGTGCTCCTAAGTATAATTTCGGTTGGGGTAATACTTTAACTTATAAGGGGCTCTCATTGGGATTTCTGTTTACGTCACGTGTGGGTGGTGTAGTTGTATCTCAAACTCAGGCTACGATGGATGCCTATGGTGCCTCAAAAGCTACAGCCGAAGCCCGTGATAATGGCGGAGCTATGGTTAACGGTCGTCCTATAGGTGCAGAAGATTATTACACGAAGATTGGCGGAGTTGGTGCTCAAGGTGGTATTGGCGCCATGTACACGTATAGTGCAACCAATGTACGTTTAGCTGAGTTGTCGTTAGGTTATGATGTTCCTATCAATAAATATGTGGACTGGATCAAGGGGTTGAATGTGTCCTTTATCGGTAAAAATCTCTTCTTCCTTTATAGAAAAGCTCCGTTTGATCCGGAACTGACTGCAAGTACAGGTACTTACTTTCAAGGTATTGACATGTTTATGTCACCAAGTTTGCGAAATTTGGGATTTTCTGTGAAAGTTAATTTCTAATCTAACTTATAAATTATAGAAGATATGATATTGAATAAAATATTATCATGGAACAAGCTATCCATCTTCGGAATATCTTTGATGTTATTTAGTAATACTTCGTGTATCGACTATAAGGATAACGTAAATCCGAATGAAGTAACCGAGGAAATGATGGAAGTAGACAACCTGAAAACAGGTGCTTTCTTTTCACAAATGCTACGCAGGGTTGTTATTATCAATGACGGGGGAACTCTTGACTCTGATTATCAGATTGCTCAAAACTTATCGCATGATCTTTATTCGGGCTATATGGCCGCTACATTGGGATCTACTAATCATAACGGACAGTATAATTTTCAGGAACAGTGGGTGAATGCTACTTTCGATTATGCATATACCGGAATTATGGCTCCGTGGCAAAACATTCATAAGATTGCAGCAGAGCAGGGCTTGGATGAAGTTGATGCCTTGGCTACGGTCGTTAAAGTCGAAGGTATGCATCGCATAGCCGATACTTTTGGACCTATTCCTTATGTTAACTATGGTTCTTCCAGTTTATATGACGGATTAGATCTGGTTTATAATAAATTCTTTGAAGAGCTGGATAATGCTATTGAGGTCTTGAGCAATTATGTAAACGGTAATGGAGATGCCAAGCTGATGAGTGACTATGATTATGTATATAGTGGTGATGTTAAAAAATGGGTGAAGTTTGCCAATACGTTGCGTTTACGTCTTGCTATTCGCGTAGCTTATGCTAACCCTACGTTGGCAGAAACCGAGGCTGAAAAATCGATGGGGAATATGTTTGGTTTTATAGAAAGTAAAGCTGATCGTGCTGAGCTTTCGCACAATATGCTGGAATACCATCATCCATTGCATGAAATTGCTTATAACTTCAATTCCGGAGACTGTCGTCCGGGAGCTACGATAGTGGCTTACATGGATGGTTTGAATGATGCTCGGATCAGTTCCTATTTTACGGCTGCCGATGACGGTGGATATCATGGCGTACGTATTGGAATCACAACAAGCAACATGAGTAACTATCAGGGCAGTAAAATCTCTAATTTGAATATAAATCGTGCTTCTACTCCGGTAGTATGGATGACTGCTGCGGAATCGTTCTTCTTGCGTGCTGAAGGAGCTTTGCGAGGCTGGAATATGGGCGGTACGGCTAAATCATTCTATGAGCAGGGAGTTCGTATGTCATTTGAAGAGAATAATGCGGCTGGTGTAGATGATTATTTGGCTGATGCAACTTCAACTCCGGGGGCTTTCACAGATAATGTGGGAAGTGACAACTACACCTTCGGCAGTGAGGTGACTCCTGCATGGGATGATAATGCAGGCTTTGAAGGTCAGTTGGAGCACATCATTACACAGAAGTGGATCGCTATTTATCCCGATGGTCCAGAGGGTTGGAGTGAATATCGCCGTACGGGTTATCCCGAACTGATTCCAGTGGTGAGAAATAGTAGTAATGGAACTGTAGATACCCAATTACAAGTTCGTCGTTTGCCTTATACCCGTGACGAGAAGATTAATAATCCTAGTGGTGTAGCTAGTGGTATTTCGGCTTTGGGTGGTCCGGATACAGGTGGAACTAAACTCTGGTGGGATAAGAAAGCTCGATAATAGGAGAATGAGCATTGTTTAATTCTAAAAAACTAATTACAATGAAAACAAAAATAACGGGTTTACTGACTCTTCTTGTCGGAACATTTATTGTTTATAGTTGCGATACCGATGTGGAAGTCTTGAAGATTCAGAAACTGAAAACCTATGATAAACAGTATTTTGAAAATCTGCGCGCTTTTAAAAAGAGCAATCATGAAATAAGTTATGCTTATTATGAATCGTGGTCACCGATAGAAGGGGTAACCGGGTATAAAGATCCTGCATCATGGGGGGAACGCATGGTAGGTCTACCTGATAGTATTGATATTGTGAATCTCTGGATGGGAATACCAACAGAAGAAACGCACCCTGTTGCATATGCAGATATGCAATATTGCCAGCAGAAGTTAGGTACACGTTTTGTTATGCATGCGGATGCTTCTCACTACAGACATCAATTTACTGTGGATGGCGTTGATTATGATTTGAGCGAGAATAAGGACGATGATGCTATGGCTGCATATGCCAAATGGATTGTTAATCAGGTTTTGGAACCGGGACTCGACGGTGTGGATGTTGACTGGGAAGGATGGAATGGCTCTGATTTGGTAAGATTAGTAAAAGCGCTTAGTAAATATTTTGGTCCTGAAGGGGAGCAGCCGGATAAATTACTTATTGTTGACTATTTTAGTGGAACACCGCCAACGGATATAATACCTTACTGTGATTATATTGTTCAGCAAGCATATAGCAATCAGGTTGGTTTCTTAACACAACCAAGCGGTTTTCCTCCTGAGAAGATGATTTATTGCGAATCGTTCGGTGTTTTTTATGCGGATGGAGGGCAATTGATGAATTATGCACGCTGGGAACCATCGAGAGGGCGTAAAGGCGGATGTGGAGTATTCTTCTTAGGAAGAAATTATTATTCATCCTCTGGCATACCTTATAATGAATTTCGGGAAGCTATTCAGATAATGAATCCTGCAATAAGTGAATAAACAATGAATAAATAAGAATCATGATGAAAACATATATATTTAAACATTCCTTATTGGGAGTGATATTAGGTTTATCCATCCTGAGTTGTACAGAAGGCGATAAATTTGATTATAATAAAAATGTGGCTTTTATTACGGGGACAGAAACTACGCCTGTGACTAAGTTTGTGGTAGAAGATACTCCTTCTTCGTACGTGGTGACTGCTTCTACAACCAACAAAGTAGACAAGGATGTAAAAGTTAAATTTGCTATTGACAAATCGTTGGTTGATGTTTATAATGCAGAACATAATACTAAATATTATGAAGTTCCTGATGGAGCTGTAACACTGGAAAGCGCTGATGCTGTGATTCAGGCTGGAAAAGCTTTTTCAACTCCGGTAACTGTTAAGGTTGTTTCTACGGAGGATTTTGCCGAGGGCCGTGTATACGTGGTTCCTGTTACTATGCAGCAGGTAGAAGGAATGGAAATATTGAAGCCTTCAAAAACAATCTTTTTGCAGATATCCCGTGTGATACATTTCACATCACTGAATATTAGTAATTCGAATCTTTATAGCAACTTCATTTTTGCGGATGATAAAAAACAGGAGCTTTCCAACTTCACGTATGAGATTAAATGCTATTCTCAGGAATGGCACCGGATTGCACGTTTGTGTAGCTTCACTTCGGCCGATGAGCAACGTTCAAGTATGCTCCGTTTTGGAGAGAATGGCTTGGATGTCAATGCGCTACAGTGGGTAAGTCCAAGTGGTAGTATTGTATCCACCACTCGTTTTAGTACAGATCGTTGGTATATGATTTCCTTGACTTATGATGGTAGTAAATTGACCATGTATGTAAATGGAGTGAAAGATGCTCAGGGAGATGGTGATGGTAAACCTGTAGATTTCCAGCGCTTTGAATTGGGAATGTCATGGACCGGCTATCGTGGCTCCCAGTATTTCCGTGGGCGTATTGCCGAGGTCCGGGTTTGGGACCGTGCTTTGAGTGCCGGTGAGCTACAGATGAACCTTTGTGGTGTTGATCCACAATCTGAGGGCTTGATTGCTTACTGGAAGATGAATGAGGGAGAAGGACACATCTTTAAGGATGCTACGGGACATGGATATGATATGGATTGGACAAAGACTGCTCGTGAAGTAAATGAAGGAGCCGGACTTACCTATAATCTTGATTATAGCAGTGCTATAGCATGGGATAGTGACGATAATAATAAATGTAACCAGTAATGAATTTAGCTATGAAAATAAAGACATATATTTTAGGGTTGTTGGCGATGGCTGCACTCTTGGGCTTTCAGTCATGTGACGACGAGAGCTACGATGTGGTGGGTAATCCTGATTATTTCATCTATTTTCCGGCAAAGGGGCAGCTTAATGACAAATCTGCAACTGTTGAAGCCTTTACGGTGGTTTCTACACCTATTGGATATTTCGGTGATGAGGTTTTCGCAAAGTTTGGAGTTTCAGTTACTCGTCCGATGAATGAGGACGTAACAGTAACTGCTGTTATTGACAATAGCTTGGTTGAGACTTTCAATACGGCAAATGGTACAGATTATAAAACGTGTTCGGTTGCAGTTTTGCAGAAAGCATCTGTTAATATAAGTAATGGTGCGTATGTATCGTCTGATTCTATTGAAGTCATTATACCGGAGGAACAGTATTCTAGTATGACTGAAATGGGAACTTACCTAATACCCGTGCGTCTTGAGACAGTTACAAAAGGGAAGGTTGCTGCGACTAGAAATCTGGCTTACGTAGTAGTGAATTTGGAAGAACGATTGATTAAAAAAGATGCGAGTTCCAGTGATATAAAAGGAACTAAGGTCACTGATCGTTCTGCTTGGACTGCTATCACTACGGATACTTCGGTAGATGAGAGTGCGATTGCTAGTATTTTTGATGGAGATGCCGATACAGGTGTACAATTCTCCAATCAAGAGAATCCTACTCTTACGATAGACATGCAAACAGCAAATAAAGTAACAGCTCTTTACTTTAAAAATTCGTCTTCAAGTTGGGGTTCTTACTATAATCTTAGCACAATTGGAGTGGAACTGAGTGCTGATGGTAATGATTGGATAGAGGCAGAGCCTGCTTCTCCTGTTATAGAAAACAATACTGACCAGTATATTGTATTCTATGGTGCGGTTGAATCCCGGTATATAAGGTTATCATTACAATGGATCAATGGTAGTGGTTCATGGGGATATTACTATCGTTATCTCAACGAGTTAGATGTTTACGCTGAATAGATAGATTTTTTGTATCTAGCTAAAGAGGAGGCAAAGATGGTTTGAGTGAGAAGAACATCTTGTCTCCTCTTATTTTTAATTTTGCATAATACTGTAGATTATGAAAACATTCATTTTATCCATTCCTTTTTTATTCTTTATGTGCTTTACTTCGATGGCACAAGAGCCTCAACATTCAGAAAAACTGGTGTTTGAAGAGCGTATCTTTGATTTTGGAGAAATTGAGGAGAAAGATGGATTGGTTTCGCATGAATTTAAGTTCAAGAATGTCGGTCAAGAAGTTATCTTCGTCAATGAGGTGACCAGTGGTTGTGGTTGTGTAGAATTTGAATTTCCAAAAGAACCAATCCGTCCCAATGGAACAGGTTTGGTGAAAGTAACGTACAATCCCGCTTATCGTCCTGGCTTTTTCAGTAAAGAAGTGGCAGTGTTAAGCAATAATAGCAGGTTCTATAACCGTATCTGGGTGAAGGGGACTGTTATTCCTTGCGAACATCCGGTTTCGGAGAATTATCCGTATAACTATGGTAATGGACTTTGGATGAACTTTGAGATAATGGCGTTCGGTAGTATAAGCAAAGGCGGCACGAAAATGATGAAGCTGAAATATATAAATGATACTGATAAAGATATACAGCTTATGTTTGTGGTTGTGGGTGGAAATACAGACATCAAATTTACTAGCCCGCATTTGGTGAAAGCCCGTGAAGAAGGTGTAATGCCTGTTAGATATCAATATTCAGGCAGGTTCTCAACTAAAACACATGTCTATTTAGTGATTGATGGGAAGGTATTAATGAAGCCGCTCAAGATAACATGTATTGGCTCAATTAATTGGTAATACGGGACTATCTATAACTATGGTAAAGGTTTCTATTAGAATAATTATCTACAGGAGTAATAATGGTAGAAAAATAGAAGGTAGACCGTTTTTAAGGGTAGAGAAATTATATTAGTTCTAGAGGAGCTATACAACTTCATAATATAGTTATACGATTTCTTTTTATATTTATGCATCATTATTTATTTTGATTTATCTTTGCATCCACAAATTGTAAAAAAAACATTGTGATGCCTGATACTTCTTTATTGCATGCACAGGATGATTTAGCCCTTTTAAATAGTTTCTTCAAAGGAAATAGTGATGCTTTTACTTTGATTTATAATAAGTATGCCAATGATTTGATGGCGTATGGGACGGGATGGGGTGTTGATCATGAAACATTGAAAGATGCTATTCAGGATGTTTTTTATAAACTGTATACCAATCGGAAGTCGTTTGAGAATGCAAAGAATTTAAAACTTTATCTTATTCGCTCTTTAAAAAACAGGATCCTTGATTTACGCAAGATTTCGGTGGAAACTGTCAGCATTGAGAATCTCGAGTTTACTATTCAGCCTATGATTACAGATGTTTTAATAGAGGATGAGGACCGTAAAACTGTTGAAGAGCAAATTGAAACTTATTTGAATTTGCTTACAAGCCGCCAACGTGAAGCGATTTATTTGCGCTATATAGATGGAATGGATTACGAGGAGATTGCACAAATTCTAAATATGACTGCGCCAGCTGTTCGTAAATTGGTTTGTAGAGGTATAGCACGGTTACGGATGGAGAGTTTGAATTATTTGCCTCTTTATTTATTACTGTTGGGAGGGACTTGGTAGTTCTTTAAAATCGTCTTGAATAGAATTATTAGCTTCCAAGAAATTGCAGGCAGAAATTTATATTCCTATTATGTGATGACTTAGAAGTACTTAGAACGTTTTAACTTGATAGTGCCATCCTTGCTATAATTTTTTAGCGAGGATGGCATTTGCTTAATATCATATACTTTTTATTCTATTGAGTTCCTCATTTTTATTATGGTTCCATTGTACCGAGATTCCGTTAGAGAATATTCTTGGGAGGACTGAAAAAAGAAAAATAGAATAATTACTTTATTTTTTTTCGGAGAATGGGAACATTTTTGAAGAAATGTCGTCTTATTGGCGTAACACTAATCGGAACGTATGAAACAGAAAGATTATACAGCATTCAAGGCTCTGGACTTTGCAAAAGATCCGGATTTTATTGGATGGCAATTGATGCCGGATCAAAATAATTGCCGCTTTTGGGAAGATTTTGTTCTGAAGCATCCCGAGTTGAAGCCGGAGATAGATCGTGCACGCGCTATATTGCTCTCTGTAAAGTTCAATGTTTCAACCTTGTCTTTGCCTGAACAGCAGGATCAAATTCATCAAATAAAGCAACGTGCCGTGAAGCGTAAAAAGCGGCTGTTCATTTATCGAGCCGGTTCGGTTGCTGCTGCATGTCTTTTAGGCATAATACTTTTGTTTATGCATTCTTATCCGCTAAATGAAAAGCCATTTGGTACAATGGAAAATATCAGCGAAGTTCAATTGCTGATGGATGGAAAACGTGTGGAAGTTCCTGCGGGTGCCAATATTGCTTACCTTTCTGATGGAAGTGTGGAGTTAACTAAATCCATGCATAGAATTTCTCTTTTGGAAGGAAACGGTAAGGTTAATCGCCTGATTGTTCCAAAGGGAAGACGTACGATACTTCAACTTTCTGATGGAACTAAAATTTGGGTGAATTCAGGTTCGGAAGTGACTTTCCCTTCCAGTTTTGCGACAAATAAAAGACAAGTAAGCATGCTCGGTGAAGTTTATCTTGAAGTGATGAAAGATCGTAAACGTCCGTTTATTGTCAGGTGTCCTGATTTTGATGTGCGTGTACTCGGTACTAAATTTGATGTGCAGGCTTATGAAGGAGACAGGGCTCAAAGAGTGATTTTGGCAGAAGGAAGCGTTCAGATAGATACTTCTCATAAAGGTTCTCTTAAATTAGCTCCGAATGAAATGGGAACAGTTACGGATCACGGGCTTGTTTGTACAGCGGTGGACGCATCGCATTATACAAGTTGGAAGGATGGGTATTTGTATCTTCAGAGTGAACCGTTATCTGAAGTATTGAAGCGCCTTGGGCGCCATTATAATGTGGATATTTCCTGCTGTCCACGTTGTTGTGATTTGAAATGTAATGGAAAACTAGTTTTAACCGATTCTATAAGTGACGTCATTAATTGTATCGTATCGACTATGCCGATAACGGCAAAGAAAAAGGGTAATAAGATTGAAATAGCATTAACCGATAATAAGAGTATGAAATGAGTTAGATTTTAATGGGTATATAAAGAATGATAAATTCTTTTATGGGATAATTTTTAAAGAAGGTGGATATCACCAAGTGTTAATATCAATATGTAATTTATGAAATTTAAACATAGTTTGAAGGGTAAACTATGCCCTTATGATAAAACGACCAAACTACTTCATCTTAAAATGGCATTGTTGTTGCTTTTCTGTCTTTCATTTATTGTCAATATGGAGGCGCAGAGTAATTTAATCAGTATTTATAAAAGGCAGGCGACAATCAAGGAAGTACTTAATGATATAGAGCAAAAAACGGGTTGTGTATGCTTTTTCCCGGAAGATGTAAAACAGGAAATGAATAGACGTGTGAGCTTGAAAGTTGCTAATCAACCGTTGAAGTATGTCCTGGACGAGCTATTTAAGCAAACGGATTTGTCATACCAGTTGCTTGGAAAACAGATTTCGATCACGCGAGGAAAAAAGGTGGCTAAATCAATCTCTTCAACTGTATCTAAACGTGTTATATTGAGAGGGATAGTAACAGATAGAGAGACTAAAAAACCATTGCCTAATGTGAATATATTTATTGAGCAATTAAAAACTGGCACTGTAACCGGAGACGAAGGGGCTTATGCCATTAATTTACCGCAGTCGACTTATCGCATGAGGATCTCCTACATTGGTTATAAGGAACAGTATGTAACAGTTAATCTTTCTAATGCGACTGAATATAACATTGAGTTGCAATCCGATACACAACTGAATGAAGTATTGGTGACAGCAGATAGGAAGGATGAGAATGTGAGCCGCACGAACATGGGAGTGGAAAAACTTTCGATTAGTGAGATAAGGCGTATGCCAGCTCTTATGGGTGAAGTGGATGTTATAAAAGCTATTCAATTGTTTCCTGGTGTACAGCCTACGGCAGAAGGTAGTTCCGGTTACAGTGTCCGTGGAGGATCGGCTGATCAGAATTTGATAGTACTTGATAATGCAACGGTTTACAATGCTTCACATATGTTTGGCTTTTTTTCTGTATTTAATAATGATGTTGTGCAAAATGTAGAACTATACAAGGGGGATATGCCTATGAAATATGGTGGACGTTTATCTTCTCTACTTGATGTTCAGTTGAAAGATACCTATACGGATAAAGTTAAAGGCAATGGAGGCATAGGGCTAATTTCCAGTCGTTTAATGCTTGAGGGTTCATTAGGTAAAAAGACAAATTGGTTGATTGCCGGGCGGAGGAGTTATGCGGATCTCTTTTTAAAAGCTTCTTCGGATGAGCAGGTTAAGAAGACGGTTATTTATTTCTATGATCTGAATGCAAAATTATCGCATCGATTTTCGGCGACAGATAAGTTAGCCATTAACTTATATATGGGTAATGATAAATTTGGAACTTCTTCTGTTGCAGAGTTTTCTTATGGCAACCGCGTTGGTTCGTTGACATGGGGACATATATATAATGAAAATCTTTTGTTTAAATTGAGTTTGAATGCAACTAACTATCATTATATGCTCAAGTCGGAATTAGATAATGCGAGTATAAAATGGGAGTCGAATATTACTGATCTAATGTTGAGATGGGACTGGGAACATAGCCTGTCTGACTTCTTTAAATTGAGTTATGGAGCTACTTCTACTTTTCATATTTTTAATCCGGGCTTGGTGACGCGTCCCAACTATCCGGACTATAAACTGCAACGTAACTATGCCTTGGAACATGCGGTTTATCTTTCCGCCGAACATAAAGTAACAGATAAATTGACACTTAGATACGGTGTGCGCTTTTCTGCTTTTCAGAATATGGGGAAAGCTACTATTTATAAATACGATAAGGATTATGAAGTGTCCGATTCCATTAAATATAAATCTGGTGAAATCTATCATACCTATTATTCCTTTACACCCCGAGTTGCTGCAGTGTATAAGTTGACAGATCATTCATCGGTGAAAGCTAATTATGCACGTAATACTCAGTTCATGCAGTTGGCCAATAATTCGGCGGTGGGTTCTCCACTGGATTTGTGGTTTCCTTCCAGTCCAAATATCAAACCGCAGACGGTGGACATGGTTTCTGCCGGATATTTTCATAACTTTAAGAATAATGCGATTGAGACTTCGGTTGAGGTCTATTATAAGAAAATGCATAATGTGATTGACTTTGCAGACCATGCCCAATTATTGCTTAATGATAAGCTGGAAGGAGAAGTCAGGACAGGTACGGGGAAGGCTTACGGGGTTGAGTTTATGATAAAGAAGAATACCGGTCGGTTGACTGGGTTCATCAACTACACTTTGTCTCGTTCCGAACGTACTATACCGGAAATTAATAAGGGCAAGACTTATCTTTCTCCTTATGATAAGCCTCATAGCCTGAATATCTCTGCATCTTATCAGCTTTCTAAAAAGTGGAGCGTATCTGCTGCTTGGATATATGCAACCGGTAATCCAACATCGTATCCTACGGGACGTTTTGAGGTTAATGGAGAATATTTTCCTATTTATTCCGGTCGGAATGAGTTCCGCAAAGAAGACTATCATCGGTTGGATTTGTCGGCAACTTATGTTCCTACTCCAAAGCGGAAAAGAAAATGGACAGGTGAATGGAATTTCTCTTTATATAATGCTTATGGGCATAAAAATCCTTGGATCATTACTTATGACCAGAATACTCCTAGTGGTATTCCTACTGCTAAGATGACTTGTCTTTTTAGCTTTGTTCCTTCTATTACTTACAATTTTAAATTTTAAAGATGATGAATACGAATAGAATATATAGTAGTGCATTACCCTTTTTACTGGTTTGCTTATTCTTTAGTTTAGCTAGTTGTACTGAGGAAATCACTCTCAATACTTATGATAGCGATCCGGTAATTGTAGTTTATGGTACTGTTACCGACCTACCAATTCATCAGGAAATCAAGCTAAGTAAGTCTACCGGTTATTTTGATCAGAACCATAATACCAAGATTTCTGGGGCAACAGTTACCATTACCACAGGAAGTGGGACAGTCTATGATTTGAAGGAAGATTCATCTCAGCCGGGCACTTATAGAACTGTTGATGTTTTGACGGGCGTTCCGGGTGAAAGTTATCATCTGAAGGTGTTGGTTGATTTTAACGGAGACGGTGTGATGGAAACTTATGAAGCTGATGCGACAATGCCTGTTAAAGTGGCATTAGATTCATTGACTGTTGTGAATGAAATTCTGGTAGGATATAGTTATTATTCGTTTAACCTCTATGCTCAGGAGCCCAAGGGTGAGAATTACTATCTTTGCCAATATCAGATAAATGATACGCTCTATTCAAAACTTAGTCAACAGAGTTTGTTAGACGATATTACAATTGAAAATCAATATATTGATGGATTGTCATGCAACTACCTTCCCGATGCAACCCAACGTGATAAATACGAGGATAATACGGATTATGATACGATGGTTTTTGTTACGGAAGGAGATAAAATAAAACTTTTCTTTTCCAACATCAGCAAGGGGTATTATGACTTTGTGTTGCAATGTCAGGATGAGAAGGATGGAGAGAATCCATTCTTTGGAGGTCCTTTTAGCAATATAACTACGAACATTTCCGGTGGTGGAGTAGGATACTTTAGTGCGTTTGCCATAGATGAAAAAGATGCCATAGCTACTAAGTGATATCTATTATTGTGAAATTTAAGATAAATGCGGTTTTTGCTTTCAGCCTCTGTATCCCTTTGTTCATGGGCGTTTTGGCTGAAAGCATGGTTTCAGGTTGCTTTCAGCTTTCAGCCTTATCCGCTCCAGGTGCCCTTCTCGCCTGGTTTTTGATGAATTGGAGTGGTTTCAGCCAAGTTCAGAGTAAGCTTGGTAGAAAAGAGACGGTCAGTTAGATCCTAACAGATAGTTTGTTGAGGTGAAGTAGACTATCTGTTAGGGTGTAATAGATAATGTGTTAACTACCAACACATAGTCTGTTTTTGCCCTTGCAATAATAAACTATGTTCTTGGCTTATTAATATTTATTGCTGTCCGATAAAACTCAGTACCGTCAAAGAAGTATAACTCGGCTACTGATTTGCAGTGGTCGAGTTTTTATATTTGTTTTCCAAGCCCCCCTAATCAAAAAGTGACATTTGACACGGAGTC
>Ga0183096_1000115_pt1 | contig 185322 bp, 167 predicted proteins | sample Biomet5_FD_127791 | JGI IMG/M metagenome (GOLD analysis project Ga0183096, IMG submission 127791) | Microbial communities from bioreactor (seeded with sewage sludge) at LBNL, California, USA - Biofuel metagenome 5 (version 2) (version 3) | ecosystem: Engineered > Bioreactor > Anaerobic >...
GTCATTTGCAAAGGTATAATCGTTTTGGTGAGTCATTTTGTTCTCCCTTCTTGTCTATGCAACTTGAAGGATACTTCTGACTCACCACTTTTGTTAAGGTTCTAGATTTTACAGAAAATATGTTACATCAACATAAACCCATAGTAAATTAATCAAGGAATGAGTGTTTATTCAATTGTTATTACTTAAGGGAAGGTAAAACCGCTTAAATTAAAAAATGTTCTGGTAATTTATATGTGATTAAATTTTTCAATTAGTATCATTCATCTGGAAATTTTTTCACGAATGTCCGCTTGACAGGTGAAGAAGGAAGGATACAGCCTTGAGTAATGTTTACTTGTAGAAACAGTTTTCCATTATCCAGAGCATCCTTTATCACAGGGGATAACTTTAATTGTTGTTCAATAATTTTTCCAAGGTGATCATTTGCATCGACAGCACTAACCCTCAAATTTAGGTTGAATGAGCGATTCTCTCGTACCAATTCGGCATCATAATTAATTACCCCTTCAATTGAAAAAAGCAAGTTGTCCAGTTCAGCCAAAGTTAACGTGATGTGATCATTGATTCGAAGAATATTATCCAAACGGCAATTAATTCGATCCAATCTTTTTATATCCGAACCACATGTACATCTGCCCTGTATAAATCGACTGAGATCGCCTGTTCGATACCGGATCAATGGCATTCCCTTCCGGGTCAGCGTTGTAAATACCACTTCGCCCATCTCCCCATCCTCAACCAGTTCACCGGTATCCGGGTTGATAACCTCAAAAATCAGGTCCGCCTCACGCAAATGCATTCCATACCGGTCCTGACACTCTACTCCACCACCCAATCCCATCTCGGTCATCCCGTAATGGTCGTAGACCTTGCAGTCCCAGGCATTTTCGATCGCGGTCCTTAAGGCTGGCGCAGCATGATCAGTCGAAAGTAGAACGCTTTTCAGGTGAAACTCCCGTCCGTATCGCGCCAGGCCTAAAACCTGGGTGGGAATACCTACCAGTACATCCACCTTTTCTGATCTAATTATTTCGAGTGTCTCTTGAAAATCGCGAACAATTCCATGCTTTATAGGGTTCGCCCCCAGGCGTTTCAATCCTATCGCTAAAAGATCACCAACACTGCCGGGACGATCCCCGGGCAGCAAGATCAAAGCAGTATCCCCCGGCTTTGTAAATGTCGACATCCCAATATTAAAGAAATCTACGGTTAACTCCTGATCTTCCCGCGTAAAATATAACCGCTTTGGAACTCCCGTAGTGCCGCTTGTATCCAGAGTGACCACCCGCTCGATCTCATCCTGTGAAACACATAAGAGCTGCAGCCCCTGGTCCCGAATATCCCGAGCAGTCGTAAATGGGAATTTCTCCAGGTCGCTGATCTTCTTGATCTCTACAGGTGAGTTCGCTAACAGCTTCTGGTAGAAAGGACTTTTTCTTCTGGCAAGCGTCAATGTCTCCTGCAATTTGGCAAGCTGATACTCCTCAAGGATCGCCCTGTTCAATCGACCAGATTGGCCGATCTTTTTACTGATCCAGTGATCCAGAGGAGTGATCTGTATTGACATTTTTAATTACTCATTGAGCTTCAAATTATCCCGAACAATAGTCACCCGCTGCAGCCCGGCCAATTGTCGTTGGGATGCCCCCTGTGCCACGCAATTGAAAAGCGCTGTTGGGTCATTCACATAAGAACCAGCCAATACATCTACTCCGTGTTCAAAAAGCACAGGGCTTAGTGGTGTCGTTGGCCCGATCATTACTACCAGGGCTTTTTCGGGGAATAGACCGGCCAGATCATCGAACGTTCCATTGAGGAGAGTGGTTGCTGTCAAACCGATCACATCCATTTGCGGAAGAATTTCTGGCGCGGCTTCTGCCGGGTCATCACCTGGTTTGGGATCAAGTTCTAGGACCCGCACTTCCCGGGCAACTTTTCGCAGAGGTTGGGTAAATGGAAAATGTCCGATGGTCGCCACCCTTTTCCCTTTACCATGCAGCAAGAGAAACTCTCGGGCATTCATTTCAACAAATTTTGTAGGGTCCAATGGGATCAGAGAATTCAATGCCGCCAGGCCAATGCTGACTTCAAGCGGATTCGAGGAACCCAGAAAGGATAATAATTCGCCGGTAGATTTTTCATGTAGGTGACCCATCCATTCCAGTTCTTCTGCTTCGCAGCAGGAAGCACCTTTCATTGTTGCAGCCAGACCAACCTCCACACTTTGAACAGCCGTGTAATACAGGCCAACCTGAACTTTACGCAAAGGATTCGTTGTGTGGGAAACGGATGAGATGATCTCATTAAGGATAGGCATTGTTTCCTCCATCAGTGAATTAGTGGTTAATATTATATAATCAGTAAGGATTATAATATCGTGACGTCAGTAAGTAGAATAGATCCTGATTCATAATACAATAAGACCGTTGGTAAAAGTTCCAAAAATAAAGCAGGCAATAAACTTCAACAGAATTACGAACGAAAGAAGTATTGTATAAACCAATTTGATCGTTCTAATTCAGGTGATTTGGTGTTTGCTGAATTAGACCAAGGACCCATATCGATGATCATTCCTGATGAGTCAGATCCTTGTTGGATTAAAGCGATTTCTGGCGATAAAATTCCAAATTATGAAATGCTGGCCACAAAGATCTTACTGGGCCGGCTGTCTTTACTGTATGAAATGGAACCTTCTGCTGACACAGCCAAAAAATGTGCGGCCGAATTAAGAGCATTCTTTGTTTGGAATAAAGACCTTCCCAAAGCTCAGGCGGATCTAGAAAAAATATCAGGCAAGGCGGTACAAAAATGAAAAAAGTATTGTTCACCAAAGACGAAGTAATAAAACTAATAACCGCCGGTAAAAAACTAATTTTAGCCAGCGATGAGAAGAATCTCGTAGACCTGCCCACTGGCAACTGGATTGCCGGTACAATCCCCTATTTTATGGGTGAAAGCGGCGGAGTTTCATCCCATGATCTTATTTTCGTCACTGAGATTCCAGATTTCGCCCTTGAATTTGAAGTAAAAGTATACGACGAGAGTAATATCCATCATGTCTATGAAGATTGTCCAAGACATGGCTATAGTGTGATTGTAATTCCAGCATCTTGTGATACTCATTTTACCTTCGCTTTAAAGGCTCCGGGATTCTCAGGATTTGCCACTCGACCCCTGATCGGCTGGATCGCGGGAGTAGATCTAAATGATGAGAAAAACACTCCAAAGATCTTCGATGGTACTCACAGACGAATTTTGGATAACGGTGCTGTCGTTATGCACATCACATTACCTACCAATAAACTTGCCGAAATTGATATCGTAAATATCTTTGAGCAGGGCGATGGCGATACCATTACTTTCCCGGAAGATGGCTTCAAAGCCACAAATGTAATGATAAACGGGCAAACCAAAAACTTTGCAGATTACCTTCTCGAAAATACAGTAGATACAAGATTGCTCCTGGTAACCAATCTTTATGGTGCAATGATCAATACCAGTTTTAAAAGCATGGACTTCGCAAAGAAAGAAGTCACCTTCTATGCTCCGGTCTTTGCCGGCTTACGCTATAAGATCGCCAAGCCTGTGGATGATTACTCGGTTTCATTTATGAAAGATGTCCCTGCTGGTGAAGGAGAAAATGTGTATTTTGCCTGCAATTGCATTTTGAATTTTCTATACGCAGGTCTTGAAGGAAAGAAGACAGGGAAGTTTACCGGACCGATCACCTTTGGCGAGATCGCCTATCAATTGATGAACCAGACGCTTGCATATTTGACCATCCAGGATATTTAGAAAGTAGATATGGGAATTCTTAAGAAATCAGTAGTGAAGGAAACAGGGAAGACGGAAGAATGTATGATCTGCCCCTCCGAAACTACGAATATTGAGATTCCCTGTGCACTTCAGAAACACGTTAATGAATTAGAGACCCTGTTAGGGATCCAACAGGCGATCACCAGCCATCTTGACCTGAACAATGTTCTTCAATTGATCGCAGATGAAGCCCGTCGACTGGCTTCTGCCCGGTTAAGCTTTCTTTATATTCTTGAAGAGAATGACCGTCTTTACCTATCTGCAGTTTCGGGGTCCGATGATAATACCTTGATCGGTTCCCGGTTTCCAGTCTCCAAATCCATGGCTGGTCAATCGGTTCTTACAGGTAAACCGATCTTGATCACAGATATAAAGCAGAATGATCCAAGAATTTATCACAAACTTCTCAAACAATATCGCGATATCAATTGTTATCTGACTTTGCCGCTAACATACGGAGAAAAGCCAATCGGCGTGATCGCTGTCGCTGACTCATGCAGCACCGATCTTGAAGATGATAGTCTGCGGGTGCTGCGAATGCTAGCGCCTACCGCAGCCATTGGTATCGAGAATGCCCGCTTGTATCAGGAACAGCAGAATCGTCGCCTCGAAGCGGAAAGCCGTCACCAGATGGCTGAAAGCCTACGCGTTATGCTGGCAATCGTAAATTCAAATCGATCACTGGATGAGATCCTGAATTATATTGTGACCCATGTAGGCAGCCGACTTTTTGACTGTCAGGCTACCGCGATCTTTACGCTCAATCACAAAGAAGGCACTCTAGCCGTTCAAGCAGCTTATGGTATCTCTTATGAATATCTGGATCCACAGTTTCTGCCGGGATTCACTGCTGCCTGGCAGGCGATTCATTCTGGCAAACCTGTTTCGGCATCCAACTCGCAGACAGGGGGTGCCGATGATGACGCAAATATGGAGTTGGCCACTGCAGAATGGGCAATGATCAGCCAGATGATGGTGATCTACCAGGCCTGGATGGCCGTGCCTTTGGTCGTAAAAGGTGAAACCTATGGTGCGATCGTCATCTATTACAGTGATCCCCGGGCCTTTACCCGTGAAGAAATTGATCTGGCATTAATGTTCAGCGATGAAGTAGCCCTGGCCATTGAAAATGCCCGTCTGCGTATGCAGGCCGAGCAGGCCGCGGTGATTGCCGAACGCAACCGCCTGGCCCGTGAACTGCACGATGCAGTCAGCCAGACCCTGTTTTCTGCCAACCTGATCACCGAGGTCATTCCCCGCCTCTGGGACCGAAATCAAGAAGAAGCCCGTTCAAGATTAATTGAATTACATCAATTAACTAACGGCGCCCTGGCCGAAATGCGCACATTGCTTTATGAGCTTCGTCCGGCCGTATTCAAAGAAGCCAAATTAGGTGACCTGTTGAAGCATCTCACCCAGGGTATCTCTGTCAGATCCGAGATCCCGATCACTTTGATCGTTGAAGGAGATCGGAAACTATCGCCAGATGCCCAGATCGCACTCTACCGTATCACCCAGGAAGCCTTGAACAATGTGGTCAAACATGCAAACCCCCAGAAGGCATCTGTGCTTCTTGATTGTTGCACAGATGAGGTAAGATTACTTATCAGTGATGACGGCTGCGGATTTGACCCTGATAAGGTCTCTCCAGACCATTTTGGCCTGAGCATTATGCGTGAACGAGCAACTGCAATTAATGCCAAGATCAAGGTTACCAGCAAACCCGGTCAAGGCACGCAGATAGAAGTTGATTGTTTTGAACCAATTCAGAAGGAGCCGTAATGACAGCCAATTCCCCTATTCGTGTCATGATCGTTGATGACCATGCAGTCGTCCGCAGTGGCCTGAATGCATTCCTATTGGCATATGAAGACCTGCAAATGGCCGGATTTGCCCGCTCCGGAGAAGAAGCTGTCACGCTTTGTGGTGAGCTAAAACCAGATGTGATCCTGATGGACCTGCTCATGTCCGGAATGGACGGTGCGGCCGCGACAAAGATCATCAGGCAAAAATATCCCCGTACCCAGGTGGTCATATTGACCACATTTAAAGATGAAGCCCTGATCCAAAAAGCCATCCGGGCTGGAGCAATCAGTTATCTGCTTAAAGATGTGCAGGCTGATGAACTGGCCGGTGCGATTCGCATGGCCCACCAGGGGAAGTCCACCCTCTCGCCTGAAGCCACCCAGGCGTTGATGCATGCCGCCACGCAACCCGGGCCGCTGGGCTATGACCTTAGTGATCGCGAGCGTGAAGTGCTTTCTCTTATGGTCAAAGGATTGAATAACACCGAGATCGCTGCCAACCTGGTGGTCAGCTTATCCACCATCAAACACCACGTCAGCCACATTCTTTCAAAACTGGATGCAGTGAACCGTGCCGAGGCAGTCGCCCTGGCAGTACAGAATCGTCTGGTAGACGACTGATCCAGTTTTCTGATACTTGAATGAATTTTATTTCCTATAGAGCGATCTTCCCTGCTGGTCCGTCAAATTATAGGCACAAAAAGGAATGACCTTGTTGTCTTCACTCACCTGCATAATGTAGCATTCACGCAGCCGTTCGAGGTCCAAATTCCAGGCATCCTGAAAAGCCATTCCAGAGATGCTGAAGTGATATTTCCTGGCTAGTTCCAAAAAGTCTTCCCATTCGCCCATAATTCGCGGTTTTCCGGTTGCAGCTTCCGCTTTTGGAGCTGACCAGTGTTTGGCCGTGACCAGCCTGGACCTGCGTGCACCTTCTGAGGCAGGTTCCGGTTGGCTGCAGCAACTTGAATCCGATTCCCGGTTTGTCAGGGGCTTCAATCCGCCGTCCGGCATGATCACAAAATTCGCGTGAAAAGAGCAATGTGCATTCTCACCGCCGGGGGGAACAAAACTCTCGTTTTTAATCGCGCCATCTGTTTGGGTTTCTATCGCACGGATCACTTCCGGGATAGTGATCCGGTCCTCATCCGCAGGAGCGGTGGGGTAGCGGCCAAAATAGCTGACCGGCTGAAAATGAACCCCACGTACTGTAGGCGAATATCGTATTGCCAATTGTATGATCTCGCCAATATTTTCTGTGTTGATCCCTGGGACAAGGGTCGGTACAAGCACCACACCCAGATTCGCTACTTCGCAGTTCTCGATTACTTTCAGTTTCTGCTCCAGAAGACGTCTTCCCCGTGTCTTCTCAAAGATCTCATCATTCGTTCCATCAAATTGCAGGTACACGGTGCAAAGACCAGCATCCTTCAAACGCAGAAGAAAATCCATCTCCCGCGATAGTCGCAATCCATTTGTATTTAGCTGAAAAAAAGTGAACCCCATGGATCGTCCCATCGCGATGATCTCGGGCAGGTCATCACGCAGACTGGGTTCCCCACCCGATAGTTGGATGTTGAACGGTCCGCCCGCATCCAGCAAACGTTGATACCATTCGCGGATATCTTCAAAACTGGGATCCGGTCCAATCGCTTTCCCGGCGCTGGCAAAACAAAAAGCGCAGGCCAGGTCGCAGCGTTTGGTTACATCGAGTAATACGCAGCAGGGCTGCTGGCGGTGTTCAGCGCATAAGCCACAGTCAAAGGGACAGCCATTTTCAATGGATGTAAAAGGGTTTTCAGGAGGAGAAGGCTTTTTGGGCCGCATCCATTCAGTATAGCCCGGTTCACCCCGCCATAGGATCGTCCGGAACCAGCCATGCTCCGGGCATTCCTTTTCCAGGTAAACATCTTTCCCATAGGCCACCCGATTGGCAGGCAACCGGGTCAAACAGATCGGGCACACACTTTCTGTTGTAGAAAGCAGGTATCCTTCTTTTGATAAAACGTCAGAAAACTGACCGATCATTTCTCATTCCAGGAAAGATCGAAACCATTATTGACGAGAAGCTCTTTCACCTTCTGATAGGTCGCACCCATCATCTGTGGACAGATCGACGCCATACGGCTGCCATCATCATGCACAATATCTACACAGCGGATCCCGCCGTTTGGTTCTCCGTATTCCTGCTTGAACCATTTGACCAGGTCTTCCACCATAAAGATCAGCCGCGGATCATCTTCGTCTTCCGGTTTTCCCTTCCCAGCATACATACCCAGGAGGCATGCGGCAGCGGTCAATATTCCACAAACATCCCCGGTGTAGCCTAACCCGCCTGCCAAACCGTGGACTGCGCGTACCAGGTCGGTATTTTCTTTTCCCAACAGGTCAAGCCCCATCTTGATTATGATCTGACTGCAAACAAATCCCTGCGCCTTTAACTCCAGCATTGCTTCAAGATCATCCATAAGATCTCCTCGATTCTCCCGGCATCCCTATTTGCTTAATTGTGCAACACACAAAAAATATCCCGGCCTGATTTTCGTGACCGCCAAAAACAGGTCCATGCCATTCAACTCACAGTAGGTACCACCAGCATAATCAGACAGTTCTTTTTGGCCAGCCATCGACCTGAGAATTTCAGAATGGTCTTCCCACAAGATCACATCAAATTTATTTCTTTTCAATATTTTCAGAAGTTCTTCTTTTATGAAAGACCTTGCCAGACAGCTTTCGGGAAGCGACTTTTTAAGCTCAGGAAGTCTGGTGGGTTCACGCGCAAATAGATCAGTTATCAGGAACAACCCATTCTGACGCAGCACCCTGTGAATCTCATGAAGACAGTCATTTATTCTGGCAATTGCTGAGAGACTGCATTCCGTCAGAACACAGTCATAAGAATTCGTCTGAAATGGCAATTCGCCTGCTGTGGCTTGTACTACCTTCAGGCCTGACGGCGTTCTTTCTGCGGCGCCAACCAGTTTTGCAGAAAGGTCAAAACCAAAAGCCGGGTAGCCGTGTGCATTCAGCCAATTGACCGTACGGCCTGTTCCGCAGCCAATATCCAGTACACAGGAACCTTCAGGCAATCCGCTTCGTGAAATGGCAAGTTCCGTCATTTTCAGTCCCCCGGGACGCAGGGTACCGTCTTCGGGAGATTCTGTAAATACCCGCTCATATGTTCGAACATCATCTTTGAGCGCTTCGGGAACTGATGAAGGAAAATCTGCCGTTGATTTCAACGTTATTTATCTTCCAGAGCTTTCTCTACTTCATTCATCTTCCCCATCGCCAGTTCTTCAGTCACCATCACCATACCGCATTTGGGGCAGCGCATTAATTGAACCGGGTAGGAATTTCCCAGGTAGGTAACCATCACTTTGCTGGGCTCAAGAGGCAGATCACAATTCGAGCACATCCAATCCGTTGGGGTTGCGTAATCTTCAGTCTGGTTCATGATCTCACATTTTCTCCAAGTTCCATGCGATGGCTATATGCATTGAGGACCTCAAAGTCCATTCCGTCATGGCGATATTCTACCCAGTAAGTGACCCGGGTGGGTTTGTAATGCGCCAGATAACATCCGGTATTGGGATTCTTGAACTTCTGACCTGTCTTTTCAGCGTGTTCGATCACCTTCTGCAGATCTTCCACCAGGATAAAGCGGTCTTCTAAAAGCTGGCGGACATTTTCACTAAAGGATAAATGAATGGATTCGTAACTTGCCTGATCGGCCATAGCCTCTCCCCAGACTTCCTTGAGTAATCTTTCTTTTAATCTTGCCCGGTTTTCATGCCGCTGTGAATAATCCGGGCCGCGTCTTGCCGCTCTTGCGGGAACATCTTCCCCAAAGATCAGGTCCAATAGGTGGTAGGTGGGTTTCCCTTTGGTCGCGAAGAAATCGCGGCAGGTAGCGCAGTAGGTCAGGTAATCGTTCTTACTTTCCGAGATACGCCTTTCCACCACAGTCTTCGCTACCGCCGGGTTGGAGACCCACATATCGCCGCCGTAACTGCAGCAAGTGGTCTTCTCTCGATTGTAAGGTAACTCTTCGATCCGGTAACCGGCTTTCTGCACCAGGGCACGCACACTATCCTGTACCTTTGTCTCATGCCGGGCGGAACACGGATCGTGAATGGAAACCACTCCAGCTTTTTTCTTCGAGACTCCTTCTGGCAGTCCATATTGCTCAAACAGTTCCCACAGGGAAACAATCTCGATTTCCGGCAGGTTTTCTTTGAAGACCTCATAACAGGTGGAACAGGCCAGGATGACCTTGGGTTTCCCCATTTCAGTATGTTGTTTCTTAATTTGATCCAACGAATTCTTGAATAGATCAGCGCGGCCGGCCCAATCGGCCATCGCTCCGCAGCAGCGCAGCATCAGGCCGACACTTTGAAGATGCTTGCGCAAATAATCATAGGTTTTCTCTACCTGTTCAGGAGCGGAAGCACTCAACTGGCAGCCCGGGAAGAACACGTACTCGCTGGAATCACTGCCCGGCTGATTGCGGGCCATCATGAAATGCTCGCTGTTATTGAACTCCAGGTCGCTCAACATAAAATCATGCGCTGAGGGAGGCATGTGCTTTTGCTCCACCATCGTATGCCGTGCTTCCTTGCAGAGCTTGCCCATATCCAGATCGGTCGGGCAGATCACTCCGCACTGGCCGCACAGGCTGCATGAATTGATCAATTTATTCGCCTGCCGGGTACCCATCACGATGGTCAGGTTGTTGAAAATCGAACGGATATATTTTTTAGGATAGCCGCCAAACGATGACAGATATTCACAGGCTTTGACGCACTCCATACATTCACATTTCAAGCAGCGGGCAGCCTCAGCCACAGCCTCTTTGGCGGAATAGCCTTTGCTTCCCTTCGGGATTCCCGCTGAATGTTTGTTTCCTTCGGTATTCGTGTACAGGCAGCTCTCGAAGGGACCTTCATTTGACCGTGATGCCGTCAGGGACACCCTTTGAATACAACGGTCAACAGAGACCGCCGCGCTCCTGCCATCGGACATGGACAGGATCAATGAAAAGGGCTCTTCCTTCTCAAAATCACCGCAGATGAACAGGTTGGCAATGGCAGTTCCATGTGTAAACGAGTCTACATTGCCAAGCCCCATTTCTTTTGGATTCATTACATAAGGAGAGAACGACCTCCCCACCGCAACATACACCGCATCGAATTCACGTTGTAATTGTCCCAGGGTAACCTGCCCGGATTCAGGAGAGGTGCTTACCGTGGTGTTCAGGCGAATCTCAATGCCCATTTTGGTAAGCAGACCGATCTCAGCATCCAGCACTGAGCGGGGAAGCTGGCTTTCCGGGATCGACCGCAGCCTTCCTCCCAGTGCGCTGGAGGATTCGAAGACCACTACAGGATATCGTTTCCTGGCCAGATCAAATGCAGCCGTCATCCCGTTCAACCCGCCGCCAACGATGGCTACGCGCTGTTTTCTCCGCTGTGCCGTTGAGACTGGTTCTTCCGCACTGGCGCCAAAATACACACAGGCTATCTCAAGATCTCTGATCCCTATTGGCTCATTTTGCTTACAAACCGGCTGACAGGGTTGTTCACAGATCCGGCTGACGATTCCTGGAAATGGCAGGGTTTTCTTAATTACCTGAAGGCCATTGTTGAAATTCTCCTGGCTCACCTCTGCGCACAGCGCCCGAACATCAACATGTAGCGGGCAGGATGCGACACAGGTTGGAACACATTCCTGGACGCATTTGGCCTCCAGTTCGTGCATTTGAAATTGGTCCATAAGAATTCCTTTGTGAATTGAACTGGCTCGACGAAAAAGGGTTTTTCTTCAGTTACTAGTATAAAAATATTCTTCCTTACTAACAATAGTCAAATGGGGCATCCAGACATCGGTCAGTTGACCGATGTTCCATTGATCATTTGACCCAGTGGAAGAGTATTCAAATGCACGTTTCCCTAAACCATAAAAATCTCTATGATGAAATAGATTCTACTTTGTCCTATTGGGCATAGATTCAACTGAATAGGTGATCTTTTTATCTATTTCCTCACACACCCAAAAGCTTCACAAAATCTTAAGGAGGTAAGGATGCAAAAGAAAACATTTGTAATCAATGGCGTTTCGCAGTCTGTTGAAATCGAACAGGAAACGTCATTGGCAGATGTTCTGCGTCAGAAGTTGTTGCTGACCGGAACAAAGGTCTCCTGTAAAGAGGGCCATTGCGGTGCTTGCTCAGTGATCGTTGATGGCAAGCTGACCCTGTCCTGCGTAACGCGGGCAAAACGTGTTCCAGATGGCGCCAAGATCACAACCGTCGAAGGCATTGGTACACCAGAAAAAATGCACCCCATCCAGGTCGCCTTTATTGTGCACGGCGCTGCGCAATGCGGCTTCTGCACCCCGGGTATGATCGTTTCAGCTAAAGCGCTGCTGGACCAGAATCCTGATCCGACCCGTGAAGAAGTTCGCGAATGGTTAACCAAGCACCACAATGTTTGCCGCTGCACGGGTTATGTGCCCATTGTTGATTCCATCATGGATGCCGCCAAAGTAATGCGCGGCGAAATGGCCCTGGCTGATCTTGAATTCAAGATGCCAGCTGATGGCAAGATCTGGGGCAGCAAGTATCCCCGCCCGACCGCCAAATCCAAAGTCACTGGTACCCTCGATTTTGGTCAGGACCTCGCCCTGAAGATGCCGGCTAATACCCTGCGCCTGGCCCTCGTCCAGGCAAAAGTACCGCACGCGAAGATCCTCTCCATAGATACCTCCGCTGCTGAGAAGATGCCGGGTGTTTTCAAAGTTGTCACCCATAAAGATGTCAAGGGCAAGAACCGCATCACCGGTCTGATCACTTTCGCGACCAACAAAGGTGATGGTTGGGACCGCCCGATCCTGGCTGACGAGAAGATCTTCCAGATCGGCGACGCAATTGCCATCGTCTGCGCCGATACCGAAGAACACGCTCGCGCTGCTGCCGATAAAGTAAAAGTTGATCTTGAGCTCCTGCCCTTCTACATGAACGCCAAAGACGCCATGGCTGAAGACGCGATCGAGATCCATCCAGGCACTCCGAATGTATACTTCGAACAGCCGGTTGTTAAGGGCGAAGATACCAAACCGATCATGGAATCGGCCAAGTACGTTGTTGAAGATGACTACTACACTCAACGCCAGCCGCATCTTTCCATTGAAACAGATACCGGTTTCGCATATTTCGACAAAGAAGGCCGCCTCGCCATTCACTCAAAGAGTATTGGCCTCTATTTGCACCTGTACATGATCGCTCCAGGCATTGGTCTTCCCCCTGAGAAGATCCGTATGGTCCAGAATCCTGCCGGCGGTACCTTCGGCTACAAATTCTCCCCGACCATGGAAGCTCTGCTGGCTGTAGCCTGCATGGCTACCGGACGCCCGGTTTCGCTGACCTATGATTATCAGCAATACATGCAATACACTGGCAAACGCAGCCCGTTCTTCACCACATTGAAGATGGCAGCCGATGAAAAAGGCAAGATCGTCGCCCTCGAAAGCGACTGGTCTGTCGATCACGGTCCATATTCAGAATTTGGCGATCTGCTCACCCTGCGCGGCGCCCAATATGCTGGTGCCGGTTACAACATTCCGAACATCCGCGGCATTGGCCGCACCGTCTGCACCAACCATGTCTGGGGTGCTGCTTTCCGCGGTTATGGTGCTCCTGAGATCGAATTCCCGTCCGAATGCCTCGTTGATGACCTTGCCGAAAAAGTGGGCATGGACCCGTTGGAATTCCGCTACATCAACGCTTATCGACCCGGCGATACCACTCCGACCGGTCAGGTCCCTGAAGTCTTCTCCCTGCCCGAAATGATCGATCTGCTGCGTCCAAAATACCAGGCTGCACTTGAAAAAGCCAAGCATGCCTCCACTCCCGAGGTCAAGAAGGGTGTCGGCGTTGCAATCGGTATTTACGGCTGCGGTCTCGATGGTGTGGATGCCGCTGAATGCGAAGTCGAACTCACCAAGACCGGCGTCACCGTTTATGCCAACTGGCACGATCACGGTCAGGGTGCCGATATGGGTGTTCTGGGCACTGCCCATGAAGGTTTGCGCCCGTTAGGAATCAAACCTGAACAGATCAAACTGGTCATGAACGATACCGCTGTCAACCTCAATGGTGGCCCTGCCGGCGGAAGCCGCAGCCAGGTCTTTGTTGGCAATGCCATCAAGAACGGCTGTGAGAATTTGCTGGCCGCAATGCATAAGAGCGGAAACAAATATCGCTCCTATGATGAAATGGTTTCCGAAGGTCTGCCCACGAAATACAAAGGCAGCTGGGCTTCCTCAATGAACACCAATTCAGATTCCCAAACCGCACAGGGTAAACCTTTCGCGGTTTATATGTACGGTGTCTTTATGGCCGAGGTCTCCGTCGAAATGAAGAGCGGTAAGACCAAAGTGGATGCTCTCACACTGGTTGCCGATATCGGTAAGATCAACAACAAACTCGTTGTCGATGGTCAGATCTATGGTGGTTTAGCCCAGGGTGTTGGTTTGGCCCTGACCGAGGACTTTGAAGACTATGCCATCCACTCCACCCTGCTGGGTGCCGGTGTTCCGTATGCCAAAGATGTTCCTGATGACATCGATATCATGTATGTTGAGACACCTCGAGAAAATGGTCCCTTCGGTGCTGCCGGCGTTGGCGAATTGCCTCTGACCGCGCCTCATGCAGCGATCAATAATGCCATCAAACATGCCACCGGTGTCCGTGTCGCAGAACTGCCTGCTCGTCCGCCAAAGATCCTGGCAGCTCTCAAAGAGAAAGAAAAAACCACTTCCACCGTGGCGATTCCCTAATCCGTCCGATTGATCGCATCGATAAGGAGATATTAATATGGCAAAAATGATAATGATCCACCCAGATCGCTGCGTAGGTTGTAAAACCTGTGTTGCGGCCTGTGCTTTTGAAAAAGAAGGCAGCCAGCGTCTCGAAGCCGCCCGTGTCCATGTGTTCGATTTCAAATGGGAAGGCGTTTCCGTCCCGATGTTGTGCTACCACTGCAGTGATGCCTCCTGCGTTTCCGTCTGCCCAACTGGCGCCATGCACCGCAACCCGGTGACCGCCCTGGTCGAGTACGATGCCTCACGCTGTATCCGCTGCAAAATGTGCAGCATGGCCTGCCCGTTCGGTAACTGTGTCTATGATTCCATGACCGACAGTATCTTAAAATGCAACGTCTGCGAAGGCGATCCTGCCTGTGTAAAAGTCTGCCCCGCTGACGCTCTTGAATTTGTCGAAGATACCGCCTCTACTTCTTCCCGCCAAAAGAATTACGCTGCAAAACTGAAAGATGCTGTCCAGGATTATCCTGGATAATCTAAGCTCCAGGTACTGAGCCAGTCGATCTCCCCAAAAATCGGCTGGCTCAGGTTTAATAGGAGGACTTGTGAACCTAATTGTCGTATTGCCATTGGGATTGCTTGGTGTTGGTATCCTGTTCCAATTGATTCTGGGCAAGGTGCTCTCTGTAAAATGGAAAGGTTGGTTTGCTTTTCTTTTCGGCATACTCGCTCTGGCCAGTACTCTTACGATGCTCCCGGCGATCATTCATGGTCAAAAACTGGACCAAACCCTGTTTATCTGGGATCAGAATGTCGCGGTGCAATATCATGTCGATGGCCTGAGTTTAATCTTTGCATTAATGGCTACCGGGATCGGTTCTGCGATCCTGTTGTACTGTATCAACTATATGGCCCATGAGCCGGAAGGTACGACCCGTTTTTATGTCCTGCTGCTCACCTTTATTGCCGGCCTGGTTAACCTGGTCTTTTCAGCCAATCTGATCCTGGTGTACTTGAGCTGGGAGATCATCGGATTATGCTCTTATTTCCTGGTCGGATTCTGGTACAAAGAAGAAAAAGCTGCTGCAGGGGCCAAGAAAGTTCTGGTCATGACCCATATCCCTGGATACGGTCTGTTGGCTGGGATTCTACTCATCTATCACAGCACCGGCACTTTTGTCTGGACGGATCCATCCGTCAGCGCCGCCTTTACTACCGGTATCTTCGTGCTGATGCTGGTGGCTGCCATGGCAAAGTCGGTCATGTTCCCGCTGCATACCTGGATCCCGGAAGCTATGAATGCCCCCACCCCGGTTTCAGCGCTACTGCACTCTGCATGTTATGTTAAAGCCGGTGTTTACCTTATCGCCCGTATGTACTCCTTTGCCCATTGGCCGCATGCCTGGAATACACTGGTGATCACCCTGGGCTGCCTGACCATCCTGGTCGGTGCGCTGTTTGCCCTGGCCCAGACGGATATGAAACGTCTGCTGGCATACTCAACCATCAGCCAGTTGGGCTATATCATCACCGGTCTCGGCCTGGGTACCAACCTGGGCATTGCCGCCGGACTGTTCTACTGCCTGAGCCACGGGCTTTTTAAAGGTACTCTCTTCCTGTGCGCCGGTGCGGTACAGCACTCCACTGGTACACGTGATATGCGCAAACTGGGCGGTCTGGCTTCCCGTATGCCCTGGACAGCCCGGATCTGGCTGATCGCGGCCGCCGCTATTGTGGGTGTTCCCCTGACGAACGGTTTTGTCGCCAAATGGCTGCTGCTCGATGCCGCTCTCAACGCCAACCAGATGATCGTTGTTATCGTCGCCTGGCTGGTGAGCGTGATCACCGCAGTTTATATGCTCAAAGCAACGGTCAGCGTCTTTTACGGCGACATGCCTGAATGGCTGCAAAAAGCCAAAGTCCATGACGCTGAACCCTCCATGCTGGCCGGAATGGGAATCCTTGGCAGTCTGTGCCTGGTCTTTGGCCTGGCTCCCCAACTCCTCTTCAAAGCCCTGGTGGCTCCTGCCGCCGACGCACTGGGTTTTCACAGTGAACTCACCCTCACCTGGCTGGGGCTGCAAACCTCCTCCGCGGGCATCCAGGTTACCCTGGGAGCCGCGATCGTGTTGGTGGCCGCGCTGCTCGGCTGGCTGGTCTTCAGCCTGGTCCGTTCTAAAAAGACAACGGAACCTGTTTCCGGTGTATTCACCGGCGGCGACCCGCTCCCGGCACAATCCACCATGAATGCCACTGATTTCACTGTACTGGCTGAGAATAATCTGGCTATTGCCTACAAGATCACCGATCCAGATCGGGTATATGTCCCCTTATGGAACGGGATCAAAGGTCTGGCTGCCGGGATCGATAAGGCCATCCGCCCGGTCAGCGATAACTATCCGCTCTGGGCAACCATTGCCCTGGCAGTCGTCGTTTTTATCGCCGTCTGGCTGCTTTGAGTTACAGATGAGGGAATGATGAATTCTATCTTGATGCAAACAGTAACTTCTTTGAACGGCGCGGCCTGGGATTGGATCTTCTGCGGTGCATTCCTGCTTTTACTGATCTTCATCGGTCTCTATGCCCGCGCAATTCCGCAGGGCAAAGGACTCTGGTGGGGTCTATCCGCCCTGTTGGGTGTGCTTGTGATCGCTGGAATGGCAGTCGGTGAAGGTATATTGCGTATTGTCCTACTCGATACCGCAGCCTTCGTGGCAGTCGCCCTGGTCTGGAACGGCAATTCTGCCAAAGCCAAGGCTGCTGCGAAGACCTATTTGATCCTGATGATCGTCGCCATCGGCTTCCTGGCCGCAGGTCAGTATCTTGCTGGTGAAAATGGTACTGCCCCCGCCTTTCCGTTGGACAAGATCGCAGCCGGTTTGTTGATCATCGGGTTCAGCCTCAAACTGGCCTTGATCCCCTTTTACTTCTGGCTGCCCAACCTGGCCGAACACTCCAAACCGATGACAACCGTACTGGTGGTTTCGGTTGTGGATATCGCGGCTTTCAGTGAACTAGCGTTCATGCGCTCCAGTGCTCCCTGGCTCTTCACAGATTATGCGGTCCTCTGGCTGATCGTAGCCCTCCTCTCCATGTTCGGAGGCGCACTCGGCGCACTTGCCCAGAAGAACATCAAACGCATGCTGGCTTTCTCTACCATCGATGATATGGGTTACCTGGTACTGGGCACCCTGGCCGGATCCGTATACGGTCTGAACGGTGCCATGTTGGCCGCTCTGAGCCATGCGTTCTGTAAATTCCTGCTCTTTGGCGCGGTTGGCGTGGTTGAGAATAAACTCGGCCATGATCTGACGCTCGACGACCACGGCATTGCTGCTCAATTCCATGTCAGCGCGGTGGTTTTCATCGCCGGCGCACTCGGAATGATCGGCGTTCCTCCCCTCTTTGGTTTCATCGGCCGCTGGCGCCTTTACCTTTCCGGTCTTGAGTATGGTGGGGTTGCGCTGGTACTCACTATGGCCGCGGCGACAGCCCTGGCACTGCTCTACTATGTGCGTGTGATCCATCGCGTCTGGCTGGGCAAGCCCTCTCAGGAAGTCGCAAAAGTAAATGAGCCTGCTTTAGCTTCATTCGTTCTGATCGCTTTAACCGTGATCCTTTTGGTCGTCGGTTTATTCCCCGGTTGGCTTACGAGTTTGATCGGGTAACAATAGAGAAGGGTTGCATATGAATCTTTGGAAGAAACTCATGCAAGTTTCACGCCGTAAATCGCCCTGGATCTATTGCCTGAACACCGGGGCCTGCAACGGATGTGATATTGAAATCGCTGCCAGTCTTACTCCGCGGTACGACGTCGAGCAAATAGGCGTCCGCCGCGAAGGCAGCCCAAAACACGCTGATATCCTGGTAGTATCTGGCCCGGTTACCCTGCGTACCCGTGACGCGCTGCTGGATATCTACAAACAAATGCCCAACCCGAAAGCAGTGGTTGCCATTGGTTCCTGCCCGGCATCTGGCAATGTCTTTGCCGGCAGTCCTACAATTTACGGTTCGGTCGATCAATTCATTCCCGTGGATGTTTACGTAGCAGGCTGCCCGCCGCGCCCACAGGCAATTGCCAAGGGCATCGCGGAAGCTGCCGTCATCCTTTCTGAAGGGAAACAAAAGAACCTTAAGGAGGAAAAGAAATGAGCACCTGGGGTTCCTATTTGTTCGCTTTACTTCTCTGGCCAGGTCTGATTATTGGTGCCTTGTTGGGATGGCTGTATCTATGGTTCATCCGCAAATTGACCGCCCAGTTCCAGGGCCGCCAGGGCCCGCCCTTCTACCAGCCGTTCTTTGATTTCATCAAACTGCTGGGTAAAGAAACTACGATCCCGGGTGGGATCAGCAAACTGCTTTTCTATGGGCTTCCGATCATCTCTCTGGCCTCCTCACTCTTCGCCCTGGCAATGATCCCGGTACCGGGGAACCCAATGAAAGCCTTCCCCGGGGATCTGATCCTGTTCATCTACCTGCTTGAAATGCCCGCCCTTTGCGAGATCATCGCCGGCTTTGCCACCCGCAGCCCCTACGGTCAGGTGGGTGCCTCCCGTGAAGCCATGATGACATTGGCCTATAACATTCCCTTCCTGGCCGCCGTTGTCGCCCTGGCGATCCACGCAGGCAGCTACAGCCTTTCCGCACTGGCCAACCAACCTTTGAGCTGGGTCAGCCTGGCCGCAGCCGTCGCTTTCTTCCTGTCTCTGCCAGCACGATTGAAGAGTAATCCATTCTCCATCCCGAATGCTGAACAGGAACTGGTCGCCGGCGCTTATACTGAATTCAACGGCGCTCCACTGGCAATGTTCGAGTTGAGCCATACTCTGGAGCTGGTAGCCCTGATCAGCCTCTTCTCGGTCTTATTCATCACCCCCATCGCTTCAGGTTGGCTTGCGTTCCTGCTCTTCCTGGCTTTGAGTGTCCTTGTCATCGTCCTGGTGACCATCATCGGCAACGCCACCGCCCGTATCAAACTCAATCAGGCTTTTCGCTTTTACTGGGGTTGGGGAACAGCGGCCGCTGTCGTAGCCTTGGTCATTGCAGTGATCTTATGATCAGGAGCTAAATTATGAATATATTCAATCTTCTCTCACAAAATTTCGGTCATGGTTCTCGTACCCGTAAACCTGAAGATGCCGTACCCTATCCTTCTGGTTTCCGCGGCAGACTGCTTCACAATATCGACCTTTGTACCACCTGCGGTACCTGCGTCTATTCCTGCTCGCCCGGAGCCATCACTATCGATGACGACGGATCCAATATCGCAGAATGGGATTACCAGGAAGATCGCTGTACTTTCTGCGGTTTCTGCGTGCAATATTGCCCGACTCACGCCCTGAGCTTTGAAAAGGTTTCTCCGGAACCCATCAACGAACGCGTTGAACATTACCAGTTCCATGAGATCGAATATCAACCCTGCCGTATGTGCCATAAATCTGCCCGCATCCTTCCTCAAGCTTCGCTGGAACAGATCTACGGCAGCCCGCTTCCCGAAGAGATCGAAGAAACCATCGGTTTATGTGAAAATTGCCGGCAGAAACTCACCAGCAAGCGATTCCTCAAAGCGTTTATCGTAAAAGGAGACAGACAAGATGAATGATCTTGAAAACATCCTTCAAAAAATTCCGGGGGCCGCGCCGCTTGTAAGTAAACCGGACGGATTCTGGATGATCGCCCCGGATCTGAATGTGCTGGAACTGGCAAAAGCGCTCAAAGAAGCCCAGGCCCATTTCAGCACCATGACCGGGTCGATGGCCTCCGAGAAAGAGACCTCGGTCAATTACCACTTTTTTATCAACAACCAGGCGTATAACTTCAAGGCGCTGACCCGGGAAAACAAGATCGCATCCATCAGCAACATTTATCCAGCAGCGGAATGGATCGAACGCGAGATCCAGGACCTGTATAAAACTGAGTTTACCGGTCATCCGCATCCCGAGCGGCTTATCCGCCCCACCCAGTTGGAACCAGGCTTCTTCCGCGAACCGGGCGGAGCAGCCTCGAAAGCGAAGAGGTAAGAATGTCCTACACAATTCCTATTGGCCCTTATCATCCTGCGTTGGAAGAACCCTACAAGATCAATGTCACCTGCGAAGGTGAAAAAGTCCAGGACGTCGATATCGCGATCGGGTTTAACTTCCGCGGGATCGAATTACTCGCCCAGCGTCGTAATTACATTCAAGACGTCACCCTGGTCGAACGGGTCTGCGGTATTTGCTCCAATGTGCATACCATGACCTTCTGCATGGCTGCCGAGTCGATCGCCGGGATCAAGATCCCCGCACGTGCCGGGTATATTCGTGTCATCATTGCCGAACTGGAAAGGCTGCATTCTCATTTGTTATGGTCGGGTGTGGCCGCAGAACTGATCGGTTTCCAGACCATGTTCATGGAGATCTTTGCCCTGCGTGAATCCGTGATGGATGTACTGGAAGCGATCTCGGGCAACCGGGTCAATTACGCCATGAACAGCATCGGCGGTGTGAACCGCGATATCACAGATCCGGACAGCATATTGACCGCAGTCCGCGGGATCCAAAAAAGCCTTGAAAAATTGGTCATCCCGGTATTCACCACCAATGCAACAGTCAAAGCCAGGACCGCCGGTGTCGGCACTCTGACCCGTGAGGATGCTTTGATCTACGGCACCGTTGGCCCCACCGCCCGCGCCTCCGGTCTGGAGCTGGACCTGCGCTGTGATCAACCCTATGCCGCTTACGGCGAGTTGGGTGTCAACCGCGTCGTACAGACTGCGGGTGATGTTCAGGCCCGTGTGGTCGTCCGTGCCCTGGAGATGCTGGAAAGTGTCCGCCTCATCGAAAAAGCATTACAGACCCTGCCCTCCGGACCGATCCGCATCGAAGACCGTGTACCAGTTATTCCCCTCGGAGAAGCCACCGCACGTGCGGAAGCTCCGCGCGGCGAGGTCTTCTATTATATTGCCTCCGATGGCAGTGATATTCCTCAGCGCGTAAAAGTCCGCACACCCACCTATGCCAATATGCCTTCAGTTCGTGCCATGAGCCGCGATCAGCAGCTCGCCGATATGCCGCTTATTCAGGCATCGATCGATCCCTGCTACTCCTGTACTGACAGATAAGGGATAATCCGTTCATTAATAATTGTTTCTCTTACCTATAGCAAAGGCGCAAACCACTTGGCAGCAATGAACGACCATTGAATACTCTTCAGGAAAAAGTGGTTTGCGCCAATCTTTTTAAAAAATATTACATAATTTTGATTTTTACCTTTTCATTTGTTTGCTTTACAATAAATGTAGAGATGAGGCCTTCATGCGAGAAGTGATTGTGGAAATTGAAGCATGGAAACAAGCAGGAAAACCCGTAGCCATTGCTACCAATGTCAAACGGGATGGTTTATCTTTACGCCCTCTGGGTGCAAAAATGGCCATGACACCGCAAATGGAGATCGCCGGTTCAGTGACAGGCGGTTGTATCGAAGGGGCTGTTTACCAAGAAGGTCAGACCGCTATCAAATCCATGCAGCCAAAATTGCTGCATTACGGTGTGGTTGGAGATCAAAAACCCTGGGATATCGGGTTGAGTTGCGGCAGTTCATTGGATGTATTTGTCGAGTCTCTGGATTCTCCAGCCTGGAAGGAAGTATATCCATTTGTTCTCGAATGCCTGCAAAAGCAATACCTTGCATCTGTTGCCACAGTGATCAGCGGGCAATTTTTTGGAAATAAATTAATGCTCTGGCCGGACGGTCGTTCGGTCGGATCTCTGGGCAATTCCGAATTGGATAAGAAGATCCAGAATTTCATGCAGGAGCGGATGCTCAAACAGGAAGCAGATTGGACCACTCTTGAGATCAATCATGAACCAGTTGAAGTATTTGTGGATGTCCTGGTTCCAGAACCCCGCCTCATTGTGGTCGGAGCCAGCCATATTGCCATTCCCCTGGTCTCCCTGGCAAAAGTGCTCGGGTATCACACCATCGTGATCGATCCCCGCGAGGCCTTCGCGACTACAGCCCGACTCCCTGAAGTGGATGAATTGATCATCGACTGGCCCTCAACCGCCCTGGAAAAGATGCACCTGGATGAAATGTGCTATCTGGCCGCGATCAGCCACGATGAGAAATTGGATAATCCCGCCCTGGCAGTCGCTCTCCGCTCCTCCGTGCGTTACGTAGGGGTACTGGGCACACGCAAAAATATCGAAAAACGCAAGAACGAACTTCGCGATCTGGGGGTCACCGAAGATCAACTCAAACATCTGTGTGCCCCGATCGGGGTTCCGCTTGGCGCTGAATCCCCGGAAGAGATCGCGCTTTCGATCCTGGGCGAGATGGTCGCTGCCCGGCATCAATTCAAGCTCAATAAAGAATGATGATGGAATCCGCTTTCCCCCCAAGATCAAATATAGCCGGGATCATCCTGGCTGCCGGCGGTGCCTCACGCATGGGCCTGCCCAAGCTAATGCTTCCCTGGCATGGTCAGCCCTTGATCCGTCACACGGCGCAAGTCGCCATAGAATCAGGATTAGACCCGATCATTGTAGTTACAGGATCAAACGCATTTGAGATCTCCACAGCCCTGTCGGAATGCGAAGTCCAGCTTGTCCACAATCCGGATTGGAATAATGGTCAAAGTACCTCAGTAAAACAGGGGGTCAATTCCCTGCCGGAGCAGACCCGGGCCGTCGTTTTTTTGCTTGGCGACCAGCCCTTTGTTTCTGTTGACCTGCTGCAGGCACTGGTCACCCGATACCTGGAAACCTCCCCAAAGATCCTTGCTCCCTTTGTGAATGGAAAAAGGTCCAACCCGGTGATCTTTGATCGCTCCGTGTTCGCGCTTTTCCAACAACTTGAGGGCGATAAAGGAGCGCGAGGCCTTTTTGAACAGTATCCCCCGGCTGCCCTGCCCTGGTCAGATGAGCGAATTCTTCTGGATATCGATACCCCCGAAGATTATCAGAACCTGCAAAATAAATAAACAAAATACAAACAGGGCTGCATTTTTAATGGCAGCCCTGTTTGAGGAGAAAGAGATAGAAGAAATGAACTATCTCGCGGGAACTTCACGGCAATCCTGACCATAGCAGCGGGCTTCTTCCTGCTTCTTTTTGTTCTTTTCAAGCCAGCTAAAAAAGGTCTCCGATCGTACAGGTTCATTCATTTTCCAACCTGTTTCCTCGGTGAATACATCCTCAAAGCGGTTCATCATCCGTCTGGCATCCTCAATTTCCATTGCTCTTTCCCATTCGAGCATCGAGTTGATCATACTGATCTGATTCATAATAATCCTCCTAATTATGCAACCGGTTGTATTTCATTGCAAAAAAAATTTCACTTATCAGCTTAAGCTGATTCACGCACGACCAATTCCACTGGAATGGTCACATGGCTCACCAGTCCAGTTTGAATATACTGGACCAGGTTTTGCGCCAACAACTTCCCTGCCATGGCGATCTTTTGACTGATCGTAGTCAGCGGCAGGTTGTTATACGCGGCAATCGTTAGATCATCATATCCAACCACCGCGATATCTTCAGGAACACGTTTCCCAAATTTCTGGATCACATTGATCGCTCCGATGGCCATCAGGTCGCTGTTCACAAACACCGCATCCACATCCGGCCGCTGCTGTAATAGCTGCTCCATCGCAATCTTACCGGAGGCGTGAGAGTAATCGCCGTGGACCATCAAGGATGGGTCCATTCCAACACCGGCTGCTTCCATCGCGGAACGGTACCCTTTCATTCGATGTTGAACTTCGATCTCATCCGCCGGTCCGCCGATGAAACCTACATTCTTTCTACCCGATCGGATCAGGTATTCCGTAGCGATCTTGCCGCCTTTGACATCATCCCCGGCCACAGAACAGCAATCATAATCCTCCGGCGGGAATCCCCACACAATGAATGGAGCCTGGGCATCAGCCAACGTCTTGACATGCTTGATCTTCCGGCATGAGGTCATCAAGATGAACCCATCCACTCTGCCGCTGTCCAGATACTCGTGCGCCCAGCGAGTATCTCCCGGCTTGACGTGAATGACCAGAAGGTCGTATCCCAGCCCGTAAAGGCCATTGCTGATGCCTCCCATGATCTCCAATCCAAACAGGTCCTCAATAGAGAAGTATTCGTTGTAATACGCATGGGTGACAAAGGCGATGGTCTTGGATTGCTTGATACTCAGGGAACGCGCCGATTGATTGATACAAAAATCGTTCTCTGAGGCGATCTTTTTGATCAGGTCCTTTGTCTCCTGCTTTACCAGAGAGCTGTCGCTTAACGCTCTGGAAACCGTCGATTTGGAGACGTTTGCCAGCCGTGCGATATCCTCAATGGTTTTTACAGTTTTTTCGCCCATGTTTTCTCTCTATTTATTGCAACCGGTTGCATTATAGCATTTTCCAAAACCAATGTCAATAGGGTATTTTCACCCAAAATCAATAAGAAACCCGATTTTCAACAAACCGGGTTTCCTTCGATCTCATAATATTGCGAAATGAACAAGTTCACATCTTTAGCCGTTTGGCAGCATCATCACCTTTTTCACAGTCGGGTCATGCGCTTCGATCATTTCCAGGGCTTTAGGCAGGTCCTTCAACGGTAAATGATGGGAGATCAGCTCTGTCACCTTAATTTGTCCCGATTGAAGCAGTCCAACAGCCTGATATGAATTACGCACAGAAGTATAAGAAGAGAGAATTGTGAGCCCTTTTTGGAAGATCTTGAAGGCCTCTACTTCCAGGTTCTTCCCTGCGGGCGGTACCCCAAATAGCAGTACAGTGCCGCCGCTGCGGACGAAATCAATTGACCGGTTCATGACCGGGAGAACTCCGGTGGCATCGATAACCACATCATAATAATTTAGCTTGAGTTCATCCATTGAAGCAGCTACATGGTCCGCTCCAAGTTTGACCGCCAACGCTGCTCTGCCCGGGTTATTTTCAAGAACAGTGATCTGTGCAGCTCCTTGAATGTGGGCCATTTGCAGCATCAGATCACCAATTGGTCCTGCGCCAAGGATTGCCACCTTGTCAGCCAGCTCGATATGGGTTCGCTCGATCCCATGGATCACACACGAAAGCGGTTCCACAAAAGCCGCCTGATCAAAAGGCAGTTCACCAATATCGAAAACCGCCTTTTCAGGCACAGCCACAAATTGTTCCATACCTCCTGGCAATGTGACACCGGTCGCTTTCCAGTTCAGGCAAAAGTTCTGCCGGTTATTCAGGCAGGGCTCGCAATTGTCGCAGCTGATATTCGGTTCTACCGCTACACGGTCACCAGGCTTGAAACGCTTGACTTTGCTGCCGACAGCGCTGATCACGCCGGAAAACTCGTGCCCCGGAATGACCGGATAATCGCCCAGGTATTCTCCTCGGAAAATATGCACATCCGTTCCGCAGATGCCGCTGGCCATTACCTTGATCAGCACTTCATCTGCCGCCGGTTCTGGAATTTCCCGTTCGGTGACCACGATCTCTCTTGGTTTATTGATCACAACGCATTCCATTTCCGTTCTCCTCTCTTCTAGAAGCCGGAATTTCTGACAATAATGGATCGCATAAAATTATCCCGCGCAAAGATATGGTCGGTTGTATCTTTATCCAACCTGGTGCCGGTTACCGAACTTGAACTGCCATCAGAATAATGGATCTCAATTCCATCCACCTTACCGCTCTCGAGAAGTACCGGCACCTGGCAAATCGAATATGCCAGGGTACCAGCCTGCAGAGGGATCTCCTGCCATTGGTTCAGAACATCCAGGTAACGATAGGTGGAGGGGGATTTCAGCAGTTCGTTCCGGTCAAAGAGCAAAAAATCGAATGCAATGCAGCCGTCCACCACGGTGAATCCCAACTCTGCCTGGCGTGCCAGGATCTCCTCTTTCACCATCCCGGACATTCCCGGCTGCTTGGCACCCTGCCCCGCCGGAGTGTGTGAATATGGATCTGTCGGGAAAGCGCCGTACAATTGCGGAGATTTATTGAAGCATTGCCCGGCTCGAATATCTTTATAAAACTCGATCAATTTAGCGGTTGAAGACTCATTACGAGTTCGTTGGATGGTCTCCTGCACTGCCAACAGCAGCTTGGATACCATATGCCAATAGATGCTTCCTAATCCTTCAAACGCAAAGAATGTGCCGGACCGTCCGGTAAATTGATCATGATGGAAGGTCTGCTCAAACACACGGGCGATCTTCTCTGTATCCTGCTCGACCAGGCTGCTAAATTCCGGCTTCCCTTTAAGCTCATCAAGGGTTTTTCTTACGTCATTGAAATTATGGAAAGCACCTGCAAAATGATAATTTCCGGCCTGATCGACAGTCATCAGGCTGCCATTTCCAGCTTTTTGCAGCGCATTCACCAGGGGAATATCTTTCACCTGTTCCGGGGTGACTGTGTTCTTTTCGACGAACCCTTTCACTTTGTGGTTCGGGTAAAGGATGTAAGTATGCTGATCTTCACGGAACAATTGACTTCCGCGCATGCTGGTCAGCAAGGCCAGCGATTCTTCTCCCGAAAGGAATTCGCTGGATAGTACCGCAACCTGCCCTTCCAGCATTTCATATAAGGTTGAGACTCTGGCTGATTTTCCATCTACATGCAATGTATTATAGGAATTGAACAACCCGTCGCTTCTACGATTGGCTTTCAGCGTATGATCGATGAACTTCATGATCGTATTCAAGAAGGCAACTAAATCGGTCTTACTGATCTCGGCATTCTTTCCAGACAATCCAGCCTGATAATAATTCCAACGGTAGTCGCTGCCCGCTTTTCCAAGCTGCTCCATAAGAGTGAATCGTTCAGTATCGGAGATCTTTCCCTGGATCAACGGCAAAGCATCCATAAAGAGGCTGCTGATCTTCTTGAAGAACTCTTCCACTTCGGAATGTACTGTCATCGAACCAGTCTTGCTTTCAGCCAGCAGGTCCCGGACAAATACCACATAGCGGCGCATATACGCCAACGTAACCACTGAAAGACCTTTTCCAACCAACGCGTTGTTGGCATCATTCCATTCCGGGCGTTGGGTGGTCATCCAGATGCCGCCTTCCGGCACAAAATTCACCAGCTTTGCAAGCAGCAAGGTCAATAACTTCTCGGTCAATGACCCATAAAGGATCCCGTCATTCGCCTGATGAACGAGCTTACCGTCATTTCCTTCTGACGCCACCCGTTTTTGAATATGCTTTTCCAGGTCCCAATCAAAATCGATCGAATTATAGGGGTCGCTGAGAATATCGCCAAACGGCTTGATGCGGTAAGGCACATCCGCGTAACTGAAAACCGGGGTGGTCAGTGCTTCTTCCAGAAAATCAGGATGGATCCTGCGGCTGATCTCCATCAGTTTCAAAAGGTAGATGATCTGATGATCACTCCAGTAGCCAATATTCGCCCAGGGATTACCCGGTTCGGGGATCTCCCAGTCGATGCCGCGACGCGTCACCCGGTACGGATTATATCCATCCACTGTCGTGGCATTGAGGAAGGTGAAGATCATACTTTCGGTATATTCAGGGTAAGAATAGGCCAGGGCTTCCCAGTTCTGGAAGATATCCCGCCAGTTGCCTTCATAATCCAACTGCTGAGAACCATCCTTCTTCCTGATGTTGATCGAGAACCGGTTCCAGGGACGGCTAGGGTCACCGTGGCGGCGTGAGAATGCCAGGGGTAGATACCCGCTCGCTAGCCGGATCAGATCAGCGGATCCATCCGCCTTCGCCCGTGCCCGCAGTTCCTGCACAGAGATCTCAGCAGGCAGTGCTTTGAAAAATGAGGCGTGTTCTTTTAGTGCTTTCTTGTTGAGTCCTGAAACATAACTGGTGAAATCTGAACTGCTTACCAGGTATTGGCCGGGGAAATAGCCGCCGCGCATTTCATTGAACATCACATTGGCAAAATGATGCGCTGTATGGATCGGGCGGTCTGTTACCTGTAGTCCATCAGCACTGGCGATGATCTTGTTCAGACTTTCAGTGTTGGCTGCCAGGTCGCTTTCGATCATGGCGGGTAGATCGGCGCCATTTTCTTTCATTAGTCTGGATAGATCAACGACTGCCGCGGCATCCTGGTCCACATCCGCGATCACGTGCCAGGTTGCTTCCCTGCCAGCATCCAGGTCCACGACGGCGTGCGTAAAATAAGATCCCCTCTGACCGCGGACCTCGTTTTCAGTGGTTACACCCTTGCCAGCTCTGAAATCGTCCACCTGCTGTGAAGAGAGAAGAATGTGGTCTGCTTTCAAACCGGTCTGCCATACTACTGTACACAATAACGATTCGCTAGGTTCGGCTAGATCGGTCAGGTACGAATTCAACGTAAATATTCCCATGCCGAGCTCAGGATCAAGTTCATTGCGTTTATATGCATCCAGCAAGGTGCTGAACACATTTTGCTGCTGGTCCGATACATTGGCGGGCAGGACATTCTGCATACCGTCCAATACTTCTACACGGCAGGGTTGACCCGAGTTATTTGAAAGCCAGCTGCTTTTCACAAAACCAAACCGGTCCCCCGTCCGCCATGAATAAAAGTACGTGACATCCAGGCTGTGGTTGACCTCTTCAAATAAGAGCACATTTCCGGGAATATTCTTATAGAGGTTTCGTTCGACGTCATAAACGCCCTGCAGTCTGTCAGAGAATGGTTCCCAAAGGAATTTCTTCTCTCCCCGTCTTACCAGGAACAGCGCCTTGGCGCCTGTGTTTTCAAAGTTTTCTGTAAGTTTATCCACAGTGTAATATGGAAAAAGAGCATGCCCCGCATTGATCCGGCCAGCCGACAATCCGCCAGTGGAGGAGATAAACATCCAGTGATTGGAGCTGCTGACCAGGCTCATAAAGAAAGGGTCCATGGAATCGTAATTGGAGATCTTATAGAATTCCTCGCCCAGCAAATGAACATATTCTCCGGTCACTGATCTCTTCTGTGCCTTTTGCCTGGTTTCTCCGATATATGTTGGGGGAATGGTTGAAGTCATTCGGTCTCCTTATAAGATTGTTTTGTATAAGTATTGCTTTATGGTCGATCCAAATTGTCCACACTTCGCTTACTTCCATTCAAGCAGGTTGAAATCATTTTGAAAGGATGGAAATAATCGAATTATGAACAACCTGCAAACGGATTATGCCTTTTAACGGACCAATTATTATTTGTTCGAAATTTAGTAACCCGCAAGAAATAATTACACTTCAAATCGCAGTCGATTCCCGGACCAATCTTTTCAGATCGGCCCGGGAAAGTATTGATTTGCTATAAATAATCAGGCGATCTATTTCATCGCATGCGCCTGCTTGAGCAGGTCAGTGATCAGGTCGTCCGGGTGTTTCTCCAGCGCCTGCGGGAAGAACATCAACACACTGTAGAGAGGCATTGAAGAGAACATGGTCATAATATCCATTCCGACCGAATTATCAGTACCATAACGTTCATTATCGCCGCCAAAAGCTTTGCGCGACATCTCTGCCATCTTCTCCAGAATCGGCCCGACCAGCAATTTTCCTCTGCGATCACTCATCCATTCGGCGATCGTGGATTCCTTGTCAAGAATGCACGGGAGATCAAGAGTCGATTTCAAGGTCACAGTAACGGATCCACGAATATCCGCTGCGGAGGCACCTACCAGGAGATCAAAGCCGCCGTCCTCAGTGATCCACTGCTTATATTCCGGGTGATAAAAAGCAAACGCGCGGAAATCTAATGGGATGGAGACGGTCTTAGTCTCACCCGGCTTCAGTTCCACTTTCGCAAAACCTTTGAGTTCCTTCTCCGGCCGGACCAGGCTGGATTTCTGATCGTGAACGTATAACTCAACGATCTCTTTTCCAGTCAATTTGCCGGTGTTGGTGACATCTACTGAAACTGTTACACCATCGACATCTTTGAAACTACTGCTGGATACCTTGATATTGCTGTATTTGAAATTGGTATAGCTCAAACCATAACCAAACGGGAAAAGCACCGGCATATGTTTGGCATCGTAATAACGATAACCGATAAACATTCCCTCACCGTAATTTACAGTGCCAGTTTCGCCCGGCCAATTGAGGTATGAAGGAGTATCTTCCAGCTTGCACGGGAATGTCTCAGCCAGTTTACCGCTGGGGTTCACTTTACCGGTCAGAATATCGGCAATGGCAGCTCCGCCTGCTTCACCCATCATGTAGCTTTCCAGCACCGCAGCCACATCCCCGATCCAGGCATCCATCGCCACAGGGGATCCATTGTTCAATACCACTACAGTGTTGGGTTGTACTTTCGCGACTGCCTTAATCAGGGCAATCTGCTGATCGGTCAGGTTAAGATCTTCGCGGTCATATCCTTCCGATTCTTTAAATGTCGGTAAGGCGATGTACAACACAGCAACATCGGAACCTTTTGTGACCTTCACAGCCTCATCGATCATTTCCTGCCGGCTGCTGTTGTCTGTCGGGTACCCTTCAGCATAGGCAAATTCCGCATCCCCCAAACGCTGTTTCAATTCATTGAATGGCACGGCAGTTTTAGTCGGGTTGATGTGAGAGCTGCCGCCGCCCTGGAAATGTGCATTCTCTGCTGCTCTACCGATGACAGCCACATGGGTTTGACCTTTGAGAGGCAGAATGCCGTTATTCTTGAGCAATACCATCCCTTCAGCAGCGATCTTTCGGGCCAGTTCATAATGGGCATCAGCATCGAAAGATCCCTTCTTGGGGATCTCTTTAGCCTTAAAAACAATCCGTAATATTCTGCGTACAGATTCATCGAGGATCTTCTCGTCCAACTCGCCAGTCCGGACAGCATTCACCACTTCTTTAACCCGACGCTCCTGAGGCCCGGGCATTTCCAGGTCAAGTCCGCCCTTTAGAGCTGCCACACGATTGCGGACAGCACCCCAGTCAGACATGATGAGCCCCTCGAATCCCCATTCCTTTTTGAGAATGTCGGTCAGAAGATAGTGGTTTTCAGAAAGGAAAGTGCCTCTGAATTTGTTGTACGCGCACATTACGGTGTAGGGTTTCCCCTGTTTGACTGCTTTTTCAAAAGCAGCCAGGTAGACCTCTCGCAGCGCTCGCTCATCGATTTCCGCGCTGATACTGAACCGCTGGAATTCCTGGTTGTTGGTCGCATAGTGCTTGAGAGAGGTACCCACACCCTTGCTTTGAATACCATTGATCAGGCTGGCTGCCATTTCCCCGGCCAGAAATGGATCTTCCGAGAAGTATTCGAAGTTACGGCCACCCAATGGTGAACGTTTCATGTTCACACCAGGGCCTAGAATAACATCAACATCCAGGGCCACACACTCTTCACCAAGCGCTTCCCCCATCGCATGGATCAGGTCCCTGTCCCAGGTCGCGGCCGTACAGGACGCGGTCGGGAAGCAGGTGGCCGGCAGGCTGGCTGCCTGCATCGGTGAATAGATATCCGGGACCCGGCGCAGCCCGTGAGGTCCATCGGACATGATCATTTCGGAGATCCCGAGTCTTTCAACTGGATGGGTTGTCCAATTTGAAGCACCAATACTCAAAGCTGCCTTTTCTTCAAGGGACAGTTTTGACAGTAGTTCTTGAATTCGATCTGACATTTTTCCTCCAAAATCAATGGGCATGTGCGTATGAATCATAGATCGAGCGAATTCTCAATGACTTCTGGACCTGAGCAGCCGTCCAACCGGAAGGCAATTTGGCCGAGATAGTCACTGAACGACCGGCGGGCAGATCAAAGTAATTGTCGCTGAAGACAACATCAGCACCCTCAAGCTTAAGCTCTACCAGGCGTGCCAGTGATCTAGCTGTAACTTCGATCTTCAACTCTCCGTTTTCAGCACTCACCTTGGTGGAAATTCCAGGTTCTTCCAAATTTAAGTGTTTGGTCGGCACAAAGAAGGCAGTCTGACGTGAAAGCATCTTCCCGTTTTGCCAGAGTTCAGCAATGAATGTAAGATCGCGAGATTGATCGCCTTTGACCTGTTCGGCAAAGTTCAACCGGCAAATTTCTGAAACGCCGAATGGTGCAACTTTCACAGGAGCTTCTCCTTTTTCAATTTCTTTTCCGTTCAAAGTTTCAAGTGTCCAACGAACTGATCCCTCCCAGCCTTCGCGTTGCTCATTGGTCAGGTAAACATTTTGTTCAGTCGGTTTATCTTCGATCGAAAGCATCAACGGTGCATAGAAGCGGCGGGCAGCGTAATGTAGTGCCTTCCAACGCAGGAAGTAATCCAAACTCGCCCAGGAGGCTACTGGCCAGCAATCATTCAACTGCCAGTAGATGATGCCAGAAACCCGATCAGTATGACGGCGCCAGTGTTCTACACCGTAGCGAATCCCTTCAGCCTGTAAGACCAGGCTCAAATAGACCAGGGATTCGAAATCTTTTGGCAAACGGAATGTATCCAACATCTGGGCAACCATCAATTGGTTACCGCTGTCATTCTTTTGGTGCCGCTCCATGATGTATGAAGTCATGTTCTGATCTTCTTCATCGGCATAGGTGCGAATGGTCTCGATTGGCGGAAGCGCCTGGAAACCAAACTCGCTCATAAAGCGGGGATACTGGCTGCGGTAAGCAGTAAAAGGCTTGCGTCCATGCCAGACATCCCAGTAGTGGGCATCGCCCTGTTTTTGTCCGTTTGGATCTTCAAAGGGAATATCGGAAGATGGTGAACTCGGCCAGTAAGGACGGTCCGGATCTTCAACGGCGAGCAAACCGGGCAGGAAATGATGATAGAAATGATCGTAATCATTTCTCACCTTGTCCATATCGGCACCGGGCATACCCCAGTCTTTTACCTGCCATTCCATCTCGTTATTGCCGCACCACAATCCCAGGCTGGCGCGGTGGCGCAGTCTGCGAATATTCTCAACTGCTTCTACCCTGAAATTCTCAACAAATTCAGGATCATCCCAAGGATAGGCACTGCAAGCAAAGATGAAATCCTGCCAGATCAAAATGCCGTATTTATCGCAAAGATCATAGAAGCGTTCTTCTTCATAAAAACCGCCGCCCCAGACACGCAGCATATTTTGATGCGTCTCGGCTGCAGCTTTGATCAATCCTTCCATGTAACCATCAGAAATGCGGGTTGGGAAAGAATCTGCCGGTATCCAATCAGATCCCTTCGCGAAAATTGGCAATCCATTGATTACGAAAGTAAAGGATTTTCCCCATTCGTCCGGTTTCTGGCGAAGTTCCAGGGTACGCAAGCCCAATTTGTACTCATTTATATCGAGTGTTTTGCCATCACCTGAGAGCTCGATTGTCACATCATAGAGTGGTTGATCGCCATATTCATTCGGCCACCACAACTTTGGATTATCGACCACAACCTCCAAGGCGCATTTTCCATCAGCAGTGAAAGTCGCTTTGCCCTCAATCACTTTGCCATCGGGGCTTGTCACTTTCATCACTGCCTGGAAATTCTTTTTCTCAAATGTCTCCAGGGTAACTACGGCAGAGATAGTCACCATGTTATCATGATGGTTCTGACGTAGGTGTACGTCGGAGATCCGGGCATCCTCATAGGCTTCCAACCGGATATCCTTCCAGATTCCGATCGGAGGTAATTGCGGGCCCCAGTCCCAGCCAAATTGACAGGGAGCCTTTCGCAAATGTGGGCCGCCAGGGATCGCCTGTGAAACTCCATGAAGATATCGCTTTGCCTGTTTTTCGGCACAGTATTTCACCGGAGATGCAAATGCGATCACGATCTCGTTTTTGCCAGAGGTGAGCAGGTTTTTTACATCCCAGCGAAATTGGCGGTACATATTAGCGGTATCGCCCAATTTTCTTCCATTCAGGCTGACAGATGCAAGTGTATCCAATCCATCGCAAACCAGCCAGATATGTGGTTTCGACAACATCTCAGAGTCTACAGAAAATGATCGTCGATAGGTCCAATCGGATTCAGCTACCCAGGCAACTTTCTTTTCATTATCGCCAACAAATGGATCAGGGATTTTTCCGGCTGTCATCAGGTCAGTATGGACCCCACCCGGAACAATGGCAGGCATCCAATCTTGGGTTCCAGTCTGGCAGAATTGCCAGGCTCCGGTCAAAGTTTGTGTTTTCATACCTATATTCCTTACAAACAATTTTTGTCCATTCACAAACCGAAGGAAGCAGGGTCGCTTCCTTCGGAGTTTTTTATCTGTTGTCTTTTACCTCTAAATAATTAATGAAAATCAAGAATTATTAGTGGTATTCAACGGTTGAAAGATCCCATTCTTCATGGATCTTTGGAACATCACTGATCAATCGTTTTGTGTACGCCTGTTTTGGCCGCAAAATGATATCATCGGCAGTTCCGTATTCAACGATCTTGCCGTGCTCCATGATATAGACGCCGTTGGAAACATAATAAGCCAAACCAATATCATGGGTGATAAAGATCAGGGTCATTCCGGTTTCATCTCGCAGCTTTAGCAGCATATCCAGGATTGTTGCACGAGAGCAGGCATCGATCATGGAAGTCGGTTCATCAGCCAGCAAGATCTTCGGTTTCAGCAGGAAGATTCGAGCGATCATCAAACGCTGCATCTGGCCGCCGGAAAGCTCAAATGGATATTTATTGGTCAATTCTTCAAACTTCAGATTAACGAAGCTGCAAGCCTCGGTCATCAGCTTAACTTTTTCTTCTTTCGGCAAATTCTTTCCACCGCGCATGTTGATGCAGTCTAATAAAACACCATCGATCTTCTGGAAGATGTTATAGGAAGAATATGGGTCCTGGAAGATCGCTTGAATATTCTTCCAGTATTCCATTTTCTTCTTGTGAGAACTGATATCACGCTTCTCTCCCAGGAAATAGACTTCACCCTCAGTCGGGTTGATCAAACCCAGCAGCATTTTGGCAAGTGTTGTCTTACCGCTGCCGGATTCACCTACGATGGAAATAATTTCGCCCTGGCGGAAGTCAAAATCAATGTGATCTACGGCTAAAGTTTTGGTCCGACCAATGCCAAAGACCTTGGTCAGTCCAACACCTTTAAGACAGGAAATCTTTTCTTCAGCCATTTTCATACGCCTTTCTCAATTGTTCCTCAGAGAAGATACAGCGATATTCGCGGTTGCCTTCAATATGCTGCACATCGATCCTATGGACTCTGCATTCCGGTTGAACATATTTGCAGCGGGCTGCAAAGCGGCAGCCTTCCGGTGGTTTCTTCAGGTTAGGCGGAGTACCGGGAATGGCTGTTAACTTGACGTTACGTAAACCTTTCTCAGGTACAATGATGGAACCCATCAGCCCTTTTGAATAAGGATGCAGAGGATCAAACACAGTTTGTTGAGCAGAACCCCGTTCGACGATCTGTCCGGCGTACATGACCATAATGTCATCAGTCACATTATAGAGCAATGGGAGTTCATGGGTGATGAACAACATGGATTTGATCAGGCCGGTTTCCATCAGGTCGAGCAGCATCTTGATAACCATCTTTTGACTGGTAACATCCAGGGCTGATGAAGGTTCGTCCGCGATCAAGACTTTCGGTGACAGAATTACCGAAACTGCGATCACAGTACGCTGCTTCATACCACCAGAAAGTTCAACAGAATACTTTTGCAATACATCTGCGGGAAGGCCCAACAATTCAAAACGTTCTCTTGCCAGGTCATAGATATCTTTTTTTGTTGCTTTTGGATCATGCGCGTGAACCACATCTTCAATGAAATTGATGATCTTTTGAGTCGGGTTCAACGCATTCATTGCTGCCTGGGGAATATAGGCAATCTCAGTTCCAAGGATGTTCTTGCGAATCTCATCCGGTTGTAAACCAGAGATGTTCTTTCCATCCACAATGATCTCGCCGCTCGTATAATGCAAGGGGGCAAAATAATATCCCATCAGGCTGAGGGCTAGGGTAGATTTACCACAACCGGATTCACCTGCGATACCAAGGGATTTACCTTCTTCCACCTTCAAAGAAACGTGGTCGACTGCGTATACATCTTCCTTGAAACGGGTAATGTATTTTGTGGTTAGTTCATTAACTTCAAGCATCACTTTTGACATGTCAGCCACCTAGTCCCTCAGAGCAGGATTGAATACCTGGTCCAAACCAGTATTCATCAAATTCATGGAGAATGTGATCAACGCGATCGCGATCAAAACAGGGAAGTAAGCCCACCATTTTCCAAGAATCTGTGCCTGGTAGATCATTGCCCAGTTCATCATCAAGCCCAAAGTAGGAGTTTCTGTCGTTCGCGGGCCTAAGCCAATAATTGCCAGGTTAGCTTCAGCAAGAATACCTGATGATATCTGAAGGATCAAAGCCATAACTACGTAAGATGCAATGTATGGCAGAATATCGTGCACAAGAATAAATGCCAGTGAATGTCCGGACAATTTTGAAAGGTTCACATGGTCACGATTCCTAAGGGACATAACCTGTGAACGAACAGACCTGGTTGTCCAAACCCATGAAGTGAGTCCAATGACAACAGCAATAGTGAACGCGCCACGTTTATCTTGTCCGATACCATATGAGATCAAAATGAGCAGAACAAAAGACGGGATCACTGTGAAGAGGTTTGTGATGAACATGATAATATCATCGACAACTCCACCCACATAGCCTGCCAATAAGCCCAATGTTAATCCGATGAAGGTTGCAATAACTCCGGCCACCAAACCGATCTGTAAAGAGACCGAAATAGCTTTTACAAGTTCAGTTAAAATATCGCGTCCAAAGTTATCAGTACCGAGTGGCAAAACCCGTACGTTGGCCACTTCGCCAACATTCACATAATCTGTCTGTTTCACTAGTTTTGATTGCTCAAGGGCACCGGTATCTTTATTCTTATCAGCAACAATTATGCCTTCAGAAGACAACAATCCTTGGACAGAATTATTTACTCTCAGATAATAGCGCTGTTTTGCAAAGATCAGGCCTAATGTTTTCTTTGAGTCATAGTTTTCTTCCCAAAGAGTTAATAAAGATTTTGTGTCTTTTGTATCAATTTTCTCCGCAGGAATGCCATCTAATACCAGCCATTCTTTCATAGCAGTTCTATCATCTTGTGAAAGTTTACTGGCAATTCTATTTGCAGCTGCGTCCGGAATATTTAATGTATAAACCGTATTGGCATTTATGCTGTCAAAAGTATTTACATATATTCCAGGTGGGAAGAAAGTTCCCTGTCCAATGATTTGAAGGGGTTTATCAGTAATAATGAGAGGATATACGATTACCAATAAGAGTAAGGTGACGAAAATAATAAACCCTGTTTTGAATTTGCCAGAGTGAAATACTTCTTGGATTGTATTTTTCATAATACACTCTGCCTAATCTGACTGCGCAGCTTTAATGCGCGGGTCAATCAAACCATAAATGAGGTCGATTGCAAAGGAAGCTACAAGGACCATTAATGTAATAATTGTTGTTACTGCCGAGATCAATGGGTAATCTTGTCCCATGACAGCATTGAGCAATGTTGTTCCAAGTCCCGGATAGCTGAATATGATTTCCGCGACAAGAGCACCGCCTACCATTGTACCAATGGATAATGCCAGGCCGGTGATCTGAGGAAGCATAGCATTACGGAAAACATATTGAACTATCTTTCCATCTTTTATGCCCATAAAACGGCTATATTTTACATAGTCCGCGTTTAATTCATAGATTGACATTGAGCGCATACCAATGGCCTGACCACCGATTGCGATCAATACAATTGACCAGAATGGCAATTGGTAATGGACAATTACAGACCAGATAAAGCCCCAACTAAAATTGGGGATCATATCAAATCCATATCCTCCAGAAGTTGGGAACCATTTTAAATCAACAGCAAAAACCACCAGCAAAATCACCGCCATTCCAAATGCAGGCAGGTTACTGATGAAGATACTTACAGGTAAAATGATTTTGTCGAATCCGCCTTTTAGATATGCAGCCATCGCTCCTAAAAGGTTGCCCAGTATCCAGCCAACGATAATCGCTGGAAATTGCAGACAAATGGTCCACCAGACTGCTGAGCTGATAATATTACTGACTTCGCGTGGAAATTGGCTGAAAGATTGACCAAAATTACCATGGAAGACGTTATTTACATAGATAAAGAACTGTTGGATCATTGGTTTATTGGTACCAAACACTTCGGCGTAGTGTTCGTAAACTGCTTTCATTCCGGTGGAATCAGACATGCCTTGAGCTAATCGTCCCACTATTGCGGCAACAGGATCTCCAGGCATTAATCTAGGTAGTATGAAATTCAGGATGAAGGCGAAGACTGCAGTAACCAGGAACCAGAGCAGTTTGTTCAGGAAATACTTACGATATCCCTTCAAGGCGCAAACCTCCTTCTTTTTCGAGAAAAGCCATGTTCCGTCAAAGCAGGGCGGAACATGGCTCTATTTCATTGAAGCTTCAGACTACTTGCTGACGAGGGTCAGGTTGTAGAGTCCAGCGACAGCATAACCATCGGTCAGATCCAGAGGAGGAACTGCCGGGCTGGTGCCATCACCATCGTGGGCGAAGCCAGTCCAAACGGACTCGTTATCAGTCTCGAAGGACTGCGGGCGATACATCAGAGCGAAGGAAGGAACATCAGTCAAATAGATCTTGGTCAATTGAGTGTAGGCATCCTTGATCTGAGCAGCATCGGTCATTGACGGGATTGCAGCGATCAATTTATCAGCGTCAGCATTCTTGTATCCACCGAAGTTACCATTCCAGTTGTTCTTGGTTTCAGCAAATTCGGAGCTCATCAGCTGGCGAACACGACCCCACGGATTGGTAGGACCAGCGCCGTTAGCAGACCACATGAAGATATCATAACCTTCAGTCGGGAGCGGCCAGTTGGTGAAGATGGTCTGATAAACGGACCATTCAGGATAGTTAGTGGTGATATCGATACCGATATTCTTGCCAGCGGCGGCAACAACTTCCATGGAAGCTTGCCAGTCAGACCAGCCGTTCGGGCAGGTAGCGACATAGTGCAGTTCTTTACCGTTGTATTCACGGTTTCCATCACCATTGGTATCGACGATACCAGCGTCATCGAGGAGTTTCTTGGCGCCTTCGATATCATTGCCAGTCCACTGCAGATCTTTGACAGCAGCCTGATCATACATGCCCTGCTCACCAGTGGTCGGATTCATCAAGGACCGTGGAACAGCGGTGAATGTAGCAGACTGATTGGTCATAGCGTTGGAGACGATGGTGTCATAATCGACGGCCATAGCAATGGCTTTGCGGATGGCAACCTGATCCAAACCATAGGAAGCGAGGTTGTACCAAGCGGTTGGGATGCTGGCGCCGACCATGTACGGAGCTTCAGAGTAGTAGGTGGAGATGGGAAGACCATCTTTTTCCCACAGGTCCTGAACGTTGCTGTTGAACTGCTGGGAAACATCAACTTCACCAGCTTTCAAAGCGGTTGTACCGGCAGCATTGTCTTTGTAGATGATGTGGGCCAAGTACTTAGGAGCAGGCAGTTTACCCCACATGGAGGCATCCTGACCCCAGTAGCTCTCGTTGCGAACATAGACAACTTTGGTGTCATCAGAGAAGAATTTGCCGTAGGGGCCTGAGTAGACAACATCATCAGCGACATCAGCCATGAAAGCGGTAGCATCGCCACCAGTGCGGGCTTCCAAGGTCTGGGTCCATGCTTTCTGGATCACATAGTTGGTGCTCACGTAGGCCTGGACGAGCAGAGGATTCAAAGCTTTGCCATCGGTACCAGTGACTGCATCGATTTCGACGGTGGAGGGATCAACGGCTTTGACATCAGCAATGTATGCTTTGTTGGCTACATAGAACTGAGTTCCGTATTTCATGTGGGAAGCCCAGGTGTAAGCAACATCATCAGCGGTGACGGGTGTACCATCAGACCACTTTGCAGCGGCTTTGAGCTTGAAGGTCAATTTGGTCATACCTTCATCCCAGGTGTAGGGGCCATCGGCCAGCAGAGGATACTGCTTGCCATCCATCATGTTGTACATGTATGGGGTCTCGAACATGATAATACGAGCGTTATCCTGCTGAGCAAGTGCCATTGCGTTGTTGCAGTTGGAGGAGTACGGGTTCCAGCAAACAACAGCGCCCCACTGCTGACCATTGAAATATAAGGTCTCATTGCGGGGGAGGACAGTGTCGCCAGCTTTGACTTCAGCTGCACCAGTTGCTGCTTCGGTGGCGGCTGCAGTTGCGGCTTCAGTAGCGACTGCTTCAGTGGCTGCTGCGGTAGCAGCAGGTGCTTCAGTAGCGGCTGGCGTGCCACAGGCGGCCAGGAGCATGCTGAAGACGATTAAAACTGAAAAAGCTATTGCAAAACGTTTCATTTCTTCTTTCTCCTTTTAAAGATTGGTTGAATATTTGAAACGGCTATATCCAAAAAACTAAGTTGTAGCGATTCCTCCTTCCTCGATTCTTGCGACATTCCACCTAATAATCAGAACGTTCTGATCAAAAAAAAGATCAGGCAATAATCGCTCTGTCCATCACTGGAACAGCCACCTTGCTGCCTTGAGAATTCTCTCGCACTTCAGTAGAAGAATGGCTAGATATATTCAATATGGAAGATAGATCCAAGGAAGAATAAAAAGGACTTACAAAAAAACAATCAGTGCTGTTAAACAGCCCTGATTGATTTTTACTAATTAATAAAACTTTATTTGACCAGGAATAAGTCTCATTTTCATTAATATCATTAGCTGCCATATCCCAATATCTTCTCTGGGAACAGACATTTTCTTCGCGTGTTTCGTCTTCAAAATTGAGAGGCATACTGTCCTAACGTTTTCCTGTCAGTAATTTGCTATTTTGTGAAGCCAGACGCTTGCCAGATATTAATGAAGCACAACTTGCATTTACTAATGTCAGAGACCTGTTGTTCCTGCGCTCAGAATTATTAATTTTTTCTTATGAGAGCGCTCTCACAATCTAAAAGGTATTATATGTGTTTTTTCAGAAAAGTCAATTGCTTTTTGATGAAGAAACTTAAAAAATCAGATTAAAGAATTGCCAAAAAAATGGATTTCTTGCAAAATTGATTCTTGATTGTCTAGACATATTTATTTAATTATATCCCCTTTTAATTACTATTCAGATTAGAATTTTTGTCTTAACAAAGGTAACTCCCGCCAAGAAGGCGGGAGTTACCTTTGTTACAGCTTCAAGACGGAGAGAAATGCCGAAATTGTTAGTTATTGCTTTTCTTGAATTGCACATCGATGATGACAGCCAGGACCAGCACAAAGCCGCGCAGTACATATTGCCATGCTGGTGCCACATTCAGCATCTGCAAACCTGTGTTCAAACTGGCCATGATCAAAGAGCCAACAATGGCACCGAAGATTGTTCCCGACCCTCCTAATGTGGAAGTGCCTCCTAATACACAGCTGGCGATCGCATCCAATTCATACCCCTGCCCTGCAGCGATGGTGCCATAGCCAACATAGGAAGCCAGTACAACACCTGCCAGACCTGATAATAAACCCATCAGGACAAAGATCAGGAAGATCTGCTTATTAATATTGATACCTGAAAGGCGGGCGGCTTCGCGGTTACCACCGATCGCGTAAGCGTACCGGCCAAATTTGGTATTTGTTGAAACGTAAGAAACGATGATCACCGTAACAGCCAGAAGCAGTACTGGAACCTGAACGCCGTTATATTGGTTTACGATAAACACATATAGGAAGATCACCACAGCGAAGAAGGCTGTCTTCAATAAATCCTGGACGAGTGGCTTGTTCTCGAACCCGTATTTGACTTTAGTTTTTCGGTTCCTGAACATCATAAAGAAAAGGATTCCCACCACGATCACCCCCAGGATCCAACCGGCTGTAGGCGGTAAATACCCCTGGGCGATCTCAGCAAATCCAGGTTGATTGGCAGCTATGGTTTTCCCCTGGGTAACCAGCAAGATGCCCCCGTTCAGGATGAATTGACCGCCAAGTGTCACGATAAACGCTGGTACACGCAGGTATGAAATAATGTAGGCTTGAAATATGCCAAACAAAGTGCCTACGATCAGACCGATTAATACAGAGAGTGCAGCAGCCAGGATGGGTTTATCCGGGATCAAGGCATACCAGATATCATGTTGAAATACTGCCACGACTACAGAGACAAACCCGGCCAGCTTTCCAACTGAAAGGTCGATTCCACCGGTTACCATTACCAGCACCATACCCGCTGCCAATAATGAAGTAACGGTCATTTGCCGGAACAGGTTGGATATATTTTGGGCAGAAAGATAGCCGCCTTTTGTTACAACTGCAAAAATGCCCCAGATGAGGACCAACAAAATGATGATGATGTATGTCTGGATATTTTTTCGAAACTGTTGACCGAACGTTGATAAATTCATAAATTCACCTCATGCTCCAAATTATTGCTTTTTCAGGCGAGCCCTGTAGCCAGGGTCATGATGCGTTCCTGGGTCGCTTCTTTTATATCCAGCATGCCATTGGAACTGCCTTTGCACATCACCATGACACGATCACTCATGCCAAGAACTTCCTGCAAATCGCTGGAGATCATAATGATCGAGATCCCCTCTTCTGCCAGTTTGTTCATGAGTTTATAGATCTCGAATTTTGCGCCAACATCGATCCCGCGGGTCGGATCATCCATGATCAAGATCTTGGGACCAGACATCAACCACTTGGCAATCACAACTTTCTGCTGGTTGCCACCAGAAAGTGATTCAGCCGGAACAAATAAATTTGGCGCCTTAATAGAGAGACTCTTCGCAAATTTTGTGCTTTGCGCAAGTTCTTCATCCTGGTTCACTCTCATAAATGAGGAAAATTTATCCAAATTGGGCAGAGAAATATTCTTCAAAATTGATTGGATCAATACCAATCCGTGGCGTTTTCGGTCTTCAGGGACCAAGCTGATGCCATATTCCATGGCTTCATGACCGTTTTTGATCGTGATCTCTTTGCCATTCAATTTGATTGATCCACTGGTTACTTTGGCATATTCGCCAAAGATCGTCATCACCAGCTCGGTCCGTCCCGATCCCATCAATCCGGCTATCCCCAGGATCTCTCCTTTTCTGAGGTCGAAAGAAACACCTTTGATGACTTCTTTTCCTTTATCAGGATCTTCCGCATGCAAGTCGTTTACTTCAAAAATTTTCTCGCCAGGTTTTCGATCTCCCTGCGGAAAACGTTCTTTCATTTCACGACCAACCATGTATTTGACCAGTTTTTCTGAGGTCAGATCTTTTGTATCCTGGGTGGTCACTACTTTTCCATCACGCAGGACAGTGACAGTATCTGCAATCTTAAAGAATTCTTCCAGCTTATGGGTAATATAAATGCAGGTTACCCCATGTTCCTTTAGTGTTCTGATGATCGACATCAACTGGTCTACTTCAGCTTCTGAAAGAGCACTGGTCGGCTCATCCAGGATCAACACTTTCGCGTCTTCAGAGAGCGCTTTGGCGATCTCGGTCATCTGCATCTTGCCCATACCCAGGTTTTTCACCTGGTCCTGGGGATGTACATCCATCTTATATTTATTTAGAATCTTTCTTGCTTCTGCATAAACATGGTCCCAGGTGATCGAACCCCTTACGGTTGGCTCTCTACCCAGAAATATGTTTTCTCCTACTGTCATTACAGGCACCAGGGTCAATTCCTGGTAAACAATAGCAATTCCCTTTTGAGCAGCTTGATGGATGGCACTTCCTTCAAGCTTTAGCTCTTCACCGTTATATAGCACCTTCCCTTCGTATGTTCCATGTGGATATACGCCTGAAAGGATCTTCATCAAGGTTGATTTTCCAGCACCATTCTCTCCGCAAATACCATGGATCTCTCCGCGGCGAATTTTAAAGCTGACATCATCCAGGGCTACGATACCGGGAAATGCTTTTGTCACATTTTGAAATTCTAGAATGATATCTGCGTCCATCGGCAAAATCCTGTCTTTCTAAGCTTTTTTCTGACTATAACAAGCTAAAGCCTGAAAAGCTTGGTTAATTAAATGCGCCATCCGGTAAGCTCAAAAATACTTTCATAAGGTTGAACTTCTGGCTTTCTTCCGCGCCCGATGATTGAACACCAGGCGCGGAAGCGTTGTCTATTTTTTTATGTAACGATTGTTTATGAAAAAGGTAATGATCTAGGGCTTTGGCGGACGTTGACCTTCAGGAATATCGCGATAGACATCATCATAGGTCTGGAAACCGCTCTTCACGATCTCATCATAGACGTTATCTTTGGTCACCTGAACAACCGGCAGGAACACAGCCTGGATATCGCCATCGAGGTCCTGACCAGTGAGGAGTTTGAGTGAATAGCTCTTCACGCCTTCGATCGGTTGACCTTTGATCAAAGCATCCATCATGTCAACAGCTTTCGGGGCCAGCAGGCGGATGTCTTTGTAGACGGTCACAGTCTGTTCGCCTTTAACGATGCTGTTGCAGCCTTCAGCAGTGGCATCCTGTCCGGAGATAGGTACCTTGCCGGCCAATCCCTGGGCTTTCAAAGCCTGCAGTTCACCCAGTGCGGTACCATCGTTTGAAGCCACGACGGCATCGATCTGGTTCTTCTGCGCGGTCAGGATGTTTTCCATCATCTTCAGGGCGTTCGCGGCATCCCAGTTATCTACCCACTGGTCAGCAACGATCTTGACAACACCAGAATCGATGTAGGGTTGGATGACTTCCATCTGGCCCTGGCGAACTAATACTGCATTATTGTCTGTAGGAGAACCACCGGAAAGGACAACTTTCGCGGGGTTATCTTTTGTCCAAGTTGTTGAACCCGGAAGGCCAAGGGCGGTCATTACGCCTAAAGCTTCCTGGCGGCCAACTTCTACATTATCGAAGGACAAGTAAGCAGAGATACTCTTGGTCTTGATCAAGCGATCATATGCGATCACTTTCACACCGGCAGCAGCAGCTTTATCAACTGCAGTACTGGCGGCTTCGCCGTCTTCAGCGATGACGATCAAGCCTTTGGCTCCCTGGGCGACCATGTTATCGATCTGGTCGTTCTGCAGTTTGACATCATGGTTGGCTTCCTGCACCATGACCTCGTAACCTTTTGCTTCAAGGAGCTTGGTCAGCAGGTCAGCTTCAGGTTTCCAACGTTCAGTCGCGAAATCTGAGAATGAAAGGCCGATCTTTACTTTTTCAGCTGGAGCTGCTTCAGTTGCTGCGGCAGCTTCACCCGGTTTCGGCGGGCGCTGATCTTCGGGGATATCACGATAGACATCATCATAGGTCTGGAAACCGCTAACAACGATCTCTTGATAAACATTGTCTTTGGTTACCTGGACAACTGGCAGGAACACAGCCTGGATATCTCCAGCGAGGTCCTGACCAGTGAGGAGTTTGAGCGAATAGCTCTTCACGCCTTCAATTGCCTGACCTTTGATCAAAGCATCCATCATCTCAACTGCCTTCGGGGCCAGCAGGCGGATGTCTTTATAGACGGTCACAGTCTGTTCGCCTTTAACGATGCTGTTGCAGCCTTCAGCAGTGGCATCCTGTCCGGAGATAGGTACCTTGCCGGCCAATCCCTGGGCTTTCAAAGCCTGCAGTTCACCCAGTGCGGTACCATCGTTTGAAGCCACGACGGCATCGATCTGGTTCTTCTGCGCGGTCAGGATGTTTTCCATCATCTTCAGGGCGTTCGCGGCATCCCAGTTATCTACCCACTGGTCAGCAACTACCTTGATAACGCCAGAATCAATGTATGGTTGTATAATTTCCATTTGGCCCTGGCGAACTAATACTGCGTTATTATCTGTAGGAGAACCACCGGATAAAACCACCTTGGCAGGATTGTCTTTTGTCCATTTGGTAGATCCAGGCAGACCTAATGCGGTCATTACTCCCAGGGCCTCTTGTCGCCCAACCTCAACATTGTCAAATGACAAATAAGCAGAGATACTCTTGGTCTTGATCAAGCGATCATATGCGATCACTTTCACACCGGCAGCAGCAGCTTTATCAACTGCAGTGGCAGCAGCTTCGCCATCTTCAGCAATGACGATCAAGCCTTTGGCTCCCTGGGCGACCATGTTATCGATCTGATCGTTTTGCAGTTTGACATCATGGTTGGCTTCCTGCACCATGACCTCATACCCCTTTTCTTCAAGGAGTTTGGTCAGCAGGTCGGCTTCGGGTTTCCAGCGTTCAGTCGCGAAATCCGAGAATGAAAGGCCGATCTTTACTTTTCCGGCCGGCGCTGATGTTTTGGCACATGCGCCGATGGTAGAGGCGATCATGACCAATACAACAATTAAATAAATTACTCGTAGGATCCTTTTTTTCATTGTCTATTCTCCGTTCTTAGATTTGAAAAACCCCAATGTTGGCCGCGATGAATAGAACAACTCTTTTGAAACAATTCTTCTCTCCCTCAACCCTCCCTTCCTTGCCTTAAATTTTGAGAAATTTTTTTAACTAGTGCGTCCGCCTAACTAAATGCCGGTTCGCACAGGATGTCATCCAGTACTAGAGCAATCGCTCCCATAACGCACGCATCACTGCCGTGCGCGGAGGGAATAATCTTCAGTTCCTTACGGTCTGAAACCAGGGTATTTGTCCGTACTACACGTTCAATATCCTTTAAGATAAAGGGGCTCGCATTACACAACGCTCCTCCCAGAACGATCACATCCACATCGAATAAATTCACCAGGTTAGCGATGCCAATACCCAGGTAGAATGCAACTTTGCTCAAGGCATCAATTGAAGTCTGATCGCCTGTTTGTGCTGCGCTGATCACATCATCGAAAACAATGTTTTGTGGATCCCCTTTAGAAATATCCTGCAAGATCGATTTTGCGCCAAAAGCCAGAGAACGCTGGATACGTTGTTCGACTGCATGAGGTCCGACGAAGGTTTCCCAACAACCGCGCCTGCCGCATCCGCAAAGCTCTCCATTGACATCCAATGTCATATGGCCAGCTTCTCCCGCGTATCCAGACATTCCCCGAAACAACTTGCCCCCGATAATGATGCCGCTCCCCAAGCCGACACCAGCGCTCAAATAGATAAAATCCTTTACGTTCTGCGTAGCACCAAAATAATATTCGCCCAATGCCGCAGCATTGGCTTCGTTTTCTACATATATTGGGCAATCAAAATGTTTCGCCAGGATGTCGCGAATGGGAATGTTATCCCAATGTAGATTTGGGGCAACCCGTAAAAAGCCGCTGGATACGTCCACCAGACCAGGCACACCCACACCAATTCCCAACAAATGGGAATTCCGGGCTTTTATAAAATCAGCTGCTTTTTCGGCGAAATAGGAGACTCCCGACATGATCACTTCCTGACCGATCTCAGGCTTGGATAACTGTCGTTGTCTCCAGAGAATATTTGCTGCCAGGTCAGAAACGATCAATTCAATGTAATCAACATTGATCTCAATTCCCAGAGCGCATCCTCCACCGGGATTCAATTCCAATAAACGCCCCGGCCGTCCGGTTCCCGTTTGAGATAGTTCTGTCTCTCGGATCAGGTTTTCTTGAATTAGTTCGCCGACAATATTTGAAACCGTACTGGGATTTAACCCGGTGAGTGAAGCTAATTTCGCCCTGGATAGTGTTTTTTGTGTTCGAAAAACGCCAAGAACAACAGCCCGATTCATTCGTCTGACCCATGCTTGATCTGCTGTATTGTTCCTGCCAAGCGCCATTCATACCCCTGCATTCGGAATGAATTAGTTTATTGGTGCAATAAACTAATTCATTATAGGGTCTGTTGAAAATGAAAGTCAAGTAGGAATTTAATCAAATTTTAATCAATATTTAATCGTTTTCCTGGCTTTTTTCCAAATTATTCCCCTTGAAATCCATTTCCAATACATTTTTTAGAATTTCTATTGTTCAGGAATTAGGATAATTCAATCTGTTTCCATTGTACAAAGCTTCTACACTTATCCGCAATGTCTTCACAATTTCTTGACAATTCGAAAATACAATCTCGAATTAGAGAACATGCGTATAAAACATGTCAAATGTTTAATGGAGGTCTTATTTATGATAGATGTTACGGGATTGACAAAGGTATACGGCGTCAATAATGCAGTCTCTGACCTGACATTTAACGCCAAAAAAGGAGAGATCCTTGGGTTTCTCGGCCCGAACGGCGCCGGAAAAACCACCACCATGAGAATTCTGACCGGGTATATTCCACCCACATCGGGTACTGTAACAATTGGCGGTTTTGACGTGATCGAGCAATCCATGGAAGTGAGAAAACTGGTTGGCTATTTGCCAGAATCAGTTCCTCTCTACACAGATATGCGCGTAAATGAGTATTTGCAATTCATGGGATCACTCCACAAGGTAAAGAATGTTAAAGAACGCGTTTCAACTGTTCTCGAACAGGTTGGGATGACGGAACGCGCCGGTAGTTTTATCTGCAAACTATCCAAAGGCATGCGCCAGCGTGTAGGACTCGCTCAGGCATTGATCCACGAACCGGAAGTTCTCATTCTCGATGAGCCAACGGTAGGATTGGACCCCGCACAGATCATCGAAGTACGTAAATTGATCCAGGAGATTGGGAAGGAAAAGACAGTTCTGCTCTCAACCCATATTCTGTCTGAAGCGCAGCAGATCTGTAACCGGGTATTGATCATTAACCGCGGGAAACTTGTCGCGGAAGATTCCCCCGAGAATTTACAGAAGAACTTGTTTAACTCTCAAAAAGTGTTCGTCAAAGTTTCCGGTGATGCCAAAGCTGCCCTTGAAATTATCAAAGCGATTCCGGAAGTCAATTCATCATATCTGGATGATCAAGGCCAGATCGTTTTTGAGAATTTGCCGGAAAATGATATGCGTCCAAAGGTTACCAAACTGCTGATCTCTTCCGGATTCGATCTACTGGATATGCATACCGACTCGGTCAATCTTGAAGAGATCTTCCTGCAATTGACCGCAAAAGATGAACACACTGGTTTTTCTCAATCTTCTTCCAATGATGCCGGGGATGCAAAATCCACTAAAATCTCAAAGGAAAAATAACTATGCAAAATATATGGACGATTGCAAAAAAGGAATACAGGTCATTTTTCCATAGCGCGATTGCCTACATCATCGGGGTCGTGGTATTCCTTTCACTTGGAATTTATTTTTACATCATGCTCAGTTATGGTCTCCAGTATCAATCTTATGTTCCGGAGATCGAGAATTTAATGGAATGGATCGTTTTCCCGTTGTTCTTTATCTCGGTGCCCGTTCTGACAATGCGTACAATCGCCGACGAGAATCGAAACGGCACACTCGAGCTCATTCTTACCGCCCCTGTCCGCGATGCGGAACTGGTGATCGGCAAATGGCTGGGAACTTATCTTTTCTTCCTGACCATCGTGGGCATTTCAGTGATCTATCCGATCGTTCTTAACTTCATGGTCAGCCCCGGCATCGATCTGCAAAAACTGATCGCTGTTTACCTGGGAGTCTGCCTGATCACCGCTGCAATGACCGCAATTGGCGTGTGTATCTCTGCCATCTGCAAGAATCCGATCGTCTCTTTGATCGCCAGCCTGGGTGTGATCATCATTCTCTGGATCATCTCCTCCCCTGCCCAATATATGACCGGTTTCTTCTCCACCCTTTGTACTTACCTGAGTTTGTACGACCATTTTGAGAATTCGTTTTATCTGGGAACGATCGACCTGACAGATACGATCTATTTCCTGAGTTTCACTGTATTCCCGCTCTTCCTTGGAACACGTGTGATTGAAGCAAGGAGATGGAAATAATGAAAGCATTTATGAAGAAATATTCAAATATCATTGCGATCATCGGCCTGGTAGCACTGTTGGCTGCTGGTGTTATAGCCCTGATCATGAAATCTTTCTCAATTCCAGTAGAGATCAGCCTGATCGTTGCTGTGATTTTCCTTGGAGCTTATGGAATTTTTAACCCTGAAAAGATATTGTCATTCTTTCAAGGCCGCCAGGCAAAACATGGAGCCAATTCCCTGGTAATGACCCTCTCGGTATTGGTCATCATCGTAGTGGTGAATATCATCGGGTATAAAAACACGGTTCGGTGGGACTTGACCGCGGATAAGACCAACTCCCTGACCAAAGAAACATTAAGCACATTGAAATCACTTAAAGAAGATGTCTATGCGCAGGCTTTCTTCTCCAGCAACACCTCCTCAACGGATGCGAAAACCTTATTGCTAAATTTCAAATCCAGTTCTAACGGCAAGTTCGATTATAAATTTATCGATCCCAACCAGGAACCGGCTGCCGCCAATGCCGCAGGTATCACCCGCGATGGTACCATCGTGCTGACAATGGGGTCTTCCAAAGAGATCATCACCTCGGTCACAGAGAATGACATCACCTCTGCCATCATCCGTCTGCAAAGCCCGGAGGATAAGATCATCTACACTCTGGTCGGAGAAGGTGAACCCAGCTTTACTACCAATGCGGCAACATCGTTCTACTATGCCAATCAGGAACTCAAATCCAAGAATTACACGATCAAAGATCTGAACCTGATCTCGGAATCCAAAGTGCCGGAGGATGCCAAAGCAGTGATCATTGCCGGCCCGCAAAAGCCGCTTTCTGAGAATGAGGTTAGTATCCTAAAAGACTACGTCGATAAAGGTGGTTCGCTTCTGATCATGTATGAACCGACAGTGATGACCCAATTTGGAGATTCTCCAGATCCTTTGAGTACTTATCTGTCCTCCACCTGGGGAATGACGCTCGAAAATGACTTCGTGGTCGATATGACAGCGAATGCCTCCTCAACTGCAGTAGTGACCAAATATGGATCTCATGAGATCACCAAGAACCTCACTAATATGGCTTCCATTCTGCCGTCTGCCCGCACGATCAAGGTGGATACTACGAAAAAAGATCTGACCCTGACCGAGCTTGCTTATACCTCTTCACAATCGTGGGCTGAATTCGACCTTGCTTCTCTTAAAGACAACAAAGTCAAATTCGATGCCGGAACCGATCAGCAGGGTCCCCTGGTAGTGGCCGCCTCGGGGTTAAACCCCTCTACCAAAGCCCGCATCGTTGTCTTTGGTGATTCAGATTTTGTCACTGATAGTTACTATCAATACTATTCAAATGCCGATCTTTTCATTAACGCCGTCGATTGGGTCTCGAATCAGGATGCTTTGATCACCCTTACCTCTCGTGAGCAAACTACCCGTCTACTGGTCACTCCCTCCGGTTATGGATTGAGCGCAATCCTCCTGGGTACAGTTGTTCTGATCCCGGCAGCCATAATCCTGGCAGCCATTATCGTTTTCGTTAGGCGGCGCCGCGAGGTGTAACAATGATCAAAAAAAATACCTGGATAGTATTTATCTTGATGATCGTTGTAGTTGCCGGATTCATTGCGCTAGAGAAGACAAATTCAATGAATTTCATGACCGCCAAAAGCAGCCCGACGAACACCCCACTTCCTTCCCTGGTTACTCTTTCCATGGATTCTCTTGAAAAAGTCGAATTCACAGCTAAAGGAGCCGCCGCGGTTGATCTAACCAAAGCGCAGGATGGCACCTGGCAATCGGACAATGGTATTAAAACAATTACCGCCAATGATCTCCAGACCTTTGTCAACGCGTTCAATACTGCACAAACTAACTCTGTGATCAGCCTGGACCTGGATGAAACAGCCACCGGACTAAAGGACCCGCAATATAAGTTTGTATTCTATTTCAGCAATGGTTCGCAGCAGATCGTCAAGTTTGGCGACAAGAATCCCACCCAGGTCGGGTATTATGCCCGTTTGGATGTGGGCCAGATCTTGATCGTGAACCAGGATTCGGTCGAGAACATTGTCAATGCTTTCAATACCGCGTATTTCACTCCTACCCCAACTGCCAGCTCCACAGAAAGCGCGGCAACCCCTACCCCTGAATCTACTGACACTGCTTCTCAAAGTGCTACTGTCGAAGCTACTTCAACCTCCTCTGAATAGCAGATCCTCTCAGATCGTAGTTCCTCCTTTACTTGCAGAACAAGGCATCAGTTATCGCTGATGCCTTGTTCGTAATTTAATTTATGTGTTTTAAAGAGCTATTCCCGTTGTGCCTTGAATTGTCTGGGCGTTACACCACATTCCTTCTTGAAACAATTAATAAAATAACTCTGTGAAGAAAAATTCAGATAATTGCCGATATCTTTCTCCGAGAGTTTTGAGTACCGCAGCATGTTTTTCGCTGATTCCACCTTTTGCCCGAGAATATAACTGCAAATATTGATGCCCACTTCCTCCTTAAATAATTTACTTAGATAAGGTTTTGAAAGACAGGCTTCCCTGGACAGATCGTCAAGAGTAATCTTTGAATGCAAATTTTTGTAAATATATTCAACACAGGCCCTGATCGGGGCGGAAAAATTTCCCTGAAATCGGATCCGATGAATCTCTTCGGTCCAATCATAAAATGAACCCATAATTGCTTTCAGAATCTCTTCGACATTTGTGAGTTTATCGATCTTCTGGATGAAAATATCGCTGCGGTTGTAGGCATCCGCTTCCAACATACCAGCTTCGATCGCAGTTCGGGTTGCCAGAGTCTCCATGGCCACCGCCAGGTATTGTGCCTGGCGAACTTCATTTTTCGATAACTTGCCGACTTTTAACCCTTTATCCAGAGAGAGGTTGATGATCTGCTCGAGCAGTTTCACATTTCCTTCCCGGATGCAATTAAAAACCAATTTTTCCCAATCATAAGAGGTGTGATGAGAATTGGACTCGCGTTCCTGAAAGATCCAATCCTGTTCACCGCTGGGAATAACCTCGATATTAATAAATTGACTGAGATCCATAGCTCCTGCTCTTCAAACATTCGTTAATATATTACTATTAATATTAATATTTTGATATATTTCCAATTATCGGATTGTTACTATCATATTGGATTTTTCTGCTTCGTGTTCAGAATAGTGCCAATTTACTACACTGAACTGACCAAATATTACACTCCGGAGGTGTTTCTTGGATAAACGCGCGAAAGCCAAAGAACTTGTATCTCGAATGACACTGGAAGAAAAAGCCGGCCTCTGTTCTGGCAAAGATTTCTGGAATATGAAGGGCATTGAGCGGTTTGGTTTACCGGAGATCATGCTTACTGACGGCCCACATGGACTACGCAAACAGGAAGCAGCCGCTGACCATCTCGGCCTCAACGAAAGCGTACCTGCTACCTGTTTTCCAACCGCTTCCGCAACTGCCTGCTCCTTTGATCGGGATCTTTTATTCGAAATGGGAAGCACTTATGCTGAAGAATGCGAGCAGGAAAATGTGGCTGTCGCTTTAGGACCGGGCGTGAACATGAAACGCTCCCCACTCTGTGGCAGGAACTTTGAATACTTCAGCGAAGATCCCCTGCTTGCCGGCGAGATCGCGGCTGGATTCATCCAGGGTATGCAGAGCAAAAATGTCGGCGTCTCGCTCAAGCACTATCTCGCCAATAACCAGGAAAAAGGACGCATGGTTTCCGAATCGGTGGTGGATGAACGAACGATCCGGGAGATCTACCTGAAAGCCTTTGAGATCGCCGTCAAGAAATCCAGCCCATGGACTGTGATGGCATCCTACAATCGGATCCAGGGGCAATATGTTCATTTGAGCAGAAAATATCTTACAGACATTCTGCGGGTGGAATGGGGTTTCGATGGCGTTGTAGTATCCGACTGGGGTGCAGTATCTGACCGGGTGAAAGCATTACAGGCGGGTCTTGACCTTGAAATGCCTTCCATCGGAAAGATCAATGATCAGCGAATTGTCGAGGCGGTCAAGAACGGAACACTTGATGAGAATATCGTTGATGAAGCAGCAACCCGTGTCACTGAAATGATCTTGAAGTCGATGGAACGGAAAACAGGTCGTTACGATCAATCCAGGCACCATGCGGCAGCCCGCAAGATCGCCTCTGAATCGGCAGTCCTATTGAAAAACGAAGCGAATATTCTGCCCGGTAAAGCGTCTGATAAAGCCGCCGTGATCGGTGCTTTTGCCAAATCCCCGCGTTACCAGGGAACCGGCAGCTCAAAGATCAATCCTACCAGGATGGATTCTCCCCTGGATGAACTGATAGCTCTCGGAATGAATATCGAATATGCGGCAGGGTATCCTCTGAATTCAGATTTAGTGGATGATACTCTGCTTGAGGAAGCCTGTAAGGCTGCCGCGGGAAAGGATATCGTCTATCTGTTTGCCGGGCTTCCTGACAGATACGAATCGGAATCATTTGACCGCAGCAGCATGAAAATGCCTGAAAATCACGTCAAACTAATCGAGGCAGTCAGTGCGGTGAACCCCAACCTGGTCGTTATCCTGATGGGCGGCTCGCCGATGGAACTTCCCTGGGCTGACAAAGCCAAAGCCATCCTCTTGATGTACCTGGGCGGACAGGCTGCCGGAGGGGCCTGCGCTGACCTGCTGCTGGGTAGAGTTAATCCCAGCGGCAAACTGGCTGAAACCTGGCCGATCAGCCTTGAAGAGAATCCCTCTTACAACTATTTCCCGGGATACGACCTTTCAGTGGAATATCGCGAAGGCCCATTTATTGGCTACCGTTATTACGACAAGGCCAGGAAAGCAGTCCGTTATCCCTTCGGATTTGGACTTTCCTATACGCAATTCGAGTATAATGATCTGAAAGTCTCAAGTGTAGCCCTGACTGATAAAGATCAACTCATTGTTTCCTGCAAAGTGAAAAACGTTGGAAGCATGATCGGTAAAGAAGTCGTCCAGCTCTATGTCGCCTGCAAGAATTCGGTGATCATCCGGCCGGAGCAGGAATTGAAAGATTTCGCCAAGATCACCCTGGAACCGGGTGAAACCAAAGAGGTCAGTTTTACACTGCCGATGAAAGAATTGGCTTACTACAATGTCGAACGCTCCTGCTGGCATGTAGAAAGCGGAGAGTATGAGGTCCGCGTCAGTGCTTCCAGCCGTGACACCCGTCTGATCGAGACAGTCAATGTTGAGAGTTCGATCTCGATTCCTCTACCTGATCTCCATGAGAAACTTCCCTGTTATTACGATCTATCAAATGGGATCAACGTATCCGATGCTGAATTTGTGACTCTCCTGGGCAATCCACTCCCCAAACGGGAAAAGGACCCCAAAGAACCGTTTACGATCAACACAAGAATGGCCGATACCCAGAGCAAATTGCTCGGCAAGATCCTGATGAAATCGATTCGCGACGGTATCAATAAGATGGGTGATGACAACGCAGACATTAAGCTTATGGCTGAAAATATGATCATGGACGCCCCGATTCGACTGCTCTCCATGATGGGAGGTACTCCACTCACCACCATTGAAGGTTTGGTAGAAATGCTCAATGGACATTACATCAAGGGCATCAAGTTGATCAACCAGAAGAACTAACAAAAAGGTCCGGTGATTTTTTCACCGGACTATTTTTTTCCAGGCAATATCTACTTTTTTACTGGTCCGGTTGATTCACGGATCACCAAATGAGTTGGAAGAACGATCTGCTCATTAGCCAGTTCGGGGTGATGAATATGTTTCAAGATCTGGGCAACTGCTGCCTGTCCGAGTTTCTTTTTATCCTGGTAGATCGTGGTCAGCCTTGGAGTACAGAAAGAAGCCATTTCGATATCATCAAATCCGATGACCGAGACATCTCCCGGGATGGAAATCCCCAGATCACTCGCAGCCCGGATACAGCCCATGGCAATCATATCCGAGCAGCCAAATACTGCTGTGGGTGGATCAGGTAAGGCCATAAGTTTCTTAAAAGCTTCATATCCTTCAGAAACGCCATAGTCGGTATAAACAATGTAATCCGGTCGGATTGTTAACCCACCCTGCCGGAGTGCATTTTCATACCCCACCTGGCGCTGACCTGCGGTGTGATATTCCAGCGCATTGCCTGCAATGAATGCGATCTTCTTGTGTCCCAACCCGATCAAATAACGGGTTGCTTCTTCACTGCTTTCAAGATCATTGACACAAATGAAATCACCCTTGATCTGCGGATCTTCGATATGCAGAAACACGCATGGGCATTCCAGGTTCTGTGTCAATTGTCTGAACTCGTCGGTCACCACCGGCGTATTAAAGATCAATCCATCTACATTTTTGTTTTGCCAGGCACTGATCGCTGCCCCTGCATTTTCTCCATCGCGTTCGGTATGCCGCTGCAGAACATTGTACCCGGCTTCGTAGGCCGCCAGTTCGATATTGGTCAACACTTCCGCGAAGTAATTGTCAACACTGTTATAGTTCAAAACGCCGATCAATCGACTTTGCCCGGTTTTCAGACTACGGGCCTGCAAGTTAGGCCGGTAATTAAGTTCCTTGATCGCCTTCTCCACTTTTTCGATCGTTTCAGGGTTTACTTTACGCGTCTTATTGATCACATGCGAGACAGTCGCGTTCGAAACATTTGCCAGCCGGGCTACATCGTTGATCGTCGTCATTTATCCTCACTCCTAAGCTTCATCGAGCATGACTTTTTCTGGAACGAACGCTTTATGGAAAATTGAAGTCTCTCCGCGATAAAAACGAATAGTGTTGATCACACAACGGACCGTTTCATCTGAGAACATGCCAATAAACAATCCATACATTCCCAGACCAAGCGGGAACATCAAAGCGTAGGATAGAGAAATTATAAAGACAATTCCAAAAATTTGTGTAGCCAACATCCAGATTGTGTCGCCGTATCCCCTGATCCCATTGCCGCTGATGATATTCATGGCACGCGGCATCATGGTAAACGCTGTGATCATCAGGAACGGCGCCGCTTTTTGGATCAATGCCAGGTCCGGGGTAAAGATCGAGAGAATCTGTTTTGGAAATACCAGGAAAGACATCGCGAACAAAACACAGAAACTGAGTGTATAGAAGGTGCCAATCAAGCCGGATTCCTTGGCAGCATCCAATTTTCTTTCTCCGGTTTTTTGACCGACAATAGTAGTCACTGCCCGGGCTAGACCGGTATAGAAATAACAGGGAGTACACTCGATCTGATACACCAATCGATAAATTCCAACTGCTTCTGCGCTGATCAAATTCAGGAAATATGCCAGCACCAGGTTGCCTACATTCCACAACATATCCTCAAGTCCAACCGGAAGCCCAACCTTCAATACCTTCAAATAGGGTTTGATCGGAGTTGTGATCAAAGACTTGAAACTTGTTTTGAAAGGGAAATCTTTGATCGTCAGGAAAATGACCATCATAATGGTCGTAGCCACTAAACCCGATACACTTGAAGCGATCCCTGCACCAGCCACACCCAGTTCAGGCGCGCCAAAATGGCCAAAAATAAATACGTAGTCCAGAACAATGTGCAGCAGGCTGCGGAAAATGCCAACATACATCTCCGGTTTTGTATTGCCAACACCCTGGAAGATCGCGTAAACCGAAGTAGCCATCCCAACATAGAAAAGCTCCAGGCTCATGTACCTGAGGTATTCAAGACTGACACTCAAGATCGGCTCGTGGACCCCCAGCAGTATGAGTACCTTTTTTCCTAAAAACAGCCAGAAGAAATAGACCAGGCAGGAAAGAATGGTATTGTATTTCAAACCGGCGTTGGCGTATTTGCGCGCGTTCTGCGGGTCATTGGCCCCCAACCGCTGCGAGACCAGGACCACCACTCCCGTCCCGATGGACCAGATGAAAGAAATGGTCACGAGATACGGGAAGAAAACATTACCGACTGCTGACAGGATCTCTGAACCGGTAAGTATTGAACCATCGGCCAATGTGGTTGTATAACGCGCCAGGAAAGCAGTATCGATCAGGCTCTGGATCTGCATGATCACACCGCTGATCGCGATCGGGATCGCGATGCGCATCATGTGTTTTGAATATGGTTTGAAATTCTTCGATGAAAAAAGCTTCACAACGGCTCCTATTTAAACGTTTACGCATCTAATTACCTGGATTATCTCATCAAAATAGGAGGTTTGTCAAATCTGAAATCAATCTGCTATTAAGAAAGGTCAAAATGACCTGATTTCCATTCTGACCTTTCGACTTGATATTTATTTTTTGTATTTCTCATAGATCAAATTTGCCACCAGTGCGGTCCAACCCGTTTGATGGTCGGCACCGATTCCCTGCCCGGTTTCTGAGTTGTAGTACTCGAAAAATCGGCCACTTGCCTGCCAGTTGCTTTCCACATTCCTGATCAGGTTCTCCCGTAATTCATCCCCTTTTGCCGGATCTACCTTGTCCAGTCGCTGCACCAGCAAATAATTGATCGGTATCCAGACCGGACCTCGCCAGTTGGAATTCTTCCATCCTGTCGTCGAATAACCCGGCTCAAAGATCGAGGATTGTGCCGACAGGCTGCGGACCCCAAAATCTGACCACAACTGTTCCGGGTCCGATAAGGTTTCCAGGATCCTTTCATCCTGGGTTGGGCTGCTCACCCCGGCAATGAACGGGATCAAACCAGCGTAGGACTTTTCCAGGATGAATCCTTTCGCGTTCCGATCGTAATAAAACCCGGTGGTCTCATCCCACAGTTGGGCATTGATCGCATCAGCAATGTCTTTGTATTGCCCGCCATAATAATCTGCCCGGGTGGTTTCTCCGATTTCGCCAGCGATCTCCAGCATATTTTCTGCGAAAAGCGCCATCCAGCCGCTCAGATCAGCTTCTTCCGCGTCATATCCGGATGGTCTGGGAATATTATCCATTCCCATAAAGCCGCCGTTGAAAAGATGATCATGATCGCGGTCGTATGCTTTCAGGTAATATGCGTATTGTTTTTCAAGACTTGGGAATAGCTGCTTAAGGAAGGCTGTATCTTTGTCAGATTGGTAAACCTGCCAGGCCGCCCAGGCAAATAGCGGAGGTGTTTCACCGATCATATCCCATTCAGTATTGGGCACATGCCCGATGGAAAACTGCCACTTATCCGATAGATAGACACCCAGGTCATGTTTGGCCAATTGAATATCCGCCAGCGTTGCCGCCTTCGCCTGAAAGCAGCTGTCCCACATCGCCGGCCAGGGGAATTCCCACTTATCCGGAACCAGTAACACATCCTGTACATTCACCTTCCCCTTGACTGAGCTTTGATAAGACCCGTCATACTGGTAATACATCTTGTTCCAGAGCAGGTCCATCAAAGCTGCCTGGTACACCGCCTGATGTGCAGTAACGTCATTCTTGTAAAGAGCATCGGCCTCTGTTTTCCGGCTTTGCAGTGTCTGATCCGCGGATTCCAGGGCTGCCCTGGCCCGGTCTTCAGCCTGGCTGGAATTCTCACCGTAGCCAATGCCAAATCTTAAGATCCTGCTGGTATTGGGAGAAAGGGAAATGGAATATTGCCAGGCTGCCTTATTCCCGCTGCCGCTGTCGTTCAATTTTCCATTATTGACCATAGATGCATTGATCTGGGCTCGGTCCGGGTAGGTATTGTTTGTGATCTGCCAGGCATCTGGAATATCGGCTGCTACAACCGCCAGGACTCCCCCATTGAAGCTGGCCAGGTAGGTGTTATTTTGTGATTGCACCACCGCTTCACCGGTCCGGGAGATCACCTCGGGGACAATATCCAAAACGGATGCCGCCTTATCCAATCCATCGATGGTCAACTGTGCCGCCACTGAACGGCCGTCCAATTTGGCATACTCGATCGAGATCTGGGCGAAATCAGCCTGGTAGGGATAACGGTAAACATAAAGCATATAGCTGTGAGTCGGGGTATTTTCTTTGAATACCCGATCCTCCAGGACCGTTTCACCATACTGGCCTTCTGAATTAGTCAGCCCGTACAACCGTTCGGTCAGATACGGTTCGCCAGGGGTATAAAACGCCCAGGTAAACAGCGCATTCATTTGTTTATCAGTCAGCGATGCGATCCCGTCTTCCCCGGTCTTATATGGATGGGTGATGGCAGTGGTATAGGTGAAGGACCAGCCATCTCCATTCAGAGCCTCGCGTGGATTCCCCCACAGGCGTTCGGGAGCATAAGGTCCCAGCCAATCATCCATCTTACTGGTGGAAATATTGTTCGTATCAACAGTAGGCGTGCTTCGTTGGCAGGCAGAAAGTAACAAACTGAGAACGAAGAAAAACGTCAGGCAAATATGGGAAATCTTATATCTCATTTTCTCACCTATTCCACCAACTGCTTTCCGATATTTTCTCCGCTTTGGGCCGTTTACCTTTTACGGGTTCGTTCCAGCACTTCGGCAATCGTAGCTCCAAAGATCTCCGGTTTTAATTTAAAGCCTGCCGCCTCCAGTTTTGGACTAAAGAGCGGCCGCATTCCGGTGGGTTCCAATTTTCCTTCGATCTTTCCATCGGGGCTGATCCCTGTCTGCTCAAATTTGAAAATATCCGTGAGAACAATTGTTTCTCCCTCCATGCCGGCAACTTCAGTGATGGCAGTTACTCTTCGCGATCCATCTTTGAGTCGGGTTTGCTGAACGATCAGGTCGACTGCGGTCGCAATTTGCTGGCGGATCACCTTGACTGGCAGGTCCATTCCAGCCATCATCACCAGTACTTCAAGGCGGGAGGAGGCATCACGGGGTGAATTTGCGTGGACGGTTGTGAGAGAACCATCATGGCCGGTATTCATTGCCTGCAGCATATCCAGGGCTTCCCCGCCGCGGCATTCGCCCACGATGATCCGGTCCGGACGCATTCGCAGAGAATTACGCACAAGATCGCGGATTGTCACCAGACCTAGTCCGTCGAGGTTGGCTGTCTTTGTTTCCATACGCACTTTATGCACCTGCTGCAATTGCAGTTCGGCCGCGTCTTCTATTGAAACAATTCGTTCATCCTCAGGGATGAAACCTGAGAGAACATTTAATAAGGTAGTCTTACCGGAACCCGTTCCCCCGGAGATCACAATGTTCATTTTGGCCACGACGCAGGCTTGCAGAAAATCCGCCATGTTCTGGCTGATCGAGCCGAAGCGGATCAGATCTTCAACTTTCAATTTTTCTTTTCTGAACTTACGGATCGTGATCGATGGGCCATCGATTGCCACAGGAGGAATGACCGCATTTACACGTGAGCCATCCGGCAGCCGCGCATCAACGGTTGGACTATCCGGATCGATCCGCCGCCCCAGGGGAGAGATGATCTTTTCAATCACACGCAAAACGTGGTCATCGTCGTCAAACTGCACATCCGTTAATGTCAGCTTGCCTTTCTTTTCAACAAAAACCAATTTCGGCCCATTCACCATTACTTCACTTACATCGTCATCCTCAAGCAGCCCCTGGATAGGACCATAGCCTACGATCTCATCATAGGCACTCTTGATCACCTTCTCACCGATCTCACGTGGAAGCATGATCTTGGCGGCGATGTAGGCTTCCTGGATCTTCTTCATGACCACGGATCGAAAATGATCATCTACTACGCCATGCTCATTTGCCTCTGCCGCCACTCTGCTGATCAGGTAATCTCTAAGTTTGCGCAGATCTTCGGTCGAGATTTCCCTTCTGGAAGTACTGGCATTCTCATTCGTCATGATGGACCTACTCTTCTACATCTTTATTTGTCGTGATCCACACGATCTGGTCCCGTCGTACTGCAATGAATTTCGTTTTGAAAGCGGGCTCGCCGCTGGGGCGAAACACCTGCGCATTTGTTACCGCCAGAAAAGCTTCCTGCATATCCAACTCATCCTTGATTCGGCAGCCTGGTCTAACATGGATATCTCCCTCCAGGTAATGTGTTGTCGTTTGTATGCGGGCCTGGACGGCTTCTTTCGAGACCACATCAGTGAAGAACTTTCCTTTATCGTTATATTCAAAGGCCATGAGTTTAACACTCCTATGATAATTATTTGATCGATATCGTTTGTGATCATCTGCATTATACAGTTGAAACAATTCAAACAGGATTCTGGATAAGAAAGAACATTATTCCCCCGATCGATCAACAATTTTCTTTATATTCACTGATTAAATGCATAGTCGAGAATTATCCCCGAGATTTGCGGAGGAAATAATGGCCAGAGATACTTCCAAATTAACGGTAGAAATTAGTAACTCAGTCTGTTAAAGCAATAATTGGTCGGAATTTCACCGACCCAATCACAAAAGTACAGACGTAATATCAAGCATACGGGGTCGGAGATGATTCGCCAGTCTGCCTGCGTTCTTCTTCCTCTTCGTGAGCGCCACAGCTACATTCTTCACCCTCCAGGCAGGTTTGGCAGCAATAGTGTTCATTACCAAAGATCACAGGGATCCATGTGATCTCTACACCGCAGCCATCGCAAAAAAGGGACCCTTCTAACTTGACCATTGCCGCTCCTTTCTATATTTCGCAGAAGGTATAGGGAATCTTCTAAATTGTAATAATGGGAGGAGGAAACCATCTGCGTAGAGAAACGCTCAATTATTTAAGCTAGACTTTCGCCAGACGAGTGGTTGTTTAATCAGTATAGAACACGGTTCAACCAAATTCAAGAGCACTCAACCTTGGGTGGCCTGAATAAATTTCTCATAAAATTAGAGGGTTTTACTTTACCAGGAAGGATTTACTTATTGGATTAATTACATCATTGCTATAATTATTTAATAGTAGCTATCGTCGTACGGTTTTTTCTTTTCCAGGAATACAGTATCGAGGTGGCTGTATGACAACCAAGAAAGATATACCCCCTGATAAAAAATCAAAAATAGAACTTCACATAGATCTTGTGAAGTTTATGAAAATCCTGGACGACCTGGGAAAGGGAGTAGTTTATTACTCTGCTGAAGGGACTATTGAAGCAATCAATCAATCCGCCTGCAGGGTAATGAATCTCCCTGAAAAAGATTTCCTGGGGAAAAGCCTTATTATTGAAAATCCGGATCTGGATTTGCGCTATTTTCACGAAGATGGATCTGAATTCACCAGGGAGCAATTTCCGGCCAGTGTGGCAATGAAAACAGGCAAAGTGGTACCAGATGTGATCATGGCAGTTGCCCACAAAAATGAAATAAAACATCATTGGCTCAAAGTTACTGCCGAACCTCAATTTGTAATAGGAAAAGATCGTCCCCAGGGGGTTTTCGTTATCCTTGAGGACATTACAGATCATAAAAAACTTGAATACAACCTCAATGAACGTTACAAAGAAATTAATGCCTTTTATAAGCTTGCCAGTATTACCGAAAAGAACCTTCCCTTTGAGGAAATGTACCAGGAAATTATTAATTTTTTGCCAGATAGTTGGCAATATCCCGAGATCACCTGTGTAAGGTTGTTCATTGAGGGAAAAGAATATACTACCGGGAATTTCAAGAAGACACAATGGCACCTATCAGCCCCGGTTAAAGTATTTTCTGAGCTTGCAGGATCACTCGAGATCTATTATCTGAAAAAACGTCCCCATGAAAGTGAAGGCCCTTTCCTTTTGGAAGAACGCCAGCTCCTCGATGCAGTCGCAGAACGTCTGGGGAGGATCATTGAGCGCAGGAAGACAGCAGATAAATTACAACACAATGAAGATCTAATATCCCTGGCTCTGCAGGCAACTAGATTGGGGAAATTTCAGCAAGATTTCGCCAGGGATGAAGTATTTTTTGACGAGATCAGTAGTGCCCATTTTGGTTTTGATAAAACTATTCATTCCTCAAAAGAAGTCCTTGAACGAATTCATCCCGAAGACAGGGAGCGAACAAAAAATGAATCCGCACAATATGCTAGAACAGGATCCACTGATCCAATAATTGTTGAATACCGGGTCATTCATCCTGATGGCTCGATTAAATGGATCGCAGCAAATTCCAAAATTACCTATGAGAAGATCAATGGTGTTCTGAAACCAATTCGTGCGGTCGGCACAACTCAAGATATTACTGAAAGAAAAAATGCTGAAAAAGAATTAAAACAACTCAACGATCAGTACAATTTGATCGCAAATAACACAGATGACTTTTTCTGGATCTACGACACAATAGAAAAGAAATTTACCTATGTCAGTCCATCTATTGAAAAGATGCATGGGTTTACTCCAGAAGAAGCTCTTGAGTTATCTCCGGAACAATTATTCACACCAGATTCGATCAAAAAAGCCCATGAATTAACCAGACAAAACATGTCGCAAACCGGGCAGGAGTCTACCGCCTCCTTTACCGTAGAACTCACTCAATACCGGAAATACGGTTACATATTCCCCACTGAAACGACTCTTAAAGTTGTCACAGATAATACAGGCCACCTGGTGATCATTGGTATCTCTCGCGATATCACTCGCCGCAAAGAAGCCGAGTATGCCTTTTTACAAAGCCAGGCCAAATTAAAAGCTTCTTTGAGCAGCATGAACGACGCAGTATTTATTACTGATTTGGATGGGATCCCCGTTGAGTACAATGATGCCTTTGTTAGTTTTCATCGCTTTACAAACAAAGAGGAATGCCCCATTTCCCCTGAAAAATGGCAGGAAGTAATTGAATTTTCAACCCTGGAAGGAAAAGTAATCCCGTTTGAAAAATGGCCAGCCAACCTTGCCGTTAAAGGAAATTCTCAAAAGAATATTGAATACCGCCTGCGCCGCCTGGATACTGGCGAAACCTGGATCGGCAGCTATAGTTACTCACCGATCCTGGATTCAGACGGAACGATCATGGGTTCCGTTTCTGTTAGCAGAGATATTACAGACCAAATTCTGGCGCGTGAAGCCCTCCAGAGAAAATCTCGTGCGCTGGATATGTTAAGTAAATGCAATGAAGCCCTGGTCTTTGAACAGGATGAAGGTAAGTTGCTTGAAAAGATCTGCCAGATATGCGTTGAAAAGGGGAACTATATACTATCCTGGGTGGGGTTCGCTCAGCAGGATCCACAAAAATCAGTACTGCCAGTAGCCCAATTTGGGTTTAACGAAAATTATTTAGAAACAGCCAAAATAACCTGGGATGATTCCCCTTATGGCAGGGGGCCAGCAGGGACAGCAATACGGAAAAATAAGATAGTCACCATTAATGATGCAGCCTCTGACCCGACCTTTAAGCCCTGGAAAGAAGGTGCACTAAAAAGGGGATACTCGTCGATCATCAGTCTGCCCCTCAATTTGTTCGGGAATTCAATCGGTGTCTTTACACTCTACTCCAAAGAGGCAAATGCGTTCAAATCTGATGAGATCGAATTACTCAAGGAACTGGCAAATGACATTTCTTTTGGAATTGAAAGCTTGCGTACTCGCGAAAGCCAGAGACTATTGCAAAATGAGTTGATGGCCTCCCAATCCAGGTTCATGCAGGCTGAAATTGCCGGACAGATCGGTTCCTGGGAAATGGATCTGGAAACTGGTGCCATCTACTGGTCCGATCAGTTATTTTCGTTGTTCGAAAAAGATCCCGAAAGTTTTATCCCTTCTCTTAACAATTTCAATCAAATTGTTTCAAATGAGGACATTTCCCAAATGGACGACGCATTGAGAAATGCGATCGAGACTCATACCCCATTTGAATTGGAGTTCCGCAGTACAAGAAATTCTGGAGAGACAAAATGGTTTATCACCAGGGGAAACCCATTATTCGATTCTACAGGTAAGGTTATTAAGATCACCGGGACTACACAAGAGATCACTGCTCACAAAGAAATGGAGGATGCACTATCCGCGGCAAACCAGAGGTATCAATTCATTTCAGATCACATTCAAGACGTACTCTGGGTGATGGACCTGGAATCTCAAAAATTCACTTATGTCAGTTCCTCAGTCGAAAGATTGCGCGGATTTACTGTTGAAGAAGTCCTACGCCAACCTATGCAAGAGAGCATGACCAGTGAATCATACGAATTAGTCACTTCTATTATCAAAGAATATCTTCCACTTTTTCTTGCCGGAAAACCTCTTAGCAACAAACCGATCCGCATTGATCAAAGATGTAAAGATGGTTCGATCGTACCCACAGAAGTATCGGCAAATTATGCACTAGACATAAACGGCAAGGTCCAAGTGATTGGTATTACACGAGATATCTCTGAGCGTTTGAATGCCGAACAACAAATATGGCAAGCAAATAATAATTATCGTTTGATCGCAGACAATACCGATGATGTGATCTGGGTTTGGGATATTCAGGCAAATAAATATACCTATATCAGCCCTTCCGTACAAAAAATGCATCATTTAAGCCAGGAAGAAGGCTTGACCAGGGACGTAACCGAAGTTCTCATCCCGGAATCGATCAAAAAAGTTAACCAACTTGTTGAACAAAACCTCTCGTTGCTGATGCAGGGGAAGTCTACTCCTTCTGTGACGCTTGAGCTCAAACAATTTCGAAAGGATGGTTCCATCTTCCCAACAGATACAACGATTAACTTTGCTCGTAATGAAGCCGGAACTCCAGTCTTGATTGGGATCACCCGTGACATCACATTCAGAAAACAGGCAGAACTTGCGATCTATGAAAGCCAGGCAAAGCTAAAAGCAGCCTTCTCGAATATGCTCGATGCAATAGCGATAATCGACAATAAAGGAAATATCATCGAAATAAATGAAGCCTACGCGGCTCTCCATCGCTATAAAGCCATTGATGATTGTCCAAGATTAGTTTCTGAATATCTGACAATTTTTGAATTTTCTTTTAAAAACGGAAAGATTGTTCCTTCAAATTTGATGCCGCTATCACGAGCATTAAAAGGAGAAACCGGCAATAGCGAATTCAATATTCGAAAATCTACCACCGGAGAGACTTGGATCGCGAATTACAGCTATGCCCCCATCCGGGATGATCAAGGTCAAGTTGCTGGTGCGGTTATTGTCATTCGGGATGTCACCAAACAAAGAAAAGCTGAAGAAGAACTCCGGAAAACCACTGCAAATTACCGCCTGATCTCTGAAAATGCAGATGACGTGATCTGGGTACGCGATGTGGATACACTGGAATTCACCTACTTTAGCCCCTCCATTGAGAAATTAACCGGGTTTACGCCTGAAGAGTTGGTCGGCAAAAAACTTGATCAATTTCTGACCCCAGATTCTACCAGGAGGGTCCTGGAGATGATCGATCGAGCCACTCGCGATTTCTTCCTTGGCAAGGAAGTCAAAACCAGGCCATTAGAGCTTGAAGAATATCGCAAAGATGGGTCAACTGTTCCAATCGAGATCACAACAACCCTGGCTTATGACGAAGAAGGTCATTTATTGGTGATCGGTATCTCCCGTGAAATTACTGAGCGTCTGAAGGCGGAAGAAGCTTTGCGCCTGAGCAGCGAGACCAACCAGGCTATCTTGAATGCGACCCTTGAGTCCGTCTTGATGATGGACCAGGACTGTAAAGTTCTGGCCATCAATGCAACAGGAGCAAAACGGATTGGGAAACCTCCATCCGAGATCATTGGCAAAGATTTCTTTGATCTCTTCCCCAGGGGAATAGCGGAGAACCGCACCATAAAATTAAAGAAAGTCTTTGAAACAGGAGAATCAGTAAATTTTGAAGATGATCGTGGCGGTCGTCATTACATCAGCAATTTATACCCGATCTTTGACCAGGCTGGTAAAGTAAAGAACGTAGTACTCTTTGCTAAAGATAACACGGAAGAATATAGCATCCAACAGGCATTAATCGAAACAGAACAAACCCGGCGAGCTTTGTTTGAATCTATACCTGAATCGATCTTGCTTATTAAGACGGATGGTACAGTGATCATGGTCAATTCCACCGGAAGTCAGCGGCTCCACCAAACTCCGGAAAAGATGATCGGCCATAGCATGTACGATTTTCTTCCAGACGAAGTAAGAGAGATTCGTAAGACGAATATCGAAAAAGCAATTATGACTGGTCAACCAATTCGTTTTGAAGACATACGGGAAGGCAGAGCGATTGTCACCCACGCGATTCCAATCCTGGATGAGAACAATGTAGTTATTCAGGTAGCCATTTCAGGGTTTGATTATACAGACCAAAAAAAGGCCGAAGAAAAACTGGCGGCAAGCGAACACCGAAGTAAGGCCATTGTGGATGCAATTCCAGACACGCTTTTTCGAATTACTCGCGATGGAACATTCCTGGATTACCAGGCTAAATCTGTGGACAAACTTTATGTTCCACCGGAGGTCTTCATTGGGAAAAAGATCTCCGAGGTTCTCCCCCCCGATGTTAGCCAAAAAAGCATGACTGCAATTGAAGCAGCGTTCTCTCAGCAAAGAATACAAACTTTTGAATATTCCTTATCGATAAATAATGCATCAGCAACTTATGAGGCTCGTGTGGTTGCCAACGCACTCGATCAGGAAGCAGTTATCATCGTGAGAGAGATCACAGATCAAGTCGAGATGGAAGAAGAAATACGCGCCAGTGAAGAAAAATACCGGGTGCTCATGGAATCGCTGGATAGCATTGTGGCAACAATTGATATCGATGGCCGCTTCCTGTATATGAATGATGTCGCTGCAAAACAGTTGGGCGGGATCCCCCATGATTTTATTGGGAAAACAATGTACGAACTTTTCCCACCACAAATTGCTGAGAACCAATTGACCAGTATCCGCAAGGCAATTCAAGAAAACAAAGGATATATTTTTGAAAACCCAAGTATTGTTAATGGGCAATTTCGCTGGTACCGCTCGACGATTGAACCCATCCACGATGATAAAGGAAATGTTATTGCGGCCCTACTAAACTCAACGGATATCCATGACCTTAAATTAGCTCAGGAAGAGCTTCAAAAACTGAATGATACGCTTGAACAAAAAGTGAAAGAACGGTCCGCAGAAGTGCAGGATCTGTATGACAATGCTCCAACGGGCTATCACTCATTAGGTATTGACGGCACCATTCAGTTGATGAATCAAACCGAGCTTAATTGGTTGGGTTATAAAAAAGAAGAACTCATTGGCAAGAAAAAATATTTTCAGCTTGTCCCTGATGAAGACTATGCCAGGTGGAAAGGTGCATTTGAAGAATTCAAACAAAAAGGCCACATTGAGAATGTAGAGTTTAATCTGATCCGAAAAGACGGCAGTATATTTCCAATCATTATCAATGCCACAGCCATATTTGATAAAGATGGAAAATATTTACAAAGTCGGTCAACTGTTTTTAATAATTCAGAACGAAAAGCCATCGAAGCTGAGATCCGTCGGGTGCATAACCTTTCAGATACCGCTTTGGAACTTGCCAGGGCCGGGTTCTGGTATATCCCAATCGATGGTTCAGGAATCTACCAGTCCTCCGATCGTCTGATCGATATTCTGGGAACCGAATATCGGGCCGATTATCGTTATGATCTTCAAGAATATTGGATGAAATACGTCGAACTGGCTGATCCGGGGGCGACAGCATTAGCCAGCCTGGAGATCAATGATGTAATTTCCGGAAAAAAAGAAAAGTATGACATGATCTACAAATTTCGCAGACCCAAAGACGATATTATCATCTGGATCCATGATATCGGCAACCCGGTCCGAGATCGATCAGGGAAACCGATTGGTATTGCCGGCGTTACCCAGGATATTACCGAACAGAAGAAGCTGGAAGATGAACTTAGCCGGGCAAAAGAAGCCGCGGAAACTGCCAATAAGGCAAAGAGCAATTTCCTGGCTAATATGAGCCATGAGATTCGTACACCGATGAATGCCATATTAGGTTTTGCGCAGATCATATTAAAAGATAAGACGATCGACGAGAAGAATCGCGGGTATATCGAGATCATTAATCGCTCTGGGGAACACTTGCTGACTCTTATCAACGAGATCCTTGAGATGTCCAAGATCGAAGCAGGTCATGTCACCTATAATCCTTCCACCTTCGACCTCCCCAGGTTAGTTCAGGATTTGAAGAGCATGTTTGCACCCAGAATGGAAGCCAAACAACTGAAAATGACGCTCGACATATCCCCGCAAACACCTAGATTCATTATTTCAGATGAAAATAAAGTAAAAGAGATCTTGATCAACCTGATCGGTAATGCAGTTAAGTTTACCGAACAGGGTGGAATTACAATCCATGTCCATACCGAAAAAGACCCGACCACCCTATTCTCAAAATCTTTAAATCTCTATCTGGATATCGAGGATACGGGAATCGGAATTTCAGAAGAAGACCTGCCAAAATTGTTCAAAGCATTCGAGCAGACTTCTTCCGGGATAAACGCTTTTGGAGGTACAGGTCTGGGATTGGCAATCAGCCAGAGTCATGCAAAGATGATGGGAGGGGAAATCACAGTCACCAGTATATTGCACATCGGTACAACGTTTCACGTCAAATTGATCGTCCAGGAAGGAGATCAGCCCCTCATTGAAAACGAAATTCAAAAAAGAGAAGTGATCGGCCTCAAACCTGGCAGCAGAAAATACCAGATCATGATTGCGGATGATCACGAAGAAAACCGTTTGGTCGTTCAAGAGATGCTTGCCCCGCTGGGTTTTTCAATGATCAATGCCAAAGATGGCGAAGAAGCAGTGGCACTGACAAGATCAGAGCACCCCGATCTGATCTTGATGGACCTGCGCATGCCGGGGAAGGACGGATACCAGGCCTCAAAAGAAATAAAAGCATCCATTGAAGGAAAAGAGATCCCGATCATTGCGCTCACCGCTTCTATCCTCGAACTGGATAAGCAGCATCTGGCAGAATTCGGTATGATCGACTTCCTCCGAAAGCCATTCAAGGAAAATGACCTTTTCATCCTCATCGAAAAATATCTTGGTCAGATCTTTGAATACAGCAGTGAAACAAATGCCGAAAAGGGAAAAAACAAGAATCAGAAATTGGTCTTGACTTCAAAAATTGTTTCAACAATTCCAATTGACCTGATCAAAGATCTAAAGCAGGCTGTCCTCAGTGCCGATTTCGATCAGATCATGGCCCTGATCGATCAGATAGAACAATCCTCTCCGCAGATCGCTGGCAGACTGCGTGAGATGGCCAATGATTTCCAGTACGACTCGCTGATTCATCTTTTAGAGGAAGGTCGAGATCATGGAAATTGATTATTCCCTCATTTCAAAGAACGCAAATATCCTGGTCGTCGATGATACTGTCGAGAACCTCGCTTTGCTGACCCGCATGCTGAAAGACTGCGGTTATCTTGCCCGCCCGGTGCCAAACGGCCGTCTAGCACTCCAGGCTGCCGCCAAACAAAAACCGGACTTGATCTTGCTGGATATCACTATGCCTGAGATTGATGGCTATGAGGTATGCCGCCGCTTGAAGGCCGATCCGCAGCTTGCAAAAATCCCTGTTCTGTTTATCAGCGCCCTCTCCCAAACTTCAGAAAAAGTAAAAGCCTTTGAAGTAGGCGGCGTTGATTACATCACCAAACCATTCCAGTTTGACGAAGTGAAAGCCCGCGTGGAGACGCACCTGAATTTGCACAAATTTCAAGAAAATCTGGAGGTTCTGGTAAAAGACCAGGTAAAAGAGATCATTGACCTCCAGATGGGAATGATCTTTGGACTGGCAAAACTGGCCGAGGCGCGGGATTCCGATACTGGTAAACATCTGGAAAGAATTCAGGTCCTATGCAGGTTTTTTGCCGGTGAACTCAGCCAACAGCCTCAATACAGTACATATATTGATTCTGAATATTGCGATCGGATCTTTCACGCCAGCCCATTGCATGATATCGGTAAGGTTGGAATTCCAGACGGTGTCCTGCTCAAACCAGGTAAACTAGACCCCAAGGAATTCGAGATCATGCAGACTCATACGATCATCGGCTCCAATACGCTTGAAGAAGTAAAACAGCGTTTCCCTCAAAATAAGTTCATCGATATGGGCATTAAGATCGCCCGTTCGCATCATGAAAAATGGGACGGATCCGGCTATCCGGACCATTTGAAAGGGGAAGAAATTCCCCTCAGTGCGCGGATCATGGCCATCGTAGATGTCTATGATGCTGTCCGCTCAAAACGGATCTACAAACCGCCATTCGATCATCTCACCACAAGAGAGATCATCATCAAAGCCAGCGGTACACAGTTTGATCCTTCACTTATAGATCTATTCAAAAAGGTCGAAGACCAATTCAGAGAGATCTGGGCAGAACTGGAAGATTGACCTACCTCCAATTAATCTCTTATAGACTCCAATTAATACATAAAAGAGGCATTAAGCCTCTTTTATGTTGGGGAGAGAAGAAAGAAAGCAATTTTCAGGAATCTGGAATACTATTTTCCATCGATCGCGTTTTTTAGCAGGATATACATGGCATGCGACCAGAGCAGCGGCCTGGCAATGGGACCCCATTTGTTTACCCAGGGTTCCAGTTGATCGGGGTGCAGGGAATGTTCAGACATTTGTTCAGCCAGTGAACCCTCGTCATCTACCTGTTCCTCGATCCAGTGCAGCAGGTCCTTTGCCTTTTTGATCTGCCCGGTCTGTGCATAATAAATTCCCAGCCAGGCGCTCAGCAGGATCCATTCCCCGCCGCCGTAATAGACATCTTCCTTATAACGGTACACTCCGCCTTCCGGCCGATGCAGGTCTTTTTCGATCATTTCGATCGTCTTGATAATGAGCGGATCCTCAAGCGGAAGCACATTAAAAGGAATTGCAATCCCCAGCAGACTGGCATCCACGCCACTCCTGGCCAAAGGTTTTGGGGAACCACCCACTTTTGCCGGAACCACAAGTTTGGCAAATCGGTTTTCCACGATGCTGAATTTCATCAGGTAATCATGAACCGCGGATTTTAAGGCTTCAAGATCTACAGCCGTGGTTGAAAAATAACCGTCTTTCACCAGCCCGGCGATGGCATTCACGCCACCATAAACATTGGCCAGTGTATATGGGTGCACATATTCGGGGTGCTCTTCCCAGCAATCATAATTGGGCAGCATCCAGACCATTTGCAGGTATTGCAGGGTGATATTGATCGGCTCGGCCAGATCGTTGAGCAGCTTTCTGTCTCCGGTTTTCCGGACGTGCTCTGCCAACGCCCACAGCCAGGTGCCGTATCCATCGATCTGGAAATTTCCCCATTCCGCGTCGATCGTATCCTCTTTGCCATCCAGTGTGAATCGAGTATGGAGGAAGTCGTCTTTTCCCAGGGCCAGTCCTTTATTCAAATGCTCCCGGATGGTCTCCAATTTGTCTGCATACCGCATTACTGCCGTGCCTACCCAGCGAAAATAAGCTTCAGCGCTGGCGAATTCCCCGGCCGAGTCCATTGATGCGGCAATATAGCTGCCATCGCGCAGCCAACAGTAGTGATAGGTGGAAAAATTCGGGCAGGCGATGAAAGCCCCGCTGCTGTATTGATTCTGTTTAATGACCTCAATGCTGTGACGATATAGATCCATTTTCGAGCTCCTACAATTAATTAATTTCAATCCTGCCCGTTCTCAGTTTCGATCAGGAGAATATTCCAAACCTCAAGGGACGGGATTGCCACCTTCAGATTTCCACCTGCCTGGTCGAATTGGAGGATTTCAGGAACAAGAGATTCACGATCTGGAGAAACAAGCCAAACTTTTCTCACCCGTTCATTCAAATGAATATCCAGAGAAAAGTCCTGAATTTTCTCTGGATTTGGATGAGGTTCATTCCAATGTAGAGTCTCACTGGAGTTCAGGTTGACCATACTCAAGGAGAACCCTTTCTCGACGCTTCGGAAGAAATAGGCGATCCCCTCCGGCCCTTTGATCTCTGGCTGCGGACTTTCAGGAACAATCGGGCTGAGCCAGCTTTCATAACGAATGACCAATTCGGTCTGCCGCCGCAGTCTCTCACTCAATTCGATGTCAATTTCCTCATGCTTCGGGAAATAGGGGTCAGAAAGCAGCCGGCCATTCTCGCCGAGTTCGATCCGGCTGCCACCTGCTGAAAAGATCACTGCGTCAGCCAGCCGGTTATTGATCGACCGATCAGCCGGGAGATACAAAGCGATCACAACAGGTTTCTCCCCGGAGAGACGTCTTGCGTTGCGGACGATTTCGGCAACATCCTGATAAGTTGTCTTTGGCGGCCAGATCTCAATGTAATTGAAAGATACCGGTGCCTTTGCCAGCGATTCGATCGGCCAATTGCCAACAGCGTTGAAAAGGATCGGCACTTCTGGGTGTTCGTTTCTTGCTTCACCAATGAAATCCGCAAAAGCTTTTGGCAGGTCCACTGAACTCCCTTGATCATCCAACCCGGTTTTCGGATCGCCGTACTGATCGATATGCAGTCCATCAAACGGTAGTGCTTTGAGCACATGGCTGCATTCCGCCAGAAGATGCTTGCTCCATTTTCCACCGCTCACCGGATTCATAATTCCCAGGAATTCTTCACCAAAAGGGATCAACTGATGGCTCTCATCATAAAGGGCCATTTCGGGGTGAGCGTGCCAGAAAGGGGCCGAAGCCGCGTAGATCGCCAGGTAAGGCATGGCTTTAATACCGTATTTGTGGGCGGCATCGATCAATTCGCGGGTGGATCGAAGGGAAAGCGGCCGCCCCAACGGATCAGTGAATTCGTCTTGGGGAGGTACCAGAGAATCATGGCGGTATTGCCAATCGTAGAATTGCAGGCCGTTCAGATGGAAATGATTGAGGATTTTGATCGTTTCTTCAGGATTGCGCCTTTCAGGTTTGAAATCACACAGGAACCCGTAACGGGGAAATTCAGTCCAATCATTCAGGACATCGAAAGCGGTCTCGCAGGTGATGCTGCCCTGCCCTTCAAGCACGGAACGTATCTTGATTTCCACCCCATATCCAGCCGGGGCAGTCTGGGAACCGTTAAAGGTGAAAGCCGTATGACTGATCCCGGCTGCGATATCCCATAGTCTTGTCTGCCTTCCTACCAGTTCCAGACCGCGGAAGATCTCGCATTCCACTTCCAGGCTTAATGCTTTTGCAGCACCGATCTGGACTCTAAGGGTCACCGTCTGACCGGGATTGTATGTTCCCCGGTCCGGATCGACCGAAGCGTAATTGATGAGGCTTGACAATGAATCCATAATTAACCTTTGATCCCGGTAGTAGAAATGCCCTGCACAAAATAGCGTTGGAAGATGAGGAAGATGATGACCACCGGCACCAGGGCTACCAAGGAGGCAGCGAAGACCTGTCCCCATTCAGTGAGATGCGCGGATTGGAACAGTGCGATACCGATCGGCAGGGTGCGGTTGGCAGTATCGCCGATATTAACATTCGCCCACGAATATTCTTCCCAGGAGTACAGGAATGAATTGATCACCACCACGGCGATGCCGGGGCCTGAAAGCGGCAGGATGATCTTGGTGAAGATCGTCCAGGGATTGCCGCCGTCGATCATAGCTGCTTCTTCCAGATCGCGCGGAACGTCCTCAAAAACTCCACGCAGTAAAAAGGTCTGCATCGAAATGTTCATGGTGATATACACCAGGATCAAGCCCCAGAGGTTGTTATAGAGTTTCAGCCAGTGGCTGATCACAAATTGCGGGATGATCAGCATTACAGGAGGGACCATCATTCCCAGCAGCAGCAAATAAAACAGGGGCTCTTTGAATTTGAAGTTCAAGCGGGCAAATGCGAAGGCCAGCATGGAACTGATCAAAACAGTCAATGAAGTAGCTACGAAAGCGACCTTGGTGCTGTTCCAGAAGTACAACCCAAATTTATCGGTCGTCAGAGCTTTAACAAAATTCTGTAAAGTGGATGGATCCGGCCAGAACTTTGGAGGGAGTTCAAAGACCATCGTCTGGGGTTTAAAGGCAGTCGAGACCATATACCACAACGGTACAGCTACGATTCCCAATCCCAACAGCAGGACAATATATGAAAAGATCCGGAACATATTTTGTGAGCGTTTCATGTTATTCTCCTGCCGGCTTGCGTAATAGTTTGAGTTGGACAAAGCTCAAGACAAAGACGAACAATGTCAGTAAATAACTGATGGCGGCACCTTTGCCAAAGTCCAAACTTTCAAAAGTGGCGTGATACATCAAGGTCAGGATGGAATGGGTCTGGCCCATTGGATCGCCGCCGGTGATCAACTTGAATGGCACATACGCATTCAAGCCGCCTAGCACCAGGACCACCACCAGGAAAACGATCGTGCCGCGCATCATCGGCAGCATGATCTTGATCAAACGCTGCCAACGGTTGGCACCGTCCACGGCCGCAGCCTCCAGCAATTCAACCGGGATCGCCTGCAAGCCTGAGAGGAAGATCACCACTGTCCAGCCGACACCTTTCCAGATATCCACCAGCACAACAGGCACCAGTGCCAGGATCGGGTCTGCCAGCCACATAATATTTTTATTCACTAAATGCAGAACATCCTTCAAAAAATAGTTGACCAGGCCGCCCTGGCCGCTAAACATATAGGTAAAGAGCAAAGACACAATGACCCAACTGGTAATTACCGGTAAATAGTAAGCAACCCGGAAGAAGGCTCTTCCGCGAATTTTTTGATTTAGCAGGACGGCCACAAAAAAGCCCAGAACCATCTTCACAACTACGGTGATCACTGTGTAAACACCGGTGTTGATAATTGCCCGGCGGAAAGTGGCGTCCTTGAGTGTATCTGTATAATTCTTAAGCCCGATGAAGACCGATTGGTCTGGATGGGCAAAATTCCAGTGAAAGAAACTGAGGCGCAACGAATAGAGCAGTGGACCAAGGAAAAATACAAAGAACAATGCAAACCCCGGTATCAAAAAGATCAGTGCTGGAATGATTTGATTGCGTGTTTTTTTTGTCTGCATGGTTCTTTTCCTTCAAACCAGATAAATTTTCTACTTGAACAAATTGTATTCCAATTGCTTTTCAGAGAGCGGCCGGTGGTTCATAATCCCCACCGGCCGCTGATTTCTACTTTCTGATCAATTACTGGGCAATCAGAGCGTTGATCTCGGTTGCAGCCTGATCAAGGGATTCCTGAACAGTCTGGTCACCTTTGAGCATGCGCTGATAAGCGTTGTTGATCGCGGTGTCGATATCATCCCATTTCGGGCTGACAGTGCGGGCCTGTGCGGTCTTCAATTGTTCCATGAAGACAGAGAAGTACTCTGGCAGTGAAGAATCACCAGTGAGGCTGGACAAAGTGGGCATGACACCAACTTCAGCCATGCTCTTCTGAGCGTCAGCGCTCATCAGGTAATCCACCCATTTCAAAGCAGCTTCTTTGTTCTTGGAGCCATCCATGACGACGACATCTTCGCCGCCAACTACAGAGCTGGTTCCATTTGCGCCGGCGGGCATCAGAGCATAGCCGTAGTTGAAATCAGGATAGTTGGATTTGTAGATGTTGGTCATCCAGGGGCCGTCAATGATCATGGCATACACACCGGTGCCGGTACCGGCATCAGTTGCAGTGCCGCCGCCCAACAGGTTCGGGGACATGCAACCTTTGTCATAGAGGTCTTTGAGCATGGTGAAAGCTTTTACACTCTCGGGACCATTAATGTAACCGGTGGCGGTAGTGATGGCATCATCGGTGACTTTGCCGCCCATGGCGTAGAAGACAGGAGCGGGAGCCCAGAAGTAGGTACCGCCTTCAGCGTACCCAAAGGTACCCTTTGAGGCGTCGCTTAACTTGCAGGCGTCAGCAGCGAATTCGTCCATTGTGGTCGGAGCAGCTTCAATACCGGCAGCTTTGAAGGCATCTTTACTGTAAACGAGCACCTGGGTATTGGTATCCTGGGGCAGACCATAATAGTGGCCATTCCATTTATTAGTGGATAACGGTCCGGGGAAGGTACCGGCAGAAATGGTGTCGAAATCAGCCATATTGCCATCCAACTGATAAAGGGCACCCTGGCTGGCAAATTGCGGGACCCAGATGATGTCGAGGCGGGCGGTGTCAGGAACATCACCACCGGCAATGGCAGTGGTCAAAGCGGCTTTGAAATCGCTGTATGCATAGCGGGTAGCTTCGATGGTGATACCGGGGTTGGCGGCTTCGAAGGCAGCGATGACTTTGTCTAACTGAGCAGATTCGGCGTCATCCATGGTGTGCCAGTAGCGGACGGTGACAGGGGCAGCAGCGGTAGCGGCTTCGGTTGCAGCAGTGGTAGCAGCAACTGTGGCGGCTTCAGTGGCAGCAGCTTCAGTAGCTGGAGCCTGGGTGGCGGTGGCTGCGGTAGAGCAAGCAGTCAGGAGCAGACCCATAACGAGTAGAGCAGATAAAACAGCAAACAACTTACTATTCTTCATTTTCAACTCCTTATCCTTTTTATATTCGGTTCAAATCTCTGCGTTGCAGAGGAATTGATTACTTTTTACAGTGAATAAATAATGTTTTGGCAAAATTTTTTATACCTTACCCTTTTTCGAGGTTTCCTCCTTCTGGATCGGGGAATTGAACATCTCGCCAATAACAACACTGGCTGCCGCGCGCGCCCAGACATCATCTCCCCATGGAATGACCTTGATCTCAGTATCATCAGCCAAACCGGGCATGACATGTTGTTTGAAAGCGGTACGCAGCGCCGAGAAGAAAATTTCACCCATTAACACCCCTTCACCACTGATCAAGATCAGTTTGGGGTCGAGAATATTCACCAGGTTCGCAATTTCTTGGCCAAGCAATCGGCCTGCCCGAGTAAGTACCATGGCGGCAGCCGGGTTGCCCTGGTTGGCACGATCAAGCAGATCGTTGAAATCCCGGATATCCTCGCCGACCTCTTTTTTGGCGGTGGCTAGCAAGGCTCGGTCGCTCAGGTAACTTTCCAGGCAGCCGTGTTTCCCGCAATCGCAGAGTGGGCCGTCCGGGTCCACCACAATGTGGCCAAACTCACCCGCTCCACCGCTCTTGCCGCGGTAGATCTGTCCGTCGATCACGATCCCCATGCCGATGCCGCGGCCAACGGTGATCACGATAAAATTATCCGCAGGCACCCCGCTGCCCAGCCATTTTTCGCCAAGGGTCAGCGTGTTCACGTCATTATCGATATATACGGGTACGCGTAATCTTGTTTCCAACAGATCCCGCAGAGGAGTATCTTTCCAGCCAAAGAAGGGGCTTTGGCGCACAATTCCTTGATTGGTATCCACAACTCCGGCCAGCCCGATACCCACACCCAGTAATTGTTTCTTACGAATGCTTCCCTGCTTGATCAGGCGATTAACCAGGGAAACCATGTCATCTACAACCCCTTCGAGCTGCTCGTCTTTGAAATCCAATGTCTCTTTAAAAAGGACAGTCGCATTTAGATCAGTTAACGCCGCAACGGCATGGTTCTCCATCAGTTTGATGCCAATGACAAAGCCGCCGCGCGGATTGAGCGCCAGGATGATCGGGGGCCTTCCGCCGGTGGAATCTCCGGTTGTCTTTTCAAAAACCAGGTCTTCCTTGATCAACTGCCCGGTAATGGCCGTTACTGTTGCCGCACTAAGACCAGTCACATGCGCAATCGCTGCACGAGAGATTTCTCCTTCATTCTTGATCACGTTCAGAATGATAGAGCGATTGATCTCTCTAATTAAGTCTCGATTGCCGCGCGGTAGGTTGCTCATAATTTCTTTCTTTATTCACGAAATTAATTATGTCTATATTATAGGCTGGCAAATAAAATTGTCAATCCCCTTTTTAGAATTCCGATGCAATTAAGCCAAATGTCATATTTGCCTGTTACCTTTTTGAAAGAAATTCATCTAATTTCTTGAAAATACAAAAAGGAGAACTTTCAATGAACGAACCCATTCATGTGACTGATGCCGCTTTTGAAACTACCGTACTGCAATCCAAACTTCCTGTAATTGTGGATTTCTGGGCTCCCTGGTGCGGACCGTGCCGTATGGTTGCTCCGATCCTGGATAAACTCGCCAGAGAATATGAAGGCAAACTGGTGATCGCCAAAGTGAACACTGACGAGAACAACCAGTGGGCAATAAAATACGGAGTACAGGGTATCCCGACAATGCTCTTCGTATTCGACGGAAAACTGGTCCACAAGCAGGTAGGTGCAATGCCAGAAGCTGCTCTCCGTCAGATCGTTGAGCAATTCTTATCGGTAATCGCCTCTGCTGCTCAACCGGCGAATTAATTTCAGGTTTCCTCATGAAATCACTTGAGTTTCAAAGGAAACTACGTACCAGTGTTAAACCTGTGATCGTGGATATCTGGGCTCCCTGGTGTAAACCCTGTCGGGCCATGGAGCCCACCTTTAAGCAGGTCAGCGAAGATTACAAAACCCGGGTGGAAGTGCTCAAGATTAACGCAGATGAATCACCGGAGGTATTAAAAGCCCTCAAAGTGATGAGTATCCCCACTGTTCTCGCCTTTTCCGGGGATACGGAACTGGTCCGGCGTACCGGGATGCAGACAGCCCAGTCCTTGCAGGCCATGTTTGATGCGGCAGTAAACCGAGAAAAACCTGCGGTTATGCCCATTGCCATGCAAGATCGCATGCTGCGAATTCTGGCAGCGGCAGCACTTCTGATCATCGGATGGTTTGCCAACCGCTCCATTCCCCTGATGGTTCTTGGCGGTCTGGTGTTGTTCACCGCCTTCTATGATCGCTGCCCGATTGTCAAGGCGATCATGGAGAAATTTAGATCAAAGAAGTCAACCCCAAATACAAGTAACGACTCCCCCGGGTAACCGGGGGTTTCTTTATTTATTGGTAAAATTATAAATTTTTGTACTATAATATTCATAATAGAATAACTCTCACCTCTGTATTTGGATCAGAAAAATGGTAGAAGAAGCAACCGAAATAATTGAACACCAAGGCATGTCGTTGGGCGAAAAAGCACGATTTCTTCGCAACAAGGCAGATCTCTCCCTTCGCCAGGTCTCGGAAAAATCGGGCTTGAATATCAACACATTAAGCCTGATCGAGAACGATAAATGCTCCCCCTCTGTTTCTACCCTGCAATCCCTGGCGCATGCCCTTTCATTACCCATTACGGCTTTTTTTGAATCGGAGCCAGTGTCACAGAAAGTAGTTTTCACTCCTCACCAGCAAGGGCAGCAAATCGCATTTGACCAGATCGTTTTCCAGAACCTGGGCAAGAATTTAAGTAACAACATGGTTCAGCCATTTGTGGTCAAAATGGCGGGAGGCCTGAAAAGCGGGGAGAAAGAGATCGTTCATACCGGTTACGAATTCGTTTACTGTCTGACAGGCTCGATCTTATATAAAGTGTCGGATTGTGACTACAAACTTTTCCCGGGAGACAGTCTCGTTTTTGAAGCTCATTTGTCTCATTCCTGGGAAAACCCTTCAGAAAACGAGAGCTCGTTTTTGCTTGTCCTTATCCCGATTGACGCCAACGAAGCATTTGGCGGACATCATTTTCCAATTCAAAAATAACAGGAGAAAAATAATATGAAAATCGCGATCATTACAGAAGATGGAAAGACGATCAGCCAGCATTTTGGCCGGGCCCCTTATTATCAGGTAGTGACAATCGAAGAAAATAAAGTTGTTGCCAGTGAAATGCGTGAGAAAATGGGCCATAATCAATTCTCAGCCGAAGGCCATGAGGAACATCATCACGAACAGCACGGGTTGGATGATGCCTCACATAACAAGCATTCCCAGATGGCCAATGCGATCTCAGATTGCCAGGCAGTGATCTGTGGCGGCATGGGGATGGGAGCTTACGAGAGTATGCGCCGTTTGAATATCCAGCCGATTGTCACCGATCTGCAGACCATCGATCAGGCAGTCCAATCCTTCATTGCCGGCAGTCTGGTAGATCATACCGAAAAGCTGCATTAAGAGTCGCTTTACCAATTAAATGCAATAAAAGACCTCGCTGAAAATCTATTCAGCGAGGTCTTTACTAGACAAATTCAGGATCAGTTACAGGCTTCAAAGGCCGGTAAATGACTGTTCAGAGATGCTGATTGCAGTTGTGAGAACACCCGCAGGATATCTGTATGGGTCACACCCGGTTCCAATTCATCATAAAGAGCGGCGTCGGCAGTTTCGGCAGCTACACCCGCCTGGCAGGCCTGTTGCAGGGTTGAGAAAGTAACTTCCTCAGCAAGGCCGGGGTTTTCCGGGACAGCGATCCCGTATTTTTCAGCCTGACGGACCAGGGCATTGACATGCTGCTGTTCAGAAAGAACGATCATCGAAAACGGGTAAACATTTCCCAGTTGGTCAATCACACTCTGGTACAAGTTCATCGCGCCGTATTCCTCCAGGATCGCTTGCTGAAGTGCAGCGGATTCAGCGCTGGATAAGGGAGTCAATGTGGTACCGTTTGAAACCATTCCGTACCCCATTCCATATGGAGTGGTGGAACCGGTAGCTCCGCCCATTCCTGTGCCCATATTTCCACGGCCTCTGCCCTCCGTATAGGGATTTACAGAAGCTGCCAGTACAGTCATTGAAGGCAGGAAGAATGCAGCAGCCAGGCCTAGAATACTTATGGATACGATGGTAGTGATAACAATACTTCGTTTGGTTGTTTTCATTTTTTCTCCTTGTTTGTTGATAAGCTCATCATAAACAAGGAAAGTGAAGAGATATCGAAGAAAATATGAAAGACCTGTGAATTCTCGACAAAAAATCAACCGGAGAGATCCCCTATTTCCCGGTTACAATCGGGTACCCTTCGGCTTGCCACTCAGTGACACCGCCACTCATGCTGGTCACCTTCTTGAATCCTGCAGACAATAGAATGTCTCTTCCCTGGGCACTTCTATGACCTGTACGGCAAACCACCACAATCGGCTTATCGGATGGTAACTCATTCAACCGAGCGGACAAATCCCCCAACGGGATCAAGTTCGCGCCCGGAATATGAAAAGAATCCCATTCACTCTGTTCGCGCACATCAAGAATAAACGCTCCTTCTTCTTTCATCTTTGCAGCATCAGCCACGCTGATCTCAAGAGGCAGTGATTCAGCTTGTTTGGTAAGCACTCCTGAAATTATCAAAAAAAGTATCCCTATTACGACTGCCCCGGATACAAGCCATACCCATAAGGGGATCCTGGCATTATTTTTTCTTTTTGCTGTTTTTTTGGCGTTGGTAACACCTTGTTTTGCCATCGCATTCCTCCAGAAAATGATGATTCCCCTATTCTGCCATATATTCTATTAATCGCGCAGATAATTTTCAATGCTTTGTGTACAATATTTATATACTCTCTTCACAGCGAATTCACAACTGATTTTTATAATGAGGATATGACTGAAATGAAGAAAATTCTAGTGGTTGACGATGAACAGCAGTTGGTAAAAGTACTGCGCGGTTACCTTGAAAAGGCCGGCTACGCGGTAGTTACTGCCTATGATGGTCTCGAAGCCCTGAATGTGATGCAAAAAGAGAAACCGGATTTTGCTATTCTCGACCTGAATCTACCCGGTATGGACGGATTGGATGTCTGCAAAACCATCCGCCGCGATTCGGATATTCCCATCCTGATGCTCACCGCCCGGGTGGAGGAAACTGACAAACTCATCGGTCTTGAATTGGGTGCGGATGATTATGTGGTGAAACCCTTCAGCCCGCGCGAAGTAGTTGCCCGGGTGCGAACCATCCTGCGCAGAGTTTCCACCTCAACCGGATCAAAGGGGGAAGTGATCCGCATCGGCGATCTCTTCATTGACATGGATAAACACACGGTCCAGGTAGGCGAAAAGAATGTTGAACTCACCCGCACTGAATTTGATATTCTGGTCACGCTTGCACGCCAACCCCGGCGTGTCTTTTCCCGCCTGCAAATTATGGAACAGGCCCAGGGGCAGGCTTTTGAAGGCTACGAACGTACAATCGATGCCCATATTAAAAATTTACGTATCAAGATAGAACCGAATCCCAAACAGCCCACCTATATTCAAACCGTTTTTGGGGTGGGTTATAAATTGGATGTTGAGAATGAAGATTAGAGGTCTCTTCTTCAAACTCGTCGGCGCATTTCTGCTGGTGATCGCAGTAGCGTCTCTGGTCATGTCCTTAATGATCGCCTCCCAGACAAAAACTGCATTTTCGCTTTACACGTCCAGGAACAGCAAGGTCATTGCCGAGCGTTTAGCCTCCTCTCTTGAAGAGTATTATTCCACCAATGGCAGCTGGCAGAGTGTGGACACCTACTTATCTTCAGTTTCTCTGCTCTCCTTCTCAACCACAGGCATGATGGGACAGGGGATGGGGTTGGGCCAACAGAACCAAACTCAGGGCAATGGTTCTCAGCCTTCAGATCTGCCCGGAATGATGGAAGGTCAGGGTCCTGGCGGACCAAAAGACGCCATGTCAGCCCTGGACCAGCGAGTTGTGCTTGCGGATAGCTCCGGCCTGGTAATCTATGACTCGGAAAGTGAATTGATCAATAAGAAGCTTACCAGTGATGAATTGAGCTCCGGAGAATCACTCACTGTCAATGATGAAAAAGTTGGCACGTTGATCGTGTCTTCACCTAATCCCAACGGAAAAGAAACTCCTTCCGGCAAATTCCTCGCGACTGTAAAACAGGCTGTCGTTAATTCTGCCGTGATCGGCGCGGTCTCCGCTTTATTGATCGGCATAATTCTTTTCCTTGAGATCACTGCTCCTGTCAGAAAACTCACTAAAGCCGCGGATGCCATCGCCAAAGGTGACTTGAATCAGCGCGTGGATATTCGCACTAAAGACGAGATCGGCGATCTGGGCAGATCATTTAATTCTATGGCGGAAAGTCTATCCAATGCAGAAGTACAGCGGCAGCATTGGATGGCAGATATCGCCCACGAATTGCGTACGCCCCTGGCAGCCATCCAGGCGACACTTGAAGGAATGCAGGATGGGATCCTGCCTATGGACCGCGAGCAGGTGGATTCACTCTATGAAGAATCCGGGATGCTCAACCGCCTGATCAGCGACTTGCGTCTCCTCTCCCTGGCAGAAGCTGGTCAGATCAAATTGGAATGTATCCCGACCAATGTGCCCGAGTTGACCCAAAAGATCGTTGACCACCTCAAAGTGCAGGCAGACCAGAAAGAGATCTCGCTTTCTTCCGAATCAAGCCCTGACCTGCCCTTAGTCGATCTGGATTCGTATCGCATGACGGAAGTGATCAATAATCTGGTCACGAATTCGCTTCGGTACACTCCCAAAGGCGGTTCGATCAATGTCACTGCCAGGTTAGACTCCGACCCGGATTATATTGAGATCTCAGTGACAGATACCGGGTCTGGCATCGATGCTGAAAACCTGCCGCATGTGTTTGACCGTTTTTACCGGGCGGATAAATCCCGCACACGCAGCAGCGGGGGTTCGGGCCTTGGGCTGGCAATCGTCAAACAATTGGTTGAAGCGCATCATGGCAGTGTTACCGTTGAAAGTCCGGTCATCAATAACGCGGAATCTAAGGCCTGCGGCACAAGTTTCCATATTCGCCTGCCGATTCATCAAGTAAATGCGGGGCAGGCTGAATAACTGGTTTCGATGAACAGGTAAAAATAACGGGATAAAGAAATTTCTTTATCCCGTTTGTGATCACTTTTCCAGGTTGCGCCTGACGATATCTGCGATGGATAGATTGTGGCGTGTCACCAGTTGGCTGTTCATCATCTGGATCTGCTTGCGTGGAGAATAGAAAGCTTCGCTCCACCCGTAACCGGCGCAGGCAGTATCCGCGATAACCCGTCCTTCATCGTCTTTTCCCCACCATTCCCGGTATTCTTTCTCAAGTTCCGGATCAAAGTGGAAGTCTGGATCATTGAAATGCGCTGAATAATAGTAATCCGGGGGCAGTGCGTTGAGGAGGGTTTCAAAGACATGCACGCGGACTGCGTAATTCCCGTCAATCTCAGGCTGGGCCAGACGGCATAATCCCCTGATGGTGGCCAGCGGAGCGATCACTTCGATCCGTTTGAGGTTCTCAAAGCGCTCTTTGACCCTGGCGATCACTTCTTTCATCACCAGGCCGCTGGCAATGCTGTCCGCAAAGAATGCGACAGCGATTTTCTCCTTTTGACGGATATCCAGGTCTTTGTCTTTAAAAATGGTCAGTTCTACCGTGCGGTTATATACCGGCACTGAGCTGTCAAAGACATGGTGCGCGTCCAGCACGACCTCATCACAAAAGAAACCATAGTTCTTGAAGATCGCATCCTGGACCTGGTATTTCAAGCCTTCCCGCGCGATCGGGAAAACAGCCAGGTTCTCCTGCTTAAATTCGTCAAAGATCGGATGAAACACCGGTGATTTGAGCATCTGGGTCACAGATTCGCCGACAATATCTGCCCGTTCCGCTCCCAGGCAAAGCTGTCCGGGCAGGCGAACCGTTTTTCTGCCCTTTGCCAATTGTGGATCTACACCAACGATCTCCAGCAGATTGGGTTCAACCGGGGTATTGCGAATATACATAAACTTGGCAGTCGCGGCATTGTGATAAAGCACGATCTCAAGGGAGTGACCATTTTCCAGGGAGATCTTCCCGGGTCTATAAAAACCGCTTCCCTCGGCGTTGATTGGATAGGGGGAAGCGGGTCCTAATTCTAGATTTCCAACTGTGGGATTCTGGGAATCTTCGGAAAAAGCAAATGGATATTTTATGATTTCTTCCATGATCACTCCTCAAATAAACAATAATATGAGGTAGATCATGTTCCATTTCGTTCATGACCTGCCCTATAGATTTTACACTAATCTCAATTTTTTCGCATCACAAAGGCGTCATTAATAAATTCTTTAATCTTAAAATTATTCGCTGTGAAAAGCCCGCACCGAATATGATAAACTTTATCTGTAATTTCTTTCACAAATTAACTGGAGGATGGTATGGCAAAAGACTCACCCCTTTCTCTCCGCAACCTGGTCATCTATGAGATCTACGTACGCAATCATGGACCGCATGGAACTTTTCTGGATGTTGAGAATGACCTGGAACGAATCCAAGCGCTTGGTGTAGATGTGATCTGGTTCATGCCCATTCACCCGATCGGTCAGCTTAATAAAAAAGGCAGTTTGGGCTGCCCTTACTCCATCCAGAACTACCGTGAAGTAAACCCCGAATACGGCACAAAAGAAGATTTCGCCCGCCTGATCGAAAAAGCGCACAGGATGGGATTGAAAGTGATGATCGATGTGGTCTATAACCATACCGCTCATGATTCCGTTCTGGTGCAGGAACACCCCGATTGGTACCATCAGGACGCCCAGGGCCGCCCGGTCACTACCGTTCCCGATTGGAGCGATGTTATAGATCTTCACCATCCCAACCCGGGCTTGTCCGCTTATCTCATCGAGACGCTGCAAATGTGGGCCAAATTTGGTGTGGATGGCTTCCGCTGTGACGTGGCTTCTTTGCTGCCCGAGTCCTTCTGGGCCGAAGCACGCCGCAGGGTTTCTGAGGTCAAACCCGGAGTTCTCTGGCTCGCTGAATCGGTACACGCCGGTTTTGTGGAATACCGCCGCTCAAAAAATCTTTCGGCTATTTCAGACAGCGAGATCTACCGCGGATTTGACATGACCTATGATTACGACATCTTCCCCATCTGGCAGGCGGCCGTCCGCGGCGGAGTCCCTGCAGCTCGCTACCTTGAAATGCTGCGCTTTCAGGATGCGATCTACCCGGCGAACTTCACCAAGATGCGCTGTGTCGAAAATCACGACCAATTGCGCATTATGAAACTGGCCCCTACTCGCGAACAGGCACTGGCCTGGACCGCCTTTGAGGCCTTCAACCGCGGTTCGTTCCTCATCTACGGCGGCCAGGAATCCGCAGCCTTTCATACTCCCTCCCTTTTTGAAATTGACAAGGTGGAGTGGAAGAATTATGAACTTACATCCTTCCTAAGTGCTCTCACCGCGATCAAGAAAGACCAGATCATGCTGGAAGGGAAATTCACGATCACGGCTGCCAATCCCCTGGTTCAGGCAGTCTGGAATTCACCCAATGGAAGCCTGTTGGGGATTTTCAATGTGAATTGTGTAGTGGGAGATATTACAGTACCCTTCCCTGACGGAGAATACATTGATCTAATCGAAGGAAAACCAGTCCATATTCGGGGTGGAAGGACCATCATGCCGGAATCGGCCGTCATTCTGCGCTCGACAGTTGAGTTGTCAAATATCCATCCATTCCATTCTGATCTTCTGGATTATCACGTAGCAGCGTAAGCTGTGGAAATTGGAAGAATTAAAAGTCAACGCTCCAGAGAGACCCTCTGGAGCGTTTTTCACGAGCGGCAATGTTCAGGCGCACTCGGTATTATCGCAAATGCCATTTCCATTGTTGTCCACATATCGATGGCAGCGGCCGGGATAAGAACATCCCCGATTACATATAACCGTACAGGTTGATGCACCGGAACTTTGTGCCTGCACGACAGTCGGGACCGCAGTCGGCACACTTGTGGCAGTACTGGTAGGCTGTTCCTCGGCTGCTGACTGAGTCGCAGCCTGGGTTGCTTGTTGAGTTGCCTGGATTGTCGGCTCCTGAGCTGCACTGGCCTGTTGGACCTCGGTCTGGGTTGAGGTTGCATTGTTGGATGCACTTGCACTTACCAATTTCGCGATCTGGGTGCCTTCAAACACCAGGACCGCACCTACTGCCAGGCTATCCCGCAAGAATGTTCTGCGGTCCAGGGTTTTTCCGGAACGCACCGGTGGAACCGGAGTATTCACACTTACAGCTGGTAGAGGTTCTACTATTTTCTTTTGAGATTTGACGGCATTGACGATCCATTTCCAGTGCGCTGCTACTTTGACCAGCAGGATCTGTAAGGTAAGGATCGAGCTCCATAGATGCAGCGTATACCAGCCGGAATAGTTTGTCAGGTTCAGGTTCAGCCAGGTTGACATGATGATGCCGGTATAGAGGATCAGGTAAAATCCCACAAAGAGTAATATGTCCAACATCAAAAAGAACCTGGATTTATTGCTGCTCTTCGCGAACTTGTTTGTTATCCCTTTGAGCCAGTTCTGATGGACCAGCAAGTGAACAATGATCAAAGCACCCACACCAACCCCGATCCATTGATGTAGAGGTAGACCGGTCAGGTCCAGAAAGAATGTCAGAATAAAGCCGGCAAATAATACCAGGTCGATCCACCAATTTTGTTTAGCGCGTTTCATTTGATTTCTCCGTACACATTGTTAACAGAATTTGATGCTCTGATAATATCCATTCGACTGGAAGAACTGGTGAAAGAGTTGTGAATTTTTTGTGGCAGGTTGAAAATTGCAACAAGTGTTGCATTTAATGATCGGCCGTTGTATACTGTAACAGTTGTTACATTCAGGAGAGCAATGGATACCTATAAGTGGATCATCTTTTGTCCGCAGTTACCAGCCAATCCTTCCAGTCCGAGGGTAACGGTCTGGCGCAGGCTGCATTCGGCCGGATCGGTTGGCCTGGATAATGGGCTCTGGATCCTCCCCTATTCAGAGCGTTCGACCAGCACGATCAAAGAAATGAAAGAATATGTGACCTCGCAGGGTGGCTCCTGCAAGATCTTTTTGACCAATTCATTTGACGAGGAAACGGAAAACGAGATCCTGTCGCGGTTTATCAAAGAACGCGCCGAGGAATATTTTGAACTAAAAGAACAATGCGAAGACTTTCTGGCAGAGATCGATAAAGAGACCAGAAGATGCAATTTTAGTTTCGCTGAATATGAAGAGAACGAGCAGGACCTTGAAAAATTGGAAAGCTGGTTTGCCAAGGTCAAGGCTCGAGATTTTTCAAACGGTGACTCTGCCGGAGAAGCCGCCGAGGTGTTGGAAAAATGCCGTCAGGCTTTACAGACCTTCGCTAATGAGGTGTTTGCCAATGAAGGTCAGCCGTCTTCTTCTGCCTTGTCTGTAAAGATGGAACATATTAAAGACCAAAAGGAATAAGAAATATATGGAAGAGGATAACTCACAACAAAAGCGCAAAATTGGTATTTTTGACCTTCCACGAAATGTTTGGGCAGTAGGTGCCACAAGCTTCTTGATGGATGTTTCAAGCAAAATGGTATCAAACATCGTTCCCCTCTTTCTAAAAAATATTCTGGGGGTTCAAACAGATATCATTGGGCTGATCGAAGGTATCGCAGAAGCTACGGCCAGTGTGCTTAAGCTCTTTTCGGGTTGGCTTTCTGATAAAGTGGGAGGGCGCAAATGGCTGGCTGTCCTGGGGTACGGTATTTCCGCACTCTTTAAGCCTTTCTATTACATAGCCATTAGTTGGGGTTTCATCGCCGGAGCTGAGTGGGCCGACAAAGTGGGTAAAGGGATACGCACCGCTCCCAGAGATGCATTAGTCGCCGATTCTGTATCAAAAGAGACCCGTGGCCTGGCATTTGGTTTTCGCCGAACGATGGATACGGCAGGAGCTATGGTAGGAATCGCAATTGCCGCCCTGATCGTATGGTTGACCCAGAAAAATACTTTGGACCTCAGTAAGGTTACCTACCAAAAGATCGTCCTGGTCAGTCTCCTTCCTGCCTTTTTATCTGTATTGATGTTGATCTTTGGGTCGAAAGATGTCCCGGTTACTGGAAAACGCGAACTGCCAAAATTCTCCCTCAAGTCAATGGGAAAACCATTCAGCATCTTCCTGGTTATTGTGAGTATTTTTACCCTGGGTAACTCTTCAGATGCGTTTCTGATTTTGCGTGCTCAAAACCTGAATGTATCTACACTTAGCATCTTGATCATGTTGGTGGTTTTTAATCTTGTCTGCGCGTTGATCTCCACCCCGGCAGGCAAACTCTCAGACAAAATTGGACGGCGGCGTTTGATCATTAGCGGTTGGCTGGCATACGCGGTCATTTATCTTGGGTTCGCGCTGGCAAAAACCGGTTGGCAGGTCTGGGTACTTTATGTACTCTATGCGCTGTATTACGGTCTTGCCTTCGGGACCTATAACGCGCTGGTCGCCGATCTAGTCCCTGATAACCTGCGTGGAACAGCCTATGGCACCTATAACGCCGTGATTGGCATTCTTGCCTTTCCTTCCTCCTTCATCGCCGGAGTACTATGGGAAGGCATCGGTTCCTGGTCTGGTTTTGGCCCTTCCGCTCCCTTCTACTTTGGCGGTGGACTGGCGTTATTGGCAGCTCTCCTGATGCTTTTCTGGATGCCAAAACAAAAAGCAAATTGAACAAAATCCCTTACGAATTACCTGGGAAGCTTACCGGAAGACTGGTAGGCCTCCCATGTTTTTTGCATGGCTTGTGCGAATGTCAACGGCTGCCAACCCAGTTCCTCCACTGCCTTGCGGTTGCTGAAATTCCAGTTCAAACCGACCATGTCAAAGAAATCCTGCGGGAAGATTCGTTTATGAAAGACGGATTCAGAAAATGCCGAAACACCCTTGAGGAAATTAAGCGGGATCTTTCTGGTCGGGGCCTGCTTACCCAGCACCTGTGCCACCACCTGCCAGATCTCCGGGAAAGTGACATCTTCATTCCCCAGGATATACCCCTCGCCGGCTTTGCCGTGCAAATGAGCAAGTTGAATCCCCGCGACCGTATCGTTGTAATAAGCTGCCAGTAATTTGTTCTTTCCATCGCCCATGATCGCGCAGGGTTTACCGGCTGCCATGCGCAGAAGCGTTTGGTCTTGCATGCTGGGATGGCTGGATGCGAAGGAACAACCGAAACCAAAGCCGGGATAGACGATCTTCACCGGGAGCCCTTTGGCCGCGAATTCCCGGGCCATCTCATCCGCCGCGAATTTCGTCTTCTGGTACAGGTTCGTGTGCCGTCCAGGATCGATCGGGCGAGTCTCATCGGCAACTTCTCCCGGTTCGGTATTCCCCAGCACGGAAAGCGAACTGACCTGTACCATGCTCGCCACTTTCTGCAATTCGGCTGCTCGTAACACAATCCCTGTACCATCGCGGTTCACCCGCCACCACTCTTCTTCGGGCAGGTTGCCGCCAACAACCGCGGCCATGTGGATCACCTGTTCACAGCCCGCCATTCCCTCCCTCACTGAACGCTCGTCCGTTACATCTCCGTACACGAATTCAACATTCGGCAGGGACAGGCCTTCAACATTGCTGCTTTTTCTGACCAGGACACATAGTTGTACCCCTTGCCCTGACAGCTCCTTGATCAACACCCGCCCAATAGAACTGGTCCCGCCGGTAATGAAAGTTTTCATAAAAGCTCCTGTGCAATTTTCTTTGACAATATTCTTTCCAGACTGAGAGATGAAGGTATATGCAATCCTTCCCATTTTCCTTCACATTCATTTTAGTCCATTCTCTTATGGAGGATAATTACAAACGGAAATTAAAGGAGATTAACATGACAGAAATTCAACTACTCAGACAGGATATGGATATTTCAAGGGCAATGATGATGATCACGATCATTGTTGCCATTTCTTCGATTGTGTTCAGTTCAATTACCATGGCCTTTGAGCGCAGCCACGACCGCAAAAGCCTGCGCCCATACCTGAACCTCATCCCGGGAATTTCCACAAACTCGATCTCCCTGGAAATTGCCAATGCTGGGCTTGGCCCCATGCTCATTCAGAAACTCACCCTGTTGGATCGGCAGACCCGCGAAGTAATGGAATTATCTGCGCTTCCAGGCTTGTTTCAACCCGATGCAAAACTTGAAGGACAATATCGCTGCTTCAACGGATATATTCTTGCTTCTTTAAAACAGCTAACTCTGTTCCAGCTTTATGAAGACAGTTCGCCTCGAAATTCTAATATCTCCTCAATAAAAGAATCCCTCGAGAGGTATTCCGTTCAGATCGAATATCAGGATGTTTATGAACGAAATTATAAAAAAGAAGTCGAGATCCATTTCTAAGCAGGATTAAGTACACTGTTTTTATCAATTTTTTATTCTCCGCTCCATTTAATCTTCCTTCACATTGCCCTTGACGTCTGGTATAATCGAGGCAATGACTAGTCCTGTCGGCGGCGCTGCTGCTGGCAAGGAGACTTGCATAAATCTATTTCAGGAGCAATTGTCATGGCTTTGACAAAAGAAGATAAAGAAAAACTGATCACCAATTACCAGATCCACGAAGGGGATACGGGTTCCGCTGATGTGCAGATCGCCATCCTCACCACCCGCATCGCCCAGCTCACCGAGCACCTGCGCAGCAACAAGAACGACAACGCTGGCCGCCGCGGTATGCTAAAACTGGTCGGCACCCGACGCAAATTGTTGGCATATCTACGCCGAACCGATTTTGCACGCTTTGCGGCCCTCACAGAAAAGCTCAACATCCGCACACGGTAATGGAATGAATCAGGCGAGTAGATGGTGAAATAGATTCCATCTACTCGTTTTTATAACCCGTTATAGATTACGGGACTGATAGCCGCCGGTTGGGTATTGAAATATTTTGAGGACCAGACGAGTCCTCGATATCTTTCAGTCCCTGACCAGGCGGGAATAATTCAAGGGAGATCTATTCTATGAAACCCGAAAGCAAGAAATATATTGCCACAGTCGGTGGTCGTCCGGTCACGTTTGAAACCGGAAAATTGGCCGCTCAGGCTGGCGGCGCAGTCACCGTTCGATTGGGTGACTCGGTTGTATTCGCAGCCGCAACAATGGGCAATGAGCCCAAGATGGGTCAGGATTTCTTTCCCCTGACCGTTGAATACGAAGAGAAGATGTATGCCGGTGGACGTATCCCCGGTTCCTTCTTCCGCCGCGAAGGTCGGCCAGGTTCAGACGCAGTTCTTGTATCGCGTCTCTGCGACCGCCCTCTGCGCCCTCTTTTCAATAAAGACATTCGCAACGAAGTCCAGGTCATCATGTTCTCCTTGTCTGCCGATATGGAGAACCCGCTCGATATTCTGGCCATCAATGCATCCTCCGCTGCCCTTATGATCTCGGATATCCCCTGGGATGGTCCGGTGGGGGCTGTCCGCGTTGGACACGTCAACGGCGAATTCATCGCCAACCCGACCTACGACCAGATCGATCAATCCGATCTTGATCTGCGCATCGCCGGCACCAAAGACGCCATCCTCATGGTCGAAAGCGGCTCCACCGAGATCGACGAAGAGACCATGGTGAATGCCCTGCTCTTCGGTCACGAAAACATCAAACCGCTCGTTGCCGCCCAGGAACAGATGGCAGCCGAGATCGGCAAAGCCAAACGTGAAGTACAACTGTTCTCCCTCGACGAGACCCTGGTGGAACGCATTTACCAGCGCTGTGTTGCCGAGCTGAACGATATTCTCGAAACCAAACACGGCAAACACGAACAGCAGGACGCGATCAACGAATTGGGTGAAAGCGTTGTCACCGAGATGACCGATCCCGAAGACGTTGAACTGATCGCCAAGACCAAAGAAGCCTACGAAGAAGCCTATCGCCGTGTCGTTCGCTCCCGCATCCTCGATCAGCACAAGCGTCCCGACGGCCGCCAGATCACCGAGATCCGTCCCATCTGGTGCGAAGTTGGCGTCAGCCCGCGTGCTCATGGTTCAGGTTTGTTCACCCGTGGCGAGACCCAGGTCATGACCCTGGCCACCCTTGGCACCCCCAAGGAAGCCCAGGAGATCGACACCCTCAGCCCGGTTGAATCCAAACGCTACATGCACCATTACAATTTCCCGCCGTACTCTACCGGCGAAGTGAAGCGTTTCGGCGGCCAATCCCGCCGCGAGATCGGACACGGTGCCCTGGCTGAACGTGCCTTGTTACCAGTCATCCCGTCTGAAAAAGAATTCCCCTATACCCTGCGCCTGGTCTCTGAAGTCCTGGCCTCCAATGGTTCTTCCTCCATGGCCTCTGTCTGCGGTTCCACCCTGGCCCTGATGGATACTGGAGTCCCCATCAAAGCCCCTGTCGCGGGTGTGGCCATGGGTTTGATCAAAGAACAAGACAACTTTGTTGTTCTTACCGATATCCAGGGTGCCGAAGATCACCTGGGTGACATGGACTTCAAGGTCGCCGGCACCACCGAAGGCATTACTGCCTTGCAGATGGACATCAAGATCAAAGGCATCACCCCTGAGATCATGCGCCAGGCACTGAAACAGGCCCACGAAGCCCGTCTCTTCATCCTGGATAAGATGCTCGAGGTCATTCCTGTACCACGTCCTGAGCTGAAGAGCTTTGTTCCGCGTGTTTCCATCGTCAAGGTTCCCGTGGATAAGATCGGTGCCATCATCGGCCCCGGCGGCAAGAATATCCGCGCCCTGCAGGAAGAGACCGGTACCAAGATCGACATCGATGATGACGGTACTGTCTATATCGCTTCTGCTGACAGCGCTGCTGAAGCCATTGCCCGTGAACGTATCGAAGGTATGACCGAAACTCCGCAGGTTGGCCGCATCTATACCGGCAAGGTTGTTCGTGTCGCTGATTTCGGTGCCTTTGTCCAGATCCTGCCGGGTGTGGATGGCATGGTCCATATCTCCCAGCTCGATACTGAACGTGTTGAGAAGGTCGAAGATGTGGTCAATATGGGCGACGAACTGACCGTCATGGTCACCGCCATTGATGAGAACGGCAAGATCCGTCTCTCCCGCCAGGCTGTCCTCGAAGGTTGGACGGTTGAAGAAGCCCTCGAACATGACAAGGGCGGCAAGAGCGGCGGCGGCAATCGCTCCCGCGGCGGTGGCAGTGACCATCGTGGTGGAGATCACCGTGGTGGCGATCGGCGCGGAGGAAGCGGTTTCAACCACAACAACGACCATCGCAAACCTCGCGAATAATTTGATCTACCAGGAGCTGTCTTTAGAAGACAGCTCCTTTTTTTATGTTTTACTTTCACCGGTAGATCCCGGAGATTCAACCCACTTATCCCTTTTTTACAGGTAAAATGGAAGGTATGAAATCTTTTGATATCCCAATTCCCACGTTGAAACGATTGCCATTGTATTATCAACATTTACTAATTGCCCGCGAGCGGGGTGAAAAAGTAATGTCCTCCACAGACCTGGGTGAAGCCATTGGTTCAGCCCCGGAGCAGGTGCGCAAGGATCTCAGCTTTCTCTCCGGGCAGGGAAAAAGCCGTGTGGGATATGACATTGATAAACTGATCAGTATCATTGAAACGTATCTTGGCTTGATGCTGCACAAGGAAGCCGTGATCATCGGCGCCGGGAACCTGGGGCATGCCCTGGCCTTGTATCCGGGGTTTTCTCAATATGGGTTAAAAATCATTGCCCTTTTCGACAATGATGCCAAAAAGATCGGTGAAAAGGTTGGCAAGCTCAAGGTCCTCCATGTAGATGACCTGGCAGACTATATAAAAAATCAAAGCATCCGTATCGCTATCCTGACCACTCCCCCTGAATCCGCCCGACAGATCGCTCCGCAGTTGGTCAACAGCGGAATTAAAGCTATCTGGAATTTCTCTACAGCCCACCTGGTTGTTCCAGAAGACGTTCTGGTTCGCAACGTCGATCTCTCGCTTGAATTAGGGGTCATCTCCCATTATATTTCCGGACTAGACCGCATCTCTTTGATCAAGTAACAGGATTATCAAAAAGAGTGTCATCATTTCATGGATGACACTCTTTTATAATTTCTACCGGATTGGTCTGACCGGTTTGCCTTCGATATAGCCGCGGTAGCCCTGCGGCGCCAGTTGTATACGCGGACCGTCTTCCTCAGCCCACTTGAAGCCATAGATCTCGGGGTTATAGGTCTTCAATGTCTCCCACATGCTGCCAATGGCTTCTTCAAATTTTTCATCATCATAGGGCTGGCCCTGGAAGATCATCATTTTGCAGGGCGGCAGTTCGGTTAATTCAAAACCTTCGGGAACCGGTCCTGAGTAATCCAACGGCATTTCCACCCCCTGGGTATACACTGAGGTCCCGGGAGTCCGCAAATTTTCAGGCATCCACATCCCGATCGGTTCATAGAGTGCGCCTTTCACCTGGCATAATATCTCCCAGATATCGCATCCCACTTCTCCGCAAAAAGCAAAATAATCCTCGGCTTTGGTCCCGCGTTTGATGATCAGTTTACGGGCAGGCCGGTCCACGACCTGAACAAAAATAGTATTTGCTTCCGACATTTTCATTCCTCCTTTGATCATGGTGAGGGTTTTCTCAAGGACATTTTCGGGAAGGAAGTAGCTGATCTCCTGCTTTTTCTGAGCAAATTCCTGCGGGGTCACGCCAAATTGTTTTGAAAAAGCCCGCGTGAAACCCTCATGCGAATCGAAGACGAAGTCAAAGGCCACATCAACTACTTTAACATTCTCTTCTTTCAGGCGAACGGCAGCTCGAGACAGCCGCATTGACCTGATGTAATCGAATGGAGATTTCCCGGTCAAAGTTTTGAACAGGCGGGCAGCATGCCATGGCGAATATCCTGCCGCTTCAGCCAGTTCGTGCATTGTGATCGGTTCCTGCAGGTGTGATTCGATATACGATTGCATTCTTTGAACAGCGATTACATTTTCCCAGTTATCCATACCTTCACCTTATGGAGATAGGATACCCTACAGGACCTGGAGATGCTTGACCCCGGTTGTGGACTCAACGCAAAGGTGGTCGCCTTCACAGGATCATTGCTTTGAGGTTGGCAGGACGAGCATTTTTGGACCGTCCTTTTGAAGTTTTTCGCAAAGCGCAGCACGCATGGCAGTCCGATCATCCCAGGGATATTCAACGGTACCGAAACACATGGATTGTTCGTGTCCTTTGCCGAAAACAGCCACCAGGTCATCCGGTCCAGCCATATTCACACCGCGGCGGATCGCATCAGGGCGGTCCGGCTCGCGGAACATGGAAACCCCTTCAACCGCGCCAGCCTGGGTTGCTGCTCCTGCCATTTCTGCCAGAATATCATCCAAGCTTTCCGTGCGCGGGTCCTCAGCGGTCAAAATGGTAATATCCGCCAAACGGGCCGATGTTTCTCCCATCATGCGTCGTTTTTCACGATCGCGCAGACCTGCGGATCCAAAGATGGCGATGAGCCGTCCTTTTGTCATCAGCCGCAGGGTTCGCAGCGCCACCATCAAGGCATTTGGAGTATGCGCAAAATCAACAATGGCAGTGAAATTCTGCCCGCAATCGATACGCTCCATCCGGCCGGGAACAATCGGCAAGTTCGCGATCGCTCTCGCAGCAATCTTCGGGTCGATTCCCAACGCGCAAACAGTGGCGCCGATTGCCGCCAGGCAATTGGAAACGTTGAAATCTCCGGGGATCGGGCAATGGACCGGGACGGAGATATTCTCCCCTTTTACCACAAAGTCGATCCCCTCTGAGCCGGGTTGGATCTCCACTGCGTTGAGATTCCCTTTGCTCATAATGCTGTAGCTGATACTGCCGCTGCAGGGTTTTGATTTGAGGGTCTCATACGAGGGATCGTCCGCATTTAAGACGCTGAACCTGTAGTTTCCCTGTTTTTTTTGATGCGTTTGGCTTAGGTTTTCAAAAAGCATGGCCTTGGCAGCCAGGTAACCTTCATAGGAGCCGTGATAATCCAAATGTTCGTGGGTTACATTGGTCACTACGGCTACATCGTACTCGCTGCCGGTCACCCGGTGCTGTGCCAGCCCATGCGAAGTGGTTTCAAGCACCACATGGGTCATGCCCGCTTCAACCATTTTGGCCAGGTAGCGCTGCACATCCGGCGATTCCGGTGTGGTCACGTGAAAACCGGTGTCGATCACTTCGCTGCCGATCATGGCATTGACCGTCGAGATCAAGCCGGTAGCAATCCCGGCTTCTTTAAGGATCTGATAAATAATATTGGAGGTGGTTGTCTTGCCATCCGTGCCCGTCACCCCGATCACAGTCAGTTTTCTTCCGGGGTGGTCATAGAACGCGGCAGCCAGGTGGGCCATTGCCTCTCGCGCTTCCGGTACCTTAAGATAGGGCACCTCCAGGCTTTCGATCGGCTGCGTTCCCATCACTGCTGCTGCCCCCTGTTGGATCGCGTTTGGAATATAGCGGTGGCCGTCAGTGGTTCCACCTACCAGGCAGACAAAAACGTCGCCCGGTTTGACACAGCGCGAATCAAGCGCTATTCCTTTGACGATCACTCCGCTCACATCGCCGCTGACCTGGCAAGGCACGGGGAGGTCTTGAATTAGCGTGGCTAACTCACGTTCAGTTATCATCATATCGTTTCAACCTGTACAGGGAATTTTTTGTCTCACTAATATTTATGATACCAAAGATTTTGGCATTCCATTGACCATTTTTTTTGATTTCTTTCCACCCAGAAACATCAGCCCCAGGCCTAATATACACAGAACACCGCAAATAACTTTCACAGAGGCTGTCTTCATTCCCGGAAAATTGCTGGCAGTGAATGTAAACTCTTTGGCGTATAACAACCGTTTTTCCCCGCCAGCCTGACTTTGATAGAGCCACAGCACTCCCGGGATGCTGCCGGCAGACAAGTTGACAGCCTTCCATTTGAATATGGTTTCCTCGCCGGCATCGATCACGTGCTCGGAGATACCCTGAGGAGCAATTTCCAGGCCGGTCATTTCAACCTTAGCCCACAACTGGAGCGAATCCATACTGCTGCCCTTTTGTGTACTGATCTTTATGACATACCATTGATTTTCCGCTACCCAGCCTCGCACCGGCAAGGTAACAGTCATCCGGGCTGGCGTTCCATCCAACAAATCCACATTTAGGGAAAAATTTTGCGACTGCGGGTAGAGCAGCAAGGCAAAGACAGCTGCTGCACCAAGCAGCAATAAACATAAACCGATCCAAAAAATGCGTCTCATGGTCGTCATTATACTCTGACATAAATGGCTCTCTTTCCCAAAATCCATAGTTCGAGTAAATTTGTGAGTTGTTGGTTTATCTTCATTTTTCTTTTGTTATTCTAATAAATATTATCTAAAATGTATTAATATATTGGTTCTTGACCACTGGAAAGGATTGTTTCGATGAAAGTTTTTATTATTGGCGGTACCGGGTTGTTGGGGAGCGAAGGTGCAAGGCAATTGATTAACCGGGGGCACGAAGTTTCCGCCCTGGCACTTCCTCCTATTCCTCCCGGTGCTATTCTCCCTGAAGAAATGAAGATCGAGTTTGGCAGCTACCTGGACCTGACGGATGATCAGCTCCGGGAACATCTTAATGGGGTGGAAGGTCTGGTTTTTGCGGCTGGAGTGGACGAGCGAATCGAAGGTCCAGCCCCCATCTATGAGATGTTTGAAAAATACAACAATACTCCGCTTGAGAGGATCCTGAAAATTGCCAAAGAAGTCGGAGTAAAGCATGTAGTGATCTGCGGCTCCTATTTCTCTTATTTTGCCAAGATCTGGCCTGAGAAAGAATTGGCCCGCTGGCATCCTTACATTCGTAGCCGTATCGATCAGGAAAACATTGCCCTGAGCTTTGCCGATGAAAATTTCGATGTATCCATCCTCGAATTACCCTATATCTTTGGTGCCCAACCCGGCAGAAAGCCCGTCTGGATCTTCCTGGTCGAGCAAATCCGTGCTATGAAGAATGCCACTCTGTATCCGCGCGGCGGTACCGCGATGGTCACCGTCCGTCAGGTAGGTCAGGCGATAGCAGATGCACTGGAAAAGAACCAAGGGGGGAAATGTTACCCAATTGGCTATTACAACCTGACCTGGGTCGAGTTCCTGGAAATTGTTCATAAATATATGGGCTATCAAGGCCGCAGGATCATCACTGTCCCGGATTGGCTTTTCCGGTTGGGCATGCGGAATGTTGTCAAACAGCAGAAAGCATCGGGGCACGAAGGCGGCTTGCAAATGGTCAAATTTTCCGAAGTGATGTGCGAGAATGCATTCATTGACAAGAACCTTGCCTGCGTTCCCCTCGGGGTTGAGCCGGATGATATCGACACAGCGATCGGCCAATCCATCGGTCTTTGCCTTGATATTCTGGACCGGCAGGTCGAAACGGTGGGGATGAAGGGCGGTTAACCCCGCAGAGTTATCTTCCCATCAATTCTCTCCAAACAGGGATCGCTTAAAAACGCGATCCCTGTTTGCATCTTTTACAAGAGGATAAACTTGGGTAAAATAAATCTCGTTCCAATTAACGAATCCAATTTCTTCAAGTTCTAAATTTTTTTGATCTTTTGGGAATTCCCTTGCAACAGGTCTTCAACAATTCTATAAAGCAGCTTTATTGTTAAGAAAGGGTAGAAAAAGAATGAAAGAACTGCTCACAGGCAATGAGGCGGTTGCCAGAGGCACCTACGAAGCAGGGGCCAGGGTTTGTTCAGCATATCCCGGGACTCCCAGCACAGAGATCCTCGAAAACATGCCGCAATTCAAGGATTCGGTTTATTCCGAGTGGGCCCCCAATGAGAAGGTCGCCCTTGAGGTGGCCTATGGAGCTTCCATTTCGGGAGTGCGTTCCATGTGTGCCATGAAACACGTCGGGCTGAATGTCGCGGCGGACCCACTCTTCACGGCCTCGTACAACGGCGTTGGCGGCGGGTTCGTAGTGATCACCGCAGATGACCCTGCCATGCATTCCTCGCAAAATGAGCAGGATAACCGCCATTATGCGAAAGCTGCAAAGATCCCCATGGTGGAGCCTTCCGACAGCCAGGAATGTAAAGACTTTATGCGGATCGCCTTCGAGATCTCCGAGCAGTTCAATACCCCCGTCCTCTTCCGCATGACCACCCGCGTCTGCCACTCCAAATCCGCAGTCGAACTCGGTCCGCGCCAGGAAATTGCCGTTCCCGAATACAAACCCAACCTGGATAAATTCATGAGCAGCCCCGCGGCTGCCCGAATTCATCATAAAGAGGTTGAAGAACGCACGCTGCGGCTGGAGGAATTCAGCAATCATTGCGAGATCAACCGGATGGAAATGAACGGACCTGAGATTGGCGTCGTTACCGCTTCCATCTGTTATCAATATTCAAAAGAGGCCTTCCCTGAAGGGACCTCCTTCCTCAAACTTGGCCTGACAAATCCCCTGCCTATTGAATTGATCCGGGAGTTTGCCTCCAAAGTGAAGAAACTCTATGTGGTCGAAGAACTCGATCCCTACATGGAAGAGGCCATCAAAGCCGCCGGTATCGAATGCATTGGCAAAGAACTGACCGGATTGTTGTACGAACTTAACCCGCAGCTTCTCGAAGAACGCATCTTCGGCAAGAAACCCGCGCCCGTCGAGCTGGGTGTCAATCCCGTCTCGCGGCCTCCTGCGCTCTGCCCCGGCTGCCCGCACCGCGGCTTTTTCTACACCATGTCTAAGCAGAAGAAAACAGTGGTTACCGGCGATATCGGCTGCTACACCCTGGGCTACATGCCCCCGCTTAAAGTTCAGGAAGCGCTGGTGTGCATGGGCGGAGGGTTTACCCTTGCGATGGGCATGGCCAAAGGGTTTGAAGCCTCCGGCATAAAAGATAAGAAAGTATTCGGCATCATGGGCGACTCCACTTTCTTCCACAGCGGCATGACCGGTTCGGCGGAGATCATCTATAACAAGGGAGCCGTTGTGCCTGTCATCCTGGATAATAGCATCACCGGCATGACCGGGCATCAGGATAACCCAGGCACCGGGCTGACGCTTCAGGGCGATGTCGCCGATGTGATCAAGATCGAGGACGTTCTGGCCGCTATTGGGTTCAAGAAGATCATCATTGTAGACCCACAGGACCTGAAGGCGATGGACCAGGCTGTCAAAGATGCCAATGAAAGCACGGTACCAGCCGCGATCATCACCCGGCGGCCGTGTATTTTGATCAAGAACATCAAGCACGATATCGGTAAATGCCAGGTGGATCCGGAAAAATGCAAGAGCTGCAAGATGTGCCTCAAAGTCGGCTGCCCTGCCATTGGCATGAAGGACAATAAAGCGTTCATCGATCAGACACAATGTGTGGGCTGTACCGTCTGCGCCCAGGTTTGCCCGTTTGACGCGATCGAAAGGCTCGGTGACTGACATGGCAGATAAAGTAACTAGCGCTATTCTTGTGGGTGTGGGCGGACAGGGGACGATCCTGGTCAGCAAGATCCTGACCTACGGGCTTTCCAGCGCCGGCTATGATGTGAAGATGAGCGAGGTTCACGGCATGTCGCAACGCGGCGGCAGCGTCTCCACCGAAGTCCGCTGGGGAGACAAGGTCTACTCTCCGTTGATCGGTAAAGGCGCAGCCGATATCATGGTCGCCTTCGAGAAAATGGAAGCCTTGAGATACGCCGAACAACTCAAACCCGGTGCGATTGCAGTGATCAATGATTATTCCATCGAATCAAGTACCACCGCGGCCGGGTTGGAAAAATATCCCGAGGGCGTGCTGGAAGCCATGCAGAACTACACCAGGTGCTTCATCTTCAACGCTGAAGCCATTGCCGTAAAACTGGGGAATCCAAAGTGCATGAACGTCGTTCTCTTCGGCGCAATGGCCAAGGTACTTGGATTGGTTGCCATCGACTGGGAAAAGATCATCAGTGATGTTGTCCCTGCCAAACTTCGGGACCTGAACCTACAGGCTTACCGGGCCGGCAGGGATGCCGTTCAAATCTAACCAATAGATCATGATTTTTACGATCAGCCGTCCATGTTGTAAAAGGACGGCTGATTTTTAAATAGAAAACCGGCTTTAGGATCAAGATCCTCCCGGCCGGTTTTCATCAGAAGAGAGAATGAATCCTCAGCACTCCACCTTGATATTCGCGGTGACCCCTTCTTTACCATCCACATCGATGATGTAGGGCTCATCGGCTTCGCGGTCATTTTCAATCTCGTCAAGCATCTGGCGGATGCTCTCGGTCGGGACATCTTCGGGCATATAACTGCCGAAGGAGTCAAAGACCCATTTGGCCAGCCGTAACGGCAGGGGAACCCAGATATCCACCTTCTTTTTTTCTTCTTCGCTTACTCTCACCACCAACCAGCGTTTGCTCGCCATCAGTTCGTAGCCAATATACATAATGAAGCACGACACCATCAGGAAGAACAACGCGAACCAGAAACCGACGCCCATCCCGGAGCGGGCATAACTGCTGTACAGCCACCACCCGGTCAGGCCCAGGAATACCAGGCCGATCCACAGCACGATGCCCCAAAGCATACGCCAACCACCAGACACCTCCAACTTTTCATGAAGCGGCAGCACCGCTCCGCTTACCGGTTCCGATCCCTGTTCGGCACTGTTTCCGTCCAGGATCTCCAATAAGTGCGCCCCTTCATCGATGCTCAGTTTACCCTGTTCCACCCCGCGCAAGATCTCTAATTTACTCTCATCAGTTGTCATTTTTCTATCCTTCCAAAGCCTGCAGGAGTTTTTCGGCTTCTTCAACGGTGATCTTCTTATCCTGCAGCATCTTCAAGACCAGCATTCTTTCTTCATCAGACGCGGCTTTTTTCTCATTCACAGGAGCAGCCTGTTCAGGGCTGAAATCGAAACCGACTACCCGATCGCTGTTTCCCGGGTTCACGTTGCGGGCGAACTGATCGAATTTATCCGCAACTCCGCGCACGGCATCGCTGGCTTCCCAGCTAGCCCGGCGCACAGAATGGTTCACTCCGCGCATACTGCGGCGGACGCGGTCCTCGATCTCTTTGCCAAAATCACGCCAGGAACTCCCCAGGTCATCGAAAATGGCGGCAAATTCATTCACAGTTTCCTTCCCTTCCCGAACTTCCACTTCACTGCCGGCGTTGAGAACAACAGCCGCGCCTCCCTCGCCCAGGGGCAAAGTATAGGATTCCTTTTCAACTTCCAGTTCCTGACCGCAGGCATTCACGACAATTTTCTCGCCGTCGCTCTCGATCTGAAGGCTGGCTGTTGAATTTGGCAGGACGGTCATTTGAATATCTCCCCCTGCCCTTACCTGGGTCTCCGGGATCTGCGCAATATTGAACTGCAAACGTGTGTCTCCGCCTGAAACGATCTGCATCTTTCCAAGTGCCCCTGAAACTGCCACATCTCCGCCGACAAAATACGCAGCCAGATCACCGATCTTGAATCCCTCCAGATCGCCGCCGACACGTTTGATCTCCACAGGCCCGGTCAATTCCTTGAACACGATGTCGCCGCCGACAGTATCGACATTGAGCGCTGCCAGGGACTGCAAGATCAGGTCGCCGCCAACCTTTTGCACTTCAACATTTCCTTTCATCGAGGAAATGCTGGCATCACCGCCCACTCGCTCGATCACCAGGCTGGCAGTTTCAGGGACCACCAGCTTGGTATTGGAATTTGAGTTCAGATAATATGCCCCGGTTTCGTCGCGCATTCTGAATGAATCTCCGTCATTCACTGTCGCGATCAACTGGGGCTGGCTGCCGCCCTGGATAAAGAGGTCTGCCGAGCCGCGGATCACGAGTTTTGCATCAGCTTTCATTGGGATAATTGTTTGTTTCATAGTTCCAACTTTCTTCTGGAGTTTGAACATTGTTCCAGATATGTTATTAAATTTATTATGGTTATAATAGCAAATATTTAATAGAAAGTCAATATTTTTTGAATATTATTTAACTTGATATTGATTTTTCTTATTTTCCAATTATACAATCGTTCACCTCTACTCATTTTCCCGCGATGCCGTATAATCAGGCTGAATTTGATTGAATTTCAGGAGAGAAAATGAAGATTTCCCGTGTGTTTACATTGGTGGTAATTTCAGCAATGATCATCGTCCTCGCTGCCTGCGGTGGAAAATCCGTGACTTATGCAGAAGGGGACCAGAAAGACCAGGCTGTAGCCGCCGCCGATCCGATCGCCAAAGATATTCTCGATGGGATGCAGCAGAAGGATTACACCACTTTCAGCAAAGATTTCAGCGATGTCATGCTGAAAGGAATCACTGAAGAAAGTTTCAACAGTATGGTAGAAAAGTTCTCAGCCTATGGTACTTTCAAGAGTTCCGAATTGGTGAATGTGGAAGTTGTTGATCCGTATTTCAGAGTTAACTATAAACTCACCTATGATCAAAAAGTACTGGTCATGGGCGTGGTGATTCCTCAAAGCGGTGATGTAAAAGTTGAAGGATTGTGGTTTAAATAATAGGAAGCAGCATAAACCAGCACCCAATCATCCATTGGGTGCTGGTTTTTTAATTCATTTACGCAGCGACTGGCTCCTCTGAGGTCATGTGGACCTTTATCCAGGCCTGCACATCATCCGGCAGAATACCTGCGTAATTGCGGTCCAACTTGCTGATCATCACCAGGTCGTGCTGGTCCACCCACGGCCAGATACCATCAAAGAAATCCGCCGGGCTATCGGTGGATTGCAGCAGCACAGTATTCTCATTGACCCGGACCCAGGGGTAGCTTCGCAGCATGCTCTGAAAAGTCGAGTAATCCATCTCTTTGTTTTTTAGTTCATAAGTCACAAGTAAAGCGGACATTCCCGTCTCCCTTCTTGTTCCATTAAGAACACGCGGACACTCCCCCAACACTACTACTCATTATAGCGAGTGCGGTCCGCAGGGCTTCAATTCAAATATGGATGTATTGTGGAGATAATTTTTTAATTAAATTGGAAATAGATTAGCGTCCGGTTGTTCACACGATCGACTCAACTCGAATAACCGCTTCTCCTAATACCGGGCACCTGTACCCGGTCAACTTCTATTGAATATTTGTGATTAAACCCAAATTGACTCTACTCGAATAGCCGCTTCTCCTAATACCGGGCACCTGTACCCGGTCAACTTCTAATGAATAATTGTGATTAAGACCAAATTGACTCTACTCGAATAGCTGCTTCACCACTGACCGGGCACTTATTCTCGCAGATGCCGCAGCCGATACAGCGGTCGGAGTTGACCACCGGCAGCAGCAGTTCCTCGCCGGGGAGGTCTGTTCTGGAGAAACCGCTCTTTTCGAGTGTGATCGCTTTTTGCGGCAGCGGGCACATCTCTTCACACACCAGGCAGTTCTCATGCTGGCCCCAGGCCAGGCAGCGGTCGTGATCGATGACCGCGCGGCCTATCTTCGATAGGCGTTTCTCCTTCAAAGACAATGGAGGGATTGCCCCCACCGGGCAGGTCTGACCGCAGGCATTGCATGAGAAGGAGCAATATCCGATCCTCGGCACTAAAACGGGAGTACCAGGCCCCTCCAACCCGGATTCGGCCAGGTCGGCCTGCAGTGCCTGGGTGGGGCACACCTGCATGCACAACCCGCAGCGCACGCATGTGGAAAGGAAAGCGTTATTCTTCTCCACTCCCGGCGGACGCAGCAGGCGCGGTCGGGGCTGTCTTCCCTTCCAATCCACGCCAAATAAGACCGTCATCACCACAGCCAGGCCGGCCGTCCCGAGGAATAATCGCCTGCCGGGATCGTATTCCTGCCGCGGCGCGATCTGCCACTTCCCAGTGAAAGTGACCGCTTTTTGATGGCAGCTCTCCAGGCATCTCATACACATCGTGCATTCAGCCGGGTCGCTGCCAAACTCCTTTTCCGCGTCGATCGTCCCGGTCGGGCAATCGGACGCGCACAGACCGCATTGGGTACAGTGGTCATTGACGCGCCTCTGGAAGAGGGAGAGCCTTGCACCAAGCCCCAACAGGGCCCCCAGCGGGCAGAGGTAGCGGCACCAGAAGCGCTCCGCGACGAAATTCAGTAACAATAGAATGAGCAGCAGCCCGCCAAACAATACCGCGTACTGATAGACCGCGGATTCCACCGGGAAAACCTGCGGACGCAGCCAGGCATCGAAAGCCAGCACCGGATCGGTCAGGAAAGGCACCTTGACCAGTGCTGTTTCGAGGAAATAAACTACCTTATCCAGCGCCGGCAGCACCGCCAGCGTCATGGAACGGATGAAAATGGTCACCGGGTCGAAGAAGAGGAAGGTCAGGTTGCCCAGCAGCGCCGCCGTCAGGATCAGGACCAGGAGCCCATACTTGATCTTACGCAGTCCTTCCGGGAGCGGCTTTCCCTTCATCCCCCTTGAAAAATGGAAAACATCCAACAGGGTGCCCAGCGGACATAGCCAGCCGCACCAGGCCCGGCCGACAAAGAAGCTCGACAGCAGCACCGCCAGGCCCAGGGTCGACCCGGCTAAAAAGGTCTTACTGCTCAGCAATTCGGCCAGCATCGCCAGCGGACTGACGCGCACCAGGTCTTTGATCAGCAGTTCCTGGCTGGTGCTGTTCCTGCTCAAAATCAGCCCGCCGAGGAAGACAAGCAGCGCTGCTGCCTGGGTGATCTTGCGGGCCAGCACCCAGCCGTTGGGTTTGCGTCTGAACCTGCGGATCGTTCTAGACATTGATCTCTTCGATCTTCAGGCCACTCAGATCGGCCTTGCCCAGGCCGCGTTTTTCAGCCGCACCCAGGTAGGGGAGATAATCGGCGGTCTTGCCAAAGAGCCGGGTGGCATAACTGTCTGCGGCCACAATGTCCGGGGAGAAAATGAGGGTATTTTGCAGTTTCACATCGTCCAGGCTGCCGCCGGTCGGGCCGTTGGCCATCAGTGTGCGAATGCCGTCGATGACCGTCAACTGCGGCTTGACCAGGGTAGCCAGGTCGGAGAGATTCTTTTCAAAGGAAGGATGGATCGCTTCGCGGTCCAGGATCGTGCCCATCAGGTTCTTCAAGCCCAGGGTCAGCCGGGCCATGCTGTGATTCTTGGCGATCGGCACATTGATCAGCAGGTCGGTCGTCAGAACATCCTGGTAAACCTCCACTTGCTTGAGGCTGACCGCGCCGTCGATGGCCTTTTTCACATACTTGAGCCCGCTCATGATCTCCATACTGCCGCCGGCCGCCTCCACCTGTTCCTGGATGCCGCTGTTCCTGTACGCCTGGTCAGGCGTGCCCCCGAAGGGGAAATCCATCACGCGCACGCGTTTCGCGCCGGATTCAATACACAGCTTGACCAGCGCCCCAACCACCCACGGGTTGGTCGTGGACGCGTACTCGTAGGTATTGTAGGCCACGCAAATATTGGGCTTGATGATCACATCCGCGCCGGGTTTCATAAAGCGTTCCATACCTCCAAGCGCCTTCAACCCCTGGCGGACCATCTCTTCGATCTTCTCCCCGCGCACTGCGGCTAGATACGCGGTCTGCGCCGGTGTGGAGGTGGAATTTTGCGCACTTTCTTCGGTGGCAGCTTCGGTAGCGGAGGCTTCCGTCAGAGACTCGGTAGCCTGCGGCTGCTTCGTCTCGGTCGGGAGTTCCGTCGCCGTGGGCTTTATGCCGCAGGCACTCAACAATTGCTGCGCGGCGACCGCCGTCAAACTGGTGCCGGCTATCTTTACAAATTCACGCCGGGTGATTGGTTTCATACGTCCTCCTTCGAGGAATTGTCTAATAGGTAATTTTATAATGGTCTGGATGAGGATGGGTGCATAGAGTGTATAGAAGTATTATACAGAAAGTCAAAAGAAAACGAATGAAAAAATATTTGCTACCAATAGATAAAGAATTCATAGAACTGCCCGGAGTTTTGGTCCGGGCAGTTCTCTTTCATGGGATGGGACGATCATTCGTATTTCCTTCAGACCTCAATCCGCCTTTTTGAAAAACAAAAAAAGAAAACCGACTGTAAGAGGAGCGTAAACCGCAATGTTCAGCCAGATCGAGGAATTTCCCGTTTCAAAAATATTCCAGATAGCCACGATCAGGCACAGCAGCACGATACACAACCCGCCCAGGACGCAGCTCTTCACAAACTCAGCCGTGGATTTTGCCGGCGCGGCGAACAACATCAATAGGCCAACCCCTGTGATCCACGCCCCGAAATAGCGCGTCAGGAACGCGGTATCTACGGTCAGAGTAGAGTTATACACGCTCATGGATACATAAGGCAGAAACAGGAACGCCATGCCAAACAACAGCGAAAGCACCCCCGCGATCGTAAAAACAAGTTTTCGAGCCATTGATCTCCCTCCATTCAAAACCCCATCCATTTGTTTCCATGCAAAAATAGTCCTCTCCTTTCTGCCCTGATATCGGATTGGCTGCTGATGGATGTGCGATTGTAGAGAATTCGGGGGTGTTTGCCTGATGTCCTGCAATGTTCAAGGCTACTTCGATTATAGAGAGGTGGAATGGCAATGTCAATTGGGGAGATTGAAAATTTAGGAAGTTAATTTAGGCAAATCTAGTTTTTTCTAGTGATCCCGGGGCGGTGGTGCTGGATAATACGATGGAAGTGGGATCCACGGGAGTGGATGCATTCCAGGTGGGGAGGAAGTTCATCGGGATTTAGATGAAGTAGTAGTTTTTTTGATTGCACTTGTGGAAGAATTAAAAAAAGCCAGATATGAGCCGGCTAATAAATTTACAACTAATAACTATTCAAAAAGGGTTTTATCTTGCGTTGTTTAAATGAAGTTTATGAGAAAGGAGATTAATAGACTCGCTCTGTTGCTCTTTATCATATGCTTTTTTTATCTCATCATAAGAAATTTCGCCCTTAATCCATTTATTGACTGCACGACGAAAATTTCCATTGCCTTTCTTTTTCATTTTATAACCGCAATATATACACGAGGTATTTTTTTGAGCCATCTACCTATCCTTTCAAAGAGCTTTCCGAATTTTCCACCTTATACTTATTTATGAAATGGTTTAGTTCTATCAAATATATAATTGGCTCTATTGATGGTTTTAAAGTTTCTGTTATGAATTCTAAATTCACGAATTGATCCTTTTCTGAGCTATCAACATTAATTACGCCAAAAACACATTTTGATGAATCACACACAGGAATTGAAAATAAACTGTTATATCTCTTATTCTTGAAAAATTCTTTATAATTCCTAGCATTTGTATTATTGATATATTTTATCTTATTATCAAGATACGCTTGCGGAGCGCCTGGCTGTCTTTGAGTAAGTGGTAAAACTCCTGTGTCGTGGCGTGAAGTTTTTACATCAATTTCTTTAATTTTAAGGCAATCACCTTGCTTTTCCATAAAATTTACAGAAATTTCTCCAACGGAAATATCATTCTGTTTTAATTTTAGTTCAATGATTCTTTGAATCCTAGCAAGTGATTCCTTTAAATAATTCATCTCTCGATGATCAATATGATAAAGTACTTCTCGTATATCGAAAATCGCCTGGGAAGTTGTTTCAAATATTACGCGATTATCTATCAATTCCTCTTTTTTACTTTTATTGAAGAAATTTTCCTTTAAAAAAGTACAAGTTGTTAATATTACTGGCGAAAGAAATATTATTAGCCATTCAGTTACAGAATATTTCTTTAGGTCGCTTTCTCGAATAAGAATGGTAAAAAATAAAGGGACACAATATAAAAGATACTGAATAAATAATTTCCAAAAATTTTTTTCTAAAAATGATAAAACGGTTAATACAACTACTTGCCCTTTTGACAGCTTCAATGGTTTTCTTTTATGATAGACCATTTTTAAAAATTGCTACCATTCTCAATGAAGAATATTTAAATTTCTCTGACTCGTTCTTATAACTTTATCAAGATGTAATATCTATACAATTAGAGATAAATGATCTCTCATGTAAGTAAGGGGGGAATTTTTAGGATCATATACACAAAAATCTCCCTACGTATCCAGTTAAAAAGGGTACATTGTGATTGTAATAAATAAATTGTCAAATATCAAAAATACTGCTTAATTAATTACCGCCCATAAAAACAGCTTGGATATTTTAGATGTAATTGTAAAAAAAAGCAAGGAGTGGAAACAAAACCATTTTTAAATGATATACAAATATCGAAATAGTCAGCACCATTCCACTATTGGTTGTAACAAGTGCATTTATCGAAGTAGGTATTTATGTATATTAATCAGGAATCCGTGCTTTCAGCATTTACCGATTCTCTAAGATCGAATTTCAATTGAGTTTCTTCCAAAGGTATTCCTGAACACTCAATACAATCAACTGAAGCCTTAATTACATGGTCATCCTGAGAATAGATCCTGTCAGATCCAGAATTTACCGCGCTAGCAACAATCATCAAATCAACTTTTAAATGATTCTTTGTGCACTCAGGATCTTCTTTCCTGATCTGATTCTTTTTTATCCATAAGTCTCCAAAAAGAGAGGCTGTTTTTGCATCGAAAGGAGAGATAATAAACCTTTTTTGAAGTTTTCCTATAAAGGGTTCATGTTCGCTTTTTGGAATCCTCATTAATAATTCGGCTAAAACTATCGAAGGAACTACAACGGGTACTTTTTCCTCATCCAGTTTAGAAAGTAATGCCTTTGCAAGAGGAATCATTTGTTCTTGTCCAGGTTCAGCTTCTTCCTTGATTCCCCAAATTAATACATGAGTATCTAAACAAGCCACCTTCATTTACCCTCCATTTTCATCACTTCTAAGATCATCCATGAAATGCTCAACATCTGTTATGTCTTTAAAGTATTTACCATACGTTTTTTTTAGTTCTTCAATAGTTTTCAATGTAGACCCTGGCTCATAATCCAAAATTTCCTCGATTTCAAAATCTTGAATTTGGAAAAATTTTGAATCCCACCTCGCTTTGCCAATCAATCCTACCCATCCATATAATCTATTAGCCAAAACTTTTGCTAACTGTAAATTCACTTTACATATTAGTTTTTCCCCGGATGGAGTCTCGATATGAACATTAGGTACTATTCCACCAACTGCAAATATTCTTCCATAAATTGTGGTCTCCCCTGTGATTAATGATGTGGGAGAAATTTGTGTTTCTGATGTAATTTCTGCAAGTAAGGTCTTTACTTCAGATCCCTCAGATATTTGTGCGGTACATCGGTGTTTTTTTGTAAAACCAAAGATACTTTTTAAATATTCGATTTCTTTACCAGAGTACTCAGAGAAATCATTTCTCGTAATATCTTTTGAAATCTTTTTTATAATTGGGGCTTGGATTATCGGTTGATGCAATGATACCCCCAAGGCTAGGCTTCCTTTTTTAATTGACACCAAACTTATCGAAAGATCTTCCTTTTTCAAATTTGGGTTGTCCTTTAAAGCATTTGTGATTAACAAAGATTCAAAAGACTCAATCAAGTCACCAAGATCAGATGCTGAAACCTTTTCAGGGCTCATATCTTGGCCTAAAAATCTTAATTCATATTGAGATTCATCAGTCATTTTGGCGACTCCTCTCTACCTAACCAGTTTCTTTTTTTTCGTTTCTAATTCTTAAAGCAATTGTCTATCGGTTAATTCAATAAATCAAGCAAATAATCTTAACAAAATCGCAATTATTGACTAGTTAGTAATTCATTTTCAAAACCTCCTTTCAAACATAGTTTACTTCTTTGATTTTCTCCACCCATTAGCGACCGCTTCTTGTTCTGTGCAGAACCAGCGCTCACCTTTTGATGGATCGATTTCCGTTTTGTTGTAGAAAGACATGCCAGGCATGTGGTAGATCTTCTCACCCTCGTTCTCAAATCAAGGTTTATCAAATGGATGCTTTTTGACATCTACAAAATTAAGCCTTCGGATTTTTATGAACGAAATTTTTTAATAGGAGATTTGCCATGCCCTTATTCCTCCCTAATACCGATAATTATATAGCTGTTATAGATTAATTGATAATAAAGTTTTACCTTTCTATTAATGAATACCAATCCAAATTGGATTCTTATGTGATTAAAAAGAAAATTCCCCAGAAAAACTGAGGAATTTGTCGGGGCGAAAGGATTTGAACCTTCGACCTCTCGGTCCCGAACCGAGTGCTCTAGCCGGGCTGAGCCACGCCCCGAAGTTCCCCCATTATACCTTACGATTCATTATCCTAACAAGGGATGAAATGAATTATTTTTCTGCACTTCCCCTCGTGCCTCTGCGTCTTCAAATAAAAACCTGTCCACTAATTACACGAATTACACAAATAGGAAACTGCAATAACACCAAAAACGCTAATTATTTAAACATTCGTGAAAATTAGTGAAATTCGTGGTTTGCCTCAGGTTTTCTTGCACTTCCCTTCGTGCTCTTCGTGTCTTCGTGGTGAATGCCTTTGGGTTTGCTTTTCCCGGTTTTCTTGCACTTCCCCTCGTGCCCTTCGTGGTGAACGCCTTTAGATTTGCTTTTCCTGGTTTCCTTGCACTTCCCTTCGTGCCCTTCGTTTCTTCGTGTTAAATCGCCCTTACTGCAAGAACACCTTCTCCGCCGCCGAAACCTGCGCCGCGTTCAGCGGCAGCAAAAACGTAAAGCGGCTGCCTTTGCCTTCCACGCTCTCCGCCCAGATCTTGCCCCCGTGCTTCTCCACCATATCCTTGGCAATCGAAAGCCCCAGGCCCATGCCGCCGTGCTTGCGCGTGAGATGTTTTTCCACCTGGTAAAAGCGCCTGAAGATCTTGTCCAGTTCCGCCGCCGGGATGCCGATGCCGTTATCCGCCACCGCGATCTTGATATACCCCGGGATCTGCTCGGCCGTCACCTTCACCGTCCCGCCGGGGTTGGTAAAGGTCAGCGCGTTATTGATCAGGTTGCGCAGTGCCACCGCGATCTTCTCCTGGTCGCCTTCGACCACCAGGTTGGGCTGGCGCACCTCCACCCCCAGGTAGAGCTTCTTGTTGTTCGCCGTATCCTGGAAGGAATCCACCACCTTTTTGATCAGGGCCGGCACCGCGATCGTCGAATACTTCATCTTCATCAGCCCGTTGCTGAACTGATCGTAATTGCCAAATTGTTCGATCAACCCACGCAGATGTTCGGCGCTCTGGTTGATGATGCGCACATCTTCCTGCTGCTCCGGAGTAGCCGAATCGCTCAAGAACGAGGCATGCCCGATGATCTTGCCGAGCGGCGTCCGCAGCTCATGCGAGGTGATCGCCATAAAATCGCTCTTCATGCGGTCCAATTCCATCGCCTCCATGCAGGCTTCTTCGGACCGTTCGAGCAGGCGCCGGTTCTGCAGGCGGGTAGCAGCCTGCGCGGCCAGTGTCTCGACAAGGATGATGTCCTGTTCGTTATAGGCAGCCTCGCGCGCCTTGTTCCAGCACTCCAGTACGCCGACAAATTCGCCTTTATAGACCAGCGGCACTGCCAGCGCGGAGCTCACTTCGTTCTCGCTCTCCCACTGGAAAGTTGTGTTTCCGTTTGTCCCCTGGATGGCTTTATTGTAGATGTAAGGCTGCATGGATTTGTACACATATCCCGCCAGGCTGTTATCCATCGGGATATTGACCGATTTATAGGTTTCAAGCAGATAAAAAGGGGCCGCCGTGATGTTCAGAGTGGTATCCGCGTTATCGAATACCATCAGCAGCGATTTGTCACTGTTCGTCAGCTCGGAAGCAACCTCAATGATTGTCTGCAGGAAAGGTTCCAATTCAAGATTCGCCGATAAATTTCGGCAAACTTCGAGCAATCTTTCTAAACGCCGTGTATAATCAGAGTATTGTTCGGTCATCGCTAACCCCAGTGGTTGTTCTGATTATAGCATACGAACTGATTTACAAATCTTGAGGAGATCACATATATGAGCAATGATAAGAAAGTAAGAGTCGCCATTATCGGCGCCGGCAATTGCGCTTCATCGTTCGTTCAAGGCCTCCAGTTCTACAAGAACACTAAAGAAGATGAAAGAATTCCCGGCCTGATGCACGTCAACCTGGGTGGATATCATGTGAATGATATCGAAATCTCCGCTGCTTTCGATGTGGTAGACACGAAAGTAGGCAAAGACCTCTCCGAAGCGTTGTTCTCTTATCCGAACAACACCTTTAAATTCTGCGATATTCCCAACCTCGGTGTCAAAGTCGAGCGCGGCATGACCCATGACGGTCTGGGCAAATATCTCTCCCAGATCCTCAAAAAAGCTCCCGGCCCCACCGCCGATATCGTCAAGATCCTCAAAGATACCGGCACCGATGTCGTGATCAACTATCTCCCCGTCGGCTCCGAAATGGCCACCAAGTGGTACGTCGAGCAGATCCTCGAGGCCGGCTGCGGTATGGTCAACTGTATCCCCGTCTTCATCGCCAGCTCCGAATACTGGGGCAAACGCTTTACAGAAGCCAACCTGCCTATTATCGGTGATGACATCAAGAGCCAGGTCGGCGCCACCATTCTGCACCGTGTGCTGACCACCCTGTTCGTTGACCGCGGCGTCCGCCTGGACCGCACTTACCAGTTGAACTTCGGCGGCAACACCGACTTCATGAACATGCTCGAGCGCGAGCGTTTGGAATCCAAGAAGATCTCCAAGACCGGCGCCGTCACTTCCATGCTGCCCTACAAACTGCCAGAAGAGAACATCCACGTCGGCCCCAGCGATTACGTTCCCTGGCTCACCGACCGCAAGTGGTGCTATGTGCGTATGGAAGGCACGACCTTCGGTGAAGTTCCCCTCAACCTCGAAGCCAAACTTGAGGTCTGGGATTCCCCGAACTCCGCGGGTGTCGTCATCGACGCGGTCCGCTGTGTCAAGCTGGCCCTCGACCGCGGTATCGGCGGCCCATTGATCGCCCCGGCTTCCTACTTCATGAAGACCCCTCCAAAGCAGTTCCGCGACAGCATCTGCAAAGAGATGGCTGAAGCCTACATTCGCGGCGAAGAAACCAAACCCGATTAATTTCATACGCTACGCCTCCGGCACAAGGATACGCCGTCCTTGTGCCGGTTTCATAATTACACCCGGCAAGAACCTTGCAACCAGACTCCCTATGGATAATTGTCTATTCTGTCAAATGATCGACCATAAGATCCCCGTCCAGGTCCTCTACGAAGACGACCTGGTTATTGCCATCCCCGACCTGCATCCGCTGGCCGAGAAGCATATCCTCGTGATCCCTAAAATCCATATCGCCAACCTGAACGAGTTCACCCCGGAGCAGAACGCCTGGCTGGGCGATCTGCTGCTTTCTGCCCGCAAGGTAGCCTTTCAGCAAGGGATTGGTGAAAGCGGCTACCGGCTAGTGCTCAACACCAACCGCGGCGGCGGACAATCGATCTTCCACCTGCACATTCACTTGCTGGCCGGCGGCACCCTGGGCCCGGGCTTGATGGTCAAAGGACTGTGATGAGAAGCAAAGCCAGCATCGCCGCCGCCCTCATTATCACTGCCTGCCTGGGTTCGGCCTGCACTCAGCCGGCGCCCAATACTCATACCTGGCTGCTGGATTCTACTCCAACCGTCCCTGCTTCGCTTGGTCAGGGCAACCCGGCCTCGCCGTTGATCCCCACCACCCGCCCGGCCAACGTCCCTTACAGCTCCCCAACTCCCGATAACGCCCATGCCGATCAAGCCCTGCCTGCCGGCACACAGCAGTACACGGTCAAAGCCGGCGACACGCTCAATTCAGTCGCGGCCGCCCATTATGTGGGCACAGACGAACTGGCAGCCGCCAATTCGCTCAATTCTTACGACAATTTATATGAAGGCCAGGTCCTGACGATCCCGGCCCCCACCCGGCTGGTCCCGCAATCTTCCTTCAAGATCATTCCCGATTCCGAGCTGGTGTACGGCCCGGTCAGCTCCACCCTTGATATCGATTCCTTTGTCAATTCTCAGAACGGCTACCTCAAGAGCTACACTGAAGTGGTCAGCGGTAAGGCCCTCAGCGGAGCACAGGTGGTCGCCACTGTTGCGAAAGAATTCTCAGTCAACCCCCGTCTGCTGCTTGCCCTGTTGGAGTATCAATCCGGCTGGGTCACCCAGAGGCAGATTCCCGCGCAGATCCTCACCTACCCGATGGGCTACATCGATCCGGATTACGAAGGTCTGTACTCACAGCTCTCCTGGACCTCCAGCCGGTTGAATTATGGCTTTTATGCCTTCGGAGTGAACGCACTGCCTTCCGTTCAGGTCACAGACGGAGGATTGGTCACTTTCTCCAATACCATCAACGCGGGCACGGCCGCCCTGCAATATTACCTGGCCCTGCTCGATGATTCCTCCACCTGGACGAACGCCGTCTCAGAGAACGGCTTTTATACCGCTTACGCGCGCTTCTTTGGCATCCCGTTTGACCTGGCGGTGGAGCCCCTGCTTCCCGCCGGGCTCAGCCAACCCGCCATGCAGCTTCCCTTTGAGGCCGGTGACACCTGGTCCTTTACCGGCGGGCCGCATGCCGGTTGGGGCGTCGGCTCTGCCTGGGCCGCGATCGACTTCGCTCCTCCGGGCGACCAGTTCGGCTGCTACGACACCAACACCATTGAGGTGGCCGTAGCCGATGGCACGATCGTCCGTTCTGAGAACGGCGAAGTCGTGCTGGACCTGGACGGCGACGGTCTGGAACAGACCGGCTGGACGGTGCTCTATATGCATGTGGCTTCCTTCCAGCGCATTGCCCTGGGTACGCAGGTCAAAGCCGGCGATCCTATTGGCCACCCCTCCTGCGAAGGCGGAGTCTCCAATGGTACCCACCTGCACCTGGCCAGGCGTTATAATGGGGTCTGGATTGCCGCCGACGGCCCGATCCCGTTCAATCTGGACGGTTGGATCTCTGCCGGAGACGGTTATGAATACGATGGAACATTAACGCGGAACGGCCAGATCGTCACCGCGGAGGACGGACGCATTGCAGAAAACCAGATCGGGCGCTAGGCGCATACAGTTGGTCATAGTTGGCATATTTTGGCTCGGCTCGATCCTTGCCTGCAGCCAGGGCTATGTCACCTCGTTTGAGTTGACCAGCACCGCCCAGGTTTCCACCCCGGTCTCAACGGTGGTCCTGCCCACGCTTGACCCCACGGCCAGCCCGACCGCAACCGGTCTGCCCGAACAACTTACCGAAACCTCCACCTCGCTGCCCACCTTTACGGATATTCCCGAGGTCAGTGAAACTCCCGCCCCGACCAACACCATCAACCCCGATACAACCGCGGTCCCGCCGATCCAGTACTACACGCAATCAGGCGATACCCTGGCCTCCATCACCGGGCGCTTCGAAGTGCTGCCGGAGGAGATCAAATCCAGCCAGCAGATCCCGACCACCGGCATCATCAACCCGGGCGTCCTGCTCATTATGCCGAACCGTCTGGGAGTTACCACGGCTTCGACCAAGGTCATGCCCGACAGTGAGGTCGTTTACTCCCCCTCCGCTGCCGATTTCGATATTGTAGACTACATCAACAATCACACCACCGGCTACCTGCGCAATTACGTCGAACAGGAGATCAACGGCGGTTACACCGGCGCGCAGATCGTCCAACTGGTAGCCCAGGAAAATTCCTGCAATCCCTACCTGCTGCTCGCCATCCTCGACTATAAAAGCCACTGGGTCACCGGTCAGCCAACCAACCTGGCCGAATCGGAGTACCCGATGGGCTACATTAAAGTGGAATCCCGCGGCCTGTACTACCAGTTGAGCTGGGCGGTTTCCGAACTTTCGGTCGGCTATTACGGCTGGCGTGCGGGTTCGCTTTCTGAATTGACCTTCAAAGACGGTACGCGCATGCGCATCAACCCCGAGCTGAACGCTGGTTCGGCCGCCGTGCAGTACCTCTTTGCGGAGTTGTACGATCCTGAAGAATGGAACGCAGCATTGTACGGCGATCAGAGCATGCCGGCTAGGATGAGCGAGATGTTTGGCGATTTCTGGGCGCGCAGCCAGACGGTAGAACCGCTTTACCCGGCCAACCTGGCCCAACCTCAACTTGAATTACCCTTCCAACCCGGTGAGACCTGGAGCCTGACCGGTGGACCGCATGCAGCCTGGGGACCCGGCGGCGCATTGGCCGCACTGGATTTTGCGCCTCCCTCCATGCAGTCGGGCTGCGCCAAATCTGATTACTGGGTCACCGCCATGGCCCCGGGCGTGATCGTCCGGGTTGGCAACGGCATGGTCATCGAAGACCTCGACGGCGACGGCCTGGAAGAGACGGGCTGGGTGATCATGTATATGCACATCGAGACCCGCGACCGCATTGCAGTCGGCACTGTAGTAAATACCAATGACCATATCGGCCATCCCTCCTGCGAAGGCGGCGATGCCACCGGAACGCACACTCATGTAGCCCGCAAATTCAACGGCGAGTGGATGCTGGCCGGCGGCCCGGTACCCTTCACCATGAGCGGATTTGTCGCCAGTGCCGGAGACGCTCCCTATAAGGGATCGCTTTCCAACGGCCAGATCACGGTAATTGCGGCAAGCAATTCGGCTCCAAAGAGTGCAATTTCTCGTCCTCGATGATATAAATCAATAGATGCAGCATTTTCTTTTTCAAACTTTCAAGAAAGCCGGTAAATTTCTGCGTATCGGGAGGAACCTCAGTCTCCTCCTGTTCTTTGCGGCTGCCTGTACTGCGGCTCCCGCCGCAACCGTGACCCCGCTGGCAACAGAAGCTACGCTCACAGCCGCAGCCAGCCTGCCCTCGGCCACCCCGCTGCCGACCCGTACCACGTATGACCCCGGCGAATTGGTCGATTACATCGCGCAGGACGGCGATACCCTGCCCGCCCTGGCCGCGCATTTCAACACCAGTGAAAAAGAGATCCGCGAAGCCAATCCTTCGCTGCCCAAAGACGTGACCATCCTCCCCGCCGGCATGCCCATGAAAATGCCCATTTACTATATGGCGTTGTGGGGCAATCCTTACCAGATCCTGCCGGATGCCTTATATGTCAACGGCCCGGCGCAGTCCGGTTTCAACACGGTGGAATTCGTGAATGCGCATCCCGGCTGGCTCAAGAGCTACTCTGCCCTGGCCGGCGGTGCCACCCGTACCGGCGGTGATCTGATCAACTATGTCGCCACCGAATTTTCCATCAGCCCGCGGCTGCTGCTGGCCCTGGCTGAATACCAGGCTGGCGCCCTCTCCAACCCGGTACTGGATGAAGAGAATCAGGATTATCCCCTGGGCTATGAGAATATTTACCATAAGGGCTTTTACCTGCAATTGACCTATGTCGCCAACTTCTTGAATGATACCTATTACCGCTATAAAGCCGGTAATTTCAATACCATCAACCACCTGGATGGCACCATCGAGCATCCGGACCCCTGGCAGAACGCAGCCACGGTGACCTTACAGAATTACTTTTCCACCTATATGCCTGTTCAAGATTACAATACCGCCATTTATGATTCAGGGTTTGCCGCAACCTATAAATCTCTGTTTGGCGACCCCTGGCAGAATTTGCAGCCGCATTTCCCGGGCAGCCTGACCCAGGCGACCCTGACGCTGCCTTTCCAGGCCGGCAAGACCTGGGCTTTCACCGGTGCGCCGCATACCGGCTGGGGACAGGTGGGGTCGTACCCGCTGGCCGCGCTTGACTTCGCTCCCCCCACCTCGGTGGGCGGCTGCTATGTTTCTTCAGATTACACGCTGGCAGTGGCCGACGGCGAAGTGGTCCGCTCCGAAACCGGTCTGATCGCCCTGGACCTGGATGAGGACGGCGACGAACGCACCGGCTGGGTGATCATCTACCTGCATATTGCCGATAATGACAAGACCCGTCCGGGCACCCTACTCAAAGCCGGCGACCCGATCGGCCATCCCTCCTGCGAAGGCGGCGAGGCCACCGGTACCCATGTGCACATCGCCCGCAAGTACAACGGCGAATGGATCCCTGCCGACAGCGCGCTCCCCTTTGTGATGGACGGTTGGACAGCGCACAACGGCTCTGAAGCCTACCTGGGCACCCTCACCCGCAACGGCCAGGTGGTGACCGCCAGCGACAAATCCTCCCCGCACAGTATGATCACTGCTGGAAATTAAATAGAAATGGGCGGTTCGTGAACCGCCCGTACTTAATTTATGAGATCCTGTAATAAATGATAGGTATTACGCCTCTTTGACCGTGACCTTGATCTCGATCTCGGCAGCTTTGCGCAGCATGCCCATTACAGAGCAGTACTTGGTGGTGCTCAACTCTACGGCGCGGTCCGCTGCCTGGGGATCGATATTGTGGCCGGTGATCACATATTCCACGGTGATCTTTGTGAACACCTTGGGGTGATCTTCAGCCCGGTCGCCGTGCAGGAGTATTTCAAACGCGGTCACTTGCTGGCGTTTTTTCTCTAGTATGGAGACCACGTCCATGCCGGAACAGCCGCCCAGCCCCATCAGTACCATTTCCATGGGGGAAGCCCCAGTTCCATTGCCGCCGTGGTCTACCGATGTATCGATCGGAACGGCTACTCCGGAATCCGCGCTCCCGCTGAATGACATTCCGCTTTTCCAGGTAACTTTAGCGTCCATTTCTCCTCCTAAATGAGATCATACTCATTATAGCGGAATCAGGTCCTAGCGATTCAGCGCGATCTTGATCTCTTCCAGCAGTTGAAATTCAGGGTAGGCGCCGATGACGGTGCCCGCGCCCAGGTTGATGGTCGTCTGCGGCACTCCGGACACATTGAATTTCTCTGCCAGTTCAGGGAATTCCGTGGCCTCGACCATATCGGCGGTGACGAATGGGCTTTCAAGCGCCATCTGGTGTGCCAGGATCACTGCCTGCGGGCAATACGGGCAGGTGGGGGTGACAAATACCTGCAATTTGACCGGCTTCTGAATTTCTTTGAGATACTCGCGGGTAGCCGGCTCCAGACCGGAATCGCGGCCCGAGACCAGCACCAGGTCGTTCACCAGCGAGGCAAACTCGTGACCGCTGGGCATACCGTAAAAGCGGATGCCGTAATCCACGATCTTGTCGCCTTCTTTGCCAGCCAATACAAACACCGGGGTGTCTTCCACATGATATCTGGCCACCTCATCCGGGTTGGCGTCAAAGTCATACACAGTCAGGTGCAGTTTCTCGGAGAGGTCCGCGACCTCGCCCAGCAATTGTTCGATCTCCGGGCAGTACTCGCATTCGCCCGGCCGGCTAAAGAACAGGATCTCGACCGGTTCTTTCATCTCTTCAAAAAGCTTCACAACCTGTGAACGCACGTTTTCGTCCAGTAATTTTTCCATTAGTACCTCTATTGTGTGAGATTATCAGCAGGTGAAAACGCCGCCCTGCCCGGCAAAATTGCATTTGGGGCAGCGCAGGACCAACAGACCATCGTACTCCATCTTCGCCTCATGGCAGCGCGGACATTCATCGCCTTCCCTGAGGTCGCGTGGCGGTACAATTTCCATTTTCAGATCGTTGGAAGCGCTCGATTGCGGTCTTTCGTCATTCTTCTGCATACTTGATAGATGCAGATCTCCCCCAAAAAGGAACACTATTTCAGGAATTCATCCAGCGAGAGGCGTTTGAAGAGGCGTTTGCGTGTCTCCTCCGGTAATTCCGGGGTGGACTCGTCCTCCTGGTACAGCTCGATGGTGCGTTTGAGGGTATTGACCACAACGGTGCAGTTCTCGCAGCCGGCCATGTGCTCTTCGAGCTCACGGCAGAGCCTTGGATCCAGCTCGCCGTCGATATAGTCGGAAATCTCATGCAGATAGTGACTGCATTTTTCGTGATCATGATGAAGGTCAGACATGATTCACCTTTTCTCCAAAATACTCCGAAAGTTCCTCGCGCAGTTTGAAGCGCGCGCGCAGCAGACGGGTCTTGACATTATCCACGCTGATGCCCATGATCGATGCCGTCTCCTCGCCGGAAAGCCCCTGCACATCGCGCAGCAGGAACACCGTACGCAGGTTCAGCGGCAGGGCCGCCACGGCCTTATCCAGATGCTTGCGCGTTTCGCTGTTCATCAGCTCCGATTCCGGCAGGCAGCACCAGTCGATGATCTCCTTCGGTGCTTCCACGTCGTCCGAGTCGTCATCCAGTTCCGTGATCTGTACCTGCGGTTTGCGCTTACGGATCAGCATGAGCGCTTCGTTGGTGGCGATGCGGAACAGCCAGGTCTTGAGCGAGGAACGCCCCTCAAAAGAGGGCAGCGCCGCGTAAGCCTTGATGTAAGACTCCTGCAGGATGTCTTCGGCATCCTGCTCATTGTTGAGGATGCGCAGCAGCAGAGAATACAACTGCCCGGACGTCAGGTCCACCAGGGCGGCAAAGGCCTCTCGGTCCTGCGCGCGCAAAGAGTCCAACGAAAGGTCATTGAGCGAAGGTTGTGAGTTCTTACTCATTTAGATGATTTCTTCCGGTCGAAGTGACACTATGAAAGCGGCCAGGTCGGGTTCACGTCCAGGTTGAGCGGATCGCGCTGCCCCTGAACATAATGGTAATAACCCGCCGCTCCGATCATGGCGGCATTATCCGTACACAGGTTCAGCGGAGGAATGTTGACGGGGAATTCCTTTTGGTTAAGGAAAGCATCGCGCAGGGCCCGGTTGGCGCTGACGCCTCCGGCAACCACGATCTCTTTGACATGGTATTCGCTCGCGGCTTTCATTGTCTTCGTGAACAGCGTATCCACCACAGCCGCCTGGAAACTGGCAGCGAGGTTGTTCACCGGCAGCGGGCGTCCTTCTTCTTCCAGCTTGCGTACTTCACGCAGCACGGCAGTTTTCAGACCACTGAAGGAGAAATTCCAGGTGCCTTCCAAACGCGAACGCGGGAAGGTAAAAGCTTCGGGGTTGCCCTCGGCAGCCGCTTTCTGAATGGACGGGCCGCCGGGATAGGGCAGGCCGATCAGGCGGGCGACCTTGTCAAAGGCCTCGCCGGCCGCGTCATCCAGGGTGGCGCCCAGGCGCTGATAATGCAGGTGATCGGTGATCACGTTGAGTTCGGTGTGTCCGCCAGAGACCAGCAGCGCCATCAGCGGGAACTGCGGAGCCGCAGGAGGGTTCGGCGTATCCTGCGGATACACCCAGGCGGAATAGATGTGCCCTTCCAGGTGGTTGACACCGATCAGCGGCAGGCCGCGCCCGTAGGCCAGTCCTTTGGCCGCGTTGAGCCCGACCACCAGCGAACCGGCCAGACCGGGCCCGCGGGTGACCGCGATGCCGTCGATATCATTCAGGGTCATGTGGGCCTGCTCCAGCGCGTCTTCTAGCACGGCATAGACCGTGCGGATGTGCTGGCGCGAGGCCACTTCGGGGAAAACCCCCCCGTACTTGGTGTGAATGGCAATCTGGGTGGCGACCACGTTCGAGACCATCACGCGGCCGTTCTCGATCACGGCGGCAGCGGTCTCATCACAGGAAGACTCGATCCCCAGGATGCGTACTTTGTTCAAATTGGACGGTTTATTCTTGGTGTCCATTGGTTATCCTTACACTGATTTGATCGGCAGGACCAGTTCCTTCGGATAGTCCACGAAGATCTCGAACTTGCCATCGGGGGTGACGTGCCAGGTATCTTCGATACGCACGCCCATGCCCTTGTCGGGATAATACAGGCCGGGCTCCAGGGTAAAGACAGCCCCCGGCAGCAGATTGTTGGAGTTGGAGGTATCCGTCATGGAAGAGAAGGGTTTCTCGTGAATGTTCAGACCGACACCGTGGCCCAGGCTGTGCACGTAACCGACCTCGGTGGTCGGGGTGCTCATCACGGTCGGGTGGCCCATACCTTCAAAGAGTTCGCAGGTGCGTTTCTGATACTGACCAAAGGGTGCGCTGACCTTCAGCTCGCCCACCAGGGTATCATACACGCTCTTCACCTGGTCGTAGAGCTTCTGCGCCTCATCAGGGGCATAGCCCAGGCACCAGGTGCGCGTGAAATCATAGAAGTAACCGCCCTGCGCCTCGCAGGGGAAGATATCGTATACAATGGTCTGGCCCAGGCGCATCAGGTCGGATTCCGTTCCCGATGAATGCGGCACACCGGCATCGTGGCCGATGGAGAAGATCGTCCCTTCGGGATTCTCCACGCCGGCTTCGGCCAGCCACAGGCTGATCTTCTGCTTGACCTCGCCCAGTTTGACCGGGGCTCCATCCGGGTGTACCAGCACGCCGTCTTTGGCCTTAAAACTGGTCAGGAATTCGGCGGTCCGCGAGACCACACCTACGGTCACCTTGCCCATGGCGCGGATGGCCTCGATCTCTTTCTCGTCCTTGGTCATCTGCGCGGCCATCATGATCTCGTCCTGGATGAAGCCTTCAAAATGCAGCTCAGGCATCAACTGCTGTACGCGGTTCATCACCGAGAACATGGCGCCCACCTCGGAATTTCCGTACAGCGCCACCCGCCCGGAGGTGATGCCCAGGTCGGCAAACATCTTTTTGTAGCGCAGGGCGATGGCATCCACCTGGTTGCCCTTCGTCTCTTTGAGCAATTGTTGAATGGGATACTTAGAATAGCTGATCGTCTTCAACCCGGTACGGGCCGCTTCTTCGCGCTCCATCGGGCCGCAGAAAAGCACCGCTTCGCCGCCGCGCTTCATGATCACATCCGCGTTGGTCACATGCCCTCCGCCGGTAATATACACCATGGCCGGGTTGTGCTGCGCCGGTCCGGTGACCAGCAGAACATCGATGTTGTGAGCTTTCATCAAGCGATCGAGATCAGTCTTCATTGGATTATCCTTGAATTCCTATAATATGCCCTGAATTATAGCTTTTTTAGAAGTATTTTGCGAAGCGAATTGTTGAAACTTTCTCCAGACACCCGGTTTCTTCGAGAAACCGGGTGTCTCGGGCTTGGAGAAACTAGGAAGTTCGGGGGCTACATTTTCGAATAGTAGCAGATTGTCGAATATAAGACGACTTTAGATCCCTCCTACGAATAATCTACGATTTCATGAAGCACACGGATCACTTCATCGTATCCAATATTGTTAGCGTAGAAATTCTCTCTTGAATATTGCTGCCATCTTCTCCTCATATCCGGATCATTTTGGATATTCTGTAGAATTTTTTCCTTCTCCTCAAGTAATCCGGATGACATTCTTTTATTCGATGTAGCGACCAATGCAGATGCGAAGAGTTTATAGTTGATTGCCTGCGGCATGGTTTTCATAATAATGTAAACATCATAGAAATCCCTTGGACGCGTATTGAGAACACTCCTTCGCAAGATGGTTTCAACTTTTTCCGCCAGAATGGTTTCAACATTGTAGGCCCAGATCTCGATCTCTTTTTGCTCAAAATTGGAGCGGAAAGGATATCGAATCGCCTCAGGGGTGATCCTATCTCCTGTGGTGATGTCGATCTTCAAAGGTGTATTTATCGAATCATACCGGGCAATGATCGCTGCTCGAAAACCTCCATATTCATCATCATCGCGAATCGGAAGTGTGTGGTCCAGTTCAAAAGTAACATCATCATCCAGTTGAATCGCACATATTTCTGAAAGTGCCAATTGGATAGCCTCTTCCGTTAGCGGATACCCCCTGAGCGTAGCATCCATATCCATGGTTGTCCTGTTGTCGATTCCGACCATTGAGGCGATCAGCATTCCTCCTTTGAGAATCACCATATCTTTGTAAGGTGAGAGAGAAATCCTTTCCAGCAATCGTTCCAGCATATAATCCTGCAGCACGGCTTGAGCAGGTACATGGTTTTTCAAGGCCATATTTTTGATCCTGGCTTTTAGCTGCATTGCTTTACTCATAAAAGGACCTCAATATATTCCCTGACGATTTTCTGGATCCTAAACCGCTGGGAATAATCGAAAAGCCGGTCAATATTTCTATCCTTATGTACAACATATTTCTTTAGCGCTTCATTCACGAATTGAAAGTCTATCTGGTTTCTACTTCGCAAGACATCACAGATCGTTCTTTCGAGATTTGTTGTCCAAATTTCATTTCCATTCGGTGATCTTTTCATGATTACCCCCAGATCAAACAACTCCCTATTGACATAAAATAATTTGCAGCCGCTCTCTTTTAAATTTTTTGAATGATACCCAACCGGCACAGATACAGAATAGAATAGTGGAGTTCTATCCGTCAAATCATGAAGGTATAGCGCCGTCTCATGTGAAAAAATGGACGACTTGTACCTGACCTGAAAATTGAACATTTCATCCTCGATTGTAGAAGGTGATCGATAGACTCCCCTGGAGACGCGTTCGATCTCGCCATTCTTCTCCAATATCGAAAGATAGGTCCTCGGGATATTCAACCCGACCAGATCGGAAGTCAACAATGTTCCATGCTGCTCTTCTAAAAGCCTTCGTAAATCATTCAACCGATTATTTACAACCATACTTATATTATACACAATATGAGTATGGATGTAAATTTATAATACTTGAATTTACTTGGTTTCATTGTAGGTTGAACAGCAGCCAAAATACCTTCTTGGGTAAACCCGGTCAGAACAAAACCGCAGCAGAGTGAAAGAATGAGAATGCAACGAAAGCAATCTGGTTTATTCATTACGATCATCCAAAGTAAATCCTTTCCTTTGCATTGGTGAATTTCCTCCCTGTTCACATATACTTAGTCCAGACACCCGGTTTCTTCGAGAAACCGGGTGTCTCAGTTGCACGTATCAGGCTACAAAATCCAAAAACTGATGAACGATCAATTTTCGGTTCTTATTGCTGTTCCTCGGACCCGCCGGGAGTGAAGCGACTGCGTTCACGCCAACGCAGCAAGCCCTCGATGAGCGCGAAGCCCACCAGGATGAACAGCCCGATGGCGAAGTTGAGCACCTTGCCGAATTGCAGCCAGATGAGCAGGTCCACGTACACGCCCATGAAGATGGCTTCGCGCAGCAGCACGCCCGCGTCAGCCGGCGGGGTACTCGGGAAGCGAATATTGAGGAAGTAGGCAGGCAGCAACATCAACCCGCTGACCGCCATCGTGATCAAAAAGAACATCAGCCAGCGCGGGCCCAGGGTCGGCACGGTCAGGTTGAAGAGCACCACTAGCCCGGCCGCCCCGACAACAAACAGGACAATGCTGGTGACCAGGATCGCGATAAACGACGAGCTTTTTCTGGATTCCACAAAGCACCTTTTCCTCAAAATGATTTCTTGAGATTATTATACTGCCAGGTTAGGTCAACCATATTCGAATTATCACATATTCAAAATTATTTACCCTAGAATTGTTCGATTTTTAAATCTCTTGTAAAATAAGAACATATATTCAGGAGGGAAAATGGAAGTTAACATAGTGGTAGAAGCAAAAATACTAGGACAAAAACAATCAACCGCTGAGGAAGTAACAATTGTTTCCTCTCAAACAAAAGAAGGAACCTCACAATGCCTTCTTTTACGTGAATTGATACAGATAATTGTAGAAAACGAAATAAAAAAATTCCTTGATCGCCAGAAACGAATGAACTTGAGCCAAGTTTTATCCATTGATGAAATTTTCCGTGGAGTCAAACAGGGAAAGGTCGATCCAGGCGAACATGATCTGCACCAATCGGTTGATAAAGAAAAAGCAATCGCAACAGCACTTCAAGCATTTCAAGATGGTCAATATTTCGTTTTTTTTGAAGGAAACCAAAAAAAAGATTTGGACGTGCCAATTATCGTAAAGAGTGGTGCAAAGGTTGAATTTATCAGATTAGTTGCATTGGCAGGGGGATAAAGGATGCTTTCACAAAAAGAGATTTCTGAGAACTTGAACAAGGCAAAGGATAAAAACGGCCTTATTGTTTTGAATCGACGGGTTTCAGCATTGCCAACCCGTCTCGCAAATATTGGCCTTTATTTATTAAGCAATGAGACTTTTCAAAACCAGACCGCTTCTCAGGCAGAGAACCTGAAAATACGGAGACAAGAAGCACAAGAAGCCCTTTTTCAGTTGAATGAAAAAGAAAGGAATAAGCTGTTCAATGCGCTTTTTCCGAATATCGCAAAATATGTTGAGGCAACCTGGAATATTTTCGATCGATTGCCTTATCAAGTAGGTTACAATCGAAGGCCTTTCCGCTTCGCTGGAAAATTTCCCAACTACAAAAAAATCTCCTGGTTAAAAGAAATCGTAAAAAAGTCTTCTGAGTTTTATAACCAGGATATCCTTTGGTATGCTACCTGGGCTGCGTACATAGATTATTCGGCAGATAAATGGGGTTATCTCTTTGCAGGGGCGATCAGTACAAAAGATGAAAATAGCCAAGAAGTGATAGAGATATTAAAAGAGTCGGCTGAAGGAACACATAAAGTTGCGAAAATGGGCCGCCATGTGGTAAGAGGGCTGCTCGCATCGCCTGATCCGAGTTGCTGGGATTATATTTATCGCCTGTTATTATCAGCCCAGCGTGAAGAGGGACTTCGTCAGGTCATCCTTGAAGCTGTTGATGAATCTCAACCACAGGCATTTATCTCAATATTACGCTTGATTGTCGAAAATAATCTCTGCCGATTCAGCGCAGTGATCAGAGCCGTTGATGTTTGGTTTGGCTTACCATTCGATATTACGAGTGAAAAGAAGGTTGCCGAAGTCATTAACAAGGTATTGCTATACCTCGAATCTCCAAATAAATGCCTTGAAGTGATCCAAAATGGTAGCGCAGAGGATATTTTCTTTGCGCTTTGGTCAATAGCATTCCTTGATGTTAAAGCTTCTGAAAAATACGCCTCAGAATTGGCAAGGTCTGAAATCCTGGAAAAAAGATTTATTGCCACCTATTTTCTAAGTGAGACAAAGTTAATTTCCTCCGATTACAAATTAATCGAGTTATTGGATGATCAAGATCTCCATATTTGTGCCGCTGCATTCAAAGGCCTTGCCGAACGTGAGATGAAGAGTCAATATTTTGAGAATAAAGGGCTTTTTGAAAAACTGGAAAAACTGATCCTCCGTTTGGATTCTGAAAAAATGAATCCTACTCCGTTGGTTTGGGATTGGATGACAATTCCTTTAAATAGAACTCTGGTCGCAAATAAATTACCTCTCTGCCTGGAGCAAAGGCCCCTAAAACGTTTGATTCCATATTTTTCTCTGATGGAACCATATGCAAAATACCGGATCATTTCAATGCTTAGTAGTATTCCGAAAGGAAAAAGTGAAACCAAGGAAATTCTTCTATTACTGTGTAATGATCCCAGCTCAGACATAAAGGTCCGCGCGGTCAACGAATTAATCGGTTATTCTCTACAAAAAGAAGAAATCAAAGAAGTTGAGTCATTTTTAACAAAAGGAATTGAAAGCGTAAGGAGAGCCTATTTTCAACTATTACTCGGATTAGATGATCGGGATTTATTTGATAGTATTGCCAGGCTTCTTCAACAAAAAAATGAAAAACAACGGTTGGCCGGATTGGAATTATTAAATGAATGTAAAAAGACTGGCCGTGGGGGAAAATGGGTAGAAGAAACCGCCAAAAATTTTTCTAAAAAAACCGAACTTTCAGAATCTGAATTACGCACATCCGGAAACATTTTGGGAAATGAAATCGGAATTTTTACTCTGGATAATGCTCTGGGATTGATTGATCCAAAAAAACTCTCTCCAGTTGTTTCTCCTTTTTCCACATTAACTGGGGTGATGCACCTAAAAAAAATTCAACTTAGCAGTGAAGCTGCTGTAAATTGTCTTATCTCCCTCAATCAGCTTATTGAAGACCATAAGGATGACATAATCAACCTTGTAGACGATAAAGGTGAGGAATTTCTTCTAGCAAATGCAGCATACCGCCTAAATCATCCGGATCCCTCATTATCCTTGAATGAGAACTATAACAAATATCCAATGCGGGAAATTTGCGAAGAGTGGTGGAAAAAAAGGACAGACAAATATAAAGATAAAGATAATTTTGAATTAATTCGTGCTTTGGCAACAGTGCAGTTCTTCGGTCAGAAGTTTTCAAATGGAACTTACATCGATATAGTTTCTCCAAGTCTCCAAAAAATGTTTGGCGTTATAGTCGGAAATTTGAAATATTATTCAACAGTTAATGTGTTGCTCCAATGGTTGAACCTATTTCATCCAGCACAAAATGAAATCGATTTTATTTTAGACGCTTTTGAATCTTCTATTGTCCGAATACCAGTTTCGGAAATTACTGCAGAAGTTGAAATCACCAATAGAAATAATTTTGGTATTTCATCTCCATTAAAGGATGAAAAAAGACGAACTCTTTCAAAAGACAAACTGGTCTATCTGGATATTGCCTACTGGCACCGAGCATTTTTTTTATCTCAATGGGAAAATTCTCATCACATCCGCTTATGGAAATCTGTGACCTGGCTGAATAGACCTGAAAAGAAACTGAGTCCTCTTTTTCCCTGTCAGCATTATGAGGGATTAGTTTCAGGGTCCGAATTTCCAACACTAAAAGACTATTTATTTGCCTATCAGGCAAAGGCAGCTAAGAAAGAAGACCTGATAATTAAACTCTTTGAACATGATGAACGATCATATTATGGTGTAAGGAATTATTTCTGGTTATACCTTTTAAGCAATAAAACTTTGGGAAAGCTACAAAACCAATTTCCATTTCTAATTGAAATAATTGACGAAATCCGACAACGGATAATTGAAATTGAATCAAAACGTGGAGAAATGCCAACGCCAGCATCTTTACCAGCAGCAGCCATTCGCGCTGTTCCAGGGATTAATAATTTGTTTCCACTACTATCTGCTTTGGGTAAATCAAACTTTGCTCGTGATGGATATATCTCGCAGGACCGTTCATCAGTATTAAGTCATTTAATTCGTTGTACTTATCCAATCGAGGAAGACACATTACAAAATTTCTCCGATCTTTCTAAGAAATATAAGATTCCCGAGAATAGATTGACAGAACTTGCCGTCTACGCTCCTCAATGGGCGACCTATGTGGAACAGTATTTAGACTGGCCAAAATTCGCAGAAGGTGTCTGGTGGCTTTATGCACACACAAAAGATCGACAGTGGCATGCTGAACAGGATCTACGTGAAGAATGGGCCCTTCAGATCAGTGAATTTACACCTCTTTCTGCTGACCTTTTAATGGATGGGGCTGTTGATGTATCCTGGTTCATGAACATTTACACAATCCTGGGCGATGAACGTTGGAATGCCATTCATAAAGCTGCTCTATATGCATCTGGTGGAAATGGGCATTCTCGTGCACGATTATTTGCTGACGCGATGTTAGGAAAAATAAACGATACTGATCTTCAGATTCGGATTAAAGAAAAACGGCATCAAGATTCCATTCGAGCCCTTGGCTTGATTCCCCTGAATAAAGACGAGGATCCAAAACAAGAAGTACTCCGACGTTACAAGATTATGCAGGAGTTCCTTCGATCGGGAAAGAAGTTCGGCTCACAAAGGAAAGCCAGTGAAACCCTTGCGGTCAAAATTGGCATGGAAAACCTTGCCAGGACAGCTGGGTACTCCGATCCGCTTCGCCTTGAATGGGCTATGGAAAGAGAAGCTATAAATGACCTTGTTGATGGTCCTATCCTTCTCAATGAAGGAGAATTTCAATTTTCGCTTTCTATAAATGAATTTGGAGAACCAGATTTTTCAATTTATAAGAATGACAAAAGAATAAATACTGTTCCCCAAGCTTTGAAAAAAAATGAAAAGATTGTCAATATTCTTCAACGAAAACAAGAATTAGGTCGTCAAGTCAGTCGAATGAGGACCTCGCTTGAACAATCGATGTGTCGGGGTGATATTTTTCCCGGAAAAGAGATCAGCCAGTTGTTTGAACATCCGATGTTAAAAGAGATGGTCAAACAACTTATTTTTATCTCACCCGATGGAATGGGCTATCCGATTGGATCAGGAACAAGATTGAGAAATTTTAAAGGGGAGATCATCACAATTGATCCCAATAGCAGTTTGCGAATAGCTCATCCTGCAGATCTTTTACATACCGGGAATTGGACAGAGTGGCAGCATGATTGTTTTATTTCTGAAAGGATACAACCTTTCAAGCAAATCTTTCGTGAACTGTATATTGCAACTAAAACAGAGATCGATGAAGGTGACCGATCCCTCAGATACTCAGGAAATCAGATAAAGCCTCATCAAGCTCTCGCACTATTTGGGAGCCGGGGATGGGTTGCTAACCCCGAGGAAGGTGTGCAAAAGACCTTTCATAAAGAAAATATTACTGTCCATGTCGGTTTTTTACAGGGGATATTCACACCTTCCGAAGTTGAAGACCTTACGCTTGATTGGATTTTGTTCACTAATAAAGGAGAAAACCATCCTTTACCAGTTCAGAGTATTCCAGAAAGATTGTTCAGTGAAGTAATGAGAGATGTTGATCTTGTAGTAAGCACTGCCCATTCAGGAGGAGTTGACCCGGAAACAACTGCCTCGACAATCGATGCCAGGATCTCACTAATCAATGAAACATGCACACTTCTTGGGATTTCAAATTACCTGGTAAAAGGGAAATTCATTCTGATAGATGGAAAATTAGCCCGGTACAATATTCATCTTGGGAGTGGTATTGTTCACAAAGAACCGGGAGAATCTCTTTGTATTATTCCTATTCATTCCCAACATCATGGTCGGTTATTCCTTCCATTTGTAGATAATGACCCAAAAACTGCCGAAATTTTGTCAAAGGTGATCCTTTTAACCCAGGATGAAAAAATCAAGGATCCTACAATTCTTGAACAGATCCTATAACAGAATTAATGGGAATTACCTAAATCCTAATATCTGATCCATTCATTCAAGATGGTTTCTTTTGTGGTAAAATTTGGACAATAAGGGTAGGCAATCGCCCGCCCGCTCATCCAGAGAGGTGGAGGGACCGGCCCCGCGAAACCTCGGCAACCGCTGTAAAAGCTGGTGCCAAATCCGGCAGAGCTCCCGCAAAGGAGGACTGGAAGATGAGAGAAAACGCATTTGCAAATGCCTCTCATTGTTCGAGAGGCATTTTTAATCCACATCGAATGACCTCAGGAGGATCCTTATGACTCGAAACTACACCAACCGCTCTTACCTTGACGCAATGGCTCACAAGATCATGGTCTTCGATGGCGCCATGGGCACGAACCTTTCGCGGCAGAACCTGACCGCTGAGCAATACGGCGGCGAAAGGACCAACGGCTGCAATGACTACCTGGTGATCACCTGCCCCGAAGCAGTCGACAAGGTCCACCGCTCCTTTCTGGAAGCCGGCGTGGACGTGATCGAGACTTGCACCTTCCGCTCAAACCGCCTGACCCTGGGGGAATACGGCCTGGGCGAGCGCGTGCGCGAGATCAACCTGGCCGCCGCCCGCCTGGCGCGCAAAGCGGCCGACGACTTCACCCAGGCCACCGGGCAGAAACGTTTCGTGGCCGGTTCCATTGGTCCCTCCGGCAAACTGCCATCCATGAAGGACCCCGAACTCTCGAATATCACCTTTGACGCGCTCAAAGACCTCTTCTGCGAGCAGGCTTCCGCTCTGATCGAGGGCGGCGTGGACCTGCTGCTAATCGAAACCTCCCAGGACATCCTCGAGGTCAAGGCCGCCATCCTGGGCATCGAAGACGCCTTCGCCAAAACCGGCCAGGTGCTGCCCATCCAGGCACAGGTCACGCTGGATACCACCGGGCGCATGCTGCTCGGCACCGATATCACCGGCGTGCTGTCCATCCTCGAAGCTTTCCCCATCGACGTGATCGGGCTCAACTGCTCCACCGGCCCGGACCTGATGCGCGAACCGATCAGCTACCTAGCGCAGAATTCCACTCTGCCCGTCTCCTGTATTCCCAATGCCGGCCTGCCGCTCAACGTGGATGGCAAGGCTGTTTACCCGCTCGAACCGGAAGCCTTCGCCAAGTCGCTCTTCGAGTTCGCCCAGAAGAACGGCGTGCGCGTGGTCGGCGGCTGCTGCGGCACCACCCCTGAACACCTGAAAGCCCTGGTGGATAAGGTCAAAGATGTGGCCCCCGCCGCGCTCGAAAAGCAGCATACCCCCTCACTGGCTTCCTCCATCCAGGCCCAGCCGATCTACCAGGAACCCAAACCCTTCCTCATCGGCGAACGCCTGAACACCCAGGGCTCCCGCAATTTTAAAAAGATGATCCTGGCCGATGATTACGACAGCATTCTGGCCCTGGCCATGCAGCAGATGGAAAGCGGCGCCCACGGTCTGGACCTGTGTACCGCCCTGACCGAACGGGCTGACGAAGCCGAGACCATGCGGAAGGTCATCAAGACGGTCGCCCCAGTCATCCGCCTGCCGCTGGTCATCGACACTACCGAACTGGATGTGCTCGAAGTTGGCCTGCAAACCGCTCCCGGGCGCTGCCTGATCAACTCGACCCACCTGGAAGGCGGCCGTGCCAAGGCGGATAAGATCCTGTCATTGGCGAAGAAATACAATGCCGCCATTATCTTATTGACCATCGATGAACAGGGCATGGCCAAGACTGCCGAGCGCAAGCTGGAAGTGGCCAAACGCCTGTATCATATTGCCGTGGATGAACACGGCCTGCGCCCCGAGGACCTGGTCTTCGACGATCTGACCTTCACCCTGGGTACCGGCTCCGAGGAATTCAGCCGCTCCGCCATCGAGACCATCGAAGGCATCAAGCGCATCAAAGCCGAACTGCCCGGCGTGTTCACCTCACTGGGCGTGAGCAACGTCTCGTTCGGACTGGCCCCCAACGCCCGCGCGGTCATCAACAGCGTCATGCTGCATTTCTGCGTGCAGGCCGGCCTGGATATGGCCATTGTCAACCCGGCCACCATCACCCCCTACGCTGAGATCCCCGAAGACGAACGCAAACTGGCCGAAGATCTGATCTTCGCCAGCGATCCCGAAGCGCTGCAAAAACTGATCGAACACTTTCAGGCTGCTGGTCCCGCTGAAGAGAAGAAAGATGCCCAGCAGGAACTGCTCAACTCGATGAGCGCCGATGCCCGCCTGCAGTGGAAGATCGTCCACCGCCACAAGGAAGAGGTGGAAGCCGATATCGACTCGCTCCTGGCTGATTTCCCGGCCGGACCGCAGCGTCAGGACCGTGCCGTGTGGGTGCTCAATTCCGTGCTGCTGGCCGGCATGAAGGAAGTCGGCGATAAATTCGGCGCCGGCGAACTCATTCTGCCCTTCGTGCTGCAATCCGCCGAGGTGATGAAGAAATGCGTCGCCCACCTGGAAACCTACCTCGAACGCAAGGAAGGCACCAGCAAAGGCAAACTGGTGCTGGCCACCGTCTACGGCGACGTGCACGACATCGGCAAGAACCTGGTCAAGACCATCCTCTCCAACAACGGCTACGATGTGGTGGACCTGGGCAAGCAGGTGCCTGCCGAGACCATCATCACCCGCGCCGTGGAAGAAAAAGCCGACGCCATCGGCCTGAGCGCCCTGCTCGTCAGCACCAGCAAGCAGATGCCGCTGGTGGTCAATGAGCTGCAGCGCCGCGGCCTCAAATTCCCCGTACTCATCGGCGGCGCGGCCATCAACGAACGCTTCGGCCGGCGTATTTTGCGCACCGAAAGCGGCGACCTCTACGAACCCGGTGTCTTCTATTGTAAAGACGCCTTTGAAGGCCTTTCGGTCATGGACGCCCTCTCCACCCCGGAGACACGCCAGACCGTCTTGCAGAAGATCCAGGCGGATTCCGACATGGAATACAACCGCGCCACGGTCCCGGCGACCGCCTCCGCACCGAAGGAACCCACCATAGTGGCTGCCCCCTCCATTCCGCAGCCTGCTGAATGGGGCGTGCACGTGGTGAAGCAGATGCCACTGGAGATCATCTTCCAGCATCTGGCCAAAAATGAACTCTTCCGTCTCTCGTGGGGTGCCAAGAATACCCACGGCGAAGATTGGAAGAAATTACAGGCGGAGTATGAAGACCGCCTGGCAAAGATGTGCAAAGAAGCCATTGCCGAAAAATGGCTCAAACCACAGGGCATCTACGGGATCTGGCCGGCCCAGGTGGAGAACAACGAAGACCTGCTGGTTTATGACCCGGCCAGTGTCAAAGCTGGCAAGCCAGTCGTGCTGGCCCGCTTCCACTTCCCGCGCCAGAAGGGCCAGGAGAACCTGAGCATGGCAGATTATTTCCTTTCCGTGGATTCCGGCAAGATGGACGTGGTTGCCTTCCAGGTGGTTACCGTCGGGCAGAAAGCCACCGACCGCTTTGACCGCCTGCAGGCTGCCGGTGATTACAGCGAAGCCTACTTCACCCACGGTCTGGCCGTGCAGACGGCTGAAGCTGCCGCCGATTACCTGCACGATTTTGTGCGCCACGAGCTGGGCATCCCCGCCGGGCAGGGTAAGCGCTACTCCTGGGGCTTCCCGGCCATCCCGGATATCGAAGACCACAAACACGTCTTCGAACTGCTGCCCGCTGAAAAAGAACTGGGCATGTCCCTCACCTCCGCCTACCAGTTGGTCCCCGAACAATCCACCGCGGCCATCATCCTGCATCATCCCGGCGCCAAATACTTCAACACCGGCGAGTCGCGTGTGGACCAGTTATTAAAAGAGTAACCATGACTGAAAAGATCGATCTCAGGGCCCTTCTCCAGTCCGGCAAGCCTGTCCTCTCGGACGGCGCCATGGGCACGCTGCTGCACAGCCGCGGGGTCAAGCTAGAGACCTGCTTTGACGCGCTCAACCTGGACCAACCCGCACTCGTGGCCGATGTTCACCGTGACTACATCGAGGCCGGCTCCCAGATCGTCCAGACCAACACTTTTGGTGCCAACCGCTTCAAACTGGCACAGCATGGGCTGGCCGATAAAGTGAAAGAGATCAATACTGCCGGGGTGACCCTGGCACGAAAAGTGGTCGAAGCCTCCTTCAAAGACGTGCTCATCGCCGGCGATGTCGGTCCGTTGGGCGTGCGCCTGGCCCCCTTTGGCCGCGTACAGCCCGAACAAGCCTTTGACGCCTTCAAGGAGCAGATCAGCGCCCTGGCCGAAGCCGGAGCGGACCTGATCATTCTGGAAACCTTCGCCGACCTTTACGAGATCATCGAAGGGGTGAAGGCCGCCAAAGCCGCCGCTCCCGATCTGCCCGTGATCGCCTCCATGACCTTCACCCGCGACAACCGCACCCTGCTGGGAGATACCCCGGCCAAGGTAGCCCGCCGCCTGCAAACCGCCGGTGCCGACGTGATCGGCATCAACTGTTCGGGCGGCCCCAACCAATTACTCAAAGTGCTCAAACTAATGCGCGAAGCCGTGCCGGATGGCCGCTTCTCGGTGATGCCCAATGCCGGCTGGCCGCAGCAGGTGGAAGGCCGCGTGATGTACCCGGCCGGCCCTGAATATTTCGGCGATTACGCCCTCTCCTTCTGGCGTGAAGGTGCCTGCGTCATCGGCGGCTGCTGCGGCACCACCCCGGAACACATCGCGTCCATGTCGAAAGCAGTGAAAGAAGCCAACCCGGTGTCACTTGCCCGGGTGGAGATCGTCCCCGCCCGCACCGCTGCTGAAGATGAGGCACTGGTCTTCCCGCCCACCCAACTGGCCTCCAAACTGGCCCAGGGCAAATTTGTCACCGCCGTTGAGATGGATCCGCCGCGCGGACTGGCCACACAGAAGCTGCTTGCCGGGGCCAGCATGCTGGCTGAAGCCGGCGCGGATGTGATCGATGTGGCCGACAGCCCCATGGCGCGTATGCGCATGAGCCCGTGGGCGGTCTGCGACCTCATTCAGCGCAAGGCCGGGGTCGAGACCACCCTGCACTTCCCCACCCGCGGACGCAACATCCTGCGTGTTCAGGGCGATCTGCTGGCTTCGCACGCCCTGGATGTTCGCAATGTGTTCGTGGTTATGGGCGACCCGACCTCGATCGGCGACTACCCCGACGCCATGGATAATTATGACCTGGTGCCCTCCGGGCTGATCAAACTCATCAAGCAGGGCTTCAACCTGGGCCTGGACCATTCCGGCGCCGATATCGGGCAGCCCACCAACTTCTTTGTCGGCTGTGCCCTCAACCTCAACCCGCATGATATGGGTGAAGAGATCAAGAACCTACGCCGCAAACTCAAAGCTGGCGCGGATTTTGCGCTCACCCAGCCCATCTACGACATCTCGCACCTGCACAAATTCAAGCAGGCCTACGAAGAATCCGAAGGGCAAAAGCTGTCGCTGCCGGTACTGGTGGGAGTACTGCCGCTGGCCAGCCTGCGCCACGCCAACTTTCTGCAGGCTGAAGTCCCCGGCATCGACATTCCCCGCGAGGCCTTCCAACGAATGGAGGAAGCCGGCGAGAACGGCGCCGCTCTTGGCGTCAAGCTGGCGGTGGAACTGGCCCAGCAGGTGCGCGAACAGGCACAGGGCATCTACATCATGCCCGCCTTTGGCCGTTACGACCGTGCCGCCGAGATCATTGAAGCGGTCACAAAATTACAGTAAATTGATTGAAAGGTGCGGTTTTTTCGAATAAATCACACCTTTCTTTTTGGGTTGACCATAAAGAAATCTGTTTTGACAAAAAATGTTACAAAGTATCTACTAACAGGTGGACATTACCACCGTAATAGAAATGGTCTGGATTGTCCTATACATTTTTCTTATAATCTTTGAGTGACACATTGACCCCTTTTTTTGTTCGTTTTCCATATTCTCGGCAATTCCTGGATCAAGCAATTTCTGACAGAATTACTCGTGTAAATTCGAAAAATTTGTGTAATTAGCGGAAAAGTTCTTTGCTTTCTTCTGTGATTAAATAGGTTTCAAATATAGGGATTACTTTCATATTTGCTGTGGTTTTAGTACAATAATTATCAAGGATCATAAAATGCTTCTGACAATTGATATCGGGAACACTAACGTCACCCTGGGAGTTTATGAGGGTGAAAAACTGACCCAACACTGGCGCATGGCTACCAACCGCGAGCACATGCCAGACGAATATGGCATCATGATGGCCAACCTGCTGGCCTATGCCGGCATCCTGCCTGACGATCTGGAGGGTATCTGCATGGCTTCCGTTGTCCCCACCCTGACTGGCCGCTTCAAGGAAGCCTGTGCCACCTATTTCAACCAGGAACCGCTCAATGTGACCACCGCCACCCTCACCGGCGTGGAGATCCTGCTCGACGACAAGAAAAGCATCGGGGCCGACCGCCTGGTGGATGTGGTGGCTGTCAAGAAGTTCTACGGCGATCCCGCCTGCGTGGTGGATTTTGGTACCGCAACCACCTTTGACGCCATCGATCAAGACGGTGCCTACATTGGCGGCGCCATCGCCCCGGGGATCGGCGTCTCCCTGGAAGCCCTGGTCAATGCCACTTCACAATTATTGCGAGTCGATCTCCAGGCCCCACCCAGCGTGATCGGCAAGAACACCACTCATGCCATGCAGTCCGGCCTGCTTTTCGGCTATGTGTCCATGGTCGAGGGTATGATCGCGCGTTTCCGCGAGGTCCTCGGGCCTGAGATGAAAGTCATTGCCACCGGCGGCCTGGCTGAACTGGTCGCGCAGCATACAAAAACCATACAGATCACCGCCCCCTGGCTCACCCTGGATGGGCTGCGCCTGATCTGGGAAATGAATCAATCACTATGAGCAATCCGATTGCCAAAAAGAACATCGTCCTGGGTGTCACCGGTTCGGTGGCCGCCTATAAGGCTGTGGAACTGGCCTCAAAATTGACACAGGCCGGGGCAAATGTGAATGTCGTCCTCACCCAGAGCGCGGCTAAATTTGTTTCCCCCATCCAGTTTCAATCCGTCACCGGCCGCAAGGCTTACACCGATGCCGACCTGTGGTCCGGCGAAGGTCACGTAGTCCACGTCAACCTCGGCCACAGCGCCGACCTGCTGGTCATCGCCCCCATTACCGCGTCCACCCTTTCCAAGCTGGCCAACGGCCTGGGCGACAACCTGTTGAGCGTCACCGCATTGGTCGCGCAGTGCCCCATCCTGGTCTGCCCGGCCATGGACCTGGGCATGTACTCTCACCCGGCCACGCAGCACAATGTGGAAGTGCTCAAAGCCCGCGGCGTACATTTCTTCGGTCCCGCCGAAGGGCACCTGGCTTCCGGTCTTACCGGTCCCGGGCGCTTCGAAGAGCCCGCGCGCATCCTGGCCGAGATCCGTTATCTGCTCAGCCGCGGCGGCCCGCTCAAAGGGAAAAAAGTGGTCGTCACCGCCGGAGGTACCCAGGAAGCCATCGATCCGGTGCGCGTGATCACCAATCGATCCTCGGGCAAACAGGGTTACGCGGTCGCTCAGGCTGCCCTCGATCTGGGAGCCGACGTGACCCTGGTCTCCACCCCTACCGCGCTGGAAACACCGCGCGGAGTCAACCTTGTCAACGTCCACAGCGCGGCTGAAATGCTCGACGCTGTCTTGAATGAATCCAAAGCTGCTGACGCGCTCATTATGGCCGCCGCCGTAGCCGACTTCACGCCCGTAGTGGCTGCCGATCAGAAGATCAAAAAGGACGGCAGCTCCCTGACCCTCGAGCTTAAGCCCACAGAGGATATTTTGCTCAGGGTTGCCGAGGCAAAATCAGCCAGCGGCTTCCCGAAGGTCACCGTCGGGTTTGCCGCCGAGAGCGAACATCTGCTGCAGAACGCAGCCAAAAAGATCGAGAAAAAGAAGCTGGATATGATCGTCGCCAATGACATCAGCAATCAAGCCAGCGGTTTTGAAGTGGAGAACAACACAGTGACCCTCCTGTTCAAGAACGGCGAGCAGGAAGCCCTGCCAATCATGACTAAAGGGGAAGTCGCAGAGAGGATAATGGAGAGAATCATTCCCTGGCTGCCATAAAGCATAATGCGCATTCTTGTCATCTCTGATATACATGGAAATTACCCGGCGCTAGAAGCGGTTATGGCTTCAGTGGTCACTGTGGATGCCGTCTGGTGTTTGGGCGATCTGGTGGGCTACGGACCTTTTCCAAATGAATGTATTGAACGGATCGCCCCATTGCCAAACCTGACCTGCATCAAAGGCAATCATGATGCCGCCCTGGTGAACAGCCGCGATATCGACCGCTTTAATGATGAAGCCAGTCATGTGATCTATTGGACCAAACGCGAGATCTCAATGGAAAACCTGGCCTTCCTTTCAAAGTTGCCTGAAACGGTCAGCACCGATTATGTCACCCTGGCCCACGGCAGCCCGCGCATGCCCACCTGGGAATACATCATTGATCCGATGGCCGCCATGGTCAATTTTGCTTTCTTCGATACCCAGCTGGCACTGGTCGGGCACTCCCATCTGCCGGTCACGTTTACCGTCGCAGAAGATGGGATCACTGTAGTTGCCGGAATGGCCAAAGCTGGCGAAGTGACCAAGATCAAGGGACGGGCTATCTTGAACCCCGGATCTGTCGGCCAGCCGCGCGACCATGATCCGCGCGCCGCTTACGGCATTCTCGACCCTGAAGAAGGGACCTGGCAGGTCAAACGTGTGAAGTACGATATCGCAGCAACGCAAAAAGCCATTCAAAAAGCCGGCCTCCCGGAAAAACTTTGCAAACGCCTGGGGGAAGGCTGGTAAACGGAACCAAATCTAGAACGTTGGCGTCTTTAAAGCAAACGAGATAAATAGTTGGAGGAGAAGATATGAAGATCAACCGCTTGCTTTCAGTTTTTGCAGTTTGCGCTTTTGCCCTGGCAAGCTGCGGCAGTGCAGCATCTACACAAGCCCCTGTTTTTTCAAACACAAAGGGAGTATCCAGCGGCATGGATAACAGCATGGCAGTAGAAGCTCCGATGGCCGAAATGGCTTACGATCAGGCAGCGGCACCCTCGGCAGCAGGAGGCTACTCAGACGCTTCCACTACCGCCAGTACCGAACAGATGGTCGTAAAAACAGCATCGCTCAATGTGCTGGTTGATGATCCATCCAAAACACTGGAAGACATCATGAGCCTGGCAGATACAATGGGAGGATATACAGTCAGCTCCAACCGCTACCAGAGTTACGCATCCTCCGGAGTGCAGTACCCGTCCGCGAACGTGACCATCCGCGTGCCGGCCGATAAGCTGACCGATGCCCTGACCCAGATCAAGAACATGACCGGTGACGCTGCTAAATTTGTCACCAATGAAAATGTCTCCGGTGAAGATGTGACCAAGACCTACACCGACCTCAAGAGCCGCCTGACCAACCTGCAGGAAGCCGATGTTGAATTGACCAAAATGTACGAAAAGGCCGTCAAGGCTGAAGACGTTCTGGCCATCTACAACCAGAAGATGCAGGTCACCGAGCAGATCGAAGTGATCAAAGGCCAGATGCAATATTATGAAGACGCTTCTGCGACTTCCTCGATCACCGTGCAGATCGACGCCAAAGCCTCCGTGCAGCCCATCACCGTTGCCGGCTGGGAGCCCAAAGGTATCGCCCGCGACGCCGTCCAGGCACTGGTCAACTTCCTCAAAGGCCTGGCCAACTTCCTGATCTGGTTTGGCATTCTGGGTATCCCGGTGATCCTGGTCTTCGGTTTACCGATCTTCTTCATCGTTCGCGGAATTCGCCGCCGCAACAAGGCCAAGAAAGCCCGCTTGAACCAGATCCCGCCGATGCCGACGGAACAGAAGTAATCATCACCCTGAATTAACATGTACTGGCACAGCGCGCTGTGCCAGTACTTTTTTTTATAACAATTCCAAGGCAGGGGAATACCCCTACCAGATCTGGAAACCAATATTTTTTGATTATTCCTTTTTTTATACACAATTGGTAGAAAAATCACGTTTATAGGGGCGTAGGGCTATACGCCTCTACCTGTGTGATCATTTGAGAATAATTTCCTAGAAATTGGCGGGGTAAGGAATTCAGAAATATGATATGCAATACCCGTAGGGGTTCAGCATGCTGAACCCCTGGCTGATTGTTAATCCCAAAGAATTATGGGGTACTTTCTTTTTTGATACACAAATTGGAAGATGGTTGAATGTTTAATTACGGTTGGGGGGCGTATGTCTATACGCCCCTACCAAGACAATCCCTTTTATATGCCAGAACACCATTCACAAAGTTCATGCACCATTTATTTTCCAGGTAGATATCAGGCAGCAACGCGATTATGAGATCTTCTTGATCTCGATCCTGGCGAAACCCTTCATTGCCACCGGAACTTGGATAACTCCCGGATGCAGCTCTGTGAATTCAACCGGTTCCCCGTTGCAGGAGACAATGAATTTCTTCCACGGCAGGGAGAGAATCACGTTTCCTTCTGCTGCCCGCGGCAGGCGCAGGGTGAACGATAGTTCATTCTCTTCCGCGCTCCATTCGGCCACTTCTTTGCCCATCGAATAATGCAGGGTGCTGCCCAGATATTGCGGACCCTCCTGCCTGCGCCGGAAAGCCGCCAGCACACAGCCGTGCGCCGGGACCCCAGTAACGGTTACACCTTCTCCAGGTTTCACACAATCGATCTTTTTATTCCAGAAATCCATCATCCAGTACTCGCCATCCGGCAGGTCGAATGTCTTCGGGTCAAGCGTCAGGTCGGCGGCCTTCTCCTGCCAGTTGAAGTGGGATACGAGATGCCATTCGCCGGTATCGTTGAGCAAGTCCAGCCGCAACAGCGCTGGCATCTCTGCATCGAACCAGTCCAGCACGCGGGCACGCTCGCCGATCACTGGCAGCAGCACCTCAGCCAGGTGCATGCGTTCGGCCGGCAGTTTGGGCAGGTCATCTGAGAGCAGCAGCGAGCCGCCGGTCATACCGATGACCGTGGTCAGGGAGATCACCTCATCAAGGCTCAAGTGTGTATCCGGACGGATCAACAGGCAGTCCGGGTCGTTGACCCACCAGCGGCTGTGCAGGCTGGCGCGGGTGAGAATGTTGCGGATGGAATTGCGCGCGCAGGGCATGGCCGGTTCTTTGCCGATGAACGCCTGGATCCCGTTGAAAGACGGTGCCCAGTCCCCGCTCACGTCCGCGCCGATACGCATGGCATCTACCAGGCCAAGCGATGGTCCCAGCGGCGCGCCGCAGCCCAAGAGGGTCACATCCGGGCCCATGGCCTCACGCAGCGCTTCCATACCCCGGCGCATGATCTGCGCGCGGGTCAAAGTGGGGTCGTGATGGACGGCAGGCAGCGCCGCGGCGTAGAGGAAATCCAGTTTGAGATAAGGATAGCCCCACTCTTTCGCGGCCGTGCGGACCACATCGCAGGCATATTGCAGCGCTTCCGGCACAGTCAGGTCCAGACCGGTGCACAGCTTGTTCCACCCCAGCCCGGCTACTGCCGGTCTGCCCTTTGCATCACGCAGCATCCAGTCCGGGTGTTCGCGGATAAGCACGGAATCGGGGTGCACAATAAAGGGGGCCAGCCATAACCCGGGGATCAAGCCTTCGCTGCTGATCTTTTGCGCCAGCGGGGCAACCTTCTCCGGAAATTTTTTATTGAAAGAGAACCAGTCGCCCACCTGGGTCTCAAAACCATCGTCGATCTGCACCAATTGAACCGGCAGACGTTCCTGGCCATCCAGAATGGATTGCAGGTTGTTCTCGACATCTCTGGCAGTGACGTTAGTATAGAAGTGATACCACGAGCACCAACCCACCGGAGATTCAGCCGGGACGCGCACATCATTTTCCCGCGCCACCGCCTCCAGGTACTTGTCCAGCGGATCGCGGTGATCGAGCAAAATGGGGTTGAAGACCGCCCAATCTGTCTCCATCGCAGCCCCTGGATTCAACCGGGTGCCGTCGCAGTTCGCCCACATCTTGAGCGCGATCCCGTGATTAAGGTCCGCCTGGATGGAGCCGAACTGCTGTTTTTGTGAGAGAAAGCCGACAACAAATCCGCTGCGTGCCTTGCGGTCGCCCAAAGCCGCAAAGAAATCACTGCTGAACTGCCCCCGTTGATGCAGGAGCGGTGTGCCGTCGTTGTGGATCATGGGGAGCTGCAATTTCCCCAGGTTGCTGTGCGGCATCCGTCCATCGCCGGCCGCCCACCCCGTCGGCGACCACGACTGCCAGCCGTTGTAATAGAAGCCCATCTCATTTTGGGTCTGCGCCTGCGGCAGGGATACGCGTGCCTCCGTCCGCCGCGGATCGACATCCATCATTACGATGCGGTCGAGTGTCACTGATTCTGCCACATTGTTGGACACCTTGACTTTCCAGACCACCAGCGGATACTCCTGCACAATGCCGAAGGTCAGCTCATAACTAAATCCATTCTCATTGTCCGCGAGGAGAACTGATAAACACTCCACCTCTCCATGAACACTAGATTCCATCCGCGGTGCTGAGAATTCAGCCGTAGACCAGGATGAATTGAGGGTTTTCAGCTTCTTCCCGTGCTGCCTGTACTCCAGCCCCAGGCGAGCGTTGGTCAGGTCTGGCAGGCGAGGGTCCGTTGTGTGGATAGAAAACGTCCCTTTCTCAGGATCGAGTTGAAGGGAGAAGACAGAATTGTGCAATTCCGGCATAGTGAGACTCCATTTGATGGGATGGATTAATCATATCATGAACAATTTCAACTACTGATAAATTTCAGGGTTCTGAATGATCTAGACAGATTCCCGGTTTCTTCGAAGAAACCGGGAATCTTGTCTTTAGAGTACAGACCCCGGAATTGTTTTCCCGGGGTCTGTTTGGGTGATCAGAGTTATTTGCTGGCAGAAGCCGGCTGTTTGACGGGTGCTTCAGCGTTCTTGTTGACAACATCCTGATAGGCAGGCTGGTCGGTGTAGATTTCCTGTTTGAGCGGATTGCGTTTGGTCTTGACGATGGTGATGATCTCATAGACCAGCACACCCACATTGGAGGCCAGGGCCAGGCCGCTGACGATCCACAGGGCAGTGGTGCTGTGGGATGATTTGACCGCGAACATGGAGGTATCCACGAAGCTGGGGACGGTCATGACGAACATCATCCAGATGGCCAGGGTCTGCGCACGATGCTGCAGCCAGGCACCCTTCTTGATGAAGAAGGCCGGGATGGTGCAGGAGATGAGCAGCGCGGCGCCGGCATAGAAAGCGTGATCGGAGACGCAGTTGTAAACGTAGGCAAAGTTCCACAGGTCATAGGCGATGATCCAGAACCAGAGCATGTCCGGCCAGAGCATGTCGTGTTTCTTGTCCTTGCCGATGAAGATACCCATCCAACCGGTGATAGTGATGATGTTGAGGATACCGGCGATACCGTTCATGATATTCCAAGGGCCGCCAATGGTGAGAATGCCGTCCACCATGCCGTTCAGGCCGAAGCACTGGAAATCACGCACGACAGCTTCAATGATGTTGATGGCCAGGATGACCGGGGGGAAAAGCAGGGCATACTTGTTCTTATCCAATCCTTTGATGAAGCGCAAGGCCATAAAGCCCAGGCAGCCCGCCAGAGCGGAATACACCTTGAACCAGTGGAACCAATCACCCACACTGGAGCCCGCTCCAGCAGTCTGTTTCCAGACTGTGAAAGGCAGAACGATCGGGAACACAACAAACAGGACCAAAGCGATCCATTTGTTGGAGCGTGCCAGCTCGTTCACCAGGATCAAACCGGCCAGTACCGCAAACCACATTAATGCTGAATACCAGGGAATTGAAGCGAACATTTACTTTCTCCTATGGATATAAATTTGTCAGCCAGGCTATTACTGGCAAAAATTCATCGGAACAGGTGCTGTATTTTGTTGTAAAATAAAGGAAAACATACCAATCGTTAGGTATTTTTATTGTAACAAATTTTTTAGGTCTGTCAATCCGACAATTTTGTCCGATTAAGGTAGAATAAAAGCTATGGCAAAAGACGGGAAACAAAAGATCATCGAAGCCGCCCAACGGCTGATCGCCCAGTTGGGTGTCGAAAAAACCTCCATGCGCGATATCGCCCAGGAAGCCGGCATGACCACCGGCGCCATTTATTATTACTACGCCAGCAAGGAAGACCTGCTTTACGACGTCATGGATTACACCGGAGCGATCACCAGTAACATTATGCGCATGCGCAACCGTCCGGAAGCCAAACCGGAGGAAGTGCTCGACGAGATCGCCCGGTCCACCACCCGCCGCATCAAAAAAGCGGACACCTTAAAACTTCGTTACAACCTGGCCTATCAGGCCGCCCTGGGAGATGAGACACTGCGGGAACGCTTTGCCCAGGATTACGCCGCGCAGGGCGACCGTACCGCTAAACTTTTCAACTTTGTTTTCAGCACAGACCCTCGACCCGAAGACGTGTACCTGGCCATTATCATGATCGCCGCGTTGGACGGGATCAACTTGCAGCAGTTCATGAATGCCCTGCCTGTGGACCCGGACAAGCTGGCAAAGCTCTACAACGAATTCTTTGCCTTGGCCGTGCCGTACTTCCTCAGCAACCTGGAAAATACCCACCGCTTTGATCACCTCGATTCCAATCCACCCCCGCCCGAGAAAGCCTGAACTTTCCCCTCGCATGTTATAATGACCAGATGAATACAATGGTCGCCATCGACATCGAAACCACCGGTCTGGATTTCCAGAAGGATGCGATCATTGAGATCGCGGCAGTACGTTTTTCAGGGCACCGCGTTGAAGCTGAGTGGAACAAGCTCATCAACCCCGGACGTCCCATCCCCCCCTTGATCACACAATTAACCGGCATCAACAACGAGATGGTGCGCAACGCGCCGCCCGTCCGTGCCGTCATCCAGGAATTGGCCGATTTTGTCGGCGATGCCCCAGTAGTCGGCCACAATGTCCGTTTTGACCTCACCTTTTTGCAAAAACAGAACATTCTGCGGCTGAATACCCCTGTGGATACCTACGAGCTGGCCGCCATCGCTCTGCCGGGCAACAGCCGTTATAACCTGGGCACCCTGGGCAAGACCCTGGGCATCATGATCCCCAACTCTCACCGCGCCCTCGATGATGCACGCCTGGCCCATGCCGTGCTGATCGCCCTCTATCAAAAGATCCTCGACCTGCCCATTGAACTGCTGGCCGAATTGGTGCGCCTGAGCGAACCGCTGGAGTGGGACGGCAGCCTGATGTTCACCCAGGCACTGCGTGAAAAAGGCCGCATGCCGGTCGAGGCGCGCAAGGTCCGGGAAGACGAATTCGGTGAACTTTTCGGAGGCGGTGTTCCCGTGACCGCCCCGCTTATCCCGGTCGAGACTCCAGTCCCGCTGGATATTGACGAGATGGCAGCCATGATCGAACACGGCGGGCCGTTCGCCCATTACTTTGAGAATTTCGAGAGCCGCCCGCAGCAGATCGAAATGCTGCGCTGCGTGGCCAAAGCCCTTTCAGAAGGGCGCCACATCATGGTCGAAGCGGGGACTGGTACCGGCAAATCGTTTGCCTACCTCATCCCGGCCGTGGAGTTCGCGCTCAAGAACTCAGCCCGCGTGGTCATCTCCACCAATACGATCACCCTGCAGGACCAGTTGATCAAAAAAGACATTCCCGACCTGGCCGCTGCGCTGAACAGCGAAGTGCGCGCCACGGTCGTCAAAGGCCGCAACAATTACCTGTGCCCGCGCCGTCTGGACGGGATGCGCAAGAACGGCCCCGAAAGCGCGGACGCGCTGCGTGTGCTCGGCAAAGTGCTGGTCTGGCTCTACCAGGGCGGCAGCGGCGATCGCGGCGAGATCAACCTCAACGGTCCAGCCGAACGGGATGTGTGGAACAGCCTCTCCGCTGAGGATGAAGGCTGCCGCGCCGAGATCTGCCAGGCGCGTACCGGCGGGGCCTGCCCCTTCTACAAGATGCGCATGGCCGCTCAGTCTGCGCACATCCTGGTGGTCAACCACGCCCTGCTGCTGGCCGATGTGGTCACCGGCAGCCGGGTGCTGCCCGAATACAATTATTTGATCGTGGACGAAGCCCACCACCTGGAGAATGCCACCACCAGCGCGCTTAGCTTCCACATCAACCAGGCGGATTTCGTACGCCTGCTGCGCGAAGTGGGCGGAATTTCCAGCGGCCTGCTGGGACGGCTGCTCACACTCATTTCACACGGCCTACCCCCGGCAGAGTTTGCCGCGCTCAATGATGCCGCGCGCAAACTGACCGACTTGCTCTTCCGCACGGAAAATGACTTCTCTGATTTCATTCACAGCATGGAATTCTTCATGGAAGACCAACGCGAGGGCCAGCCCATCAACGGTTACGGCCAACAAGTGCGTATCCTTCCGTCTACGCGTACCCTGCCCGTCTGGTCCGAGGTGGAAGTGGCCTGGGACCGTGCCGACGGCAGTCTGCGCTCGCTCGTGGCGCTGCTCGGAGAATTCCACAAGACAGTCAGTGACAGCCTGGAGGACCCCGGCGAAGATGTGCAAGATACCCTCAGCAGCCTGGCCAGCGTCAACCGCCGCCTGACCGAAGCCGAAGCAACTGTCAATGCCATGGTCTTCAAACCTGACAATAATAACGTTTATTGGTCTGAGCTGCTGCCCAATAACTTCAGGCTCACCTTACAATGCGCCCCGCTGCACATCGGTCCGCTGATGGAGCAGTACCTGTGGCACGAGAAGACCAGTATGATCCTCACCTCGGCCACGCTCACCACTCATGGTGAGTTTGAGTACCTGCGCAACCGTCTCAACGCCGACGAAGCCGAAGAGCTCGTGCTCGGCTCCCCCTTTGATTTCGAGTCATCCACTCTGCTGTATATGGTCAACGACATCCCGGAACCCTCGGACGCGAACGCTTACCAGCGCGGCGTGGAATCCGCCGTCGTTCGTCTGGCCAAGGCCACCAACGGACGCATGCTGGTGCTGTTCACCTCGTACGCCCAGCTTAAACGCACCTCGCAGAGCATCTCCGGACCGCTGGCTGAAGCCGACATCCAGGTCTATGAACAGGGCGAAGGCGCTTCCACCAACACGCTGCTCGAAGCCTTCCGCGAAGCCGACAAGGCCGTGCTGTTGGGCACGCGCGCCTTCTGGGAAGGCGTGGACATACCCGGCGAGGCACTCTCCGTGCTGGTCATCGCCAAGCTGCCCTTCGACGTCCCCTCCGACCCGATCATTGCCGCCCGCTCCGAGACCTTCGAAGATCCCTTCAACGAATACAACCTGCCCGAAGCCATCCTGCGCTTCCGCCAGGGCTTCGGCCGCCTCATCCGCACCCAGTCGGACCGCGGTGTCGTCGCCATTCTGGATAAGCGTGTGCTCACCAAAAAATACGGCCGCCAGTTCATCGAGAGCCTGCCCACCTGCACCACCAAGATCGCCGGCGCCGGCGAACTCCCCTCCGCCGCCGCGAAGTGGCTGAATATGTGATAGTTTAAATATGCTAAAATAAATTTGAATAATAATCAACTAGAGGGGATTATATGGAAATTCTTTCGAATCCAAATGTAAACAATGAAAATGATTGGCAAGAACAATTATGGATGAACCCTCAATATGGGATTCATTTATTTTTGCAACAACTGTGCTTTCTTTCTGGGGCAAATTTCGCACATTTACGCATTCTTTCACGCTCTAAAAAATTTTATGTGATGGTTGATAGTATTGGCCCTTATAAAAATATCGGTTGGAAAAAAAGATTTAGATTGATTGATGAAAAACCCCAAAAAGATGTTTTTTTTCAAATACTTGAACACGGAACACTCGAGGATTGTAATAAGCTAGAAAATAAATATATCGACAAATCTGAATATCTAGATTATTTACAATCTTTACAATACGGTTTTTGGATACCTTTACAAATCAGAGATACAGAATTAGGTTATATTGTTTTATCATGGACTGATAAATTGCCAGATAAAAATATTGTTTCCCAAATGAAAAGTTTTTTTTCTACTATTAGTCCATTAATGGATCGAATCTATTCTGCTGCAAGAAGTACAATAACAAATAACAATCTTGAATTACTTTGGGAAGCCGAAAAATTAATAATTTCCTCAAAAGATTTTTCTGATGCATACAGTTGTTTATCGGATGCATGTATAAAAATCTGGGGAAATGATGCAACAGTATATATAGGTAAAATTAATGAAGATGCTTCAATAGAAGTCGTTTCAATAAAAGGAAAAAGGGCAAGGGAAGCACAAAAAAATAAAATTTCTAAAACAATTCCTAAAGGCGATGGTATATTCGGTTTCGCGATTAACCAATCAGCAGTTGTAATATCAGATTGTCTAGAAAAAGAAAATCGCTTTTCATATTATTCTCTCCGTCATAATGGGAAGTGTAATGGATCAGCAATCTGTGCGAATATTCTTAATGATCCTGAATCTCCTCCAATTGCAGTAATATCTATAGAGCATGAACTAACAAACTATTTTGATGAGGATGATGTTCGATGCTTGACAAGTTTAGTTCATCTTGGATATCAAGCGATTACCTCTTTTGAAGAAAACTCAAAGAAAATTTCCAGGCAATTGGATATCTTACAAACTACTGTAGCTCATGATTTTGCCGAACCACTTTCCGGTTTGATTGCAGAGGCCAATGTTCTTCATTACTATTCAACAAATTTATCCAAGGCTAAAACTAATTCTATTTCAAATGATCTTTTCCAAGAAATTGCTGATAGATCTAGTTCGATAATGGATTCAGCCCTTTTATTAAATACGATTGTGGTCAAAAACTTAGAGGAAGGTGAAGAAGGTTCGTTGACAAGAAGAATTGAAACAAAAATAAATTTGTTTAGATTCATAAATATTGTCCTTGATAATTATGTAGAAAAAGCCAGAAATCAAGGCCTTGATTTTCGGCGAATGTTCAATTCTCTTGAACGAATAGAAGTAGAATGTGATGAAATTGAATTCCGATCTGTCCTAGATCATTTAATAAACAATGCCATTAAATACTCTTTTTCTGGTAGGGTTCAAACTAACCAAAATTCTTCATTATTTTCAAGATATGTAATCATTAGAGGAAGAGTCGTTGATAATTTTGCAAACATTGAAATTGAAAATTATGGAATTGGAATACTAAAAAGTGAATTAGAACTTGTGAAAACTAAATTTTACAGAGGTAAACTAGCACTTAAGGAGGGAAAAGCGGGAACTGGGAGGGGGTTATGGAGTGTTGACAAGTTTATGACCAAAAATAATGGGTACTTAAAAATTCATTCTGAAGTTGTTGGTTACTTAAGAACAGAAGAATCTAGACCATATAAGACAACCATAGAAATTGGCCTTCCAATTTCTTTAGATGAGGAGGAATAAATGGCAAATATTCTTTGGATTGATGATATAGCCGGAAAAGATAGCAAAGTTCTTTCAAATGGAAAAATTGTTAGGATGAGTTTTGACGCAAATATTTTCTTTATAGAAAATAATGGTCATAATGTAAAAATACTTTCATCAACAAATGACATTATTACAAACCTTCAGAATTTTAAAGATTATGATTTACTAATTCTTGATGTTGTAATGGATTCTTTACCATTTTCAACAAATAAAGAAAACAAATATGGTGGAATTGATTTATTAGAATATTTCTCAAAGAATAAAATTACCATTCCAATATTAATCTTTAGTGTAATGTCGCAAAACAAAATTGAAGAAGAAGCAAAAAGAAGGCATCTTTCTCTTACTGACGTTGGAGTAAAAAAAATAATTCGAAAAAATACAGAAACTCCAGAGAAAATAGCAGTTTTTGTGGATGAAATTCTTTCACTTGAGGAAGAATAACTATGACTAAACCATCAGCATTTGGAAATTTTCTTTTAGGTCTAGTCAGTGGAATAATTGGTACAATCATTGCTGAATATTTTTTCCGATTCGTCGATAAATTACAATTTATTGGAAATATATCCAATCAACTCGTAACAAATATGGCTTTTAAGAAGATAAAACGGATACCTGTTTTAAACAATTCTGACTCATCAGATCCAAATTATTTAATTAATGCCGAATTTTTTACAGCATGTTTTAAGTTGTTTTCTAATGACACAGAACAAATAAAAGTCGGCCTTGAATCCCTCTATCATATTTCGGATATGATTGATGGAGATATTCAACCCATTGCTTTTGAACTCATCGAAATAGCCTACAAACATAACTCTGATAAAAATATGGGGAAAAATTTTGTAAACGCATTATACAAATTTTCATCAATTCATTAATAATAAATAACTATTACTTCCGCACTTAATTGTAAATTATAATTGTTTGAAATTATTTCCTATAGATAAATCGATTTTTAATTAATCTATGAAAACAGTTATCGGCGTTATGCGTCCTCCTTTTTTGATCCTTGGACCAGCCTGCGTGTTTCTGGGGCTGGCAGTGGTGCTGCATGCAGGGGTTGTAGTGGCCCCCCTGGCCGTGGTCCTCGCTTTCATCGGCGCCATCGCCGCCCACGCGGCGGTCAATGCCGTCAATGAGTACGAAGATATCCGCAGCGGTCTGGACCTGCAGACGACCTCGACCCCCTTCAGTGGAGGCAGCGGCACGCTCAGGCCGCAGCCTGAAAAAGCGCCGGTCGCCCTCTACACTGGTATCGGCTGCCTGGCGGTCGATGTTCTCATTGGCATCTACTTTTTCCTGCAGCGCGGCTGGCCGATCCTGCTCATCGGCGGACTGGGCGTTCTCATTATCATCATCTATACCCGCTGGTTGAACCGCAGCCCTCTCCTTTGCCTCATTGCTCCCGGCCTCGGTTTTGGCACCCTGATGGTGCTTGGAACGGTTTTCGCACTCGGCGGCCAGATCACCCTCACCGCGGTGGTCGCCTCCTTCGTCCCCTTCTTCCTGGTGAGTGATCTGCTGCTTCTCAACCAATTCCCCGATGCCGATGTGGACGTCAAATTCAACCGCCGCCATGTGCTCATCGCCATCGGCAAAAAAGCCAGCGCGGTGCTGTATGTCGTCTTCCTCGGCTGCACTTATCTGTCAATTCTCCTCGGCGTGTTGCTGGGGCTCTTCCCGCTGTGGACCCTCCTGGGGATGGCCACACTGCTCCTGGCCGTGCCGGTTTCGATCCGGGTTATTCAAAAAGCGGAGGATCTGCCCGCACTGCTTCCCTCCCTACCCATGAACGTCCTGCTCAACATCCTCACCCCGGTGCTGGTCGGCATCGGATTCTTGATTCATTAACTTCAGTCAACGACAAGCACAGACACCGGGTTTCAAAAGAAACCCGGTGTCTGGTTAGTTTCAACCCCAAGATTCCCGGTTTCTCGAAGAAACCGGGAATCTGAAATATCTGAAATTCAAGGCTCTCCGGGCAAGTGACAGCCGGGAGCCTCGTGTATAATAAACACATCTTATTGTCTAGAGGTGAATATGTCCAATCCGTTGGTTGCCTGTATTCCCAACTATTCCGATGCCCGCCGTCCCGAAGTGGTGGAAGCGATCCTCAATTCCATCACCTCCGTCGAAGGCGCCATCATTCTCGATAAACACTCCGATATGGACCACAACCGCACCGTGGTCACCATGGTCGGAGCCCCGGCCGCCATTGAAGAAGCCGCCTACCGTTCCATCAAAAAAGCCGCCGAACTCATCAACCTCGATGAGCACACCGGCGCCCATCCGCGCATCGGTGCCACCGACGTGGTCCCGCTCGTGCCCATTTCTGATATCACCATGCAGGAATGCATCGAAGTCGCCCGCCGCCTGGCCAAACGCGTGGCTGACGATTTCTCCATCCCGGTTTACCTGTATGAAGAAGCCGCCACCCGCCCCGAGCACCAGAACCTGGAGAATATCCGCCGCGGCCAGTATGAAGGCTTAAAGGTGGAGATCGAATCCGATCCGAACCGCGCCCCCGATTTTGGTCCCTCCAAACTCGGTACCGCCGGTGCTACTGTCATCGGCGCCCGCCAGCCGCTCATCGCCTTCAATGTGTACCTCACCACCAACGACGTCAGCATCGCCCAGAAGATCGCCAAGGCCGTGCGCAACTCTTCGGGCGGTCTTCATTACGTCAAAGCCATGGGCGTGATGGTCGAAGGCCGCGCCCAGGTCTCGATGAACCTGACCAATTTCCGCCAGACCCCCATCGCCCGCGTGGTCGAGATGGTACGCCGCGAAGCCCAGCGCTACGGCGTCGCCGTCCATCACAGCGAGCTGGTCGGCCTGGTGCCCCAACAGGCCCTGGTCGATGCCGCCGTCTGGTACACCCAACTGGACCAGTTCGAGCCCTCCCAGGTGCTTGAAAGCCGCCTCTACGAAGTGCTGCCCGGCAGCCAGGCGGTCAAAGCCCCGGACTTTCTAGACGAACTCGCCAGCGCCAAGCCGGCCCCCGGCGGAGGCTCCGCCGCTGCCCATACCGCTGCCGCAGCAGCCGCACTGGTTGCCATGGTCGGCCAACTCACTGTCGGTAAGAAGAAATATGCCGAAGTAGAGAGCGAAATGAAAGCCCTGATCGTTGAAGCCGACGGACTGCGCTCAAAATTGACCGCCGTGGTCGATGAAGATGCCGCTTCTTTCAATAATTACATTGCAGCCACCAAAATGCCGAAAGAGACCGCCGAACAGGCCAGCGCCCGCGACGCAGCCATGGAAGCAGCCACACTCGAAGCCGCGAAAGTACCCTATATTACCGTTGAGCTGGCTTTCCAGACCATGAAACTGGCTGCCAAAGCCGCCGAACTCGGCAACCTCAACGCCATCTCGGATGCTTGCAGCGCGGTACACCTGGCCCAAGCTGCTATCCAGAGTGCCGGCCTGAACATCCTGGTCAATGTCAAGAACCTGGCTGATCCCGCCCCCGCCGCCGACCTGATCAAGGGGCTGCATGAGATCGAAGGCAAAGCCGCATCGCTCGAAAAGAGCGTCATGAAAACCGTTGAAACCCGTGCCGGGATCAAACTCGGCTAATTCAATTACAAAATACCCTGAGGAGAGACAAGATGAGCATTCGTTCGGATAAGTGGATTCGCAAAATGGCCCTGGAACACAAGATGATCGAGCCTTTCGTCGAAGGGCAGATCCACGACGGCGTCATTTCTTATGGTCTCTCCTCTTACGGTTACGATATCCGCGTGGACAACGAATTCAAGATCTTCACCAACGTCTTTTCCGCCATCGTCGACCCCAAGGCTTTCGATCCCAAATCCATGATTGATTTCACCGGCGATATGTGCATCATCCCGCCCAACTCGTTTGCGCTCGCCAAGACTGTAGAGTATTTCCGCATCCCGCGCGACACGCTCACCATCTGCGTCGGCAAAAGCACCTATGCCCGCTGCGGCATCATCGTCAACGTCACCCCCTTTGAGCCCGAATGGGAGGGCTACGTCACCCTTGAAATTTCCAACACCACCCCGCTGCCGGCCAAGATCTACGCCAATGAAGGCATCGCCCAGGTCCTCTTCTTTGAAGGCGACCAGATCTGCGAAACCTCTTATGCCGACCGCAAAGGCAAATATCAGAAGCAGCAGGGGATCCTATTGCCGAAACTGTAGATTCCAAATTTTGGGGGAAGACATGAAAAAATATTGTTTATTTCTTTCACTGGTTCTGTGTGCAGTGCTATTTATTGTTGGCTGTGATCAGAGACAGAGTACTATTCAACAGATTACATCTCCTACTGCAATAATTGTTCCCAGCATTACACCTACAGAAGAAGTCGATAATACAATCACTCCACAGAGTATTTACCAATTAGGGATCAGTGATCGCCTGGGGATGGGCGATTTTTACGGTTTTGCGATTTCTCCGGATGGGAAAACCCTTGCGGTTGCTACTTCGTCAGGGATCTTTCTCTATGACAGGGATACACTTGTTCAAAAACAGTTTATCGATTTTCCAATAACAGATGAATCAGATATATGGCGCGCAAATTACCAGGTGATTACTTATAGTCCGGATGGTAAATTCCTCGCTTTTGGGAGGAAGGACATCTATATTTGGAATATAACTGAGAATCACCTCGAATACACAATTAGAAATTTATTAAATGATTATTCTATTGTAGATATTAAGTTCAGCCCTAAAGGGGACACCATTGCAGCAATGAGTATGGGAACTTATAGTGCCTGCGATGCCTGGGGGGGAAACTACACCTTATACACCGCTGAAATGTACACAAAACTACTCTACAGTGATTATTTCTGCCCGGAAGTGGGAAACTTTTTTTTTGATTTTTCCAGTAATGGAACAATAACTTATGTCGGTGGTTCTCCAGGAAATTATCAAACATCTGTTGTCAATTCATCGACAGGGGATATTCTACAACGGCAAGGATATCTTGGCACAGTGTCCAGTATCAGCCCGGATGGTTCAAAACTATCCAATCCAGTTGATCAACAATCAGCCACCTCCGATTCAGAGACGGCAGATAAGAACGACTCTTCGAGCAGCTCCTATAGTGAAATCACAAATATTATCGATCCATTAACAAAAAAAATAATTAACAGGGTAAATGGCAATTTGATCTTTTTACAAGATCCCCAGAATCGGCAATTATTAATTAATGGTGATCAATGGGATTTGGTAGACGCGAATCAGAAAGAGATCTGTCATTTTTCAAAATTACTCAGGCTCTCCTTTGATTATATCGTTTCAGATTATCAAATTTCCGAAAATGAACTGATCTTTTGGAATAATTGGACTCAAAAGATCGAATTTTGGAATTTACAATCCTGTGATCTAGATAAGGATCTCTTTATTCCAAATATCGATTATGCCTTTTATCTATTAGAAAATGGCAATCTGTTATTAACCCAGGACAATCAAAATGTGTATCTTTGGAATATTGGAAATAAAAAGATAGAAAGTACAATTTCCAGGCAAAAAGAGCTCGTTTCAGCTTTTCCAGATTCCTTTAAATCCGATCCATCAGCAATTTATAACATTTACACTTTTGGAGCAGGACATACCATCATCTTTTATATTTCTTATCCAACATTTTCGTTAGTAGTTTGGGATATTGATCAAGGCAAAGTTATTTCCACCTATACAGCAGATGCAAATTGGGAGAATTCAATCAAGGTAAGTCCAGACCAAAATATCCTTGCATATTCAGATAGGCGAGGTGTTTACCTGTGGAATATTGGTACAACGAACTATCAGCTTTTTCTGCCTATTGAAAATGCTACCAAATTTGCTTTTAGTTCTGATAGCTCTAAAATAATGATCGCTAATAAAGAAATGGTCCAATACTATGACGCACTAAAAGGAAATATCCTGAATTCTGAAAAACTACATACAGACCAATATGTATCAGCCTTTTCGACTGATTCCCATTTATTCGTTGATGACAATCCATCAGGCCCGTATATTTGCAGTATGAAAGGGAATAATTGCGATCCATTAAAAGATTATCCTCCGATCACATTAAATCCAAATTCTCAGCTAACTCAAAAAGAAAACAACGCATATCCTTCTTATGATCAATTTGTTTTTAATGATACCGACCAGATCTTGCTGCAAATCATGGACAATGGAAATCAATGTAATTTACGATTTTGGGATACTAATACTGGCAAAATCATTCGGGAAATTCCCTTTCCTCAATATATTTCTGATGCTCACTTTAGCCCGGATAATAAAACACTCTATACTACAAGTGATGGGCTGATCTATTTTTGGAAAATAATTCCCCTGCAATAATTCATAGTTTGATATAAATATTGGATAATTGTTTGCGGGGCAGCCAGATAGATTAAACACAGTTATAATTCAAAATCATCATTGACAGATCCCCGGAGCTATTACGATCTGGGGATTTGAATTGAAGAGAAGGCCGGCATCAACCAGACACCCGGCTTCTCGGAGAAGCCGGGTGTCTATGTCCCCGGACCATTTTTGGAGAATTTATGCAGAAGAAAACATTATTTGTAACCCTCACCGCCCTTTTCATCCTCGCCACCCTCACCGGATGCTCCGGTTCGCTTTTCAGCACCCCGACACCCACCAACACTCCCCTGCCGACCAGCACCCCGCTGCCCACCGACACGCCGACTGCCACCCCTGTCCCGTATTTCGTGGACGCCACGGTCATGTCCGGAGTCGTGCAGGCACCGATCATCCTGTATCATCGTTTCGCAAATGACACGCACGCTGCTACCTCAACTTATACCCGCTATTCCGATCTCAAAGCTGAATTGCAGAAGCTCTATGACGCCGGTTTTTCTATCGTCTCGCTAAGTTCCTGGCTCGACGGCACCTGGACAGTCCCTGCCGGCCGCAAACCCTTGATCTTCACCCTGGACGATGGCATTTATGCCGACCAGCTCTACATTAACGACGACGGTACCCCCTCCTCCTACTCCGGTCTGGGCATCCTGTATGCCTTCTCGCAGGAGCACCCCGATTTTGGCTTCTCCGCCTCGATCTTTTGCAACATGGGAGATAAATACTACGGCGACCTGTTCGTCAACGACTGGTTCTATGTCAGCGACGGCGATAAATGGAAGACCAAGCTGGCCAACACCATGGTCTGGGCCCTGGAACACAATATCGACCTCTACAACCATACCTACACACACGTTGAACTCTCTCTGACAGACAACGCGGGCATTGCTTACCAGCTATCCCAGAACGACAAAGTGATGCGCCAGTTCCTGGCCCTGGCGAACCGTTCGGACCTGGATGCGAAGCTGGGCAACATCATTGCCCTGCCCTATGGCATCTGGCCTGCTACTCCCGACGGCGTCTTGCTTCTCAAGAATTACACCAACCCCGAAGGCAAACCGCTGGCCGCCATCATGGAAGCCTACAACGCGGATGAACCAACGTTCACTCCCTCGACTTTTTCTGCCAACTATGACCGCATGAAGCTGCCGCGCATCACCTCCACTGTCGGCTCCATTGATTGGATCTCCCAGAACAGCGGCCTCATCCCCACCGCGCAGAGCTGCCAGCTCGGCCCCACCACCGAAGCAGAATCGAAAGACGCCGCTACGATCCAGAACCTGATCAGCAGCGCTGTGCAATCCGGTACCTGCCCAGAAGGCATCTACTGGGTGAACGGCCAGATCTACCTGGCACAGAACGGCACCGCTTCTCCCTACACTGCCGGCATGACCCTCAATATCACCCCGACCGCCACCCTGCCGGCCACGGCCACAGCGGCTCAGCCCACTGAGACGGCTGTGACAGCAACCTCAGCGGTCACTGAAACAGCCACGTTCGAGGGCACTCCGCAAGCCTCCACCACCGGTACCCCCGCATTGACTCCCGAGGTCACTCCGACCACTGCCCCATAGCCAATCTCAGTTCAATTCAGCCCCTTCCAAAAATTCCTGGAAGGGGCTTTTCGTTCTCAATGTATAATAGTTTTGATGACCGAGATAAAAGTACAACTCCATAAGAATCCGCTGAAGAACCGCTCTGCAGTGCAGAGGACAAATTCGCGCACCTATATCCTTATCACCCTGTTGAGTTTTGCCTTTTCCGTCACTGCCACCAGGGTTTTCCTCAATCTCACCGGCTTCCCTCAGATCGGCGGAGGTAACCTTCACATCGCCCATGTCTTATGGGGAGGGCTTTTTCTCTTCGCCGCCAGCCTGATCCCGCTCATCTTTGTCAATCAGTGGGCGCTCGAACTGAGTTCATTCGCAGCCGGCATTGGTGTCGGTCTGTTCATCGACGAGGTTGGCAAATTTATCACGGCCAATAACGATTATTTCTTTCCCTCCGCAGCCCCGATCATCTACGCTTTTTTTCTGCTGACCGTGCTGGTTTTTATCCAGGTCAAACGCCAGCGTAAACCCTCCGCCCGTTCGCAGATGTATTCGATCCTTGAGAAGTTTGCCGAGGTGCTGGACCGCGATCTCTCCCAGCGCGAATATGAAGATATCACCACCCAATTGGACGAGATCATCGAGAGTTCCGCAGAACCGCAATTGATCTCGCTGGCGCAAAGCCTGCGGGCTTACCTTGCAGACCACAAAAATCAGATCGTGCCAGACGACCCCGGTCTGCTTGAACGCTGCGTGGCTGCCTTTGAACGCTTTCGCACCCGCTGGCTCACCCGCGACCGGGTACGCCTGATCCTGATCATCGGGCTGTTGCTCTGGGCTGCCTGGGGACTCACCTCGCAGACGATCATGTTCATCTCTACCCACAACCCTCAAGCCTATAAGGTGATGGTGGAAGATTTCATCGAGAACAAACTCATTGTCAACGAAACCGGCATGAGCTGGTTCGCCGCTCAGATCCTGTTGGAAGGCAGTATGGGCGCCGGTGCATTGGCTGCTGTGCTCTTCTTCCTGTTCAAAAAAGATACAATTGCCACCTGGATCGGACTCATGGACATGATCATCATGCTGGCAGTGGTTAACCTGATCACCTTCTACTTTGATCAATTCTCGACGATCGCTTTTGCGGTTTATGAATTCATTATGCTGGTCTTCCTGCTCTTTTACAAAAGAAACTACTTGAGTACAATAAATCCGCAGTTGAATATTTATTCTAAAGATTAATAATAGGAGGGGCAATGTTCGGAATTAAATACCTGAAATTTCAACCTACCCAATATGTGATCCGATATCGCAGAGGCCGAATCGTAAAAGAAGGCCCTGGATTGGCTTTTTATTTCGTAAATCGTACGACTTCAATTGATGTTATTCCTCTGAGCAGCACAGAGTCTCCTTTCATGTTTGAACAGATCACCGCTGATTATCAGCCTGTGACAATTCAGGGACAGGTGATCTTTAGAATTGTTGATCCAAAGAAAATTGCGCAGCTTCTAAATTTCACTTTAAACCCGCGTGGGAACGGTTATATCAGTGACGATCCACAAAAGCTTCCTTCGAGGATCACCAATATTGCCAGGGTTTTAACCAAACAATACTTTGAGACGTTAAAACTAAAAGATACGCTCAAATCGACAGAAGCTCTCAGCCAGAAATTGAATGCCGAAATAACGGAAAATCCGGAAGTTAGCTCGTTAGGTGTAGAGATCTTAGGTTTATCCATTTTGGCAGTCAAACCAAATGCTGAAACTGCACGCGCTCTTGAGGCTGAATCCAGAGAACAAATCCTTAAGCAGGCAGATGACGCAATTTACGAGCGCCGCAACGCCTCCATTGAGCAGGAACGACGCATCAAAGAGAATGAACTCAACACCGAAATTGCGGTCGAGAACAAAAAGAAACAAATTCGTGAAACCCAGATGGAAGCAGAGCAATTGATCCAGGAAAAACAGAATGAATTGAAAATTGCCCAGATGCATGCTGAAATAACCCTGGAAGAAGATAGAAAACAATTAGTGGAGACAAAGGTCGCTAATTCCAGATCTGAGGCAGATGCCAAAGCCTATGAGTTATCCGCCGTTTTGAAAGCCATGCAGGGAGTTGACAACAACGTCATTACATCGTTGGCGAATCTGGGTATGCAGCCAGACAAACTAATCGCTATGGCATTCCAACAGATTGCCGGCAAAGCGGAAAAGATCGGCCAACTGAATATCTCCCCTGACCTTTTACAGCAATTGATGGACAAAAAACAATCTGATGGATGAAACCGTAAGAAACAAGATCGTTATCATAAAACGCAGCACCCGTCTTGAAGAGCTTGTAAATCGATTCAATTCAGTAATGCAGGCCAGGTTCTACATAGAACATCTGGGTGCTGATTTTTCTGATTACCAGAAAGAAAATGACACATATAAATCCGAACTAGAATCCGCGATCGAAATCCTTGGATCATTTGCGAATGTTCAGGTAATCGATCGTTCATTTCTTCCAAATTACATCTTTGGCAAAGATGACCTGGTGGTTTCCATTGGCCAGGATGGGATGGTGGCAAACACCCTAAAATACCTTACTTCTCAAAAAGTGATTGGGGTTAATCCTGACCCGGCCAGATGGGATGGCGTACTTTTGCCATTTTGTGTAAAAGACCTTCCAAAGATCATCCCTGAAGTGTTTCGCAATTCACGGCCAATCAAAGAAGTCACCATGGCAAAAGCTGAGCTTAATGATGGGCAGTCACTTTACGCGGTGAATGATCTCTTCATTGGTCAGAAAACCCATGTCTCAGCCAGGTACATCATTGAATTAAATAAGCTGCAAGAGCAGCATTCATCCAGTGGAATAATCGTCTCTACCGGGCTTGGTTCAACAGCCTGGATGAAAAGTGTAGTCACTGGCGCGCTGCAGATCGCTGGTTCTCTTAATCAGAATTTGTATTTCTCAAATGGCTACGATCCACTCCCCTGGAATGCGAATTTCCTATATTATTCAGTCAGGGAGCCTTTTCTTACTCGCACTACCCAGGCAAATCTTGTCTTTGGGAAAGTAACCGAAAATTCTCCTCTAAAAATTACTTCACTAATGCCTGAGAATGGCGTAATTTTCAGTGATGGGATTGAAAACGACTTTTTATCTTTTACTTCCGGTTTTCAAGCTACCATTTCAATTGCAGATAAAAAAGGATATTTGGTAAGTTAATTATGTCTGCCATCCCCTATCTCGATTCCTACTGGGTGCTGCCCGACCGCTTCCTTGCCGGGGCTTACCCGGGCGATTATGAAGAGGAAAAAGCTCGCCGTAAGGTCCAATCCCTGATCCATGCCGGGATCACCACCATCATCGATCTCACCTACCCCGGAGATTCTTTCTACCCATATATGTCTCTTCTCAAACAGGAAGCTGATGATTTTGGTGTCAAAGTAGAACGGTTGAATTTTCCGATCGAAGACTACGATATTCCTACACAGCAATTGATGACCGGGATCTTAAACGCAATTGACCAGCGCTTGCAGGCTGGTCAAAAGGTATATGTTCATTGTATTGGCGGTATCGGCCGTACCGGCACCACTGTGGGTTGTTACCTGGCCCGCCACGGCTTGAGCGGTGAAGAAGCCCTGCTGGAGCTGGAGAATCTGCGTCAACAAGCCGCCAGTTGGTTCAGACGCTCCCCGGAATCTGACCTGCAGATCGAGTTTGTCCGCAGGTGGAAAAGTGGCGATTAATTTCTCAATATAATAATGTCGACATAATCGTCCATTGATTAATAATACTAATGTTCAAAGCTAATTAATCCCGGTATTAGCTATTGAACAGTTGTCTCAAAATCTAATACATAATTACCTATCAGGTCTGCAGGAGGTAAAGGTGTCTTGTTAATTTCATTATAACCATAATTACCACACGGTCCGATTGTAAAATTTATTTTCCCAATAACCTTTTGGCCTTTTTTTGCTGCAATATTATATTCATAAGTAATTATTAATGGATCGTTTGAACTACTTGAGATTTTTCCTTCTTTTGAAGAAATTGACATTTCGCCAAGATCATTTGCTTCTATATAAGGATCACAAATTAAATTATCAAAATCATCAATCGTTCTTACTTGCGGCAGATGATTAACAATAATCACAAAATGTAATATTGTTGAAGATGCATTTATCTCTGATAATTCTACTGTCGGTCCTAAATTATTAGAATCGGTTCGTTTTACAAATATCCCTTTATTGGCAAGTATATACACAAATAAACTCAAAATGAAAAAAGCAGATATACACAAAACAATTGTTTTATTATTTCCACTCTTTTTCATATTAGTCTCACTTTCATTTTGATCCTTATTAATATAATAATCTAGGGTATCGATACCCAGTTTGAGGTATCATATGCCTGCCATGAAGTTCCCATATAACCAGAAACATCAGTGATCCATTGTCGACCTGAAGAATGAGATAATTGAGCAGTAATTGAGCAAGCTGAAGCACTGTAACATGTTTTTGTTATACTAGTATATCTATTTGTCCAATCTTTTATACCAGCGACAACTTTTAAACTTGAATGTGAGGTATAACATGAAATTTCTCCCATCCCTTTTACATAAGACCCTGATCGGACAGGATCATAAGCTGTCACCCCACAATCAATTGCGACATATGGTATCACTGTGGGTACTACACTTAAGCTTGCCTTCGCAAATACTGGAACAGTAAGTAGACTTAATATGCACACTACTAAGATGACTGAACAAGCCGCCTTTTTTACATTCATATTTCCTCCCTTTTTTCTTTTATGAGATTTACTATTTATTAACCATATTCCCCATAATGGAATTAATATACAGTCCATTTAGAATAAATACAAGTGGATTTTTTTAAATATTCGATTCCCATTTTTTGATCTACTGCTTTTTTCTTTGATAAGATCAAATAATAGGCAAATCTATTCTTCTTTTTTAGCTTCGTCCCAGTAGCTGTCCATTTCATCCAATGTCATTTCCTGCATTGGCTTATTGATCCGCTTCGAAGTCTTCTCGATGTGGCTAAAGCGGCGGCGGAACTTCTGGTTTGTCCCGCGCAGAGCAGATTCGGCATCTACTTTATACCAGCGCACCAGGTTGACCACCGCGAAAAGCAGATCGCCCAGTTCCTTGGCGCGTTCTTCTTCATTGGGCGCGGTTTGGACCTCTTCAAACTCTTCCATCACCTTAGCCATCACAGGTTCGATCTCTTTCCAATCAAAACCTACCCTGGCTGCCCGGTCTTGAATGGACTGGGCCTGTGCCAGCGCCGGGAAGCTCTCCGGGATACCGTCAAGGAGTCCCTTATCTTCGTCTTTGCCGTTTTTGGCGCGTTCTTTTTCTTTCAGTTTTTCCCAGTTCTGCAATACTCCAGAGACTCCCTCCACCTCAACGTCTCCAAATACATGCGGATGGCGGAAGACGATCTTGTGGTTGATCCCCTCCAGGATATCGGCCATATTGAATTCGCCGCTTTCCTGTGCGATCTGCGCGTGCAGGGCGATCTGAAGTACGATATCCCCCAGTTCCTCGCAGAGCCCATCCATGTCTTTTTTATCCAACGCGTCCAGGGCTTCATAGGTCTCTTCAAGAAGATAAGTTCGCAGCGAATCGTGTGTCTGTTTGCGGTCCCAGGGGCAGCCGCTCGGCGCCCGCAAATGAGCGATAACCTCTTCAAAGTTGGTTAGTGAGGAATCAGCCGCCCGTGCCGGGATCACAAGTATAGAAATGTCCCCTCTGATCCCATCCAATTTCTCTACCTGGACCTTTTTCCAGGCCGTGATTTCGTTCGTTTCCGAAAGCAGATACCATACTTCATGTTGGTTTCCATACACAGCTTTCAAAAGTTCAGATAAATTATGGCTATCTATCGACGTCTGTGGATAATAAAGCACTGTTGGCTGGCTCGGGTCCACCGGGAAGTGGTATTTCCCCTCCAATGAAGCACCGTCGAGTATGTTCAAGCTAATCGAACCAGCAATCGCTTTCTGTACCTGAGTATTGGTGGTCAGATCCTCTCCGGGAACCCAATGAAAGTCGCTGTCTTCAAATCTCTTCAATAACTTTGCAGCAAAACTATCCGTGGTCAATGGATTCATCGAAGTCACATAGACCACTGGCCGATTCGCATTCAATACTGATGCAATTTGTTCCAAATACATCTCTACCTGGTCTTTGATCGGATGTGCTTTATCAGCGAAGAGTTCCTGCCAGGAAACAGTGCCCATTTCTTTCAACCAGTTGGTAGTTTCCTTTCCCCGTGCCAATATCAACCCGGCAGCAGAGAAGACCTCTTTGACCTCATTGTTCCAGTTTTTTGTACCTACGATCCAGATGGCTGATGTATTCATAATCGAAATCCTTCCTTAATAGCAACAAGATACAATCTTATTTCTGGCTGGTCTGAGAAAAAGCTCGAAAGCATCTTCCCGGCCAGCCATACTTGATTGTATCTCGCTGAACTCAGGTTGTAACCTGAAATAATTCTAACGTTTGGTGTAAGTAGGTGCCTTGCGGGCGCGTTTGAGGCCTGGTTTCTTGCGTTCCTTTACGCGAGGATCACGAGTCAGCAGTCCTTCTTTGCGCAGCAAAGAGATATTTCCAGCATCCATTTTCACCAGTGCGCGGGCCAGACCCAGTTTGACTGAGTCGGTCTGTCCGCTGACACCACCACCGTTTACGGTTGCGGTAATGTCATAAGACTGGCGGTTCTGACCAGTAGCATTCATAGTGCTGAGGATAGCCTCGATATCGCCAGTGCGGGGGAAGTATTCTTCTACCGGGCGATCGTTGACTGTGAATACACCGGTGCCGCTCATCAGGCGAACACGAGCTGTACTTTCTTTTCGGCGACCAACACCTTCAAAATATTGAACCGACATAATTCACATGCTCCTTTAGGCTACCGGTTTCGGGTTCTGTGCGACATGCGGATGTTCACTGCCGGAATAGATCTTCAACCGTTTGATAATTGCATGGCCCATCCGGTTGTGAGGGATCATTCCCCACACAGCTGCGAAAATGACACGTTCAGGATGAACACGCATTTGCTCTTTCATCCCAACGCTCTTTAAGCCACCGGGGTAACCTGAGTGACTATAGTATACCTTTTCCTCGAGTCGCTTGTTGGTAATGGAAAGTTCAGAGGCGTTGATGACAACCACTACATCACCCATATCTACACCCGGGGTGTAGGTGGGTTTGTGTTTGCCGAGCAAATAAGCGGCGATTTGAGTCGCCAGGCGGCCAACACCCTGACCTTTTGCATCTACCAGAAGCCACTCTGGTTCTTGAGTCCCTTTAAGGACGTAAGTCTTATCAACCATATTTTCTCCATCAACCTAATTTATTTAGGCTATGTTATCTAAGATTTCCACATTCTCAACTGTTCTTTGCTTATCTTCAGGGTAACTCACCGAAGCGAGGTTGAGGCCTCTTGAGGGGGCCAGACCAGGGCTCATTGGTTGAGCGTTCATTACACCATTGCGGAGTTCTTCTTCAGACAATTTGTATCTGGCAAATTGCACCTGAACAAAAACGGTCCGCCGTACCATATGATAGAGAAAGGCATTTCCTTCAATAAGATATTGAAGTTGGTCGGTCTTACTCCACCGGCTGCTGATCACCTCTCGGGTGGTACTCGCGCCCGGTTTCATTGCCCGGCCAAAGGCACTAAAATCGTGCCTGCCCATCAGTATCATGGCTGCCTGGTTCAGACGCTCTAAATCGAGCTCCGGCCAAACACGCCATGCAAAACGGTCCAATATTGGATCACGTTCGGGTTTCTGGTAAATGGTGTAGATATAAGTCCGAGTTGATGCATCATAACGGGGGTGGAAATCAGCATCAACCCTGGAGATCTTATCTACTGCAACATCTCTTGGCAACTTGGCGTTAAGAGCTTTGATCAGCACTTCGTCGCCGTGTTTCCAATCCAGTTCAAAGACCACTACCTGTCCTGAGGCGTGTACCCCTGTGTCGGTGCGGCCGGCAAAAAGAATGGTTTCTTCCTGCCAACCCAGTTCACGCAGCACAGATTCGAACACACTTTGCACTGTACGGGTTTTTCCCTGCCGCTGGAAACCGAAATAATCGGTCCCATCGTAAGCAAGTCTCAATTGGTAATGTGCCATCCTTACACCGTCCTGATTCAGGCCGGTTGGATTACTCTTCTAACAGCTCAATCAGGACCATATCAGCACAGTCACCTGCGCGGGGTCCCAATTTCAAGATCCGGGTGTAACCACCGTTGCGTGTTTCAAAACGCGGGGCGATCTCATCGAATAATTTCTTCACTGTTTCGGGGCTGTTGCCCAGGCGTGCTGCAGCTAACCGACGGGCATTGACCTTATCCATGTCTGTGCCTTTGCTGCTGCGGCGTGCCAAAGTAATCAACTTTTCAGCTTCACCACGGATAAACAAAGCTTTCGCTTTGGTTGTTTGAATCCGTTCGTGCTCGAAGAGTTGACAGATCATCGTTCGGCGCAAGCCGGTACGTTCATCTTTACTTCTACTTAATTTAAAACCTGCTACCTGATGGCGCATCTTAACTCACTCCACATCTTTATCGTCTGGCATAAAGCCCTTTTCCTGCATCTTCTGACGCAGTTCATCAAGGGATTTTTCGCCAAAATTGCGGATGGACATCACTGCTTCGTCACCCTTATCAAGAAGTTCGAGTACATGGCCTACGGTCTGAATTCCAGTGCGTTTCAAGGAGTTGTAAACACGCACTGACAGATCAAGGTTCTCGATCGGGGTTTCAGCGGCCTCGCTGGTGAGATGGCTGCCAGTGACAACCTTTTCTACACCCACCATCAGAGACTCTTCACTGATACCTGAAATGAAACGCAGGTGATCAATGATGATCTTTGAAGCAGTTCCCAGAGCCTTCTCCGGGCTGATCGTTCCATCTGTCCATATTTCAAGGATCAGTCGGTCATAGTTTGTGCTTTGTACTACACGAGCCGAAGCTACCGTGAAGTTGACACGCTTTACAGGACCATAGATTGCATCGACAGGTAATTCACCAATCGGCAACTTGCCACTGCGGTCAGATGAGGGTGAATATCCACGGCCTCGTTCTACGGTGAAGTCGATATCAAGACGGGTCTTGGGATCATCCACTGTGAACAGGTAGAGGTCAGGATTTACAATTTCTACTTCAGCAGGTGTTTGAATATCTGCTGCAGTAACGACACCTTCACCACGTACATCGAGGTGTAAATGAGCTGAGTCACCTTCGTGCAAGATCAAACGGATCTGTTTGATCTGCAGCATGACCTGAATTACATCTTCGCGTACACCGGGAATATCCATAAACTCATGGTTTACTTCCGAGATCCGCATGGACGTAATTGCAGCGCCATCCAGGGACGACAGCAATACACGGCGAAGTGCATTCCCGAGTGTCACGCCAAACCCTCTTTCAAGGGGGCTGATTACAAATTTCCCATAATTGCGCGCTTCAGCTTCGCGTTCAACTTTTGGGGTTACCATATTAGTTAGAGCACACACAATTTGCCCCTTTCCGATACAATCTCGTATCCTGGATTCGGCATCTTAATCATTAGCGTGAGTAGTACTCAACGATCAACTGTTCGTCAATGTTGCCGTCAATTTCGGCACGTTCAGGAAGTCGGAGAATACGACCCGATAAGTTTTTCAGATCCCGATCCATCCAGACTGCGCAGAGACGTTTTTCTGCGAGATCAGGAAGTTCTTTGAAGTAAGTGCTGTCTTTGGAGGATTCCGCAACAGTAACCACATCACCGGGTTTGACTAACATCGAGGGGATATCAGCTCGACGTCCATTCAGGCGGAAGTGACCATGATTGACCAACTGACGAGCCTGGGCGCGATTTTCGGCCAGACCCATACGGAAGACGACATTATCCAGACGGGTTTCAAGTGTCTGTAACAGGTTGAAACCGGTCATACCGCGAGTGCGTTGAGCTACCGAATAGTAGCGGCTGAATTGTCGTTCCAAAACGCCATAAACACGGCGAGCGCGCTGTTTGGCGCGCAACTGTTGGGCATAAACAGATGCCCTCTCAGAACGCCCCTGACTGGTGCGGCCGTGCTGGCCGGGAGCAAAACCACGTTTCTCAAAAGCGCACTTTGGAGAAAAGCAGCGGGCTCCCTTCAAGAATAATTTTTCACCTTCTCGCCGGCATAGTTTGCATGCCGGACCTGTGTACTTAGCCATAGTATATTCCTTCTCCTTTGTTACACGCGGCGTTTCTTAGGAGGCCGGCAGCCATTGTGGGGAACTGGGGTGATGTCTGCAATAGAGTGAATTTTTAATCCAGTGGATTGAACTGCACGAATAGCAGATTCACGACCAGGGCCAGGACCTTTGACAACAATATCAACTTCCTGGACACCCATATTCTGGGCAGCCTTGATGGCCTGTTCGGCCGCAAGGCGAGCCGCGAAAGGCGTGCTCTTACGGGAGCCTTTGAAACCCGCAGAACCAGCGCTTCCCCAGCATAAAGCATTGCCCTGCTGATCGGTCACAGTCACAATGGTATTGTTAAATGAAGCAAATACATGGACCTGAGCCGAGGCAACAGTTCGCTTTACTTTACGGGTAGCGCCTGCGCGACGCGTAGAGCGTACATTTTGAGCCATAATTCCTCGTTAACCTCTTAAACTAAATTCCAGATAACACTGTGAGGCAAATATGTGGTCAGGTCGCCGCGGGGGAGAAGGGCACCCCACCCGACCACTCTTAGCCAAACAGAATTATTTCTTTGCTGCACCACGACGACGACCGCGACCGGCCACAGTCTTCTTGGGGCCTTTGGCAGTACGTGCGTTTGTGCGGGTACGTTGGCCATGAGCTGGCAGGTTGCGGCGATGGCGCATGCCACGGTAGCAACCAATTTCAACAAGGCGTTTGATATTCATCTGCACTTCGCGGCGCAGATCGCCTTCGACCTTGAAGTTCTTAGAAATCACATCGCGGATGGCTCCAACTTCAGCCTCGCTCAAATCCTTGACGCGAATGTCCGGATTAACGCGTGATTCTTTCATGATCTGGCTTGCACGAGTGGAACCAATTCCATAGATGTAAGTCAGAGCAACTTCGATCCGCTTATTACGCGGAAGATCTACACCTTCAATTCTAGCCATATGTCCTTTATCCCTGTCGCTGTTTGTGCTTTGGGTTTTCGCAGATCACATATAATCTGCCACTGCGTTTTACAATTTTGCACTTAGCGCAACGCTTGCGTATGGATGGTGATACTTTCATGGTACAAACTCCTTAAAAGAATTGCTGTTAATCCGAAGTTACGATTATAACCGGATTCATTGATTCCGTCTAGGAATGGACCCGTCTCCCTGCGTAGTTAGGATCAGGGGCCCTTTTTCTGTGATCGCAATCGTATGTTCATAATGAGCGGTTAATGAGTAATCTTCGGAGGAGACTGTCCATTGATCTGGGAGCACAATCGTTTGATCGGTTCCGACCAACAACATTGGTTCCAGGGCGATGGTCATTCCCACTTTCAGCAAGATCCCGTGACCGGGTTTGCCGTAATTAGGGGCCATCGGTCCTTCATGCATCTGGCGGCCAACGCCGTGTCCGGTGTATTCTCGAGTCACATAAAAACCTCGGCTCTCTGAATATACCTGGATTGCGTTCGAAACATCACCAAGATGATTACCGGCAACCATCTTTTCGATACCGGCATAAAGGGCCCCTTCGGTGGTGTCGATCAACCGCTGAGCATCAGCAGAGATCTCTCCCACACCGGCAGTAAAAGCGGCGTCGCCTACAAAACCTTCATAGACGCATCCACAATCTACCGAAACAATATCCCCTTCTTTAAGCTTTCGCTTGCCTGGAATGCCATGCACCAATTCGTAATTGACGCTCACATTGGTGCTGGCCGGGTAGGGGTATGGACCGGGGTATCCTTTAAAAGGACTGTAACAACCATGTTTCCGAAGAACTTCTTCGGCTGCAGCATTCAGATCTCCCGTTGTCACACCCGGACGAATGACCGCACGCGCAGCGGCCAATGCTTCAGCATTGATCCGGCCTGCGCCTTGCATTAATTCGATCTCGTGTGGTGATTTAATGGTGATCTGTCTATCCCAAGACATAATAAATTACGCTTTCTCGATAGCCGTAATTAGATCTTTGGTAACATCATCTATGGCTTTTCTACCATCGATGCGTGCCAGCAAATTCCGGCTGCTGTAATACTCGATTAATGGAGCGGTCTGCTCAGTGTAAACCTTGATACGGTTCTGCACTGTGGTCTTCTTGTCATCTTCACGCTGATACAATTCAGACCCATCAATATCGCAGATGCCTGCTTTTTGAGGAGGATTGAATTTTTCATGGAAGACATGTCCCTCCTGCTTGCAAGTCCAACGCCCGCTAAGGCGCTCGACAAGTTCAACAGCAGGAACATCGATCAATGGCACCAACTCCACTTTGCTGTTGAATTCCTTCAGCATTTCTGCCAGTGCATCTGCTTGTGCGGGAGTGCGCGGGAATCCATCCAGCAGTGCGCCCTGTTTGCAATCGGGTCGAGAGATCCGGTCGCGAACCATGGCGATCGTCACATTATCAGGAACAAGCTCGCCCCGGGCCATATAGCCCTGGGCAAGCTTTCCTAATTCAGTTTCGTTCTTAAGGTTCTCGCGGAAGAGGTCACCGGAAGAGATATGGACCAGGCCATATTTTTCGGCAATGACTTTTGCCTGAGTTCCTTTACCAGCCCCTGGAGGGCCAAGTAAGACGTAAAATCTAGCCATTTTAGCCCTTTATGATACTTTCGTCGTAACCATGTACTTTCAGTTCGGTCTCGATGATGGTGAAGGTATCGCGAACGACACCCACAACGATCAGCAAGCCGGCGGCTGAAATAACGAACAGTGTTGACGAAGAGATAGGCAGGAACAGCTTCAAGATGTACGGGAGTACTGCCACGAACCCAAGGAAGAATGCACCCGGGAAGGTGATACGTCGTTGTACTTTGGTCAGATATTTCTGAGTGGGAGCTCCGCGAACAACACCGGGAACCTGGGCACCCTGCTTTTTGAGGGAATCACCATAATTCTGCTGAGTGAACAAAACGTCAGTATAGAAGAAGGTAAATCCGACAACGAAGAGGAAGTACAGGATCGGATAGCTCCAGTGGCTTCCGCCAAAGATGCTGTAAACGCCGTACCAGAAACCAGCGGTCTTCCCCTGGATGAAGTAACTAGCGATCAAAGCCGGGAATGACAAGATGGTTTGTGCAAAGATCAACGGGATCATACCTGCCATGTTTACCATGAGAGGCAGATTGCTGCGGACTGGCATTGACATGCGGTTTCCCACACGACGGCCTGGGAACAGTACTGGAACATTGCGGCGACCTTGCTGAACAAATACGATAGCGAATATGGTCAATGCGATGACAATAAGCATCACAATGAGCATCCACCAACCATTTGTTTTATCAGCCAGGATGCTTGCCAATTTTGTTGGGATCTTGGCAACAATACCGGCGAAAATGATCAGTGAAAGGCCCTGATTCGGGATACCGTATTCGGAGATCAACTGCCCCAGCCAGATACCAAACATCGTTCCCGCGACCATACTGAAAAGCAGGGTCAGGGTAGGTACCAGAGAAGCGCCTGTAAAACCGAATGGTGTAACAAGGATAGTGCCACTTGTGACCATTGAGTTGAAAATGTTCACCTGGCCAATGGCAGAGAGCAAAGCCATCGGGATTGTCAGGTACATAGTCCACTTTTCCATCAAGATACGTCCACCACGTTGATCGTCCTTGATCCGACGCTCAAGCGCCGGAATAATGGGGACGAGCAATTGGATGATGATCTGAGCAGTGATGTATGGATACACACCCATTGCCAGAATGGAGAAGCTGGAAATAGTACCACCAGAGAGCAAGTCCAACAGGTTGAACAGGTTGGAAGCCGCAGTGTTAGAGCTTGTTGCAAGAGACGCGATAACAGTGCGGTTAATTCCAGGTACCGGAATATTGGCTGCCAGCCGATAGAGCACCAGCAAGAGCACGGTGATGATAAGCTTCTTACGAATATCTTCAGATTTCCACAAATAGCGCCAAGCTGATGATCGCTTCATTAGTACTGACTCCTTCGAGAATATCTGGTTAGGCGATCAACTCGATCGTTCCACCTGCAGATTCAATTTTGGCGCGAGCAGACTTGGTAACACGTTGTACCTTCACTGTCAGGGCGACTTTCAATTCGCCATTCCCCAAAATCGCAACTGGATTTCCAGGTTTATGGAGCAATTTTGCTTCAGCCAGTACCTCAGGAGTAATAATGCTGCCCTTTTCGAATCTGGCTAACTGATCGATATTGACTTCATTGAATTCTGCACGCATGGGAGGAGTGAATCCTTCACCACGCATAAACGGTAAGCGTCTAAAGAAAGGCAAGTTGCCGCCCTGGCGATACAGATGACCACCAGAACCGGCGCGGGCGCCCAGACCTTTAGTACCACGGCCTGCGGTTTTACCTTGCCCGGCAGAAATACCATGCCCTTTGCGCTTTGGTTCTTTTTTGGCGCCTTCATTCGGCATGAGATCGTGTAGTTTCATTTCGCTACCTGCTCTTCTACTTTCACAAGATGATTCACTTTTCGCAGCATACCGCGCAGTGACGGAGTGTCCAGCTGCTCAACAGTTTGGTTCAACCGATCAAAACCAAGAGCCTTGAGAGTCTCTTTGTGTTTCTCGGAGTAACCGATTGCGCTTTTCACCAGGGTGATGCGCAGGGTTTTCGGGGTTTCAGATTTCTTAGCCATTATTTCTCCGTTCCCAGTAAGGAGCCAAATCTTTGGCTAATTTACCGCGGTGGGCAGCTTCGATCTCAGGAGATTTCAACTGATCCAAAGCAACGAAGGTGGCTTTCACAACGTTCAGCACGTTGGAGCTGCCAAGGTTTTTGGTCAAGATATCATGAACACCGGCTGCTTCAAGAACAGCACGCACACCACCTGAGGCAATAACACCAGTTCCAGGAGATGCAGGTTTCAGCAGGATGACAGCGCCACCCGTTCGGCCGGTAACTTCGTGCGGAATTGTTTTTCCGGCGATCATTACCTTGCGCATGTTTTTATGCGCGCGTTCGGTCGCTTTGCGCATGGCATCGGGGACTGCATTGGCTTTGCCGATACCGATGCCGATGGTGCCGTTGTTATCACCGGCCACAATTGTGACACGGAACTGGAACCGACGGCCACCTTTTACAACTTTTGCGACACGAGCAATCTCAATGACACGTTCGTCATATTGTTGTTCTAATGGTTGGTATTCCATTTGATCCATATTTTAGGCCCTCACTTATCTTGATCGCCTAGAAATCCAGGCCAGCCCCACGGGCTGCATCAGCTAATGCTTTTACGCGCCCACTGAAGCGGAAACCGCCACGATCAAAGACAACCTGTTTGATGCCTTTATCCTGTGCGCGTTTCGCAACAAGTTCACCTACCAGGCGAGCTTGTTCGACTTTTTTCAGGCCTTTTGCCTTCTCGCGAAGATCTTTGTCGATGGATGAAGCAGCAGCCAGGGTGACTCCCTGCTCGTCATCGATTACCTGAACATAAATTTCTGCCAGACTTCGGAACACGCTCAAGCGCGGGCGAAGTGCGGTGCCGCTGATGTTCTTACGAACACGCTGGTGTCGGCGGATTCTTGATTCACTGCGTGAATATTTAGCCATATGCATTCACCTATTTCTTTCCACCTTTACCTTTGCCAGCCTTACCCGCTTTACGGCGAATCTTTTCGTCATGATAGCGGATACCTTTGCCAAGGTAAGGTTCGGGTGGACGAATCTTGCGAATATCAGCGGCCAACTGGCCGATAACTTCGAGATCATATCCGTGAATAGTGACCACACGGGTCTTGCTATCCACTTCAAAGCTAACACCCGCTGGGGGTACGATCTTGACGGGGTGGCTATAGCCAACATAGAGGACAAGCGTGCTGCCTTCCATCTCGGTACGATAACCAACACCATCTACGTCCAAAACTTTGGTAAAACCGGTGGAAACACCGGTAACCATGTTGTGGATCAATGCACGGGTGGTTCCATGTAAAGCGCGTACAGGAGCATCTTCTGAGCTTCGGGTAATGTGAATCACATTGCCTTCCATCTCAATGCCCATCGCCGGTGAGAAAGCACGGCTCATCTCACCTTTGGGACCTTTTACATGGACCTCAGAGCCTTTAATATCAACTTTAACGGACTCTGGAATTACTACTGGTAACCGACCTATACGAGACACGTTTCAAACCTCCTTCATTCCACCGGGCTACCAGACCTTGCAAAGAACTTCACCGCCAACACCTAACTGGCGGGCTCTTTGTCCGGTCATCACACCCTTTGGTGTGGAAAGAATGGCAACACCCATTCCAGCCAAAACCCAGGGAATGTCTGATTTTTGTGTGTAAACTCGACGTCCAGGTCGGCTGATTCTTTCCAGGCCGGTAATCACTGGCGTCCGTTGACGGCGCTCACCAACATATTTCAGTTTGATGCGCAACACTTTAATAAATGCTTTTTCGCCATCAACAACTTCATATCCTTCAATAAAGCCTTCTTCCTTCAATATCCGGGCAATTTCGCCCTTGATATTGGAGTTCGGCATAGCCACTACGGATTGGCTAGCCATGGCGCCATTCCGGATACGGGTCAACATATCAGCAATTGGATCATTAACACTCATGTTTCTTCCTCCGAATGGGCGCTACCAGGATGACTTGGTCACGCCAGGGATCTCGCCTTTAAGAGCTAAATCTCTGAAGCAGATACGGCACAGGCCAAATCGGCGCATATAACCACGTGGTCTGCCGCAGATCTTGCAGCGGTTACGGACCTGAACGGCGTATTTACGTCGTTGTTCACGATATTCCATGCATTTCTTAGCCATACTAATCCTTCCTGAAAGGCATGCCAAGCATCTGCAGTAAAGCGAAAGCTTGATCGTCAGAGGTGGCGGAGGTCACGATGGTGATTTCCATACCGCGCACTTTATCAACTTTATCGTATTCGATCTCCGGGAAGATGATCTGCTCACGCAGACCAAGGGTGTAATTACCACGTCCATCGAAGGACTCAGTAGGAACACCACGGAAGTCGCGCACACGCGGGAGAACAATGTTCATCAAACGATCGACGAATGCCCACATCTTGTCGCCGCGGAGGGTGACGGATGTTCCAATGGCACGGCCTTCACGAAGTTTGAAGTTTGCAATGCTCTTGCGTGCTTTCGTAATGACAGGTTTCTGTCCAGTGATCGCGGTGAGATCAGCTACGGCAGCATCCAAAGCTTTTGGATTGTCCATGGCTTCACCCATACCGATATTGACTACGACCTTTTTGATCGCGGGGATCTGCATAACATTTTCTAGATCCAATGATTTATATAAGGCCGGAGCAATTTCTTTTTGATACTTTTCTCTCAAATAATTCATTTTTACTCACTCCGCCTGTATTACAGGTCCAGGTCCGCATTGCATTTCTTGCAAATTCGTTTTGTCTTGCTGCCTTCACGAACCAGGCTGACACGGGTAGCCTTACCGCATTTCTTGCAAACAAGCATAACGTTTGAAATGCTGAATGGGGCTTCAAAACGAATTTTTCCGGGATTGACGGTCTTACCCTGGCTCTGAACCTGTTTCTGGTGTTTGGTACGCATATTTACGCCCTGCACCACAACACGTTCTTCCTCAGTAAGGACCTTGATCACTTCACCGCGTTTGCCTTTATCATCAAGGCGTCCGCTGATGACTTCTACTTGATCACCTTTGCGAATTTTTAACTTCATTCTTATCGCTCCTGTATTCCTGGCCTAAAGCACTTCTGGTGCCAGGCTGATGATCTTCATAAAGCCTTTTTCACGAAGTTCGCGGGCAACTGGGCCAAAAATACGAGTCCCTTTCGGGTTTTGACCATCTGCATCCAGAATAACTGCGGCATTGTCATCGAAGCGGATGATGGAGCCATCTTCACGTCGCCATGCTTTGGCAGTGCGGACGATAACGGCTTTCACAACCTCACTCTTTTTGACAGAGCCCTGAGGAGCAGCTGATTTGACTGTGCAGACCACAACATCTCCAACTCCGCCATAAAAGCGGGTTGAACCACCATCAATGTGGAAGACCAGCAGTTCACGAGCGCCGGTGTTATCGGCAACTTTTAGACGACTTTCATGCTGAATCATTATGCGGCCTCCTCAACAACGTTCAGGGTTTTCCCTTCACGTTTATTGATTGCCTCAACCACCCAGCGCACCTCACGTGAGATGGGAGCGCTTTCGACGATGGTAACTTCATCACCAGGATGGCAGCCCAATTCGTCGTGAGCTTTCACTTTGTGGTCGGCGTGGACAACTTTGTGATAGAGGGGATGACGATAAGTTCTGGAAATTGTGACCACAACTGTATTCATCATCTTATTGCTGGCTACCACACCAGTCATACGACGTCGTTCGTTCATTTGGCACCTTCCGTTCCGTTGCCGAGCTCGCGTTCGCGAATGATGGTCTCGAAAACTGCGATCTGGCGGCGAATGATCTTCAGACGGCTGGTGTCAGTTAGTTGCCCGGTCACAACCTGGAATCGTAAGTTCATGATTTCGTTGCGGGCGTCAGCCAGCTTGGTCTTGATTTCATCAGTGGATAATAATCTGATCTCTGAGGTTTTCATGCGGCTTCTCCTGCTCCCTCATGACGAGAGATGACTTTGGTCTTGATCGCGAATTTATAAGAAGCCTGGTTTAAAGCTTCCATCGCTTCATCATGATCCAAACCACTGATCTCGAACACAATTCTTCCGGGCTTTACCACTGCAACATAGTACTCCACGGCGCCTTTCCCTTTACCCATACGGGTTTCGGGCGGACGGTGAGTATATGGTTTATCGGGGAAAATCCGGATCCATACTTTACCGTGACGCTTCATCGAGCGGACGATGGTACGTCGGGCAGCTTCGATCTGTCTGGCGGTGACCCAACCAGGTTCAACAGCCTGGAGAGCAAATTCGCCGTAGATCATATCAGCGCCACGCAGAGCCTTACCATTCATTCGACCGCGTTGAGCTTTACGCCACTTTACACGTTTTGGCATCAACATAACAGCTACCTCTTTCGTTACACGAGAGTTTTAGCTCACGTGGAGTCTATTCGCTTACGTATACACCTTCGGTGGATTCGACTTTCTCTTCCACACCTGGTAATACTTCACCGTTGTATACCCACACCTTCACACCAATTCGACCATAGGTGGTCAAAGCCTCAGCGCGGGAAAAATCGATATCGGCACGCAGGGTCTGCAGAGGAACACGTCCTTCACGCAGCCACACGATACGAGCCATTTCTGCACCGCTCAAGCGGCCAGAGACAGAGACTTTGATTCCCTGTGCACCCTGGCGCATAGCCTGTTGCAAGGCACGTTTCATTGCGCGGCGATAGCTGACACGGCGTTCAATTTGTCCGGCAATATTGACTGCAACGAGGTAAGCATCGCAATCTGGATTCTTGATCTCTTTGATCTCGAGATCGATCTTCTTGCCGGTCAAGGCCTCCAGTTCAGTGCGGATCTTCTTGACAGAATCGCCTTTGCGGCCAATCAAGATTCCAGGTTTGGCAGTATGAACAACTACCTTCACTTTACCGGGGAAGCGTTCCACCTCAACCTTTGAGATGCCCGCTTTGTCGCCTTCTTTTCTAACGATCTTACGAATAACTAAGTCTTGTTGGAGCTGGTCTACATATTCGCTGCCTTCAGCGTACCAGCGCCCTTCCCAAGGCTTATTAATTCCAAGACGAAAACCTATCGGATGTATTTTACGACCCATAATTTCTCCTGGTGTCTTTCTCAGTTAGAGCAGTGACCCGCTCTCCTTGACTATTCCTTCTCTCGCAGCACAACAGTGATGTGAGATGATCGCCGCAACAAAGGTTTGAAGCGGCCGCGGGCACCAAAGCGACGCCACTTGCGGGTGGGTGCTTCATCAGCAGTGATCTTGTAGATGTACAAGTCTTCACGGCTGAGGCCAAAATTCTCTTCAGCATTGGCGACAGCAGAGGCCAACAATTTGCCGACGTGATAAGCGGCAACTTTGTTGGTGAATTTGAGGGTAGTCATTGCTTCTACTGCTGGTTTGCCCCGGACGAGGTCGACAACCAGGCGCGCTTTTTGCGCTGAGACACCGCAGTTATTCAATTGCGCTCGAATATCGGTAGCCATAATTACTTAGCTCCTTTATCAGAAGACATTGCGTGTCCGCGGAAGTGGCGTGTCGGTGCAAATTCACCCAGACGATGTCCAACCATGTTTTCAGTGACATAGATGGGAACATGGCGTCGGCCATCATGAACAGCAATTGTATGCCCAACCATTTGCGGGAAGATCGTGCTTGCCCGGCTCCAGGTGCGAACGACTTTCTTTTCGCCCGCGGCATTCATTGCTTCGATTCTTTTCAAAAGCTTAGGGTCTACAAACGGCCCTTTTTTAAGCGATCTTGACATATTATCGTTCCTCTCTCTCGGCTAAGATCTCAACTCACCAATCTTACCGATTGCCGGCGTTACGACGGCGAACAATAAACTGGTTGGTCTTCTTATTACGACGGGTCTTGTAACCGCGAGTGGGTTTACCCCAGGGACTCTTCGGGCCTGCCATACCGGTAGGCTGACGACCTTCACCACCACCATGCGGATGGTCGCGGGGGCTCATCGCAGTACCACGAACAGTCGGTTTAATGCCCATGTGGCGCTTGCGGCCAGCTTTACCCAACTTGATATTGCTGTGTTCGGTATTGCCAACCTGACCGATTGTTGCGTAGCAACCCTGACGGATCAAACGGACTTCACCGGAGGGCATACGAACTTGAGCGTAATCACCCTCTTTACCCAGTAACTGGGCTGAAGTACCGGCTGAACGAACCAACTGGCCGCCTTTGCCTTCGCGCATTTCGATGTTGTGTACCATGGTACCCACCGGAATGTTGGAGATTGGCAGACTATTTCCGGGGCGAATTTCAGCATTTGGACCAGCCAGAACAGTATCGCCGACTTTGAGGCCTAAAGGAGCGATGATGTAGCGTTTCTCGCCATCAGCATAGACCAATAAAGCCAGGCGGGCAGTGCGGTTCGGGTCGTATTCGATCGCTGCAACCTTGGCCGGAATTTCCAGCTTATTGCGTTTGAAATCAACGATACGAATGTACTGGCGAACGCCACCACCTTGGTGTCGGACAGTAACTCTACCAATGTTGTTACGGCCCGCATGTGCTTTTCGTAAGACAATCAGCGACCGTTCCGGTGTGGTCTTGGTGATCTCATCAAAACCATAACCGGTCATGTTACGGCGGCTGGGAGTCGTGGGTTTATAAATCTTAATAGACATTATTCAACCCCTTCAAATAACGGAATACTATCTTCCGGATTCAGGGTGACGATTGCCTTCTTGTAACCAGCTTTGCTGATGTCCAATCGGCGGCTGCGGCCTTTGCGGCCACGTTTCGCAGAAACGTTGATAATGTTCACCCGTTGTACGGTTACGTGAAAGAGGATTTCAACTGCATCTTTTACCATGGTTCGATTCGCATCATTAGCGACTTCGAACACATACTGATGCAGGTTGTTTACCTGAAAATTGGACTTTTCAGTCACAATCGGGCGGTGGAGTACATCATAAATAGTGCTCATCTTTATCTCCTACCTATCCCAGGTTCGCTTTGATTACATCGAGTACTGCTACTGGCAGTAACACTTTGTCAAAGACCATCAGATCGCGGACATTCAAATAGTTCGCGTGCAGAATTTTAGCGTCTGGAATATTATTGGTCGCGCGAATCACACCTTCATAAGAATCAGAGGAAGGGATCAGCACCAGGGCGCTGGATTCACCGACTAATTTATTCAAGGCACCTGCCATCAGGCGGGTCTTGGGTTCAGCGATTTTGAGTTCATCCACCACAACGATCTGACTCTCGGCAGCTTTAGAAGATAAAGCTGAACGAAGAGCAGCCTGGCGCATCTTGCGTGGCATAGTTGTCACATAAGAGCGCATATGCGGGGTATGAACCTTACCGCCACCTTTCCAATGCGCAGAGCGTGTAGAACCTTGTCGGGCTCGACCGGTTCCTTTTTGACGCCAGGGTTTGCGGCCGCCGCCAGAGACATCGCTCTTGACTTTGGTCTCATGTGTGCCCAAATGGGCATTATTCATCTGGCGAACAAAAGCCTGGTGCATCAGATCAACAATAATTGGGGCTTCAAAGATCTCAGCCGGTAATTCAACCGTTTTGACCTTCTTGCCTTCCATGTTTAAGACGTCTACTTCCATTGTCATTAGCTCCTTAGTCCAGGTAAATGTTACTGTTTCCGTGATTCTTTGATCACGACCAGGCCACCACGGGCGCCAGGAACAGATCCATTTACGCCGATCACGTTACGCTCGGCATCGACCAGGACGACCTTCAGGTTTTGCGCGGTGACAGCATCATTGCCCATATGACCTGCCATGCGATGACCTTTGTAGACACGACCCGGAGTGGTCGTGGCGCCGTTGGATCCAGGAGCGCGTAAACGATCCGAGGCACCGTGTGTTTTCGGTCCACCGCGGAAATGATAGCGTTTTACACCACCCGCAAAACCCTTACCTTTGCTCGTACCTGAGATATCTACCTTTTCGCCAACGGTGAAAACAGCAACATCCAACTTATCGCCTTCTTTGAGGTCGCTTTCTTTATAGCGGAACTCGCGGAGGAATTTAAGTGGAGGTAGGTTGGCGCGTTTGAGGTGGCCAATTTCGCCGCCTGCCAAACGTTTCGGCTTAACTTCTTCGTAACCCAATTGAACAGCTGAGTAACCTTCTTTCTCAGCTGTGCGGATCTGGGTAACGAAGCATGGCCCAGCTTCGATGAGCGTAACAGGAACTGCCGCGCCTGAATCATCGAAAATCTGGGTCATACCGATTTTCTTCCCAATCAGCCCTTTTAACATTTCAGTTGTACTCCTTCAAAAATTTAGTAGAGACTGTCAGTCTGGGCTAGACTGCATCATCCCTGTACAACTCAGTCAGCGACTTGCTGCGTCACAAGTGTTTTTTCTGCGCCTACAAAATCGCTCTTGAGCTGCCATTTTGGGTAAAGTACCCAAACTGGACTATTTTACCACATAAAGCAGTAAAATAGCCAGTGTATTACCAGTTTTTAAGGTGATCTACCGATATAAATCGAATCGTCGGTAAGGTAGTGCTATTACTAGATCTTGATCTCGATATCCACGCCCGCGGGCAAGTTCAATCTCATGAGCATATCAATGGTCTTGGCATCCGGATCTAATACGTCGATCATCCGATTGTGAGTGCGGACTTCAAAGTGCTCATGGGAGTCTTTATCAATGAATGCGGAACGGCGAACTGTAAATTTCTCAATGCGAGTCGGCAGGGGGACTGGCCCGATTACCTGAGCTCCACTGCGTTCAGCAGTTTCGACAATCCGTTTTGCGGATTGATCGAGGACACGATGATCATAAGCCTTAAGACGAATTCGAATTTTTTGTTTAGCCATCATTTCTCTACCTATGCCAAGATTTTTGTGATCACGCCGGCGCCAACCGTCAGACCACCTTCACGAATAGCGAACTTTGAACCCTGCTCCAACGCCACTGGAATGATCAGATCACATTCCATGGTGACATCATCGCCAGGCATAACCATCTCAACACCTTCCGGCAGTTTCACTGAGCCGGTCACATCCATGGTCCGGATATAGAACTGCGGGCGATAGCCGCTGAAGAACGGTTTGTGACGGCCGCCTTCTTCTTTCTTCAAAATGTAGACCTGGGCCATGAATTTGGTGTGCGGGGTAATGCTGCCCGGTTTGGCAACGACCATAC